>Ga0209541_10005120_pt1 | contig 22951 bp, 16 predicted proteins | sample RifCSPlowO2_01_FD_184027 | JGI IMG/M metagenome (GOLD analysis project Ga0209541, IMG submission 184027) | Groundwater microbial communities from Rifle, Colorado - Rifle CSP2_plank lowO2_0.1 (SPAdes) (version 2) | ecosystem: Environmental > Aquatic > Deep subsurface > Groundwater | place...
TTAAACCCCACCAAGGACTGAATGGTAAGACTCCGCTTGAACAACTTACTGAATACTTTTATCCAATTGAATTGTAAACAACGCTTGATTTATTAACAGTTTAGTTTATACTAAATTTATATATGGAGGGATCATAACTAGCTGGCGCTGGCCGTGAATATCTTCTACTTTAGTTTTAAAAAGAGGGAATATGACAAAAAAATTATTTTTGCATTTTTTGGTTTCAATGTTTTTTTTGGCAAGTGTTTGCTTTACTAGTATATTTTTGTATACACAAGTCTACTCAAATTCAAGCTCGGACAAAGAGCAATCACCTGTTTTGATTAGTGAAATAAAACCATCAGGGGGTACAGGCAAGACAACTGATGAATATGTTGAGTTGTTTAATCCAAACAGTACTTCAGTAGACATATCCGAGTGGGTATTAGCTCGACAAACCAAAACCGCATCGTCAACTGACTGGCAAACCATGGTTATCTTTTCCAGTAGTACTGTATTATCAGGGTACGGACATTTACTTGTGGCTCATATTGATTATATTGATGATGTCCTTGCTGATATCAGTTATTCAGGAAACAGTATTAGTGATGATAACACGCTTATTTTGTTTGATAACAAGAGTAAAGTTATTGATTTGGTTGGCTATGGTAAAGCTAATAATAATGAAACTGCCAATGCCGTGGCTCCAACCAACCAATTTTTAAGTATAGAACGTTTGCCCGGTGGTGTAGATGGAAATAGTCAAGATACAAATAATAATTTGGTTGATTTTGTCCGAGCTATACCAACACCACAGAGTCTGGTTTCGGAACCAAAATCTATACCAAACCCCGTATTAACCATAATTAACACTCAAATTTCAACGTCCACTTCTATAATTCAAACTTCGACCTCCACAATTCCAACCTCAACGATTGAATTTGTTTCATCAAGTATATCTAACACTCACACTGAGGATGATATTCAAGAAATCGTGGATGATTTTTTACAAAAGCCACTAATACCCGCGATGGGCTCTATTTTGATTACAGAGTTTTTACCTATTCCGACTTCAACGCAAGTTGAGTTCGTAGAATTATATAATCGTACATCGCAGGAGGTATCCCTGGCAGATTGGTGGTTGCAAGATGGTGGCGACTCAAAAACCGTTTTAAGTGGAGTTATTTTACCGCAGCACTATTTAGTAATTGAAAAGCCCAAAGGCAATTTAAATAATAGTGGTGATTCAATTCGTTTAGTGGCTTTTGACGGCTCTATAATTGATCAGGTGGTTTATGGTGATTGGGACGATGGAACGCTAACTAACAATGCTTCCGAGCCAAAATTAGGTGCTAGTTTGGTACGGCCGAATGAGAATTTTGATAGTAATAATGATCAGATTGATTTTGTTTTGACTGAAGTTGTTACTCCTGGAGCGAAAAATCAAGTAAAAACAGATCAAATACAGAATACAATCAATCCTGTCTCTGGCGTAAACACTATTAATAATGTTGAAACAACTGTGGTCAAAGATCCAACTGTAAAGACGTTAAAAGAAACAAAAATAGAGAAGAAAGATGTTTTACGAATTAAGATTGTCACTGATAAAACAGTGGATTATGGTGAGCCGATAATCTTTGATGCGAGCGAAACAGTTGGAACCGATGATATTTCTTATGTTTGGGAAATGGGCGATGGAATGGTACTGGAAGGTGAAAGTGTTGATTATGTGTACAGAGGTCCGGGATATTATATAATTACTTTAACCGCGACTGATAGTACTGGGCGCAAAATTAAAAAAGTAAAAGTTCAAGTTAGGGAACCGGTTAAAAAAAAGTCGAACGACACTGAAACGCGAACAGTGGCTGGGTATAAAAAAATAAAAGAGGACAATGTGTCAAAAATTGATAAGTCTGTTTTTGTACCGATTCACGCCCTACCTGAAATAAAATCAAATACAACAGTCAGTATCACCGGATTGGTGGCGGCTGAACCAGATTCTTACGGTAGAAAAAAGGAATTTTATGTAACTGACGAATCGAAAGCCGGTTTTGGAATAAGAATTGTATTTCAAAAAGAACGACCAGCGATTATTCGCGGTGATCAAATTACAGTAACAGGGAAATATACTGTTAAAAAAGACGAGTCATATATAATCTTGGAAAGAACGGATTTTTTGGTTGTTTTGCGTCATGAAAACGATCCAGTTCCACAGGTAGAAAAAATTGGTGGATTGATACAATTAGCCGGTGGTTTGGTAAGAATCAGTGGGGAAATAACCGATGTAAAAAAGGACTATGCTTATATTGACGATAGTACCGGGGAAATAAAAATCAACGGCTTAAAAAAACAAAAAGTAGCTCTCAACGATATAGTTGATATCATCGGAGTATTGTTACAATCAAAAGATGGATTTGAGTTGTATCCGCGAGCCGCAGAAGACATTACTGTTCATGCATTACCAAAAGAAACTCAGAAAGAAAGCGATATAGGTGTTTCGCTTGGTCCATTTTGGAAAAAATATGCTATCTGGTTTGGCTTTGGGCTAATATTATTCGCCTTTTTTATCAAAAAGATAATAATGGTAGGAAAGAAAATCAAACCAACAAATGATACATTTTTAGCGACAGCTGAATAAAAATTTGCTATACTATAAAAATATGGCGGAAAATTTTTTTGTTCATATTAGTATTTTATTTGGTATTACGATTAGTATTGCCTTTGTCATGCGTTTATTGCGCCAACCATTGGTGGTGGCTTACATTGCGGCCGGGTTGGTGGCTGGTCCAATGTTACTAAATAAATTTCCGGTTACTCATGATTCATTTGAGTCTCTTGCTCAATTTGGGATAGTTTTGTTGCTTTTTGTTGTTGGTTTGAGTTTGAATTTTGAATACATCAAACGAGTGGGGAAAGAAGTTTTTATTGGAGGAACAGTGCAATTTGTTATTACCGCGATCGTGGGTTTTTTGGTGTTACGTTTATTTGAATTTTCTTATTTGTCTTCGTTGTTCGTAGCTGTGGCCATCACATTTTCGAGCACGATTATTGTCGTAAAATTATTGGTTGAAAAAAAGGAATTGGAAACAGTCTACGGACAATATATAGTTGGCCTTTTGCTGGTACAAGATATTATTGCCATTCTTTTACTTATTCTATTGAATTCCACGCAAAATTTAGCGGATTGGCATTATACATTAGGTTTGGTGGTCAGGAAAGCGCTTATTGTAGCCGGAGCAGTTATTTTTTTATCAAAAAAAATTCTACCATGGTTGATGCAAAGAGTGGCGACATCAGGTGAAATGTTATTCATATTTACGATTGCTTGGTGTTTTGGGATTGCCAGTTTTATATTTGCCTTGGGTTTTGGGATTGAAATTGGGGCGGTAATTGCCGGACTTTCGCTTGGTTCGTCGCCGTATCAAGCGGAAATTAGTAGCCGGTTACGTCCGTTACGAGATTTTTTTATAGTTCTCTTTTTTATTGTTTTGGGAAGTGAATTAAAATTGGGCGATGTCTCCGCGATTTTGGGACCGGGGTTGATTATCTCGGCTTTTGTGGTGATTATCCAACCCATCATTTTATATATTGTAATGCGTCGGCTGGGATATAAACGTCGAAACGCATTTTTGGTAGGAGTAACTGCGGCGCAGGTCAGTGAATTTGGTTTTATTTTAATTTTTAAAGGACAAGAACTAGGCTACTTGCATGGTCAAGAATTAGCCCTTTTGACGTTCATTGCTCTCATTACTATTTTTATTTCTTCTTATTTAATTACGTACAATAATCAAATTTACTGTTTTTTGCGACCGTTTTTGAATTTTTTGGGCAAAGAGGATCCAGAAGAAAAAACAGAAAAACCCCCAATGGTTGATGTTTGGGTGATTGGTTATCATAGGGTAGGGTGGAAATTATGCGAGGCGTTGATGGCGCAAAAAATTTCCTTTGCAGTAATTGACTTTAATCCGCAGGTAATTAAAAAGCTGAATCAGCAGAGCATAACAGGTTATTTTGGTGATATTTCTGATATTGAGTTTTTAGAGACTTTGCCGTTTGCCAAAGCCTTGGCCGTTATTTCTACAGTTCCTGATCCGGATGACCAGAAAGTACTTATTCGGCATATTCGAAAAGAAAATGAAAAAATAATTATTATCGCTAATTTACACCATGTTCGATATATCGAAGAACTTTACGGTGCAGGTGCAAATTTTGTGATGTTGTCACATTTATTGGTCGGTCTTTGGTTGACTGATCTGATTGATAAAAAACAGTGGACAACTAAATTATTTGAGTCTTTGCGTCGAGAACAAAGTCGTGAATTGAAATCACGTTTTGTGGTTAACACACATTAATTCACAATTTATTTGACGGTTTATTTTCGGTATTGTATGATAACAATATTATGAAACAAATATGGTTTAATCCAAGCAACAATCGGATCAAATAACGAGACGGGTTGTTTGTTACGCAATTTCCCGCTCGGCGGGTTTTTTTATTCCTTGGTAGTTCAATGGTAGAACGTCCGGCTGTTAACCGGAAAGTTCCAGGTCCGAGTCCTGGCCAAGGAGCCTTTACATAATTTTTTTTCTCTGGTATATTTTTGACACTTTCTGGGCCGGTAGCTCATTTGGTAGAGCATCGCGTTTGCATCGCGAGGGTGGGGGGTTCGAATCCTCTCCGGTCCACCAAGCCGTGGTAGCTCAGTGGTAGAGCAGAGGCCTGAAGAGCCTTGTGTCGCCAGTTCGATCCTGGCCCGCGGCACCCCTCGACTATCCCAACATGGTCGGATTCGCTCGGGGTAAACCATAGGAAAAACGGGGAGTAGCTCAGTTGGCTAGAGCGACTGGTTTGGGACCAGTAGGTCGCAGGTTCAAGTCCTGTTTCCCCGACAAATAATTCAACGCCAAAAAACAAAATCCCCCTTCGACTTTGCTCAGGGGGATTTTGTTTTTAGTTTTCGGACGAACAACCGCAACCACATTGGTCGCAAGCGCCGCATTGTCCGCAGGCAACACTTTCGTCCACCTCTTTGGTGCACGAAGTACAAATGACTTCCATATATGCTCCTTAAATAAAAATAAAAGTATAATTATTATATTACTCAAAACGCAAAGCATCAATAGGGTTTTTGCGCGCGGCTTGACGAGCCGGGTAATAACCAAAAATAACACCAATACCAGCTGAAAAAAGCACTGAAAATAATATAGATGATATGGTAACAGAATATATCCACACAAAACCAAATTCAGTTGCGACTACGTATATTAAAAAAGAAAAAAGAGCGCCGAAAATAACACCCGCAATACCTCCTCCGGCTGTGATGATAATGGCTTCACTTAAAAATTGCCAAAGAATGTCGTGTTGTTTTGCACCCAAGGCTTTGCGTAAACCGATTTCAAATGTGCGCTCCACAACGGAAACATACATTATATTCATAATTCCCACACCGCCGACAATTAAAGAAATTCCCACTAAAGCCACAAGAAGTAAAGTAATGCCATCGGTTATAGTGATGAGAGATGCCTGGGCATCGGCTGTAGTATTCACGATAAAATCATTTTGGTTGGGGTCAGGATTAGTGATTTCATGATTGGCTCGGAGCAATTCAATTAATTCTTCACGAGTATTAGTTGATTTACTGACATCTTTCATTTTGACTGATATGCCTTGTACATAATTGATTCCCAGTAATTTTTTTTGCATGGTTTTGGTGGGGATGGCAATAATATTATCCAGATCAAGAAAGAAAGTATTTCCTTGTTTTTTCCTTACACCAGTTACTCTAAACGGCTTGCCCTTAATATAAATAATTTTGTTTACTGCGCTGTCTTCCCCAAATAATGTATTTTTTACACTCCAACCAAGAACTGCCACTGAGCTAATTGATTCTTCTTCCTCACGTGTAAACCAATGTCCCTCAATAAGATTTATAGTTTCAATGTCCGGTGCTGAATAACCTTTGCCCAATAGCATTATTTTTTTGATTTGCCCCGAATAGCTGACTGTTTCTTGTCCAATTACTTGACCATAGGCTGCCTCAATATTGTCCGCACGCCTAACCGTTTCAATATCACGATCTTTTAAACTGGTAATTATAATTCCAATTGATCCCGGGCCACTGACGATTTTATGCGGGACATGAGTTTCAATATACAATGTATCTGGTCCAAAAACATCTAATTGGCTTAAAATTAATTTTTGTATGCCTTTACCCGCGGCCATAATGGTGATGGCTGAAGCAATGCCAATACTAATGGCAAGCATGGTCAGTGCAGTACGTTTTTTTTGCCGTCTGATTGCTTGTATGGCGGTGATAATGGCAATTTTATTCATATCGTAATGCCTCAATTGGGTTTAAGTGACTGGCACGACGGGCAGGACTAATACCAAATATTAAACCAATGGTGATTGAAACTATACAACCAATAAAGATTGACCAAGGACTGATAATTAAATCCCATGTGTAACCTTGTGACTGAGCAATTTGGGATATACTGGCGGAAATTAAAGTACCAAAAATAATACCAGTTATACCGCCGCTTAGAGTAATCATAATTGTTTCCACTAAAAATTGATTGGCAATGTCAGTTCTAGTGGCTCCCAGCGCTTTGCGTAGACCGATTTCTTTCGTTCGTTCTTCTACCGCCGCGAGCATTATGTTCATAATTCCGATTCCGCCAACAATCAGAGAAATGGCGGCAATCGCGGCCAAGAAAAAACGAAGAGCATTGGTGATTCCAGTGAGCGCGTCCAATCCTTGGTTGGCCGAACGCACGGAAAAATCATCATTGTCCGGATTGGCTATATTATGTTGTTCACGCAAAACCGCACGAATATAGTCCAGACTATTTTCCACTTCATTGGCCGCATCAATTTTAAAGCGCATAAAACTAACATGATTTACTCCAAGAAGTAATTTTTGCGCTGTTGTGATTGGAACAAAGATTTGATTATCTTGGTTTTGAAATCCGGAAACACCACGTTCTTTAATTACCCCAATGATTAGAAAATTAGTGCGTTTTATTTTAATACTGCGGCCGATAGGATCATTGTCGCCGAATAATTCGCGTGCGGCTTCACTGCCAAGAACTGCTAAGCGGCCAAGAGCGCGATCATCTTCGGCCGTAAAAAATTGACCGGATTTAATGGTAACATCTTCGACTTTGGGATAATCAGCCTGTACACCCACAAACGACGTGCTAATCTGAGTTTCTCCTGATGTGACGATATCGGCGCCACGCACATAAGCCGTGCCGGAAATAATATGCGAATTTTCGCCACTTAGAATGGCCCTTAGATCGTCTGTTGTCAATGTAGTGACAACAATACCAAACACCGCTGCTGGCGGGCCATTGTTATCAGATTTTCCCGGAAGAACTCCAACCAGATTTGAGCCCAAACTTTTGACTTGATTTAAAATCAGACCTTGCGCTCCAGCACCCACGGACATAATGACCACTATTGACATGACGCCAATAATAATTCCGAGCATAGTTAAAAATGAACGCACGCGATTGCGTTTGATGAGACGCCACGATGATGGAATATATTCCAAAATCCGCATATTATTTTTTTAGTTCATCGGATCCGTTGGCAATTTGACGGTGAGCGATGTTTTCGTCACTGATTATTTCACCGTCTTTAATTTGTAAAATTCGTTTGGCATGATCGGCCGTATGACGTTCGTGGGTTACGAGAATTATCGTGTGACCTTTGTCATTTAGCGATTGTAAAATTTTCATGACTTGTAAGCCGGATTTTGAATCCAGATTTCCCGTTGGCTCATCGGCAAAAATAATGTCCGGGTTATTAACCAGAGCGCGAGCGATCGCAACACGTTGGCGTTCGCCGCCTGATAATTGATTTGGCATATATTCCAGACGATGACCAAGACCGACTGATTCCAAAACCTTTATCGCTTGTTCGCGCTGATTTTTTTTAACGGAACTGTATAATAATGGCAGTATGACATTTTCCGTGGCAGAAGTTCGCGGTAATAAATTAAAGGCCTGAAAAATAAAGCCGACTTTTTCATTGCGCATACGTGCCAGCTCATTATCCGACAAATGATTGATATTCTGATTATCAAAATAATATTCGCCACTGGAGAGCGTATCCAGAAAACCCAAAATATGCATTAAGGTTGATTTGCCTGAACCGCTTGGACCCATGATAGCAACAAATTCACCTTTTTGGATTTCAAATGAAATATTTTTAAGAACCGGTGTTAAGACATCACCGTTTTGATAATTTTTATTAAGACTCTTAACTGAAATGAGAGTCATATTATTTTTTTTTGGTCGCAATAATCACGATGTCGTTTTCATTTAATCCATTTAAAATTTCCATTTTTCCACCATCCGCGCGTAATCCAAGCACGATATTTTTTTCTTGCTCTTTTTTATCCGCGTCTAAAATTTTTATATATTTTTCACCAGTATCACGAGTACGAATGGCACGTTGCGGTACAAATAGAGTATTTTCGCGTATTTCGGTTATGATTTTAGCATTGGCCGTCATTCCGGCTTGGATTTTTTTATCACCATAATCATTGGTCACGGCAATGGTAATTTGGTAGTAAACAACGTCTTGAATTTCCGTTGATTTTTGGTTGATATGTATTACTACGCCTTTAAATTTTGTTTCTTCGCCAAAAGCATCAAGAGTAAATGTGACAGCGCGGAGTTGGGAATTAATCATTTTGGCAATATCAGTTTCCGGAACGTCAACTTTAATTTCAAAATGTGGTGATATCATTTGGATCATAGCATCGGCCGAGCCGACCAACTCGCCTTTTTTCTTATTAATTTTTGCGACCACGCCATCAATCGGCGCGCGCAGAATTGCTTTTTCACGATTGGCAAGAGCTGCGGAAAGAGCGGCTTGGTATGGAGCTAAATCAACAGCGCGTGTTGGTAAAATTTTACCATTATAATTTGCCATTGCTTGGTCGTAGGCTGATTGCTTAATTTGAATCGTGGATTCGGCTTTAGCTTTGGCATCGGCCAGATCTTGCTGGGCTTTTTGGTACTCAATTGAATAAATGGTATAAATATTTTTTGCATTGGCAATTGCCTGGTTTTGGGCTAAAAAGGAAGTGTACTGAGTTGTAATACTACTGCGGGCTGAAACAATTGCACTTTTTTTGGCATCAACGATAGTTTGTGTCGCACTCTCGGTTGATGGTGGAATGTAATTAAGTAAATCAGCTATTTTTGCCAAGGATTGAATTGTTTTTGAAAAGGCTGGCTCGGTTTCCAAATATGCGCGATCAATATCACTTTTTAAACTAAGACCAGTTAAGCCAGTAATTTTTTTTTGAGCTACTTCCACCGCTTGGGTTGCAATGACAAAGTCGGCGTCAGTATTTTGTTTTTTGGCCGGATCATTAACCGGTATCACTGCGAGATAATTAATGGTGTTTTGTGCTTGATTAATAGCATCTCCCAGTTTGGCAATTGATGAATGGAGCGTAGCCACGCCATTTTCATATGCTTCATTTACAATACGGCTGTTGTCTCCGCCCTCGGCTCGTTTAAGATTGGTATAGGCTGTATTGGCCGCGGCTCCGGCATTATTGATTGAACTTTGGATATCAATTTTGGTTTGTTCCAAACCAGCTTTGGCCGCGTCAACAGCCGCACGATAATATTCACGGTCTTGGTCACTGGCTCCTGCTCGTTTTTGTTGTAAATTGGCCGCGGCTTGGGCGACTGAGGCATTTAATTCATTCAAACGTAAGCTGGCCAAAATAGCGCCGGTTTTTACACCGTCTCCTTCTTTTGCATTTATTATCATCAGTGTCCCGAGAGTTTCAAAACGCAACGAAACATCGTCTCTTGATTCTAATTTTCCCGTGGCCTCCACTGTTTGTGTAAGAGTGCCGCGTGCTACAGCAGTGGTTTCATATTCTGGCGGTTTATTTTTGGCTTGGTATGAACGGTAGAAAAAAAATGCGGCAATAACTACCACACCAAGTGGAATATACACGCGTGGTAATTTAATTTTTATTTTGATTACCTCTAATAAGGACATATGGATTTTTTTAATATTTGTCTGGGCATCTAACACCATTTATCATCTCTCGTCAAGTAAACAAAACACCCTACTAAAGAGGGTGTTTTGTGCCATACAGTTACGGTTAATTAATAACCTCAACTGTTCGGATTCTGACAGTAACAGAATCCTGGAGCGGCGATCCCGACATATGTCGGGACGACCTCTCTTTGAGCGGCAGACCGGATTCGAACCGGCGACCTTCTCCTTGGCAAGGAGACGTTCTAGCCAACTGAACTACTACCGCACGCCATTTTTTGTTGCGGGGGCGGGATTTGAACCCGCGACCTTGGGATTATGGGCCCCACGAGCTACCAGACTGCTCTACCCCGCTTTGGGTGCGTGATGAGTATAACTGAACGCTTTTGAAATGGCAAGTTTATGACTTAGAGTTTATGATTACTCATTACGGTTTTATCGTATACCCTAGTTTTTCAATAACTCCAATGATGTCTTTGTCAGAAAATTTATTTTCATCAAATACGACTTCCGTTTCATTTTTAGCATAACTTGTTGTTGAATTTTTTACGCCCATATCTTCCAGCTCGCCGTCAATATTCATGGCGCAACTAACGCAGTGCATGCCGGAAATTTTTAAAATTAATTTTTTGTCCATATTTAGATAACATTTATAACTCCGGTATACATTCCCATACTACAAGAAAAAACCAATTTTTTGGGAGTGGCTGGAGCCGTAAATTCCACTGTGCTTTCTTGTCCTGGAGCGACCACTTTTTGAATACCAAGTTTGGGAATAGTAAAGGCTTGAGCACAAGTATACGCGCCCATATTTTTGAGATGAAGTTTTACCTTTGATCCGGCTTTGACCGAAATATTTTTGGGGTTATATCCTGTTGGCTCGATGTTAATGATAAATTCAGAATTAGTTGCCAGCGTAGAAACCGGAGATGATTTGGAAAAATTTAGGTTTGTTCCGCTGAGTACGAGCGCTCCTTTTAAATTATAACCAGCCAAAAGAATAATCGCCACGGCCGCAATTTTGAAAAACTTTTTTTGATACGCATCGCCAAGTTTGGTGGCGAAATAACCAAGCAAGAAAAAAAGCGGAGAAGTTCCCAGGACAAACGCAAAAAGAATTGCTGCTCCGTAAATAGGACTGCCCGAAGCAATCGCGAGCGCCATCATCGCTTGTGTTGTCCCACAAGGAATGAAAACGGTGAAAGCGCCCAGAAGAGCCGGAGCAAAAGCATCTTTACTTTTGGATTGATTTCTTACCAATCGAGTTAAAAATTTTGGTGGCTGAATGACAAAGTAGCGAAAAAATGGATGAATCTTTAAGAGGTTTAAAGCTGTGCCAATCATAAAAATGGCCACGACAAATTGCATGAGAGCCTGTGCTTTTACGGATAGTTCAAATAATGATCCAAACCATCCCAAAAGGAATCCCAGTATGATATAAGCAATAAGTTTAGAAAGTATAAAGAAAAGAATTGGTTTGGCGTTTCCTTTTTTTTCTCCTTCAGCGAGGCGTTCCTGTTCTCGTTCGGAAATAGCGCTCGCGAGTAATCCGCCTTGCGTAGCTAAACATGTTAGCCCGCCCGTAATAAGTCCGGTAAAGAAAATAAATAATAAATTTGTGTTTTGCATAAAAGAAAATTATAATTTGATTCGTTTGAGACGGAGAGAGTTTAAGACTACAGAAACCGAACTAAAAGCCATGGCTGCACCCGCAAATACCGGATTAAGAAGCCAACCAAATACTGGATAAAATGCGCCGCCGGCCAGAGGAATTCCGATTATATTATATATAAATGCCCAAAAAAGGTTTTGTTTGATTCCGCGCATTGTGAGTTTGGAAAGTCGAATTGCTTTTACCAATTTTGAAATGTCTCCGTGCAAAAGCGTAATTCCGGCTGATTCAATCGCCACATCGGTTCCCGTAGCCATGGCAATGCCCACATCGGCTTGAGCTAGGGCAGGCGCGTCATTGACTCCGTCTCCGGTCATGGCAACGATTTCACCGGAGGATTGTAATTTTTTAATTTTTTCCAATTTATCTTGTGGCAAAACTTCGGCCACAACTTCATCAATTCCCACTTGATCAGCAATAAACCGTGCCGTATTTTTATTATCTCCGGTAAGCATTATGACTGTGATTCCTAGTTGCTGTAGTTTTTTCACTGCTTCTTTTGATTCTGGTTTTATCGCATCCGCGACCATGACAATTCCCAAAATTTCTTTTTTGGTGGCCAGGATAATTGGAGTTTTCCCTTCTTTAGTTTCTTGTTCAATTGCATTGTTATCAAAAGAAAGACCAAGATCAATAATAAGTTTGGTGTTGCCTGCCCAGTATTCTACGTTATTAATTAGACCTTTAACTCCTTTGCCTTTAATTATTTCGAAATTTTCAACTAAAATCAAGTCAAGATTTTTTTCTTTGGTATACGCTACAATTGCGTGAGCAATGGGATGCTCTGATTTTGTTTCCAGCGAGGCAAGAATAGTAATAATTTCATTTTCAGTATTTTTTAAGGTTTTGATTGACACTAATTCCGGTTTACCTTTGGTAATGGTGCCGGTTTTATCGACCACAACAGTGGTGACTTGGTGGAGTTTTTGGAGCGTGGCCGCGTCTTTTACCAATATGCCTTCGCGTGCGCCTTTACCAACACCGACAATAATTGCCGTTGGTGTTGCGAGTCCCAGAGCACATGGACAAGCAATTACCAAAATTCCTACAAAAGAAATTATTCCATATGAAAGGGCTTGAGAAAAATCCAAATACTGAGCGCCAATAAGAAGCCAAGCGCCAAGAGCAGTAAAAGAGAGTGCAATCACAATAGGGACAAATACAGCGGAAATTTTATCTGCCAAAGCTTGTATGGGAGCTTTTGTTCCTTGGGCTTGGGAAACCATGGTAATTATAGAAGATAAAAATGTTTCAGAACCGATTTTTGTGGCTTTAAAATTAAATGTTCCGGTAGTGTTTATGGTACCGCCTATTACACTGTCGCCAACATGTCTTTCAATAGGAATTGGTTCGCCCGTTACCATTGCTTCGTCAATAAATGAAAAACCTTCCACAATCACGCCGTCAACGGGAATTTTTGAACCCGGCTTTATAATTAGTACGTCATTATGCTGTACTTCAATTATGGGGAGTTCAATTTCTTGTCCATCTTTGATTACGAGCGCGGTTTTGGCTTGAAGATTGAGCAATTTTTCAATAGCATCACCGGTTTTTATTTTAGATTGAGCTTCAAGATATTTTCCTAATGTAATAAAAGCAATCACGACAATGGTAACATCGTAGTATGTATGTTCAGTATCCAAAAATGGTCGCAAACTTTCTTCAAACGCAGAAACAGTAAGACTATAGAGAAACGCAGTCACCGTGCCAATGCCGATAAGTGTATCCATATTAGCTTTGCCGTATCGGAGGAATCTATATACGCCGAGGAGATATGGTTTGCCCACGACAAAAAGCGTGTATGTGGCAAAAATCGGCAGAAGATGATGAAAAAATTCTTGCCAAAAGAGGGGCATTTCGGTCAGAACTTTAAACTGGATGGCAATATCCCAACTCATAATAAAAATACTAAAAATCGTGAGTGGAATGACTGACATTACTTTGTTTTTAAGATCAATAATTTCTTTTATTTTTTCCTCTTTGGATTGGTTCATCCCACTGTGCTGTGAGTGATCGTTAGTTTGTTCTGTCAGAAGAGAATAACCTAGTGGTTTAATAGATTCAGAGAGATGGTGGGGATTAGTTTTATCCGCATCAAAAATAATCAGGGCGGTTTCGGTGCCATAATTGACTTCAACCGAAGACACTCCTTCAACTTTTTTAAGTTTTTTCGTGATTATATTGGCACATGAAGCGCAGTGCATTCCTTTGATGGGAAAGTTTTGAGTGGTTTTCATATTAGGTTTTTTTAATAATACCCATAATTTCCGCAATGGCTTTTTTTTCTTTGCCAGCACGGATTGCTTTGGCCGCGCAGGTATTGAGGTGATTTTCCAAAATTAAATGGTCTACTTCTTTTAGAGCTTTTTGCACAGCCTTTGATTGATGAATTACATCCACGCAATATTTGCCGTCTTCCACCATTTTCAAAACTTTTTTCATGTGCCCCAAAGAAATTTTGAGGCGATGGAGAATGCGTTCCTGGGTATTTTTTAATTTAGGCATAATTAATAGTAATAATAATTTTTGTATCCCCCTATAGGGGATATGGTACAGGAGAAAAAAATAGGTGTCAAGGAAAATAAAAAAATCCCGTTTTGATAGGATTTTTATACTGGAGCGGGTGGCGGGAATCGGACCCGCATCATCAGTTTGGAAAACTGACATAATAACCACTATACGACACCCGCGTATATTTGGACGAAAAAATTATACCGCTCCTGCCCAACACTTGTCAATGCGGTGTATTAGTCAACCCCATTCTGCACTCTTTCGGAAAATTAGTGTTAATAAACTGTATCGGCGTCTGTAATTTAAGCCCCCAGTGTGGTCGTTCGGTGTTGAACCACAGCAGATACTTCATAAGACCGGCATTGAATTTGGTTGTATTCAGTAGTTCATTGGCGTGAAAATCTACATACTCTTCTTGGATACTGCGGTTGAATCGTTCACAATGGGCATTCATCTTCGGAGTTCTGGGATAGGTGTGCCAGTGAGTGAGATAAAGATTTTTAATCTCTTGATCAAAGTGTTTCATAAATTCACTACCATTGTCGGTCAAGACATTTTTGATGGGGAAGGGAAACAAAAAAACAGTCAGATTAAAAAATTCCTTGGCCGCCAAGCTGGCATGGCTCTTTGTTGCCCAGGCTAGAGAGAACCGCGAGTAGGTGTCAGTAAAGGTAATTACATAACGCCTTGAACCGTGGATTATCCGCTCCACTGTGTCAAACGAACCACAATGACCGGGATACTCGGCAATAAAGTGTTTGGGCTTCCTTGTTCGTTTAGCTCTTTTAAACGGCACAACCTTGCCATTATGCCGAACCTTGACCGGAAACTTTCGGAGTCCGCCCATATCCTTAATTAGATTACCGATTGTGGATGTGGACGGACAAGGCAGTTTGTTAGTCCGGCAAAATGGTGCGATAAAAACTTGAATCTTGTCTTTGCCAAGGTTAGGGTGTTCGTCCCTTAATTGCTTAATTCGTTCGGTTACGGCTCTCGGCCAGCTTCGTCTTCTGAGTGTCTTCGGACGATAGGAACGTTTGTTTAAGGCTTCAATTCTGCCTTCACTGTGTTTAAGTGCCGCTTGCCAGCTGTACAGTGTCCGACGACTGATGCCAAAAGCGGCTAACGCCGCTTTAAGGCCGTACTGTTTCTTGAAGGTTAACACCTTAAGCCGGTGTTTGGCTGTTTCGGTAATCATACGATTCCATCGTATGGCATACCGAGCCAGTCTGACAAATCCTTTTACTCCATACGATAGTCGGTGTACTTGCATAGTCCTTGGGTTTCCAAGGAGTGCAGGATGTATGTTAACTTATGCATTAACTTAATTTGAATATCTTTAAAGGATTGACGTCAAGTGTATTTTTTGGTATAACTCTCGAACATATATCTCAATCATTATGGATCACGGTAATGTTATAATTCGTTTTGATGAAGTGTCATTTAATTATGATCACAACAAGCCAATTTTGGAAGAGGCGAATTTTTCCGTACGCGCTAATGCCAAGATTACGATTATGGGTCAAAACGGCGCGGGCAAAAGTACGATTTTTAAATTAATTACTGGCGCAATAAAAGCAGACAATGGTAAATTAAGTATTAATCCGGGCGCGACAATTGCGATTGCTCCGCAAGTAATGCCAGAAGAACACAAAATCAAAACCGTGGAAGAATTTTTTGCGAGCGCGTTTGCCAAACCATCATACAGTTTACCCAAACAAATTAAAGACGTTTGTGAAGTGGTACAATTGGTGGCTCCATTGGATAAAAAAATTAAAGAATTTTCCGGCGGTCAGCAAGCTCGGTTATTATTAGCGTATGCCTTGATTCAAGAACCGGATATTTTATTGCTGGATGAGCCGACGAATAATTTGGACGCGGATGGCATTGACCATCTCACGCAATTTTTAGTGGCCTATCCCAAAACTTGTTTGGTGATTTCTCATGATTCATTATTTTTAAACGCGTTTACGCACGGAGTTCTTTATTTGGATTCTTTTACGCATAAAGTGCAACAATACATGGGAGATTATTATGCTGTGCTTGGTGAAATTGAAGCGCAAATTGAACGCGAGCGCGCCAAAAATGCCCAACTCAAAAGAAGTATTCAGGATCGTAAAGATAAAATAAATTTTTTCGCGCACAAGGGCGGCAAGATGCGCAAATTGGCCAGCAAATTGAAAGATCAAGTGGAAGATGCTGAAGATTCAATGGTGAGCGAACGTCACGAAGATAAAACCGTGGCTGAATTTACCATTTCGGCGCAAACTGATTTTGTGGGCGCAGTCGTGACGATTACCTCGGTCGGTGTGATAAAAAATCATCAGCCGATTCGTAAAACATTGACGTCTCCAATTATAGTTCATAAAAATGAACGACTTTTGATCAGAGGTCCGAATGGTATTGGTAAAAGTACTTTTTTGGAAGCTTTGGCTAATGGTCAAGAAAGTGGCGCGACCATTGCGTTGGGAATCAAAGTGGGATATTATCGTCAGGATTTTTCCGGTTTGGATTTTAATAAAACCGGTTACGATGCGCTGGCCGAAGTGATGGAAAATCCTTGGAATCAAGAAATTTATGCCGTGGCCGCGCATTTTTTATTATCTTCGGAAACATTAAAAAATCCGGTTGGCGCGCTTTCCGAAGGACAAAAAGGATTACTGTGTTACGCGCGTTTTGTTTTGCAAAAGCCCGGACTGTTAATAATGGATGAACCAACGAATCATATAAATTTTCGTCATTTGCCGGCCATTGCCGCGGCGCTGGACACATTTGCCGGCGCCGTAATTTTGGTCAGTCATGCCCCTGATTTTGTGGATCAGATTAGTATTGGGCAGACTTTGGATTTGGGGGGATTGGCTTAAAAAAAATAATTATATTATTTTTTTACAGAAAGTGTTGTTATCGTAGGATTTTTTGATATCTCTATACCTCGGCATCTTCCCCTTCTTCCCCCTTCATCAAAAGCGCGATATTCACCACATGATCACCCTCTTCTTTAAACCGCATTACGCGTACGCCTTGCGTGGCGCGGCCGAGTGAAGATATATTTTTGATTGGCGTGCGGACGACTTGTCCTTTGGCGGAAATCAATAACAAATCTTGGTCATCGGCTGTATTGATAATGCGCGCATTGATGAGTTTGCCGGTTTTATCCGTGATATTCATGGTTTTAATGCCACTGCCGCCGCGGCCTTGCACTTTATATTCACTGATTTCCGTGCGTTTGCCCAAACCATTTTCTGAAATCACCAAGAGTTCCAAAACTTTTTGTTTAATGAGTTCTGGCGCGGCCACATCCATTCCCACGATTGAATCATTGGATTTTAAACGCATGCCACGCACACCGCCGGCCGTGCGACCCATGGCGCGGATATCGCTTTCTTTGAAACGGATAGCCTGTCCTTGGGAAGTGGCGACAATAATGTCATCTTTGCCGCTTGATGAGCGCACCCATTCCAACATATCATCGGATTTTAATTTGAGCGCGATGATTCCACTGCGGCGAACATTGGCAAAATCACCAATCGCGCTTTTTTTAATTGTGCCTTTATTCGTGACCATGATTAAAAATTTATACGCGCTCGCATCGGCCGTGGACAAAATTCCGGAAACTTTTTCATTGGGCGCCAATTGCAAAAAATTAACAAGTGCTTGGCCTTTGGCTGTGCGCGAAGCAACCGGAACATCATAGGCGCGTAATTGGAACACTCGGCCGCGATTGGTAAAGAATAATAAATTATCGTGCGTGTTGGTGGAAATCAGATGTTCAATCACGTCTTCTTCTTTGGTGGTGAGGCCAATCACTCCTTTGCCGCCACGGCCTTGCGTGCGAAACGTATCCACGGGCATGCGTTTAATGTAGCCGTCTTTCGTGGCCATAATAATCGTCGGTTCATTGGGCACCAAATCTTCCAGACTGAATTCCTTGACGCCATGCGCCACAACTTGCGTGCGTCGCGGATTGGCAAAACGAGTTTTAATATCTTCAATATCTTTTTTAATAATATCTAAAATTTTCTTGGCACTGCCCAAAATACTCTGCAATTCTTTGATGAGTGTCATTTTTTCCGCCAACTCATCTTCAATTTTTTGGCGTTCCAAATTCGCCAATTGTTGCAAACGCATTTCCAAAATCGCCACGGTTTGACGTTCGGTAAAACCGAATTTTTTCATTAAGTTTATTTTGGCCTCGTCTTTATCTTTGGACGCGCGGATAATCGTGATAATCTGATCAATTTTATCCAAGGCTTTCTTAAGACCTTCCAAAATATGCGCGCGTTCTTCGGCTTTATTCAAATCAAATTCCGTGCGACGACGAATCACCACTTGGCGATGTTTGATATGCTCTTCCAAAATGGTTTTTAAATTGAGCACGCGCGGTTCAATGCCATCAACTAAAGCCAACATATTCAAATGAAACGTGGTTTGCAAATCCGTCATTTGAAACAAACGATTCAATATTTTTTTGGGATATGAATCTTTTTTCAATTCAATTACCACGCGCACACCTTCTTTGTTTGATTCATCGCGTAAATCGCGAATGCCTTCAATTTTTTTGTCTTGCACAAGTTCGGCGATTTTTTCAATCAAAACCGCTTTGTTTACTTGATAGGGAATTTCCGTAACAATAATTTTGTATTGGTCATTTTTACCTTCTTGAATTTCGGTTTTGGCGCGAACAACCACTCCGCCACGACCGGTGGCATACGCGATGGCGATATCGCTTTTATTATAAATAATTCCGCCCGTAGGAAAATCCGGTCCTTGGACGATATGCAATAATTCTTCCACGCTTGCCTTGGGATTTTCAATTAATAATTCAATCGCCGAACATAATTCGCCCAAATTATGCGGTGGAATATTCGTAGCCATGCCCACGGCAATTCCCATACTGCCGTTTAGAAGTAAATGTGGTAATTTGCTGGGTAAAACTTTTGGTTCTTTGTGCGAGCCGTCATAAGTTGGCGCGAAATTTACCGTATTTTTTTCAATATCCAATAACATTTCTTCGGCCACAGCGTGCAACTTCGTTTCCGTATAACGCATCGCAGCCGCGCTATCGCCATCCATAGAACCAAAATTACCTTGGCCAAAAATAAGCGGATGACGCATGCTAAAATCTTGCGCCATGCGTACTAATGAATCGTAGATCGCGCTGTCGCCATGCGGATGATATTTGGCCATTACTTCACCGACGACATTGGCGGATTTGCGGAATTTGGCCGTGTGTTTAAGACCAATCTGCCACATAGCGAATAAAATTCGGCGATGAATTGGTTTCAAACCATCCCGAACATCGGGAAGTGCGCGTGAAACAATCACGCTCATGGCATAGTCCAAGTATGATGTTTTCATTTCATCCACCAAATTGATGGGCTCAATGCGGCCAACGGTTTCCGGAATTAATTTTTCTTGTTCAATTTGTTTTTTTGCCATAGTAAACATTAGCGTTCCCTAGCGCGAACTTTGATTAATTGATTTAAGAGCTTCTTTGAGCGCGTTTTCTACTTTTGTCGAATCTTCGACGTTAACCGAGTTTTCGGTTTTGATGGGACTTTTAATTTTACTTGAATCATTTAATTTTTTTTGAAATATTTTATCATTTTGTTTAACGGTTTCCAAAATTGAATTCAGATCATTTTTGCCTTGATTGATCAAAGCTTGGCTCGAGTGTTCGCCCCAGATAGTATTGATTACGGTTTTGGTATTGAATAGCCAAATGCCAAAAATAAAGATTGAGAAAAAAATTACCGTGTACCACAATGCTTTACGATCGCCGCGAGGAATAATTTGGTGTAGATTTTTTGGTTCAGTAATAGGAACTGCGACTGGCATGGTCTGTGGTTTTGTGTATGATTTTTCAGGGGTAATTTTAGATTCTGTATTTTCTGGTTTTTTTTCTTCAGCGCGAAAATATCCTTCTTTTATGAGAACATTGGGCAATTCTTTGGTCATAGCCGCCACAATCTCGGCACTAAACGGAGATTGATTATGAGTTTTGCGGCGTTTTTTTGTAGACATATTTATTCTTTGGCCAGTACAATTACGGTTGTGTCTTCGGTTGGTAAATCTTTCTTTTTAATAATAATTTTTGTTTCCGGTTCTTTGGTCATCGCCACTCCCATTTCTTTGCAAAACTGCGCTGCCGTTGCGGCTGTGGGATCGTTCTCACTTTGGCAGGCAATAGGGATAATAACGCGCGGTTCCAAATCATTAACGGCTTTGACTGCTGCCTCAACATCGTATCCATACAAGCCGCCGATTGGCACAAATAAAATATCAATATTAGACAAAACATCGCGTTGTTCTTCGGTGAGAGCTTTTTGAGCCAGTCCTAAGTGGGCAATACTCAAATTTTCCGCATCCAATCGAATCATTGTATGAGTGGGCTGGCTTCCGGTAGTAGCTGTAACCAAAACTCCTTTGACATCGCATTCTCCCGGAGTATCCAGTATAAAAGGATTGCCGGAAATTGTTACTGCGTCCTTTTGTCCGCGAGTAAAAATAGCTAGGTTAGCGGTTAAACTACGTGGGAAATTACCTTGTTCCGGAGAATAAGGATCAATAACTACAACAACATCATCGCTATAGGTCTTAAATTGCAATTTTATCGCGGTTCCGCCAAGCCAAGAAATATGCATAGGAAATAAAAATTCAAAATTGAGCAAATTGCCTCTAACTGCCTAGATTATACAAAAGAAAAGTATTATTTACAAGTTTGTACAAAGTCTTGCCAAAAAAAGAGCATGGTGCTATAGTACGCCCACTTTATTTATAAATCCGGTGCTCTGAACTCGGAGCTTAGATCTTTTGGTCTAGGTTAAAAACCCCTCGGCAAGCTCGGGGTCAACTTTCGACAATATGGCAAATGAACAGACAAATTCGGTTTTTGGCGATTTACTTAAAGATTTTTTTGGCAAGGTTCCACAAATCGGTGATTTGGTAAAAGGCAAAGTGATTTCCATTGATCGCGGTGAAATTCGCATCGATATCGAAGGTATCATGGTCGGCGTGGTGCGTGGTGAAGAATTATACGCCGAGTCAAAGGATTTTTCTAATATTAATGTTGGTGATGATGTTGAAGCCACTGTTGTTGGCGGTGAAAACGAATATGGTGAATTGGAATTATCATTTCGTATCGCCGGCCACAAAATGGCTTGGGATAGAATGGCCGAACTTAAAAAACTGGGTACTCCGATTATCGGCAAGGTAATTTCGGCCAACAAAGGCGGACTTTTGCTGATGGCCGAAGCTGTTTCCGGTTTTTTGCCGGTTTCGCAATTAAATCCGGATCATTATCCGCGCGTTCCGGGAGGAGATAAAAATAGAATTTTGGATCACTTGCGTCAATTTGTGGGTCAAGAAATAAAAGTTCAAGTATATGATGTTAATCCCGAAGAAGAAAAATTGATTTTGTCGGAAAAAAGTCTGTGGGAAAATGATCAAAAGTCAATTTTGGATTCATACAAAGTGGGTGATAATGTTGAGGGAGTAGTGAGCGCACTTACTCCGTTTGGCGCGTTTATGAAATTTGGTGATGGATTGGAAGGCTTGATCCACATTTCGGAAATTGTTTGGCAACGAATTGATCATCCCAAAGATATTCTCACTGTTGGTGATGCAGTTAAAGCGCAGATTATTGATTTGAACAAATCAAAAATTTACCTTTCGCTCAAACGCTTGATTGATGATCCGTGGAAATCAGTCAAAGATATGTATGTGATTGGGCAAGTAGTAGAAGGCATGATTCATAAAGTTGAACCCTTTGGTCTGATGATCAAGCTTGACGATCAAATCCATGGGTTGGCTCATATTTCTGATTTAAGCGACAAGCCTGCGACTGATATTAAGAAATTTTTGGAAGCTTTTCCGATTGGGGAAACCAAAAAATTTGAAATTATTTCCATGGATCCGGCTGAACATCGTTTGGGTCTCAAACTTCAAGGCGTGGCCGGAGTTAAACGTGGACGTAAAAAAGATGGTAAAGAAAATAAAGAGGATAAAGAAGATGCAAAAGATGAATCAAAAGAGGTAAAAAATGAAGCTCCGGTTGAAGTGAGTGAATAAGGTCAATATGAAATCACTTCTTAAAAATTTCGCTCTGGTAGTTTTGACTCTCTTTTTGATCGCCGGTATTTTTAGTTTTTCCAATGTCGCCAAAACAAAACCCGAAGTGGTTGGAATTAGTCGTTTGGTGGCGGAAATTAATAATGAGTCAGTCAAAAAAGTGGAAATCGCCGGAGACACAGTGACTGTTCACTTGAAAGATGAAAAAGCGCATGAACTTACGGTTAAAAAAGAAATCAATCAATCTTTTTCCGAACTAATGAGCAATCTTGGCGTTGATCAAACTAAGTTGCAAAAAATTGAAATTCAAATCAAGGATCAGAGTGGTTTTAAATATTGGGCGGCAGTGACAATTCCCTATTTAATTCCGTTTTTGTTGTTGATCATGCTCATTTTTTTTATGAGCAAACAAGTACAAGGCGCAAATAGCAAGGCCATGATGTTTGGCCAAAGCACAGCCAGACAAGTTAAACCTGACGATCAAAATAAAAAAACATTTAAAAATGTCGCGGGAGCCAAAGAAGCCAAAGAAGAATTATACGAAATTGTGGATTTTTTGCGCGACCCAAAAAAGTTTGCTGATGTGGGTGCGAAAATTCCCAAAGGCGTGTTGTTAATGGGCGCGCCTGGCACAGGAAAAACTTTGTTGGCCAAAGCTGTAGCCGGCGAAGCCAATGTGCCGTT
>Ga0209541_10005121_pt1 | contig 22946 bp, 23 predicted proteins | sample RifCSPlowO2_01_FD_184027 | JGI IMG/M metagenome (GOLD analysis project Ga0209541, IMG submission 184027) | Groundwater microbial communities from Rifle, Colorado - Rifle CSP2_plank lowO2_0.1 (SPAdes) (version 2) | ecosystem: Environmental > Aquatic > Deep subsurface > Groundwater | place...
GGCCGAATCGGTCGGGCAAAAATCGGAAAGTTTGATATTGGTGCTCGGGGCCGGACTCGAACCGGCAAGCCCTTTCGGGCGGTTGATTTTAAGTCAACTGCGGTTACCAATTTCGCCACCCGAGCATTTTAAATAATACCTTGAGGCGCCGATGGGACTTGCACCCATGAATCGCGGTTTTGCAGACCGCTGCGTTAGCTACTTCGCCACGGCGCCATACTGTTTAAATAGATCTCTTTATTCTCTCTTCTTCGTATATATCCAATATATCTCCTACTTTGACTTCTGGGAAATCCTTAGTAACAGCATCAAATCTGATACCGGCCTCAAGACCATCCTTAACTTCCGGCATATCTTCTTTGTTGTGCTGAAGCTGGCCGATCTTGCCCGAAACTATAACCGCACCGTTCCTTGTGACATCTCCCATCGCTCCTCTGACAACTTTGCCGGACATGACCTTGCCTCCGAATATCTGGGCCCGCGCGTCTTTCTTGAATGTGGCTAAAACCTTTAATTTGCCGAGGGGGTTTTTCTTTATCTCGGCTCCTAAAAGTTCGGCCATTTGATTTCTGACATATTCTATCAATTCATAGATAATTTCAAAGTTGGATATTTTAACGCCTTCTTTATCTGCTAATTTTTTGGCTGATTCTTCTGTTCCTACCCTGAAACCGACCACCTGACATTTTGAGGCAATGGCTGTCTTCACATCGGCTTCAGAAATATTGCCGATGTCATAAGAGATAACGCGATATCCAACCTCAACCGATTTAATCGCTTTAAGCGAGGTCTCAATCGCTTCCAATGAACTGGAAACATCAGATTTAAAAACTAGATTCAAAAACTTTTTATTCTCATCGCCCGTTTCGATGGAACCCTTAAAGAAAGAGAAGAGGGGAGCGAGGTTTACATTTCCCTCGGCAATCCGGGTTGCCTCATCTTTGTCCGAAGCCACGACAAATTCTTTGCCTATATCGGGAGCTGTCGGCCAACCGATAATCAAAACCGGCTGTGACGGCTTAGCCTGAATTATGGCTTTGCCCATAAAATCTTCCATAGATTTTACTTTTCCGACAACAGTTCCCGCAACTATAAAATCCCCCAAACCAAGGACTCCTTTCTGAACCAACGCGGTTGCCACATAACCCCTTCTTTTGTCCAAATGCGATTCTATTATCACTCCTTCGGCCGGTTGGGACAGGTCTTCTTTAAGCTCCTCCAGTTCGGCTACGAGCAATATCATGTCCAGAAGTTCGGAAATGTTCCTGTCCGCCTTGGCGGATATTTCAACTGCCGGAACCTTGCCGCCCCAGTCCTCAACAAGAACGTCCTCTGTGGCTAGATCCTGCTTAACTTTTTGAACATTAGCGCCTTCTTTGTCTATTTTGTTTATCGCCACGACAAAAGGCATATTCTCGCCCTTAATTATCTTAATCGCTTCTTTCGTTTGCGGCTTGACGCTCTCGTCGGCGGCAATAACCAAAATAGCGATATCGGCCACCTTGGCCCCGCGAGAACGGATAGCGGTAAACGCTTCGTGTCCCGGCGTATCTAAAAATGTAATCATTTTTAGCCCTGAGCCCGCCGAAGGGCTAATCTCTACTTGGTATGCTCCGATATGCTGGGTAATTCCTCCCGACTCTCCCTCGACAACTTTTGTTTTTCTGATGGTATCCAAAAGCTTTGTTTTGCCATGGTCAACGTGACCTAAAACAACCACCACTGGTGGCCGAGTATTTTTTATCTCATTGTTGGCTTTATTTTTGGTCATCTGCGTTTATAAATTTTAGCATTTTTATTCAATTTTACAATAATTAAAAAGGCCCTCATTGGGCCTATACGACCGCGGTGTCGTTATTTGGAACTTCATTGCCGTTACCTTCAACTTCTACCATAATATCTTTCTTTTCAACTTTAATAGTAAATGTTTTCCCCTCTTTCCATCTCTGGCTAATAGGAAGTTTGATCTTATCATCGATAACCCGCTTTAAAAAACGGGCGCCATACGCTAAACTATATCCGATCTGAACAATTTTCTCCAATGCTTCAGGATTAATTTCAAGCGACTTATTCCATCGCCTAAGCGTCGCCGCTAGCTCACCGATATATTTTAACGCTATTTCCCTGACCTCGCTCGAGGTCAACGGTTGAAATATAACTACTTGGTCAATGCGATTTCGAAACTCTGGAGAAAATCGCCGTTCTAATTCCTTATTTATCTCTTCCTGAATTTGGCTCAGCGGTATTTGCCCAGATCGAAAGCCGGTCGGGTTTGACAGTTTCTTGAAATGCTGGGAACCAAGATTGGAAGTCATAATAACTATAGCGTCGCTTAAGTAAACCCTCTTGCCTCTTCCGTCGGTGAGCCAGCCCTCGTCAAAAGCCGTTAAAAATAGGTTTAAAACATAAGCACTCGCTTTTTCTACCTCATCCAACAGCACTATAGAGCAGGGATTATCTCTTAATTGGCCGGTCAGAACACCTCCTTTTTCCGATCCGATAATTCCCCGGGGCATTCCGATCAACTTATCGACAGATGTTCTGTCGTCTTGGTATTCGGACATATCGATACGAATCATCTTCTTATCATCTCCAAACAAGAACTCGGCAACGGCCTTAGCAAGTTCCGTTTTGCCTACGCCTGTGGGGCCGAGAAATAATAAAACTCCGTCAGGGTGATAGAAATTATCTTTGAGGGGTCCTTTATTCAGGATTAAACGGTCGGCCACGGCTTTTATGGCCTTTCTTTGACCGATAACGCGCCGAGCCAAGCGTTCTTCAATATCCTTAAAACGATCGGAAACGTCACGAAATACCATATCCCGGGGGATTTGCGACGCATGCGAAATAACGTCCATCACATCAGAAGCCGTGACTTCCCGGCGTTGATCGATCTCCGCGCGAACCGCTGCCGTATCCAACCAGCCGATAACCTTATCCGGTAAGTGAAGATAGCGTTGATAACGCGGGGACATTTCAAGCGCGGTACTTATCGCTTCATCGCATATTTTTACCGAATAATTTCTTTCCAAACGCTCGCGAATATTCAGCAGAATTTCGCGGGTCTCTTCAACGGTCGGCTCAAGAATATAAACATTTCTGAAACGGCGGGCGAACGCTTCGTCCTCTGCTATATGCGCCCTATATTCATTCAGGGTAGTAGCGGCAATTATTCTAACCTCGCCGCGAGCAAGAACGGATTTAAAGACATCGGCAGCATCAGACGGAGCGCCTAAGGCCGACCCGGCGCCGATTATCATATGAGCTTCATCTATAAAAAGTATCAAATTCCGTTGTTCTTTTATCTCTCTGATCACGTTCTTTATCCTGTCTTCGAACGAACCTCTCAACATGGTACCGGCAACCATAGTATTCATCTGCAAGTTTATTACCTGGTAATCCCGAAGGCGAATGGGAATAATGGCGGGCTCTAACTCAATACAGTAGGCCAAACCTTCGGCAACTGCCGTTTTTCCAACACCCGGTTCTCCTATAAGCATAACCGAGTTAGGCCGCTCACGATGGCAAAGAATTTCTACCACTTGCCGAATTTCTTTCTCTCTCCCATAAGCCGGAGATACTTTGCCCTGGCGCACAAGAAGATTCAGGTTCGTCGAAGATGCTTTAAGAAATGGCGGTAAACCAAACTTTTTATCCATCTCCACTTCACGCATTTCTTTGTCACGCATCCGGGCAACAACTTGATCGACAATAACTTCAGGCGCAATGTCGAAACGACGCATTATCGTTGCGGAAACTCCTTTAATATCTTCAAAGATTACCGCAACCAGTTCAGGGGCCCCTATTGTCTGCCGACCGGCGAGATTAGCTTGGCGGAAAGCCAATTTGAAAACCAATTTTGTTTCCAGCGAGACCTGCAATTCATGTCCGGGTGATTTAGGCAGTCCGTGCAGATGTTCTTCAAGTGCCTGAATGACTATGTGGGGACTTAATTCCAGTCCTCTCATTATTAAAGTAAACACGTCCCATTCCACCTGCACAAACGCGAAAAAAATGTGCTCGTTGGTTAGTATGAAGTGGCCGCGGCGACGGGCTTCCTCGATAGCTTGGTCCGCTACACGCTGCGCTGATTCGCCAATTTTGCTTTGAGTAATGCCAAAGTCGTCCATATCTAGCCTCACTTTTAAAGGTTCACTATTCCAAATAAGTTATAGCAAATTTTACTCTGCTACACCAGCCGGATTTTTATTTTCCTCGGCGTGAGCGGTGATCTCGATATTGCAACTCTTGTACTCCCGGCACCATGCTTCACATTTCTCGGCTTGTTCTTTTTCGACATAGTGAAAGCCGCATTCTTCGCATTGGTATAACTTTTTATCTTCTTGTATTAAAATCTTGACCATTTTAATTATTCAAATCCCAAATCTTTTAATGCGGCACGATACTGACAAAAATCACAGTCTTCCCCGGATTTTGGTGGAGAATCAGCTTGGAGACATTTATAAGCTTCATCCAATGTTTTTTCTATCCAAGAATCATCGCCTTCATAGGGAATAACTGTTATATCAAATTCGAGCTTGCCATCCGAATCGCGGCGTTCCTATTACACTTTTTCATCTTTGTCAGTGGCAGCACGCAGTTAAAACTGGGCGTTGCCTGTATAAATATGCGGCGGCATCAGACAGAATCGCTGAATCCGCTCTAGAAAAGCGTAAGCAGTCTTTTTTATTGGCGAGACGCATTCTTAAACGCGCCTGCATTAGCCAAGGTGGATTATATAGAATTCCCAAAACAATATCAAATCCTAAAAAAATTTCGAAGACAAAGTTTCAATAATCAAATATCAAATTATCAAGCTAAAGACTGCGGGAGAAGGCAACACCGAGACTGCCACCGACACGGTCAGGCGTCCATCTGCCGACGCCCGCACCAGCAGCATCAGCGTCGCCGAAGCCCACGAGCTTGCCACCCGAATCGCGGCGCGAAGTCCAGGTGTATTTGCTTTTCAATAATCTCTTCTTGTTATTTTTGAAATACATCAGAAAATCATACATGGTTTCAACCGGTAATTGTCTGGATAACTGATTAATCTTCAGCTCGGAAAGCTGCTTGGCGGCTTCTTGCCAGTTACTAGTTAGAATTGCTTGAATGCCTGCTTTTTTAGCTTCAAATTCATCTATGGCTTCCTTATATACCTCCGGCATTTCCTGATCCTTGAAGATATCAGTTTTTAAGTAATTTGCGATAACCTCGGTTTGCTGTAAAAAGTTCTTGCTCAATGAGTTGGGTATGAGAGCCAAGCTTGAGGACGAGATACGGAGGTTCAATAAGCTACAGAAAATTGTGAATGGCCAGACTGGAAAAGCATTAGTCGAAGAAAACGACGTGAATATTCGCCAATATGCCAAGTACCTACTTAAAGAAGGTAGTGTGTCAGACAAACGTGAGTTGTTAGTAAATCTTAGAAGCAGATTAAATTACAAAGATAAAAAGATAACGATGATCGTAGAGTCCTAGGAAACTAAAAGAGCGATTTAAATCGCTCTTTTAGTTTCAACTTATTCATCGGGCATTCAGGTCGCAACCTACTCACGACCATACGGGAACATGCCGATAAAAAGTTGTCAATGCGGTGAGGGTGGGAGTCGAACCCACAAGCCGCTTTTTAGACGGCTACAGTTTAGCAAACTGCTGGCTTACCATTCGCCGCACCTCACCAAATTCATTAAATTTTACCACCAAAATAGGATCAAAACAAGTTTAGAAATTAGTAATTAAAAATTAGAAATTTTCTTAATCTACCCTCTCGCAATAACTAAAGCGACTACTTTTGTGGCTCCGCTAAATTTCAAAACCTTAGCGCATTCATTCAAGGTTGCCCCTGTCGTACAGATGTCGTCTATGAGTAGGACTTCGCGGCCAATAATTTTTTCTTTGTTAATTATTTTAAAAATCCCGTTCAGATTTTTTAATCTTTCTTCTCTTTCTTTAATGTCGGCCTGTGGAGTGGCGTTAGTTGTCCGCTCAATTATGTCATCGGCCATTTCCATTTGAAATGTATCGGCAAGGTTTTTGGTCAACAATTCGGATTGATTAAACCCCCGCCAATTTAAACGCTTCGGATGAAGCGGCACGGGAATCAAAAGGGGATTAGCTTCAAAGACGTTGTACTTTTTATCCAAGGTCAGCCACTTAAGATATTTTTTCATTAAAATTGCCAACGGCCGCTCCAAATCACTGATAAATTTATATTTTAAAAATTTAAGAGATTTTTCAACCAAAGGATTTTTATAGTCAGCCACAATCAGCAGTTGGTCTACGGAGTTTGTCTTAGCGCATAGAAAGCAGGTCTGTCCGAAAGGGATGTTTCTCTTGCATCCGATGCATTCAAAGTTTTTCTTGATTGCTATTGTTCCGAGGCATCCCCAGCAGATATAATTGCCGAATTTGCCGCAACCAATACACCTTACCGGGAAAATAAGGTCTAAGAACCAGCTATATATCCTCTGGGGATAATTGGAAAACATTATTGTGTTATGATTTAAGATATTAAAAAGGTTCGACCTTTAGCAGTCCCAAGGTCGAACCTTAGAATAGATATAGATATGTTTAATCTTTTCGGAGAAAAAGGCAAACTGGGCATCGACATCGGAACGGCTGCCATCAAAATCGTTGAGCTTGAGAAATCGGGTGGGCGTTTTGTTTTAAAAAATTACGGTCTTTTTGAATTGAAGGGGGTGGATGTCCAGTCATCCGGACCAGGCATGAGCCAAAGCATTTTAAAATTGCCAGACCAAGAAATCATCTGGGGCATAAAGGAATTAATAAAAAAAGGCAACATTAAATCCACTGATGCAATAGCCTCAATTCCTTCATTTTCAACTTTTACCACCATCATTGAGATGCCTTATCTTTCAGAACAGGAGATAGCCAAGTCCTTGCCCCTTGAAGCCAGAAAATATATTCCCATACCCCTAAATGAAGTTGTACTGGACTGGTCTATTATCGATATCCTGAACCAGACCGCGCCCGAAACTTCCGGTTCTGCAACTAAACCGACTACTGTTCAAGTATTCCTTGCCGCGGTTCCAAAAGATGAGACGGAAAAATACAGAAGAATAATGAAAGGTGCCGGTTTGAATCTTAAAGCATTGGAATTAGAAAATTCGGCCCTCATTAGAGCTCTTTTGGGGAACGACCTTTCTCCGACGGCCATAGTGAATATTGGAGGACGCAGCACTTCTATAGTTATCGTGAACAAGGGTTACGAGAGAATAAGCCATAACTATGAGATAGGGGGGTTTGAGATAACCAAGTCCATTGCCCGCTCTTTAAATGTAAGTATTGAGAAAGCGGAAGAATTAAAAAGAAAGATGGGCATGAAAGAGGCCGATGAGAATATCGTGAATGAAGCCATGGTCTCCTTGATAGACATGATGGTTTTTGAAACCAAAAAGACCATCAACAATTATGAGGGTTTAAAAAACCAAAAAATATCGCGGGTTCTGCTGGTGGGCGGTCTTACTAACATGCCCAGTTTTGTAAACTATTTCAAACAGAAACTGAACATGGATATTTACGGCGCCAATGCTTTTGCCAGAATTATTTATCCGGAATCACTAAAGCCAGTTATCCAAGAATTAGCCAATACATTCTCCATCGCCGCCGGCCTTGCCATGAGAGATATCTAACAAAAATTTCTAATTACCAATTTCTAATTTCTAAACAAATCCAAAAGCCAAATTTCAAAACCCTTAAAATCTATGCTATGTGTATAAGTTCTGTCTATTATTAAGCTATAATAAAGATAATGCCTAATCAAAATGGATTACAACTGCTCCCCGAGACAAGAAGAAAGATAGAGGTTAAAGTCCCTGGAGAAAACCGGCTTATTTACGCGGGAACCGCAATTCTTATTTTAACGTTAATTTTGATAGGCGGTCTTTATTTTTTTAAGAGTTCTCTGGAAGACAAGAAGAGCGAATTAGACGCAAACATAATCAATCTCGAAAAAGAAAGGGATAAAAAGGTTGAGTCCAATCTTTTGACACTCAACAAACAACTATCACTAATACTAACCCTGCTGGATTCTCATGTTTTATGGTCAAAGGCTTTGAATAAAATTGAGGGTTTATTGCAGCCGCAAGTTCAATTTTTATCATTTTCCGCCGCTGTTTCCGACAATAGGTTTGAGTTTAAGGCCTTAGCCACCAACTATACAGTGGTAGCTAGACAAATAGCCGCATTTGTTTCGGACGACTCAATAAAGGATGTCGTCTTGAATAATGTCCGCGTTCTTACAAACGGCAAATTAGAATTTAACATCAAACTTGATTTTGATAAAACTAAATTCATAAAACAATGAGCCCAAACAAAAATTATATCGGGGCGGGACTGGTTGCCATAGCCATAATTTTGTTTTGGGCAATAGCTCTCCCTTTCTATAACAGGGTCTCTGATTTGGATACCGCCATTAAAGAGCGGGAGGATTTACTGAATTCAAAAAATACCATCATAGCCAACATCAATAATTTAAACCAGGAATATCAAAAAAGAATTACCGAGATCGCCAAGCTATCAGCTATCGTTCCTTCAAAGAAGAGCGTAGCTGAAGTTTTATCGGCCATTAATGATGTCTCTGCAAAAAATGGTATTGAATTATTTAGTTCTTCTATAGCCAGCCAAAAAACCAATGATGAAACAAATCCCTACGATCTTCTGGCTATAGACATGACCCTGAACGGGAGTTATGTCGCTTTAATTAATTTCCTCAAGACGCTTGAAAATAACTTAAGATTGGTTGATATATCATCGATTGATGCTGCAGCCGTCAGTACGGGAATTTCTTCTCTTTTAAATTTTACCGTAAAGGGAAATGCGTATTATCTAAAATAATGGCTCCACAACAATCAAACAATCAAAGCGTTCTGATGGTGGCCCTGATAATAGTCCTCGGTTTTGCTGCCGGATATTTTTATTATTCCCAATGGGCAGTCCCGGCTAGGGTTCCCGTTGAGCCACCCCCGGTAGCAGGGAAGGATGATCTTAAAAAATTCGAGAACCTGAAAATAGATTTTTCGATATTGGACAATAAGAAATACAAGGCATTAGAAATTTTTGGAGAATCGCCGGTTAATCCCGGGGTTACCGGCAAAAAAGATTTATTCGCCCCTATTTAGGTCAGTTAATTAACCTATCTCATGACCCATGGCCATCAAGATCCCCCAAACTCTTGTAGACGAACTTGTTCGTCTTAATGTAATTTCAATAGAAGATATAGGCGCGTTTTCGGATTTAGCCCAAAAAGAAAATAAGGACTTCGGCCAAATTCTCATAGACAAGGCCATAATTTCTGACCCCGATCTCTTAGCGATAAAGTCTAAACTTTATCGCTTGCCGACAGTTGACTTGGAAGGATACGAATTCAATCGCGAAGTTTTAAAAGAATTTTCTGAAGATGTGGTTAGTTTTTACAAAATTGCTCCTTTTGAGAAAGAGGGAAACATCTTGAAAGTGGCAATAACCAACCCTGAAGCTATTGATGCCCTTGAAGCATTAAAGTTCATAGCAGAAGATAAGAAGTTGATATTGGATAAATATCTGGTAAGTTATCGGGATTTTGAAACAATCCTTAGGAGCTACCGAACTCTGTCTGGTGAAGTAGGCAAGGCCTTGGAATCTTTGGCCGAAGAAGAGGAGAAAGAAGAAGGAGCTCCTATTAAATCAATCGAGGATATTACCGCTGAAGCTCCGATATCAAAAATAGTGGCCGTCTTAGTAAAACACGCCGTCGAGCTCCGAGCATCCGACATTCATATTGAGCCGTTCGAAGACCGCGTCAGAATCCGTTTCAGAATCGATGGTGTTCTCACAACGACCTTAACTCTTCCCAAAACCCTCCAATCTGCCGTAGTGACTCGTATCAAAATTTTATCCGATTTGAAGATAGATGAGACCCGCTTAGCCCAGGATGGAAGATTCTCCACCAAACTTGGCAACCGCAGAGTTGACTTTCGTGTTTCAACTTTTCCTACAAAAAATGGAGAAAAGGTCGTCATGCGTATTTTAGACCCACTGACTGGTAAAGTAGAGTTGCCGGAATTGGGACTGGATGGCAGATCAGCGGAAGTAATAAAAAGAGCGATGGGAAAACCCTTCGGAAGTATTCTCATAACCGGTCCTACGGGTTCCGGTAAATCAACAACCTTGGCCGGCATGCTTAAAGAAATGAACAGCGAAGATGTAAACATCGTTACCCTTGAAGATCCAATTGAATATTTTGTTGACGGAGTTAATCAATCGCAGGTTCATGAAGAGATAGGGTATACTTTTGCCAACGGTTTGCGCCATATTTTAAGGCAAGATCCGGATGTTATAATGGTAGGAGAAATAAGAGACAGGGAAACGGCCGGTTTGGCCACTCAAGCCGCTTTAACGGGCCATATTGTTCTTTCAACACTGCATACTAATGATGCTTTGGGTGTCGTGCCCCGTTTGATAGACATGGGTGTTGAGAAATATTTAATTCCATCCACCTTGAATGTCGCCGCGGCCCAAAGATTATTGAGAAGGTTGTGCCCGGACTGCAAACTTGAAGTAAAAGCCAACACTGCCGAAGAAAAAATGATAAACAAAGCCATTCTTGATATGTCCGCCGATTATCAAAAAGAATATCTTTCCGAGTCGGGCTATACGATATATAAGCCGAATATTGAAAACCCGTGCAAAAAATGTGGAGGCAAGGCGTTTAAGGGAAGAATAGCTATTTTTGAAATGCTGGAGATGAGCGATGAGCTTGAGAAAATAATCTTGGGAGAAATATCGGAAGCGGCCCTTCGCCAGGAAGCAAAGAGACAGGGGATGATAACAATGTTCCAAGATGGAATTTTGAAAGTATTAAAGGGGGTAGTATCATTAGAAGAGCTGCTTGAGATCGCTCAAGCGGGAGATAGCGCCTAATCCCGTTAGAAGTTAGCCTTAACGGGAATAACCTATATTTAGTAACATAAAGTTTGTAAGCTTGCCACCGCTTCAATACGGTGGACGGTTTGCAAAACTTCTAACGGGATGAACCCAAAACAATATTTAGAAGAATTGCTTTTAACAACCGCCCAGCAAGGAGCGACTGATTTGCATTTGTCTCCCGGCCATTACCCGACGATAAGAATAGACAGCCGTTTGATAATGCTTAGCCAGCAAAAGATACTGGACGAAGAAACCTTAGAGGGATTGGTCTTTGCTCTATTAGGAGAGGAGCGCAAAGCCCGTTTCCTATCAGAAAAAGAATTGGACTTTTCGTATGAGTTGGAAGGGAAGAATAGGTTCAGAGTAGACGCATATCAGACCAAAGGCGGCCTGGCCGCCTCTTTAAGACTGATCCCCAACGAAGTTAAGACCATCGACGAACTTAACTTGCCTCAAATAACTAAAATTTTTTCAAAACTATCACAGGGTTTCGTTTTGGTAGTGGGACCGAACGGCCACGGCAAATCCACGACATTAGCCGCCATAATAGATACGATAAACAAAGAACGTGCTGAAAAAATCGTAACCATTGAAGATCCGATTGAGTACATTTTTGCTCCAGACAAAAGCATCATCGACCAAAGAGAGGTTTATCAGGACACATTTTCTTTTCATAAAGCCTTACGGTCGACTTTCCGACAAAACGCCAACGTTATCATGGTGGGAGAAATGAGGGATTATGAAACCATGAGCGCGGTAGTGACCGCGGCGGAGACGGGACATTTAGTTTTGACTTCTTTGCATACCAACAGCGCTTCCCAGACAATTGAAAGAATCATCGACAGTTTTCCGCCAAATCAAGAATCACAGATAAGAAACCAGCTCGCCAACACCATTTCCGGCATAATCTCGCAAAGATTGATCCCCAGAATAAAAGGCGGCCTCATTCCGGCGGTGGAAGTCATGATAGCCACTCCGGCCATCAGAACTTTAATCAGGGACAATCGTCCCAAACAGATGGATATGGTAATTGAAACCAGTCAAGACATAGGAATGATGAGCTTAGACAGATCATTAGCGGACCTCGTCAGGAAAAAGGAAATAAGCTGGGAAAGAGCGGAATTCTATTCACTTAACCAAACCGAATTAAGAAACCTGCTGTAAATAACCCAAAGCAATGTTATTCAAATACAAAGTTAAAACACAGAACGGCGAAATCATCGATGGAAAAGTAGAAGCCTCCGACGAAAAAGTAGCTGTCGATACCCTTCAGAGCAAAGGATATTTGATTTTATCCATTGAACAGTTGGAAAGTGATATTTTTTCAATAGATCTAAATAAATATTTTCAAAAGCCGACAAATAAAGACATCGTCATTTTCACACGCCAGCTTTCAACCCTTATAGACGCCGACATGCCGTTAGCCGAAGGATTGAGAACCTTGGCCCGTCAATTTGAAAAACCTACTTTAAGAAAAATAATTTCCGAGATATCGGACGCAGTTGAAGGTGGCTCCGCTTTGTCTAACGCTTTATCCGCCCATCCCAAATTTTTTTCTTCCTTTTATATTAAACTCGTCCAGTCGGGAGAGGTCTCCGGCAAACTGCACGAGGCCTTACTCTACTTGGCCGACCACCTTGAAAGAAGCCAGGAGATAAATTCTAAGATAAGAGGCGCCCTGGCTTATCCGGCGTTCGTGGTATTTGCTCTTATTGTCGTCACGATGATTATGGTGGTTTATGTTCTGCCTCAATTGTTGGCCATTTTTAAAGATGTCGGCGCTACTGATCTGCCCTTAACTACCCGAATGCTTATTTGGATGACCACTTTCGTAAATAACTATCTTTATTACATTTTCACCATGATTTTCGGCTCTATTTTCTTGGGATGGAAATATGTCAAAACCGCCGAAGGTAAGGCTGTGTTTGATAATATTAAGATAAACATGCCCGCCCTGGGAACGGTGGTAAGAAATCTTTATCTCGCCAGAATATCAGAAAGCTTGTCTACTTTGATCAAATCGGGAATACCCATCCTTGACACTATTCACATTACCTCCGACCTGGTCGGCAACGTCAATTATCAGAACATCCTTCTTGATGCTGAAGAGAGTGTCAGAGGAGGAGGAAGTATGTCTGACGTATTCAATAAATATAAAGAAATTCCTCCCCTGATGTCGTCTATGGTAGCAATAGGGGAAAAGACAGGGAAATTGGATTTTATGCTTGAGCATACCTCTAAGTTTTATAAATCCGAATCGGACAACACCATAGACAATATCGCCACGCTTATTGAGCCGATTTTGGTATTAGTCCTCGGCGTAGCCGTAGCGGTCTTGGTATCTGCAATTTTGCTTCCAATATATAATCTGGTCAACGTGACCTAATGCGATACCAATATACGAATGCATTCGAATAATACTAATAAATACGAATAACTAAAAATTAGTACCCATTCGTATCATTAGTACAATTAGTATATTAGTACCGTTAAGCATAAGCGGTGTTGATAACTAGAGTTGCACCACCATTAATATCTTTGATAAAATTAAAGGTATGATAAAAAATAAAAGCCAAAAAGGACTCGCCCTGAGTTCATCGAAGGGTTTCACATTGGTCGAATTGTTAGTCGTCGTTGCAATTATCGGCATTTTAGCCACGTTGCTCTTACTTCAATTAGGAGTCGCAAGACAACGAGCAAGAGATGCAAAAAGAATAGTTGATGTAAGTCAAGTAAGAACCGCAGCGGAACTCTACTTTGATGATACTGGTCAATATCCTCAAGTTGCGACTTTTGCCGCTTTAGGTGTACTCCTCACGCCTAAGTATCTAACAAATCTCCCCGTAGACCCCCTGAACAACGGTAATTATACTTACAATTATGCCTATAGTGGCTTGACGAAGTTTCATCTGTGGGCAGAACTTGAACAAAATGCGGCAGGGTTAAAAGGCGACGCAGACATTAACTCTTCTGGGTGGACCGGGCAGACGGTTAATGGAGCTACTGAAGCATGCACTTCTACTGTTGTTGACTGTATATACGATCAAGGCCAGAACCAATAAAATTACTTTTAAAACAAGATCCCGCTACTGGCGGGGTTTTGTTTTATGCCTGATATACTATACTTTAGGTCAGATATTTAACCCATTTTATCATCTTAGCGGAGCGGATTTTAGCCAAATCCGAGACGCGAGTCCGCAGATGTAGATGATTCTACTTCAAGGACGAGTAACGAAGGATTCGGTCTAAAATCAGCCCGCCCGCTACGGGAAACAAAGAATAGATCGATTCCATTGTCTCTCCTCCTCGACATAGAACAATCCATGTCTTCGTCGTCGTTCCTCGGACTCGGTCTATTCTTTAGCTTCTAAAATGATAAAATGGGTTAAATATCTGACCCACTATGATTGCTTTGTCCATGTTTTTAATAGGTCTATGCATCGGTAGCTTTTTAAATGTGGTTGTTTTTCGTCTGGATAAAAAGAGTGGGATTTTAACAGGCCGATCGGAATGTCCTAAATGCTTAAAACAACTTAAGTGGTATGACCTAGTTCCTGTTTTAAGCTACGTCTTTTTAAAGGGGCAGTGCCGGAATTGCAAAAATAAAATCTCTCCCGTCTATCCTTTGACGGAACTGACTACCGCGTTTTGCTTTTCATTGTTTTATATGTTCCAGAAGCCGGACTTCGGAGTAGAATATTTTTACTATCTGATGGTCATCATCTCCTTTGTCGCTCTAATTTTCTTTGATTATCTTTATTTTTTAATTCCCGATAAAATAATTTTACCCTTGATAATCGTCGCAATTTTATTTAATTATTTCTTCCGACGGCCTGAGTTTGTGGCCTTGCTGTTATCCGCTTTAACCCTGGGCGGTATTTTTGCTATAATACACTTAGTTTCCAAAGGAAAGTGGATGGGCTTTGGAGATGCCGAGCTATTATTTTTAATCGGGTTGGTGCTTGGCTATTCGTTAGGATTTTTGGCACTAATACTTTCTGTTTGGGTGGCGGCATTGGTTGGAATCGGATTAATCTTGTTGGGGAGAGCTACTCGCAAAACCGCTTTGCCTTTCGGTTCTTTCTTAGCTGGGGTTTCAATTGTAATAATCATTTTTCAAAATGAAATACAAATACTTGTTACAGGATTTTTTTAAAAAAACTATCTTTGCTCAAATCGCGTTTTTGGTGGTGCTGATAGTAATTATTTCTTTCTTTAAGCTATCTTTTGATTTTTCGGGTGGTAATACTCCTGGTTTAGCCACATTGTTCATAAACTTTGAAGCGGAAAAAAGGTTATTTGAGGGCGAGGTGGTCAAGGACATGACCATATTGGACGCATTGAGCGCGGCAGTTTCGGTGGGAAAAATAAAATTAAATTACGCCATTGATAATTCCGGCAACGTAAACATTATGGAAATAGACGGCCATGTTAACGGGATCGGTAATAAATATTTCGTTTTCTACCTCAACTCCCAGAAGGTGGCCATAAAAGACCTGAATAAAGAAGTGGTTCATGGCAGAGATAGGATTGAAATAGGGTTTGAATAAACATGAAGAAGTCCTTAGGTTTTACCTTGATTGAGGTTTTGGTGGTAGCGGCAATAACTGGGATTATCAGTACCTTTATGATTCTCAATTTCCAAAGAAGCCGGATAGATTTAAACGAAAGTGGTGGTGTTCTTATGGCAGACCTACGAGCCGCCCAGTCCAAGGCTCTTGCAAGTACGAAATATAATAGCGGCTCAGGATTAAAAATAAGATGCGGTTATGGAGTGCATTATATTAATCCGACCTCATATTCTATTTATACGGGTCCCGACGCAAGTTCTAATACCTGTTCATCACTAAATAGAAATCTTGATGGTGGAGACATAACTGTTGTAACTAAAACTTTTAGTAACGAAAAGGTTGAATTTAAAGCCGTTTTCAGTGATATTTTTTGGGAACCGCCTAATCCTGATACTTACATAAACAACTCCTCTGCCCCTGCTTCTATAAACATTACAATCGGTAAAAGGGGAGGTATCTGCCCCGCAGATTGCAAAACTATAAATGTATCCACATCCGGGAAAATTGAATAAAGGTTTTACTTTAATTGAGGCATTGGTGGCTTTAGTTATTTTAACCCTGGCTTTAGGGCCGGCTTTGGTTTTGTCCAGTAATATTTCATCCACCGCGTCTGTTGTTCGAAACAACCTGATCGCGGCTAATCTGTCCCAGGAAGGTGTTGAGGTCATACGGGCATTAAGAGACGCGAATTGGTTTAATGGATTATCTTTTGATGCCGGGATAGCCGATGGGATTTACCGGATCGAATGGAATTCAAATGCTCTTATTTCTTTAGGATCTAATCCTCCTCTTAAAATAAATGCCGGTCTGTATAACTATTCTTTCGGGACCGATACCAAATTCAAAAGAACCGTGACGATAACCAAGATAAACTCTGAGGAGTTAAGAATAATAAGCGATGTAACTTGGACAGAGAGGGGAAACAGGACCCGAGACGTGAAGGTCGAATCGCATTTATTTGATTGGAAATAAGATTATGAAAAACCACATAAGTGAAAATGGGTTTACTGTAGTAGAAGTACTTGTAACTTCTTTGATTTTTTCAATTATGGCTATGGCCGTAAGCGCCATTTTCATACAGATAATTAATTTGGAAAGACGTGCTTTTGCTATCCAAAAGATTCAAGATAACGCCCTACTGGTATTGGAAGAGGTATCCAGAGACATGAGAGTAAGCAGAATTTCTAATCAGGAGTCCTCAAACTGCACAGCAACCACCATTACCTTGATTCATCCTCTTAAGGGAACCGTGGTCTATCAGGTAAGCGCCGGAACTGTTCAAAGAAGTGTAAATGGCGGAAACTTAATTGATGTTAGTGGTTCTGATGTTAATTTTACAAGGATGAATTTTTGTATCTTGGGTTCTTTGGCCAATGACAACAAAAGTCCGCGGGTATCAATAGTCACTTCGGTTCAAAACCGAACCGGAAAAGAAATAATGCAGATAGACCTCCAAACTACCACTACCTCCAGGGACTTAATAGATGAATTTTCATTTCCTTAATCACGTATGCAAAAAGGTTCAATTTTAATTTTTTCGGTCTTAATGCTTGGGGTTATCTTAACCATAACTTTAGCTTTGGGTAATATATTTTTACCTCGGTTAAGAACATCAACCGAAGCTATCAATTCGGTAGCTGCGGTCTATACCGCCGACAGCGCCTTGGAATGGTGCCTGCATGAACAAAGGGCAAGGCCCCCATCAGCGAGTGCTCCAACCATATCAATTGGTGCAACCTATGTGATTTATTTCGGTGCCGGATTAGCTTCATGCACTTCAGCAGAAACCCCTCTAAATCATAGGGCAGTGGGAACATATAGAGGGGTGACCAGGTCTCTTGATTTGGGCGAGTAACTGCTCAATTGACCTAATTTCTAATTAACCTAATTGACCTAAAATTGGGGTTTGATGCTTGTTTAGAACAATTAGAACAATTAGAACAATTAGAATAATTAGAATAATTAGAAATTAATGGTTTATGACTAAAACTCAAGCTAAAGAACGCATTGAAAAACTTAAAACGGCGATAAATAAGCATCGTTATCTTTATCATGTTCTGGATCGCCAGGAGATATCGGACGAAGCCCTGGATGCCCTGAAAAAAGAGCTTTACGATTTGGAACAGGAATTCCCCGAATTGGTCACCCCGGATTCTCCGACCCAGAGAATAGGCGGCAAGCCGCTCAAACAATTTAAAAAGGTGCGTCATCCTGAACCGATGCTCTCGTTCAATGACGCCTTCGACGAAAACGATATGAAAGAATGGGAAGCACGTTTTGAAAAAATATCTCCGGGAGCTAAAAAACACGGCTATTATTGTGAACTGAAGATTGACGGCTTGGCCGTGGAACTCATCTATAAAAATGGCCTTTTGGAGGCCGGCTCGACCCGAGGAGACGGTTTGATAGGAGAAGACGTAACCCAGAATTTAAAAACAGTGGAGGCTATTCCACTTGTCCTATCCGAAAAAAAAGATGTAATCGTGAGAGGAGAAGTTTTTGTCACCAGAAAAGATTTTGAAAGAATAAATAAGGAGCAGGAGAAAGCTGGATTGAAAATTTATGCCAACCCGCGCAACTTAGCTGCCGGTTCAATAAGACAGCTTGACCCAAAAGTAACCACGTCCCGCCATTTGGACTTTTACGCCTATTCTTTGATAACCGACTTCGGACAAAAAACCCACGAAGATGAACATCTTACCTTAAAAGCCCTCGGTTTTAAAACAAATCCCCATAACAAAGCAGTTGCAAATATGGGAGGGGTAAATAAATTACGGAATCATTGGGAAAAAGAAAGAGAAAAATTAAATTATGAAATAGACGGCGTAGTTGTTATCTTGAATCACGCCAACGCCCTAAGCCGGCTGGGTGTGATTGGAAAAGCTCCGCGGGGCGCTATCGCTTATAAATTTTCGCCCAAAGAATCGGAAACGGTAGTTGAGGATATCATTGTGCAGGTAGGCCGGACTGGTGTTTTAACTCCGGTAGCGGTATTAAGGCCTGTTCAAATTGGAGGCACAACAGTCTCCCGGGCAACCCTCCATAATCTTAATGAAATAAAACGACTTGGAGTCAAAATAGGGGACACCGTCATTGTGGGTAGGGCCGGCGATGTAATTCCTGACGTAAAAAAAGTTTTGAAAGAATTGAGAACCGGAAAAGAAAAAGAATTTCATATGCCAAAAAAGTGTCCTGCTTGCCGTGAGCCTGTCGAACGGTTTGTGGATCAAGTGGCCTACAAATGCATCAATAAAAACTGTCCAGCCATAAAGAGAGAAGCAATTTATCATTTCGTTTCCCGTAAAGCCCTGAACATGGCCGGCATCGGCTCCCGGATAATCGACCAACTTATGTCTGCCGGACTCATACGCGATTCAGCCGATTTGTTCAGTTTAAAAAAAGAAGACCTCTTAAACCTGGAAAGGTTTGCCTCGAGGTCCGCCGAGAAAGTTGTAGAAGCAATCTGGTCAAAAAAGAAAGTAACCCTGAATAAGTTTATTTATTCTTTAGGCATTGACCATGTCGGCGAAGAAACTGGATTAGTTTTGGCTAAAAAGTTCAAAAGTTTAAAAAATATAGAAGAAGCCGGTTTGGAAGAGTTGCAAAACGTGTCGGATGTGGGACCGGTGGTGGCCAAAAGCATATATGACTGGTTTCAGAAGCCCTACAACAAAAACATTTTATCCAAATTTAAAAAGGCGGGGGTCCATATTATAGAGGAGAGGGATACCAAAGAATCCGCCAAGTTTGCCGGAAAAACATTCGTCCTGACAGGCACATTGGAAACTATCGGCAGAGATGAAGCCCAGGATAAAATAAGAGAATTGGGCGGAGATGTCTCCGGTTCGGTCTCCAAAAACACCGACTATGTCGTTGCCGGCTCCGAACCGGGTTCAAAATATGATGAGGCGAAGCGGTTAAAAATCAAAATACTGACCGAAAAAGAGTTCTTGGACATGATTGAATAATCTTGAACATAAAATCATCAAGCGAAGTCCCGTACTAATTCCGCCCCCTCTGTTGGCGGTCAGCGGAAAAAATTGGTGCGGGACTAAAAAATTAGGGGTCAAAATCATAGACGAGAAAGAGTTTCTTAAGATAATTAAAGAGTAGCTCTCACAACCTCTATGCGTACAGAGGGAGACGCCTTTTTAAAAATTTACTAATTTTGTAAAAAGTGTCTCCCTCCGCTGGTTGCTTTGGTTGTTAAGTGTAAATTGGAAATAAGAATTCAAACTTTTTTAACATTTCCAGAAGCCTTGCTTAGGAGAATAAATCAACCTGGATCAAGACACTGTCATGGTTCAATACCTTGGAACCACCCCTCGCCTCGTCAAATGATTCGAAGACAGCAAGGCCTCGCTCTGATTGTTTTTAAAAAATAAAAAGCCCCGCGCGATTGCGAGACCTACCATTAACCTCCATGGCGAGGAGTACTCTTTTTCGTAAAAGTACACGAATCCGAGGCAAGAGTTACCAGCCGCTCTTGCCCGTGACCTGGAAATCGGGGAACGACGCCTGGAGCATACGAACGGTCTCCTTGCGGTTGTCTTCTTCTCCGAAGTCCCCACTGCTGTCCCATAATGCAGATGGTCTTCTCGGTGGGCTTAATCTCTATACGCCCCCCCCTGTGCAGTGGGCGTTCAGGCCATGCGGTCGCACCTCTTGCCACAACAAGGCAAGGATGTCCCGATGAAACCCACACTTCTGGTTGGCTCGGACAACCAGCCGTTTGCCACCGTTACCGTCGGTCAACTGGGCAACAATGAACTTGTAACCCTTGGCGGGGTCAATCACGACTTCACGCACTTCATTGATGGTCATTCTGGCTCTTCTTGTAAAAATTGTCCAAAGGGCTAACTAAACTCTGATTATACCTACATTATAGCAAATTATAGCTATAATGTCAATAGTGATTAGGGGGTCGATTTATGGTAATTTTTATAGATGATCAGTGACAAAGAAATAAAACATATCGCAGAACTCGCGAGGATAAGAATAACCGAGAAAGAAGAAAAAGGTCTTAAAAAAGACCTGTCTTCAATTTTGGAATATATTGATAAATTGAACGAAGTTGATACAACCGGAGTTGAGCCGCTTTATCAGACAACGGGGCTGATTGATTCGTTCCGTAGCGATGAACCGAGAGGGGAGTTTAAAATGGACAAAAATCTAAATGAAAAGCTGGTCGGCCAAGCGCCCCACAAGAAAAACCGATTTATAAAAGTCAAAAGTGTCCTTGAAAGGAAAAAATAATATAGTGTCCCCCACTTTATGCATATGCATAAAGTGGGGGACATGCTTTAACTGATGGTAAACGGATATTCAATCAGAGATATCAAAGACGGCCTTCAAAAGGGTCATTTTACGGCTGAAGAAATTTTTAAAAAGTACTCCGAAAAAATCAGGAAAGAAAATAAAAAGATAAACGCTTATCTTTCGGTTTTTGACTACCAAAAACCTAAATTAGAAATTAGAAATTCGACATTAGAAATTCCGCCTTTGGCGGCTGTTCCCTGCGCAATTAAAGATAACATCCTATTGGAAGGCAAAAGAGCAACGGCAGGTTCCAAGATTTTAAAAAATTACATATCTTCCTATGATGCTATGGTAATCAAAAAACTTAAAAAAAGAGGGGTAGCTTTTTTAGGGAAAACTAATCTTGATGAATTTGCCATGGGTTCTTCTACCGAAAATTCTGCTTACGGAGTAACCAAAAACCCTTACGACCCAACCAGAGTTCCTGGCGGTTCTTCCGGTGGCTCTGCCGCCGCTGTGGCTGCCGACTTAGCTGTTTTTGCTTTAGGTTCCGATACAGGCGGTTCCATTAGACAGCCTGCCAGCTTGTGTGGAGTTGTTGGGTTAAAACCTACCTATGGCAGGGTTTCCCGCCATGGCCTTATTGCCTTGGCTTCATCGTTGGACCAGATAGGACCAATTACAAAAAATGTTTACGACTCGGCTTTGGTTCTGGGCGCCATAGCAGGCCATGACATTTTTGATTCCACAACCGTTCCTGAAGTTGTGCCTGATTATACAAAAAACTTGGGTAAAGATATTAAAGGACTTCGAGTTGGTGTTCCAAAAGAATTTTTTGGAGAAGGTCTTGAAGATGAGGTTAATGAAAAAGTCCAGGAATCAATTTCTAAACTTAAAAATCTGGGCTGTGAGATAGTAGATATCTCGCTACCTCATGCCAAGTATGCCTTAGCGGCCTACTATATAATCGTGCCCTGTGAGGCCTCGGCTAATTTAGCAAGGTTTGACGGCATCCGCTACGGCCACTCGTCCAAAGAAGCAAAAACGCTTCTGGATACATATCTGGAATCACGCTCGGAAGGATTCGGCGCCGAACCCAAAAGAAGAATAATGCTCGGAACTTATGCCTTGTCCTCGGGTTATTACGATGCCTATTATTTGAAAGCTCAAAAGATCAGAGCCCTAATTAAAAAGGATTTTGATGATGCGTTTAAAAAAGTGGATATTATTGTCGGTCCGACTTCGCCAAGCGTGGCCTTTAAGATAGGGGAGAAGGCCTCGGACCCCCTTTCGTTATACCTTTCCGATATTTACACCGTACCAATCAATTTAGTCGGCATTCCCGCTCTGTCTTTGCCGTGCGGTAATGGCCGGGAAAGCAACTTGCCCGTCGGTTTTCAGGTCATCGGCCGACCGTTTGACGAAGAAACGGTTTTAAGAGTATCCTATCAGCTCGAACAAGCTATAATCTGACACAATAATGGAATCATTGTTAAATAACGACAATTTAATACAGAGCACCATCAGGAATATTTATAAAATTCCTGATTTTAAGATTGGAAATTATACATTTGCCCAAATTTTGGATTATCTCCCGGGATTCGGACAGGACCAAAATTGGAATGTCATAAAATTAATTCTCACAATAGTTAGCGTTCTACTCGGAATCTTGTTTGTCGTGGTGGTAATAAAAATAAACAAATTGGCCGCTATAAAAATAAACTTAGCCAAAGAACTCCTCCCGCCTCTATCCGCCGCATCAGGGTCAAATGCCCGTTGGGATGAAATTGAAAAGCATATTAATTCTACCCGCGAAGCCGAATGGAAATTTGCCGTCATTGAAGCCGACAAACTGGTTGGCGAACTCTTAAAAGGCGCCGGCTTCCCGGGAGACACAATGGGGGACCGGCTGATGAACATACAACCCGGACAACTGACGACTCTTCAAAATCTTTGGGAAGCCCACAAAATAAGAAATCGCCTGGTTCACGATACTAATTATTTCCTGCGCTACACCGAAGCCAAGAGAGCCGTCGGCCTCTACGAAAAAACTTTGAAGGAACTTCAAGCACTCTAAAACCGCCTACTGGCGGTTTTAGATTTGGTGGACCTACGGGGAGTCGAGCCCCGACTTCGTCCATGCCATGGACGCGTGATACCGTTTCACCCTAGGCCCATTTATTTGTAAAT
>Ga0209541_10005124_pt1 | contig 22936 bp, 40 predicted proteins | sample RifCSPlowO2_01_FD_184027 | JGI IMG/M metagenome (GOLD analysis project Ga0209541, IMG submission 184027) | Groundwater microbial communities from Rifle, Colorado - Rifle CSP2_plank lowO2_0.1 (SPAdes) (version 2) | ecosystem: Environmental > Aquatic > Deep subsurface > Groundwater | place...
GCCTGCTGTTTTTTTGGCTTTACTGTCTGCTTCTCCTTTTTTGTATAATCAATTATGATGCCTTCTTGTTTTAAAAGCGCTTTTAGCTCTTCTGTGGAGATGCCTTTTTTAATGTTCAATTGCTTTGCTGAGAGTTCGAGGTGAGCAAGATTGCACCTTCGTCTTTTAACCTGGCCATCTATTATTACAAAGTTTCCATCAAGAACATCAACTATTACAGCCAGCCTGTTGCCTTCCCTGCCTGTGAGTTTTGTGCAGATTCTTCCCAAAAGTTTTTCTTCACTCATGTTGACTCCTTAATCTTGAGATTAAAGCCTGCCTTGAACAGCTGCTGCATAATACTCCCCCAAACCTTCTTTCAGGCCTTTTCTTTGATTTTGTGAGCTTTTTCTGGAGCTTGCTTGGAGCATTGGTTATGCCATGCAATGGCTGCTTGCAGACAAGGCATGTTCTTTGCTTTGATTTTCTCTTGATTCTTCTTACTGCCACGCCTTTAGGCAGCTTAATGTACTTAATTCTGCGCTTTCTTGATTTTTCTATGCGTGCCATGTTAATGTCTTTTTAATATACTTTTAATAATTTTCTTAAGATTATGCTGAAGATTATTGCGAGGAGCAGGTATGCCCAAAACCAGCTCATAAACCCAAAAAACTCTGGGTCATTAAGATTTTTAAATGTATCTGAAAACCACCTTATAAGGATAATGAAGGGGATTGCTGTGTAAAGCAAGGGCTTCATGGTTAATTCCATGGTTTCCGGGATTTTTTCAAACTGCTTTTTCTGAAATTCAAGCATTTTTTGCGGGTTGTTATTGTATTGTTTCATCTCCTGCTGCATAGCTTTTTGCTCGTCTTTGATTGCTTTTAATGCATCCTGGTCTGTTGCATATTTCTGGACAAGAGTTGTGATGAAGGTTACAAATAATGTAATGATAATAAAACCCCAGTGCAGGTTAACCTGCAATAAAAACCCGAATGTTGGATTGAGGACAAGGTTAACCGCGTTCTTTATTGCTGGAACAGAATCCCAGAGAGATGCCACTATTAAGCTTACGAACATTACAAGGATGAGCATAAGAAAGCTTTTTTTCATTTTCCTGCCCCCATTATTTTTTGCAATGCAGGGTGCATCTCCATTAAGTGCTGCTGGGCAATGTCTTCATAGAATTTATAGACAATCATGACTGTAAGCAGGATGCCTGTGCCTCTTGATAAAGCTCCTGACAAATCTGCAACTGCTGCCAGAAAACCAACTGTGATTGCACCCATGACTGTTAAAGGCAGGATATACCTGTTAAGGATTGTTTCCAGGACTCTTTCATCCCTTCTAAAGCCAGATACCTGCAAGCCAGTTGCCATTAATTGCTTTGCTACTGTTTTTGCATCCATGCCAGAGGTCTGGACCCAGAAGATGGAGAAGACTACAGAGCCTGCGACCATAAACAGCATATAGACAAGTGAGTGAGCCAGGGTTGGGAGAAGATTAACTGCACCTGTGAATAATACATCTAAAATATCAGGGCCATTAAGCCATAAGACAATGCCTGATGCAGGAAGGTTGCCTGAAAATGTTCCAAGCCAGGGATGGCCTTTGTTTTCAAATAATCTTGCCATTAACTGGATATTTGCAAGCAGGGCTGCAATTAAAATCACAGGGATGTTTGAGGTGTAGATAAATTTTAATGGCCAGCGAATGCCATAACCGCGGACCTTGCCAAAAGATAAAGGAATCTCAACTTTCATGGCCTGGAGATAGACTGCCAATGCAAACACAACAATTGTTGCTGCGATTGTTGCGCCTGCCCTTAATGCCGAGGCTATGCTGCCTTCTATTAATGACTTAATCATGACCCAGACCCTGCCTACAGGGGGCTGGCTTGTGAATGGAAAACCCAGCTTTTGGTTAAGCGGGAGGCTTGTGGATGCTGCAGCTGCTTCTGACAATGGGCTGAATGCTCCTATGAAGATTTGCAATGAAACTCCTGCTGCAATAAACAATGAGATGCCAGAGCCAATGCCCCATTTGGCACATACTTCATCCATTAACATTATTAATAATCCTCCAAGGATTAACTGAATAACCAATACCCATGGAGAAAAGCCTAATGCCGGGGATAAGCCTCCAAGAAATACATAGATTAAGGCTTCAAAGATTACAAAGAAGATTGAGAATAATTTTTGCAACCCCTGGAAAAATGCCCTGCCCTCATGGGTTGTGGTGTCTATTTTCAATATGCCAGAGCCTGTTAATAATTGAAGGACGATTGATGCTGTTACTAATGGGCCAATGCCCAGGGAGATAATTGTCCCGAACTGGGCGCCAAGAATTACTGCTAATAAATCAAGGTTTTTTAATGCATTTGCCCCCAGGCCATAAAGCGGGATTATGCCAAGAATAAAATAAGCAAGGAGAATTATTAATGTCCATTTTAGTTTTGTTTTAAATGGCAGGTATTTTTGTGATGGGGCTTTAATTTCCGGGAGTATTGAAAACAACTGGTTTGTGAATGACATGTTAACTGGCTATACTGCCACCTGCTTGTTCTATTTTTTCTTTTGCTTTTTTAGAGCAGGATGCTACTGTTATAGCGTATTTTTTATCTGCTTTGCCCTTGCCAAGAAGCTTGGTAAATCCTAAAGCTGTGAGATTGATTTCCTGCTGGTTAAACTTATGGAGCTGGTTGATGTTAATCGCTCTTGATTTAATAATTGAGCTTTGAGGCCTGCTAAAGCCATGCTTGCCAAAATAAGCATTGCCGTAAGTTGTTAGTATTGTTGGCCTTTTCTGAGATGCTCTTTTTCCAGTGCCTGCCATCCCTCTTCCTCCTCTGTTGCCTGCACCCCTGCCTTTCTTAATTCCTCTGCCGTGCATTCTGCTTCCACGAAGCCTGTTTACTTTTCTTCTTTTGTTTGTTGTCATGTTATAGCATCTTGTTAATCAGGATGTTGATATTATCTCCTCTATATCCAAGGACTCCACCCATTGAATAGGGCTTTTTAATGCCTGGGCTTTCAAAGCCGCCTATTGGAGGCTTTAACCTAAAAAATGGCCTTAAGCCAGGGATAGTGTTTAACTGGGCTTGTGAAGAGAAGAATGCTTTTGCAAACTCATCAAACTGCAGCTTGGTTTTTTCCTTTAAATATTCCTCTGTTAAAAGCTTGTTGCCTGGAAGCCTGCCTCTTTTTTTCAGCAGCTCCTTAAATGTTGTTTCATTAAGCTCGCCCCAGGTTACAAAATCCTTGATTTTTTTTAACATGCCTATGTTCGGTACTGATTCTTCTATAATTGTGCAGTGATGCTTATTGTACAATCTTAATAAATCAAGAGTGCGCTTGATATCCGGCCTTATGCCTGTTTTTCCCCTAATCCTGATAATTGCGAATTTATTCATTTTTTCCAGTGCCCATGATAATCCCCAGGCTCTTTTTATATTGCTCCTGGGTTTTTGTTGTGGATAATTGCTTAAGAGCATTAAAGCAGGCATAAATCAGGTTTAGCTTGGTTTTTGAGTTAAAGGTTTTTGCATAAACATCTTTTATGCCAACAAGAGCAAGGATTTTCCTGCATTCTTTTTCAACGCATAAGCCTGTGCCTCTTGCTGCAGGGATTAAGATTATGCGGGCTGAGCCGCATTTTCCACTGACTTTAAAAGGGATAGAATGGGGATTAGCGCAGGCACAGTCCCATGCACCACACCCTCTTTTGATTGAGATAATATTCAGCTTGGCTGCTCTTATTGCTTTTTCACGGGCAGGCATGGTTTCTTTTGCCTTGCCATGGCCAATGCCAATGTAGCCATCTCTATTGCCTACTGCTGCCAATGCTGCAAACTTTGGCTTATTGCCTTCGCGTGTTTTTTTCTGGGTCTGCCGCCAGATGCTTCTTTTTCCTCCGCCAAACTTGCCCTTTGACTGGCCGATGTTCAATAGGTCTGACTGGATGTCTTTTATAAGGAAATCAATGATTTCTGCTTCAAGGAAGCGCTTGTCATGCTGGAGCAGCTGCTCTATTGAAGTTATGTCTTTGCTCTTGACTTTTCTGCCTAACTCTGTCTTGGGCCTCCATGTTGATTCATCAACCTCTTTCCTGATGGCTACGCCTGCTGGAATCTCTTCAACTATTTCCGGGATTTTTAGTTCTTCTTCTGCCATGTTACTTACCTATGATCTTTTGCTTGATTTCATTCAGCTGCTTTAGCATTCCTTCTGGAGCTGAGCTTTTAAACTGTGCTGAATCCTGGGAGCTTACCTTGTGAAAGTAATTTATTATATGCTCGCCATTTAACCTTTCCTGTGAAGGAAGCACTGATGCTGAGTGGGGGATTGTTAAGCCTGCATCAATTGCCCCTTTTAATACTGCGTATAGTTTTGAGCCTTTTGTAGAGCTGGTTAAGCCTGCGTCAAGGATTGCCTCTTTAACCTGCTTTTGCTGGGCTTTTTTGCCTATTAATAACCCAAGCAGGTATGCTGTTGGGATGTTATTGCCATAGTTCCAGCCAAGCTTTTTTAACTCTTGTGTTGTTGATGCTGCAATGACCTTATCTCCCCGCTTGTCATAAGCAATGAGCTGGGCTGTTAAGTTCTTTATGGATTTTCTTACAACCAGCCTTGGCTTAGCTGAAGAGAGTAAAGACCTTCTTAGCTTGTAATCTGTCTGCTTGCTTTGCTTTCTTCTGTATTTTACTGTAAATCTTTTAGTTTTTACCATGTTGTTCTTTGGCCAGATGCTGTTCTGTGATGTAGATTTTTATATGCCTTTTGCTTCTAAATGCCCCGGATTTTGCCTTTAAGTAAAGGCTTCTATAGCTGCCTAATGACAAAAGATTTTTAGCTTTTAGCAGCTTTAAAAATCTTCTCTGGATTCTTATTCTTGCCATCCAGGCTTGCTTTCTTGGAAGCCTTGCTGTTCTTTTTCCTTCTCTTGAACCATGACCCTGCCTTCTGCCTTTTCTCTTTTGAATTTTAAGCTTTCTTGCATGATGCCTGGACTGGCTTTTACTTGGGGAGATTGTAATAATGCCTTCATGCATCAGCCTGCTTACATCTGATTTTGTTAATGCTTCCTTGATTTCCTTAAGATGCTGCTGGGAGAATTTTACTCGTGATTTGCCAACTTTCCCTAACTGGGTTGCAAGTCTTTTCTGAAGCTTTAGTTTCATGTTAATTTGGCTTTTCCAGGATTTTCCTCTTTTCCTGCTCCTGCTTTGCTTGTTGCTCTTTTTGTGATAATTGCTCTTTGGCTTTTTCCTCTGGTTTTTTTGCTTCTGGCTGCTTTGTGGAAACTGCTGATTCTTCTACTGCTTGTTTTGCCATGGCTGCCTTTATTCTTGTTATGTAGTCTTCAGGATGCTTTATGTTCAGGAGCTTAATGCTCTTTGCTTTTGCCTGCGCCAGTATAAGCTGTTTTTTCCTGAAACCTGTTTTTGATGAAACGATGATGATTGATTCTTCAGGGTTAACTCTCTGAAGGCCAGCAAGATTATTGATATATGCTATTTTCAGCCCATCATGGGTGTTTCTTATAAGCTTATTGTTTCTGTGGCCTATTTTAACCAGTGCTCTATGGCCTGCGATAGCCATCCTTACTTTTGAAGCAATGCCGCGGGGCTTGCGCCATTTAGTGTTAATGCCTTTAATATTAAAAGCGTCCTGCCTTGCAAATTTTGGGTTATGTTTTTTGCTTATCATATGATTTTACCTGCTTTGGAAGTAATCCATAAACCATCCATAAAGATTCTTCTATCTCTGTTGGTTATTCTTGTTGAGCTTTCAAGATTGGATGCGGTTGCGCTAACATGCTCTTTATTGATGCCTGAGACAAAAATATCATTGCCTTTTATGGATACCTGCACGCCTGGAACAATGTTTGCTTTTCTTGGAATCTTTTCACCAAGGAAATTTTTTATGATAACCTGGCTGCCTTCAACAAGAACAGTCATTGGAAAATGGCCTGAACAGATTTTCAATTCATACTGGTAGCCTTCAGCAACTCCCTTGAGCAGGTTCTTTATATGTGCTGCAAATGTGTTGAGAATTTTTTTATTATTTCTTGTTGCCCCTTTTGTAGCAAGATGGACGAATTCCTGGGAAAGAGTGATGGTTATTAATGGATGCTTAAGCTGCTTCTGGGTTTCACCTTTTGGGCCGGTTACAGTGACTATATCTTGTTCCAGGTGAACCTGGATATTTTCAGGAATTTTAAGCTTGCTTTCAAGTTTAAGTGCCATGTTAGTATACAAATGATAGTAATCTGCCTCCAAGATTTAATGCTTTTGCGTTCTCCAGGGTCATTACCCCTTTTGAGGTTGATACAATGATTATGCCAAAACCTTTTGATGGAAGATAGCGTTTCTCAAACTTTTCCATGGCTGTTTTTTTAAATGGGTAGCGGGGCTTGATGACGCTGCACTTGTTGATGCTGCCAAGAAGCCTGATAGTTAGCAAGCCGGATTTGCCATCTAGCAGTTTTTCAAAGTCACCAATGTAATGATTGTCCTTCATTAAGGCCAGTACTTTGATAACCAGCTTGGATGACCTGGTTGTGCATGTTTTCTTTCCTGACTTCTCGCAATTATTAATCTGCGAGATTACACTTCCCAATATATCGTTCATTACCATCTTATTTGTATTTTTTAAAGCCTAATTGCCTTGCATTCTCCCTAAAACACTGCCTGCACTGGTTTAAGGTGTATTTCCTGATGTATGCACCCATCCTGCCGCAGATAGAGCATGTTCTTGCTGATTTGCCATACTTCCTTGGCTTTGGGGAGTTGTGCTTGACAAACTTCCTCCATTTTGCTTTTTTATTTTTTAATTGCTTGTATGCTTTTTTATAATTGCTGTATGTCATTTTTATGCACCTGGTTGTTTGTTGAGATTAAATTTTTCTTCCATAAAGCTGATTGCTTCCTGCTTGGTAATCTTATGCTTTTTTCCTAATCTTGAGCTTTTTAGCCTTGCTTTAACCCTGAAGCCTGGCCTTGCAAGAGTTACTGCTGCTTCAAAGCCTATGATGCCTATTTCAGGTATGTATTCTATTTCCTGAATATCAATATACTCCTTGATGCCAAATGAAAAGCTGCCATAATCATCAAACTTTGATGCCGGAATCCTGTTGTCAACTGCCTTTAACAGCATGATGAGGATTTCCTCTGCTTTTTTTCCCCTTAAGGTTACTTTGCAGCCAATCTGGAGCCCTGGCCTTACCCCCCATGTTGGGATTCTTTTCATTGTTTTTGTTTTAACTGCTTTTGCATGGGTGATGGCCTCAAGCAATTTAACTGCCTTATTCAGCTTATCTCCAGGCTCACCTACACCAATGTTAAGTGTAAGCTTACTTACTTTGATCTGCTTCATTATGTTTTGTTCCATGTTCTTGTTTTGCTGCAGGCTCTATAAACTGCGGGTCAATTACGAATGCATACGCTTTTAGTGTTTCAATTTTTTCTTTGCCTGTGTCTAATAATATTCTTGGCTTAAGCATGCTTTTTTCTGCGTAAATATCTTTTAATATTCCTGTAGTGCCTGCGTTTTTTCCTGCGGTTAAGTATATGGTTGAGTTTTTGGCAAATTTTAAATGCCCCTGAATTTTGTTGGTTGTTACATCCAGAATGATGGTATCATTAACTTTTAAAGACTTGTCTTCTGAAAGAATGTTCCTGCCATCATAAAGATTTAACTGGGTCTTGTTTCCGTGCAGGACTTGCTTGTTAATGATTTTGCATGGCTTTAGTGATGAACTTTCCTGCTTAACAGGGATTAATTTGAAATTTCCTCGCTCATCAAGGATTAGCCTGTATGCTTCTTTTGTCTTTGTCACCTCAATGAGGTCCATTACCCCAATTGAGAATTTTGGATTGGTTCTTGGCTTTTTGTCAATCAGGATAATTTTTTGGTTGAGAATGCTGCGGACTTCCCTTGAAGTTGTTGCATACTTAAGGAAGGCTTTTAAAAGAAGGTTTAAGTTTATAGCACTGGCTATTGGATGAGCCCCGGGATTAATCCTTGTAATCCACTTGGTTGCCTTTCTTTTTATTGGCCAGTTATTTGGTGTTCTGGCTCTTGATAGATGTTGTGGCATGTTTTCTCCTTAATATTTCGCTTCTCTTCTTGTCCTCTGTGCTTAGCTCTGTGATTATTAAGTTAGAGGGGTCAATTGGATAATATGATTTTGAGCCATCAAGCTTAATATGCTCTGCACCGGTAACATATACTTTATACCTCTTTAGCAAAACTCTTTCAATCTTGCCTGTTTTGCTTTTAAACTGGCCCCTGCTGATTTTAACAGAGTCGCCTTTTCTTAATGGAATGCTTCTTTTATTATGCTTTTTCCTGAGCTCTTTTGATAAGTGCGCTGAGAGCAGGTTATGCCTGATGTTTAAGGGAGCATTATACCTGTACTTGCGCTGCTTCCTCGGCTTCTTGCTTGCTATCCATGAGTGTGAAAATTTTTGTTTCATGTTACACCACTATTGAGGCTACCTTGGCTATTTCAGGCCATCTGTCTGCTGCCTCTTTTGCTATTGCGCCCTTGAAAATTGTCCCTTTTGGGGCGCCTTTTTCATCCCTTAATACAACTGCTGCATTGTCTTCAAATTTTATTCTTTCTCCTGTGAGCCTTCTGTAGGGCATTTTCTGCCTGACAATCACTGCCTGGACAACCTGCTTTTTCATGCCTGGCTTGCCCTTGACTATTGATGCATTGACCAAGTCCCCTATTGATGCTGCTGGGTATCTTCTTTTTACGGTTTTAGCACCCTTTACAGAGAAGATTTTGATTATTTTAGCGCCTGAATTATCGCAAACTCCTATTCTTGTTCCAACAGGCAGGCCTTTTGGTATTCTTGCATCAACTGACTTCATTTTTTTACCTCTACAATAAGGGCTACCTGCGTCTCCCTTAGAGCCTTTTTAGCAAAAAGGTTCGCGAAAAAACGAAACCCTCTGCATCCAGTTTTCATTTTTTTACCTCTACGATGACAAAATTTTTTGTTTTTGAGATTGGCTTTGTCTCTGCTATTGTTACTTCATCCCCGGGCTGTGCATTAATGCAGGGAGGATTGTGAACATGAAGCTTTGATGTTCTTTTTTCATATCTTTCATATTTTGGAAGCTGGTGAATCCTGTTGAAGGTTATTACAGCTGACTTGAAAGGGTCTGTTTTTACTACTTTACACTCTATTACCCTGCCCCGGATTCTTTGACTGCTGTGGAAAGGGCAGTTCTTGTCATTACATTCCTTTTCAGGAGTTTTAACCTGCAAACCTGTGTTTTTTGCTGTCATTTTATTTCCTCTGGCCTTGTTAATTTTGGGATGACCTGCTGATTATTAATTTTTAAGGTTAGCTGTGATTTAAGTATTGTTTTTTCCATGTTATTTGCGAGTATTGTTATTGTATACTTTGTCTCATTGATGATTTTTCCTTTTATTCCGAGCAGGTGTTTATTGCTAGCCTGTGCTATCTCGGCCTGTTTTCCGATTAAACTGGATGCTGCTGCCATTATCTTATAATTGAGATTGTGCCTGGGGCAAATCCGAGATTGATAAGCTCGTCTTTCGCCTTTTGGGTATGATCTCCCTGCAGCTCAATGATTTTGTCTTTGACTGTTCCGCCGCAGGCAAATTTGGCTTTAAGTTTCTTTGCTAGCTCTTTGATGTCGATTTCCTTGTTGTCTATGCCTGCAATCATTGTTGTTAGCTTGCCAAATCTCCGCTTGACAGCCTTAATCTTTATGTGCTGCTCTTCTTTAGCGATTTCCTGGCAGACACAAAGATCCTTTGACAGACCGCATTTTGGGCAAATTTCCCTCATTTGTTTTGACTCGTACCTCCTTGTTGCTTGTTAGCTTTGAACCTGAGTTCTGTATGGATTCTTGCAATGTTTCTCCTGAGCTTGCTTACATTGCCTGGATTTTCAAGCTTGGCCCCGGTTGAGCGCTGCAGGTTTAGCTTTGCAAGCTCCTGCTGGCATGACTCCAGGGATGATTGCAATAATTCCTTGTTCATTTTTTTAAATTCATGTCTGGGCATGTTCTTCCTTTAGCTCTTCTTCAGTTATTTTCTCTTCTGCAGTTGTTTCCTCTACTATTGGTTTTTCCTGTTCTTCTTGTTTTGCTGCTATGGGCTCTGGCTCCTGAGTTTCCCCGGTTTTCCCTGCTTTTTTTTCTCTCTTTTGCTTTTTTTGGGGAGATTTCTTTTTGATGAGCTTTTCCTGCTGTTTTATTTCATCTTTTTCTGTTACTGGCTTGACCTCTATTGATGCTTCTTTTACCTTAAATCTTATATCATCAGGAAGCCTGATGTCTGAGGTTAAGATTGCAACCTGCACACCTACAGAGCCTGATTTCAGATGAGCCACGGCCTGAGCTCTTTTGATATATGATGCTGAGATTTCACCTGATTTTTTTAAATGACCTGCGAGAAAGCGCCATTTTCTTGCCCTGCTGCTTGGAACCCCTCTTCCCCCAATAACAATTTCTGCGCCCAATGCTCCTGAGTTAATGATTTCCTGAAGAGCTGAGTAACCAAGGGATTTAAACCTTTTAGGCCCATATCTTTCAAATGAAGAGGTAATTTTTTCAGCAACTGACAATGGGTCAAGGCATGGATGCTGGATTTCCACAACTTCTATTTGCGGGTTTTCCATCTGAAAATCCCGCTTTAACAGCTCTGTTAGCCTCTGGACATTTACGCCTTTGCCACCAACAACTAATCCTGGCCTTGAGGTGTAAATCAGGACTTTTTCACCAAGCGGGGTTTTTCTTAATTCCAGGTTTGAATAACATGATTTTGGAAGCTCTTTAGAGACGAATTCCTTGATTAGATGCTCTTTCATTTTTTGGCTGATTATTCTTTTTTCAATCATCTTTTTCTCTCTTTTACTGCTTTTAGCTCTTTTGGTTTTTCTGCTAATGCTTGCACCTTGATTGTAAGATGTGTGCGCTTATACCTGACTCTGCGCTTTCTTCCGTGATGGAACTGCTGTGGGCCCTTGTCTGCCTTAATCTCTGAGATTACTAATGGGAAGGATAAGCCAATATTATGGGCATTTGCTTCCACGCCTTTAACTAACTGCAGGATTTCTTTAGAAGCTTTTACAGGGTATCTGCCTTCTGCTATTTTGCCCCTTCTATGGGGAGTTTCTTTTTTAAAAACTTTAAAAGGAACGGGCTGGCGCTTGCTGATGACTTGTTCAAGCATTAATTTTGCCCTTGCGGTCTGCTTATGCCTTAACATGTTGCAGATTTCTATAGATGCTTTTAAGGAGATTGGCAAGCCAATTCCCCTTATTATTGCATGTTTTGCTAGTGTGTTGTTTTCCATCTTACTTAACTGATGCGGCTGCACTTGAGCGTGTTGCTCCCACACCTGGTGCTGAGTGCGCTACTTTTGACCTTGTTAATGAGTATTCCCCGAGATAATTGCCAATCATCTGGGGCAGGATTAGCACCTGGGCGAATCTGTTTCCGGAATGGATATGGATTGTTAAGTCTATCATCTTGGGAAGGATAATCATGTCCCGGCAATGGGTCTTGATTTGTTTTTTTGATTTGCCATTTAATACAAGCTCAATTCTTTTAAGCAGCTTTTTCTGCTCTGCTGTGAATCCTCTTGCCAGCTTTCTTCTTTGCCTTGATGGAAGAAGGTTAATGAACTCTGCATTTTCCAGCTTCTTTAATTCATCAATTGACTTTCCCCGATAAGAAAATTGCTTTGCCATGTTTTATCTCCTCTTGCCTGTTCTTCTTGCCCTGAGCATGCCAACTTTTCTTCCTGGCGGAGCAAACCTTGGAGCTATGGTTGGCTTGCCTTTATGCCTGCCCCTGCCTGAACCAAAAGGATGGTCAACAGCATTCATAGCTACTCCTGAGGTTATTGGATATAATTTGTTCTTTGCTTTCATCATATGATGGCGCTTGCCTGCTTTTAGTATTGGCTTTTCTTTTTTTCCAGAGCCTGCGATTTCCCCAATTGTTGCCCTGCATGCTGGATTGAATTTTTTTTCCTTTTTTGAAGGGAGCTGGACCATAACAAAATCTTTTGACCTTGAGATTAACCTTGCAATTGAGCCTGCGGACCTGCAGAATGTGGACTTGTTCATATTTGGGGATTTTTCAATATTGTAGATAGATGTTCCTTCTGGGATTTCTGAGAGGGGCATGATGCTGCCTGGAGCTGTTTTTCCTGCAAGATTATAAAAAACTTCATCTCCAACCCTTATGTTTTGGGGAGCTGGAATGACAATTGATTCTTTATTGTCATATTCAACAATTGCCAATGGTGCTGAGTGAGCCTGATGATGGATTAAATCTTTTATGATGCCTTTTTGTGGTGATTGTGACTGGGGATAAGTAAGCTTGTAATGATACCTGTGGCTGGGTGCAAGATACCTTGGGGTGCCTTTGCCCCTTCTTTGCTGAACTAAATTCTTTCCCATGTTACATTAATCCTAGCTGTGTTGCAACATCAATAGCTGGCGTGGCTTTTGACAGCTTAACATAAGCTTTTTTCCCGCCTTTTGATGTTATTACTGTGTTTAGCTGAATAATCTTTACTTTTAAATGCTCCTCAATTGCTTGTTTTAGCTCTTCTTTTGATGATTTTCTTGCTACTTTAAAAACCAGCTTATTATCCTTTTCCATTAACCTTACTGATTTTTCAGTTGAGATTGGATGCCTGATTAAAGTGTAATAGCTCATGTTAAATGTAAAGCGCCTCCTTGCTTAACCTTGCAACTGCCTTGTCTGTGTAAAGTGTTAACCTTCCCGGGTGAGTTCCTGGAGCCAAAAGCTCTGGATTAAGATTGTCAATAACAGCTATGTCTATGCCTGGGATGTTTTTTGCAGCCTTGCTTAAACTGCATGTTGAGGATACAATAATCAATGGGCCGGATTTTTTCCTGTACTTTCTTCCTCTTGTTTTTCCTTTTCCAGGCCTGATAATTTTTCTTGATGACTTTGTTAATTCCTGTTCAAAGCCTAATGCTTTTAAGATTGCAAGTGCCTGTTTTGTTTTTGAGACTGCTTCAAACTTTGATTCAACACATACAGGGAAGTTAGCAGGAAGAATATGGTTTCTTGATGCAACAATTGAGCTTGTCAATGTTGCTGAAAGAGCTGAGCGGATTGCTTTATTGTTTTCTTTTTTGTTGATTTTAACTTCAAGAACTTTTTCTGATTTTGGAGGATGGGCTCTTCTGCCTTTTGTGGTATTTGGTGAGAATGCACCAATCCAGCCAAATTGCCTGCCTCTGTGCCAGATAACTTTTCTTGGGGTTCTTGACATGCCATGGCCGTAAGAGGTTCTGTAATCCCTTCTTCTTTTAGAAATTTTTACTGATGCTCTTTTACCTGCGCCTTTAAATGCGCTATATGGCTGCCTTGAGCTTAACTGGGCTGCGAGAACAGCTCGCTTGATTAGATTAGGATGATATGGCTCTTTAAACTGGATTGGGGTGTCAATATTGCCATGCTCCCTGCCCTCTATTGTGTAAACCTTCATCTTGCGATGCTCCTTATATCAATATTTATTGGCTGTTTTTTTCTTATGGCATGGACAAGTTTTACCAATCTTTTTGATGGCCCTGGAATTGAGCCTTTGATTAAGATATAATCATTTTTTACCATGCCATAGCGCTGGAATCCCTGAACAGGGTTGATGATTGTTGGGTTATTGCTTATTTTTATTATTGGCTTATTATACTCTGTTCTTGTGTGATACCCCATCTGCCCCGGGTGAGCAACAGTAAATAAGACTTTTCTTGGCTGGACAGGGCCAAGATTGCCTACTGACCTTTTCTTTTTCTCTGATTTTTTCTGCTTTAATGCCAATCCAAATCTTTTGATTGAGCCTTGCAGGCCTTTGCCTTTGGTTACTGCGTGGACATCAATTATTTGGTGGTCCTGAAAAATTTCTGAAACTTTAATCTCTTTTTGAGTTAATGATTTAGCATATTCCAGCTTATTTGCTAATGGGCCTGAGATTGCCAGTTCTATGATTTCCGGGGATTTTTTGCTTAATGATGTTAAATAAGGCTGGGTGTGGCATAAAACCCTTATATCATCATATTTTTCAGGAAAGTTTTCATTAAATTTTTTGGGTGCTATTATTCTCCTGCTTAGATTTTTATTTTGGTTTTTTGAGAGAACTTCTGAGATTAGTTTTAAGCCATAAGGTGTTTGTTTATAAAATCTTAGTGAGAAAACTTTTAATGGTGGGCATTCAACAATGGTTGCTGCTGAGACAAGCTCCTTGTTTTTTCCCCTTGCATCAGGCTTTTTGTTAATATAAGAAAAATGCGTCATGGCGATTTTATAGCCTGCAAACCCTGCCAGTTTTGTTGTTGTCATTGCTGGCCATGAGCGGATTCTTACATTCTGGCTTCTAGCCCGCTTTCTAGGCCATACCTGCAAACTTCCTTTTCTTGGTCTGTTATTTCCTCTACCCATGTAAGTGCTACCTGCGTTTCCCTTACCAACCCTATGCGGCCAGTAGGAACGCTTTATTTTTTTGGTGCTACCTGCACAAACCCTTTTTAAAAAAGTGTTTGTAGTGTTCACCTGTGGTGAACAAATGTTAAAGTCCAAAAGACTTGTAACATATCTCCAAAATCTTTTTTGGGTTTATTTTTTGGTTTTTGCTTAGCTTTTAAGCTTTTCCTCAAGAATCAGCGGCTGATTATAGCTGTTGCTATAATGGTTTTTGTATGACCAGTAGGGTAATTATGCTGGATTTTGATGGGTTTATAAATCTTGCGGGTCGTTTATCTTTGTCTTCCATTTCTATACCTACCATTAAATGCGAGATTAGAAGATTCGCATTTTATGCATTTCATATGGGTTCACCTCTTTTTGGGGTGCAACCCCAAACACCCTTTTGTTTAAGTAAAGCATGGAGAAATAAATACTTAATGGTTATCCTCCATTAAGTTCGGAGGATCCGCCTTATTTCTCTATTAGGTTATTGTTGGCCTAAAGATTTTCCATAAAGCATTTTTGTTCATTTTAGACATATTTAATATAAATATCAAAAAACTTTTTATAAGTTTCCCTGAATTTTTCCAAGATAAATCTTCTCAAACTATCAGTATGCTTATTGTCAAAGTTTTCCAATGCTTTCAAATAAGCAATTCTTTGTGAGTTTCTGATTATTAAAGGATGGTACTTGTTTTTTATTAAAATAACATTTATCAAAAATCTGCCCACTCTCCCATTTCCATCTTCAAAAGGATGAATCTGCTCAAATCTTCCATGAAAAATAGAAGCCAGTTCAATAGGATGCACTTTTTCCTTATTAGTTTTATACCAGTCAATCAGCTTATTCATCTCACTTCTAACATTCTCTGGCAGGGTTGTTTTTATGCCTCTTCCAATAAGAATATTTGGAACAGTTTTATAACCTTCATGAACTCCAATATCGCGGACGAGCATTTTATGCATTTTTATAATATCCTCATGGCAGATAGAAAATTTATTCTTCATAATCAAATCAACAACTTCCCTTGAATTTCTTGTTTCATATACCTCTCTTAAATCTTTTCCTTTTATTGATGCATTTTCAAACATCACAATTGCGACATCTTTCAAAGTCAAAGAATTTCCTTCCAAGGCATTGCTTTCATAAGTAAAATTAGCTGTGAATCTATCAAATAAATCTTCTAAACTAACCTTAGAAAGCTTTTTTACAATTTTTCTATAATTTATTTTTATAGCTTCAATTTTTTTAAATTCTTCTTCTGTGAATATGCTATTTGTTTTAAACTTCTTTAAAACATAACTCAGGTTTTCCTTTTTTTCCTTAGCTTCAAAAATCTTCTCTAATTCTTCTTTTGGCTGGTTTTTATAAGTAATTTCAAGATGTTTTATACTATTATCAGGGAGCCTTATTGTTCTAACTATGTACTTATATTTCCTGCCCTTGACATTTTTCTCTTTAAAATACATACATTTAATTATCCCCACATATTTATAAAATTTACTATTTCTGTGGGGGTAACAAAAATTAGCAGGGCAATCAAACAACAGCCTTTATTCCATTGATTTTTCTTTTTTATTTTCCTTCTCCAAGCCCGCCAAAGACTTCCTGCTCAGGATAAACTACAATGCCTTTAGGAGTGATTTGCATTGCAACGATTTTCCTGCTTATCTTATGACTGTCTTGATATTATATATTCCTCAATTAATTGCCTGAATTCTATTGCTTTTGCAGCACTCTTTTTAGCTTCAGAGACCTCTGCTGTCCGGCTCATTCGGTAGGTGAAAGCATGTCTTTGTTCTCTTTGCGTTTTTAAATCTTTAACACTTTTCTTTATCCTATGCAATTCAAGAGTTTCGTCTTGTAGTTCTTTAAACATAACTAATGCTTTTGACATTCTGCTTGTGGTTATTTCCTTAGGTTTTTTCTGTTCCAGCTCAGAGCCTTTAACAACATAATAATAAATAAATGCGAGATAAATTGTCTTATGGGTGTCTTTTGTTCCTTCTGGAAGTTTTTTGCCGTCAAGCCCCAGCAGGTATTCTACTTCAAAAAACATTGAATAATAACCTGCAGCAATAATCCATATTGTAATTGTATTATTTTCTTCAAGTTCGTTTGTTTTTTCAAGCTTTTCTAGAAGATATACAGCTAAAGCTAGAGAATCTTTAGCTTTCTTTCTAGTATGTTCAATAAATTCAGAAGTCGGACTGTGCCAAACATGATTTAAATCCCATTCCTTAAAGAGATTCTTGGCTTCTTCAATATCCTTTTGTTCTAACATATTTTTTCACCATTGAATAATAATGTTCTGTTCCAAAAAGTACAATCCCCTGCTGAAAAACGCTTCGGCCAACAGTATATTTCTCATTTAACATATCCATCAAATCATCAGTTGACACTATGTTAAAATCTTTCTTTACTTCAGGATATAACCTCAAAGATTTATTAATCTTTTCTCTATATATTTCAATGTCTTTCCTATAGGGTATTATAAAAAGGAGATCAATATCTGATTCCTTTCCAGCATTTTCTTTAGCATAGCTTCCAAAAAGAAGCAAAATATAGAATTCACCTGTTAAGGCTTCTTCTATTTCCCTTGATAAAAGCTTAAGTTTAGGATATTTCCTCATCAAGTTGCTCTTTTCATACAAAATAGCTGAACACAGTTTTTCCAATTCAGCATTTTCAAAATCTATAGAAATAAGATTTGCCTTTCCTTTCTTTTCCTGCCTGACTATCTTTCTTTTGATTAAGCGAGGCACTACTTTATGTACAGTTACATAAGATAACCCCGTATCTATTGCAATCTGATGCAGGCTTTTGTTTTCCATAGGCATTCGTAATAAATTGCCCAAAATCTTGTTTTCTGTGTCTTCATAGTTTTTAGTATTATACATCAAGTATATAATGTTATACACTAGATATATAAATCTTTTGCTTTAACTCGCTTCTTTTCTGAAAAATGCAGCAATTAATAAGACCAATTATTCCTAACAAAATAGGAACAACCCCCTCATAAACAAAAATTTTGAATTTTTCTTTATTTATCTATGTTTTGCTTATTTGCAAATTTTTGCTTATTTTTAAATCTTTTTGTTATTATTTTCCATCTCCAAGCCCGCCAAAGACTTCCTGCTCAGGATAAACTACAATGCCTTTAGGAGTGATTTGCATTGCAACTATTCTCTTTTGATGCTCCTCGCCCCTCATTTTCAGGACCTCTATTGCATTTTCCCTTATCTCTCCTCTTTTGATGTTATAAAGAACAATAACCCCGTCTGCAAGAAACTCCTCAACCCCGGTTTCTGAGAAAATCTCTGGGATTTGCTTTGTCTCTGTTATTAAGAAGTTTGTGCTGCCTAATTTTTCAAAAAACCTGAATAATTGCTCAATATAAACCCTGTATGAGTCTTCTTTGCCTGTAAAAGCTGATGCAACAGCTGTCAGGGAGTCAATAACAACAAAATCAGGCTTGAAATCCCTTGGAAGAATTACAGGGTCTATATCAATTAATAACTCGCCTTTTTGCTGGGCAAGCAGGGCATCAACATTTCTTGTAATATCAAAAGGGTTCATTCTTTGCAGTTTTAATTTTCCTTTTTTAATTAATTCCCTGGGGTTCCAGCCAGAACCCTCCATGTGCTCTATTAATTTTTCTTCTGACTCTTCAAAACTCATGTAAAAGCATTTCCTGCCTTCTAAGCCCCTTTAGCTTAAATATGCCTGTGGAAAACAGGGTGAAATGAAAACTTAGGCTGGCAGTGTTTTGAGGTATCTATTCTTATCACAGATATGGTCGCCATTGCGCTGCATACATCCATAACAAGCAGGTTGACCTGTTGGAACATAATTTTGTGTGGGCTGCATCTTCATCCACATCCCACCTGTTTTAATACAGACCTTCTGAAAAGACATGTCTGCATAAGGACCCTGGCTTATTGCAGACAACGAATTTTTAGAATTAATAACCAGAGAAGCAATACCCCCAACAGTAACAATAAAAAGGATAATAAAAATTGACCAGTTTCTTATGCTCCTTTTTTGTTTATTTGTTAACCTGTTTTTAGGCTTTTCATGGGTGGGGTGCTTTGCATTATTATGCTGATTTAGAGACTCTTCACTTCCAAATTCTCTATTGCAATGTTCGCATCTAGCCTGCACCATGGCATAAACCCTCTTGTTTAATCTTGCATATATTGTCATTTGTCAATAAAAATACTGACAGCAGCAGTAATCCAGCAGAAGTAATTAAAATCTCTATCCCAAAAAAAGGCAGGCTGCTCAAGCTTGCTGTAACTCCAAGCAGCCCCATAACTGCGGGAAATAACCCTGCAAAGCAACTCGGGCAAGCTCCACCCAATAATCCTCCAAACAAGCCTAAAGCAGCCAATCCTGATGATTTCTTAATTCTTCTCAGTTCCCTCGCCTTAATAATCACCAGATTTAAAGTTAAAGCAGTTAAAACAGCAATAACTAAGGTAAAAAATAGGGATGGAACAACAATTTTCAAATTGCTGTTCAGCAAAGAAGGCAAGGCTAGATAAATCTGGTTAATCCAGAAATTTAGTGTTAGATACAAAAAGAGAAAGAGAAAAAAGAGCAGAAGGTATACCCCTTTCAATGCATCTTTAATCTTATCATTTCTGCTCATTTCCCAAGCTCGAAATCAATTGCTGCTTTAAAGCTAGCAAAGGGTTGAGCACCACTCAATGGCGTACTTCCAACAACAAAAAATGGTGTTCCTTGAACCCCAGAGCGTGCGCCATCAGCCAAATCCTTGCTTACCTCATTTGCATATTTTCCAGAGTCCAAGCAAGTATTGAATTTTTCACTATCCAATTTTAAATCCTGAGCATATTTTTTAAACTCGCTCTCTCCAGCCCCGGACCATACCTGCTGGTTCTCAAACAGTTTGCCATGATACTCCCAGAATTTCCCTTGCTCATCAGCGCATTCCCCGGCTTCAGCAGCTTTTCTTGCATAGGGATGAATGCTTTCCAGAGGGAAATCCCGATACACAAACTTAACTTTTCCAGCATCAATGTATTCCTTTTTTATCTGCCCATAGGCTTGATCATGAAACCTTTGGCAAAAAGGGCATTGGAAATCAGAAAATTCTATGATTGTTAAAGGCGCATCTTTATTTCCTGTATAAGGGTCATCATCAGCTAATTCTTTAGCATTCACGACAGCGATTCCAGGGGGAATGCCAGAAGGGCTTGGGCTAGGACCTGGTGAAGGTTGAGCAATATAACCCCCTGAATTTTCCCTCACAATTCCAAAACCTTGTGTAAAAACACTCACGACCAATAAAATTCCCAATATCCCGGAAATTATCATCCATAAAGTTGACTTGCTAATCTCAACAACTCCGGACCCCTTTGGTTTTTGATGCTGATGTTCCTGATGCTGATGTTCTTCGGTCACAAAAATCCCTCCTTTATTCTTTTCTTTATTTTCTTTTCTTTATTGAATTTTCTTTATTGGGTGGGAAGAAGTAAAGAACCTTATATATTTAATCCCATGAACGCAACATTAAAAAGAGCCTGTAAGCCCAAAATTCTGGCATTTGGCTGTTCATAAACCAATTTTGGGTTATTTTGGATACACTGCCAAAGTCTTCCCTTTTCTTTCTCTCACAATAAGTTCCTTTTTTTCCAGATCCTGCAGAACATAACTTAATTTTGCTTTAGACATGCCTGTTTTAATTCTTAAAGTGTTCTGTGTGATGCCTTCTTCGCTTCTAACAGCTTCTAAAACCTTTTTCTCATAGTCGTCAAGAGCTTTTGAAATTAAAGCAAATTCTTCTTCTTTTGTCCTTTTTCTTTCATCTCTTTCCAGCTTCTTAAGGATAACTTCCTCGCCTTTTGCAAAAAATAAAAGATAAAATCCCAGAGCCAACATAAACCCTATAAATCCAAAAGCTATATGTGTTAAACTCAGGCTAGACTCAACTTTTATGCATCCTTTGTCTTTATTAACACATCCAAGAGCATCGGATTCCTTATTAAGCTCATTCATTAGCTGCAGTAAAATCAATAATATTACAACACTAATAATCAAAAAAATAATCCCGAGTTTTCTGTTTTGCATAATTTTTTATTGCGCTGAAAATATATAAATTCTCGCTTTTTTGGCTTTAGGGTAGTTTTTTATATTACAAATAGTTTATTTAAAGCATGAAAACTAAGAGTGAAAAAATACTGCCATTAGCTGCCATGGCAAAGTTGATGAAAAAAGCTGGTGCTGCGAGAGTTGGGGATGATGCTGCTGGTGCTTTGAGAGAGTATTTGGAAGAGCATGCTGTTGCTGTTGGAGAGAGGGCATGGACTTTTGCCCAGCATTCTGGAAGAAGGACTGTTAAAGAAAGTGATGTTAAGCTGGCTGTTAAGGGATAGCTATTTCATCTTTACAAAAGAATTAAATAATTTTCTATCTCTTTATGATTATGATTGATGCAAATAAGCCTTTTTATGGGTCAAAAGTATATTTTTCCGGGTCTATTAAGGGTGTTCCTGAAGCTGAGCCTGACTTTGCATGGAAGATTGTTCAATTTATGGAAGATGGGGGAGCTGAAGTTTTAAGCAAGCATGTTGCTGCAAGAAGCCCTGAAGAGATGGATAGAATAAGAACTCAAAAGATGGGTATACCTTTGGAAAACTGGAAAAGTTTGGCTGAGCCATGGTTTCTTACAAGGAAATCTGACAGGGAATGGGTTGATGAAGCTACGCATTTAGTTGCCTTGGTTAATAGCCCAAGCCATGGTGTTGGAATGGAAATTGAAAGAGCGTTGCTAAAACCGGAAAGAGGTTTAGCCTTAACCCCAATTCTTTGCTTTGTTAGTCCTTCATCAATTAAAAACCTTAGTTTTATGATAAAAGGCGTTAATCCTCTGGAAGAGTGCCCTTGTTATTCCTTAGAAACATACAGAAGTTTGAATGAAGCAAAAGGAAAAATTTATTATTTTTTAACTAATCCCGCTTTTTGAGGCTATTTCATCTTCTTGGTTACATTAATGTCTTTACTGCATTTGCTGCACTGGAACCTGATTAAGTTTAGTGTTGCTGATTTTCCGGATTCTTCATCAAGAACTTTTGCTTTTTTCCATTTGAATGGCTGCTGGGCTTCATCCTGATGACTGCAATAAGGGCAGGTGTATTGGATGCTTATTGTTAATGTATCTTCATATTCCTGAATTGGTGCTGTGTATTTGCAGCGGGGGCATTCATACATCTCAGAGCGGATTTTTGGCCTGTGGGTTTTTTCATCCAGGGGCTTGCCCATTAAGCCTTGTTTGCAGCGAGGGCATTGCTCTCTGAAAACCCATGCCCTGATTTTTCCATTGTTTTTTAGAACTCTATTAGTAAAGTAAACACATTCCTCCATTGAGCTTGGTTCTTTTAGTGGCATGATTTTTCTGGATTTTGTGGGTTTTTATAGGTTTTGGAGGGCTACGCCTTTATCTTGCTGGAATCCCTAAAATATCTTCTCTTAACCTAGATTTTAATGAAGGATAGCCAATGACAGCAATGCTTCCACGATGCTTCTGCTCCATCTTTTTATGCCTGTCTGGGACAGTAGAAAGAACATACCTTCTGGTTGAGTCTGGAAACTTCATGAGCCATGCCAAGTCTTCATTCCCGAAATAAGAGGTGTGTAAGATAACTGCATTGATTCTTGGGTTCCCTATTAATTCTTCAGGAACATATCCCCTGCCAAAATAGAGAAGGAATGAAAATTCCTCTTCCATGGGCTTATACACTCTTCTATAGACTGGGCTTTCTTCTGGGTTTCCATGTTCTTCACCTTCAAAGAAACAGGTTTTCCAGTCAATTACTAATATTTCTGGTTTTTCTGTAGTTTCCATCTTACTTACTCCTAGATTGAGAATTGAATAAATTTTATAAAGTGTTAGGAATGATAATAAATGGAAAGCCCCGTAGTCTAGCGGTCAAGGATAACGGACTCTGGATGAGCCTTTCTTTAGAAAAGAAAGGTTCGCGAAAGAAACCTTGTAAAAGGAGAAATCCGTTGACGGAGGTTCAAATCCTCCCGGGGCTATGTTTTGTTAAATTCTTCTAAACTGAGCTGGGAACTAATTTCTTTCAATTGCTGCTTCATGCCTTCAAAAACAGGTGTTAGAATATAACCTTCTTCCATACTACCCAGAACAGCACATTTATCTGGACAGCACCAGCTATAATAAGCAATATAAGCGCAGAAGATAGCATCTAATTTATCTTCATAGCTTTTTAGGTGTTTGCCTTTTAGTTTTTCAGTATCCACTTTTAAGACTTCTTCGGGAATTTTTAACTTTGGATTACCTGCTTTTAAGTTGCCTAAATAATCCTGGTATTTTTTAAACATGCTTACAAGAAAAGCATGATCCCTGTTGGGTTTTGATTTGTATTGCAAAATCTTGTTGAGATTAAATAACACCACCATAGAGGGGTGTGGATAA
>Ga0209541_10005125_pt1 | contig 22930 bp, 28 predicted proteins | sample RifCSPlowO2_01_FD_184027 | JGI IMG/M metagenome (GOLD analysis project Ga0209541, IMG submission 184027) | Groundwater microbial communities from Rifle, Colorado - Rifle CSP2_plank lowO2_0.1 (SPAdes) (version 2) | ecosystem: Environmental > Aquatic > Deep subsurface > Groundwater | place...
TTCATAGCCCGACCACTTGTGGAAAAGTAGAGAGATTATTTCAAACTCTTCAGAAGGAGATCAAATTTTGCAATAATGACATTGAGTTATTCAGGATGAGATACAATCACTTCAGACCACATACAAGCTTGAATAACAAATCTCCGGGAGACATTTATTTCAAGAGATTGTAGTGCTGGTGGCATATGTCACTTCACTACACACTAAAAAGAAAATAAAAAAAGAAGAAAAAAAGGCTAAAAAGCCTTAAGCTGTAGTTGTAGCACTTGTTGAAGCTACTACACTAGGGTTTGAGGTTGTACCCTTAACAGTTACTTCAGCACCCTTCAAGTTTGCTTTATTTGCTGCATAATCTCTTAATACTCTCGAAGCTCTGACAGTATCTGCTGATTCATAACCTGCAACAATCATAGCTACTTTTTCACCATTAGTTTTCAAGCTGATAATTGCTTCTCCTGAACTAATACCAGAAGCTACTCCATATGCAGGGTATGTTAATCCTAAAAACTCTGCACTAAGCTTGTTAACTGCAGGTCCTCCAACCAAAATTAGGTTGTCTCCAGTCTTGCTAGTTACTTCTGTGTCTAGTACTGGTGAAGGTGCTTTATCAACAGCAGCCATAACTACATTGCTTCCTGAGGTTCCACCCGTAACTGTAGCAGACGTTCCTTTAATTACTACATTAGCTTGCATATAGTCACTAGGTACATCTAACTCAACTTTGTCACTAGATCCCTTACTCTTTGGATTCTTGATGATAATACCAAATCTGGATCTATGATCTTCATCTTTTGAACCAAGACCAGTGGTTAACCACTTAATCTCAGAAGATTCTTCAGATGAAACAGTACCACCTAGAGAGCTCACAATATGTCCATTTGTAACATTCCATGTGGTTTGTATGTTATCTGAACCAGCTGGAGTTAAATCTGTATCAGCAGGAATTATTTCTAACTCAATTGCAGCTCCTGTTGCATTATTAGCTCCTGTTCCTGAAACAGTTGTAGTTAAATTGAACACAATAGCAGTTCCAGTAGTCCCTCTAACTTTATCATTATCAATGTAAGCAAAGTTAGAACTGTTTACATAACCAGCCAATATAGTTAATCCATTTGAGTTCTCATAATAGACAGCCTGCTTAGACTCATTAAATGGGTTAATCCATATTTTGTCTGTTTTAACATCACTACTAAGTGTACCATTTGGACCAAATCCAGTTGCATCAACATCTATTGCTAATGTATCTGCTACATTTGTAGATATAAGCAAAGCCTTACTTCCTGATGGTAATGTAACACCAGCTTCAGATGCTTCTGAATCAAAACCAGTATCAATCTCCATTGTAACCTTAAGGTTATTCTCATCATTTGTTGACAAACTATCAAAGCAAACACTCAGGTAGTCATTAGGGAATGATATACATTCACCTACTGCTGGAGGACTATCTTTATAGTCATTCAGGGCAAAATCATTTTGCAATGCCAAAATAGGTCCAGCTGTTGCTGTAGTACCCCAACTTATACCATTTGCAGTATTACTCGCATAAGTGGTTGTTCCAACATTATTCATATTCTTTACAACCCATTTCCAACAATCAGGATCCTTTGGATCATCATTAGAGCAGGTATCATCTCCTCCAAAATACTTTCCTCCATCCTGAACTGTATCAACAGCATCTGCACCAATAATCAAATTTGCAGAACTTGATGCTTGATTATTTGAGTCATAGAACTGATCCGAATTTTTAATCTCAATTCCATTAACAGTTGCAGTTTGTCCATCTGATAAAATCTTGGAAACACCATCAACTTCAACAGCAACATCTCCACCAGATCCTACCTTGGATAATAAGATAGTCTTACCAGCTACATCTACGCTTTCTCCTGAACTTAATACATATTCAGTTCCAACACTAGCTGTAATTTTTGTAGCAGAATCAACAGTAGTTATCTTTAAAGTCTTACCCAAAAAGTTAATTTCTAATGGATCTGCATTTGTTGTCTTGTTTACTTGAATGCTTTCATCAAACCTATACAAATAAACAAGTGCATTCTTTTCAACTTCCATTCTTACATCAGATGTGTAATCATCATCTGAACTGGACAAGCTAGTCTGGATACTTGTGTTCTTGTTAAGACTCAAAAGCAATTCTTCACTTGTATCATAGCTTACACTCTGGAAGGTTATTTCCCCATCATACAAACTTTCAATATCATCATCTGTCAAAACAGAATCAAACTGATTTGAAGCAGCAATATTTGCAGTTAAAGGAACATCTTCACTTTGCCCACCTGTAACTGTTACAGTATTGCCAGAAGTTCCAGAACTTGCAACTGCCACGGAACCTAATCCAGAAGCAATATCTAAAGCACCAATAGTATCTTTAGCAGCTCCTTCTCCAGTAGCTCCAGATCCTAAGACTAACAAATAGTCAAACTTTTTACCAGCAACATCAACGAATGGTGCAGGATAATCTTTTAGGTCAGCTGCCATAGCTCCTGTTAAGGAAGCACCGAGCATTGCTGCACCCACAGAAATAGCACTTAATTTTTTAATTACTCCTTTTAGTTTTTGCATGTAACACACCTCCATATGTGTTTCCCTTGAACGGGATATACATAAATATTTTGTTTAGAAAGTAAAGGCTCACTTCATTTATAAACTTTTCTTTACTAAAGGCTATACATAAGACCCCATTCCTAAAAATTTGAGCTCTAGAAGCGTTGTAAAGGCAAAAAAACAAGTGAAAATTCTTCATTTTTCGATTCATTCTTCAGTGGTTATTTCTCACATAAATCCAAAAACACTTTACTATTCTCACTTAAAGGCTGGGAAGCGGAACTAAAAGTATTCAAACAGCTAACATTCCCCGCTTTAACGGCATTTCTTCCCTCAACTCTAAACTCATAAATTATATTGGGCTCCAAGGTTGTCTTAATCATTTCATCCACTTTACTCCCAAGTTTATCACAGCTTTCTGGGCATCTAGGATTATCAAACTCACAGTTCAAGATTTCTTCTTTAACAGTTACTCCTGGGCATAGGTCTGTTTGTAACAAAACATTTCTCAAGGCATCAGCTTTCAATCTTAAGGTATCTCCTCCTTTCTGGGTATCCTCTTTTAAAATAAAAGGCAAAGAAAAAACCAAAAGCACAGCTAATAAAAGCACTATTAAAACTAATCCTAATGACTCTAACTGCCCTTTAGCCATAAGTAGTAACCACCAAATTCCCAATTTTTGTTTCCTGAGTTAAAGGAAAATACAATGAAACAGGAATTGAAATAATTTTTTTATCTTGAGAAGCTTTTACCTTATTATACAAACTATAAGTATCGCAGTTAGGATAAGTCTCTTTATTACACTCTAAACTATTAACTCTAGGGTAAACTTGCTTTACTTCTATAGTCCTAAATCCTAAGTCCTCTAACTCAAGGTTCAAGAGCTTAATCGTATCAACCATCTCTTTTTCATCACTTAGCTCAGAATAATGCAAATAAGGGGACATTGGAAGCTGAGATAACAAAGATCCACTTTTGCTTTCTTCCAAGTCATTCTGAATATCCTGAATTGAATTAGTGTTATACTTATAAATACCCAATAATGCAATGCCAAATATAATTGTAAATATTAAAATTACAATAACAGACTCATGGAATTGACCTTTTCTCAATTAAAACACCACCGGGCAATTTTCATTCAACAATGCTTTATTCTGGTTTTCCAAGACAGCACTTAATTTTTTTAGTTCATTGCCTTGTGTAATTTCAAGTCTCTGCAAACTTGTTAGAATGGGCTGATAATTACAATCTAGAGGCAAAGAGCCTATCTTACTCTTATAAACTTCTATAACTTTTTTCTTTTCCTTCTCTACTCTCGTAAATAAGCATCTGTCTTTAGAAATAACAGCACCATAAAGCATAGCCTCATTATAATAGTCTAAACTTGTCCCATCTTTATAGAAAACCCTTCCTGAATCAACATAAACATCAGCATTATTATCGTGTTTAAAATAAACCTTTATCTTATTCTTAGGGGTATCAGTTATCTCAGCATTATCTGGAAAATATGATTTAAAGTTCTTAGCAATATCTTTTACCTCTTTTTCATTGCTTCTGTCATAAACAAAAGAGTAGGTATCCTCCTTTTTGATAATGTAAAAAAAATTGGCAATCTTAAAAGGCATTTTATAAGGATTAAACCCAATCAAGACATTTCCTTGTAAAACTTTTGGAGAAAAAATTAAATTATCAGTTTTTTTGCTTTTCCCATTAACCATTAAGGTATCACATTGAACATTTAATGAAACAGGTATTTGAAAATTACTAGATGTCTTAAACTGCGTTCCCTGTAAGCTCGAAAAGGTTTCATCAAGTTGGTTCAAAACCCTTACAGCAGTCTTTTCTTCCTGTAATTCTTTAAATTTTAAGCCAAAACTCACAAGAAAGATAAAAATAACTATCCCTGCAACAGCAACAAAGATCCAATAAAACTGAATTTCTGCCTTTTTATGCATTTTTTAACAAAACAACAGTCTCCCCATCAATAATATCATTTTCCAGAACAAAACTTACTCCATTTTTATTTTCTAAATAATTTAGGTTAGTTCTCAAATTCTCAACACTAAAACTTTTATAAGAGCTCTCAGAAGGAATAACATTAATCTTTCCATTTGTTATTTCAAAAGATAGCCTTCTAACCTCATTAGGTAATGTCAAGGGTTTATTAGAGCTTTTACCTGAATAAGTAACTATAGTCCCTTTATTTTTGTTATAAACCTCTTCAACTGCTTTCACAAAATCAGACTTAAATTCTAAATAAACTGCTTTATCATTTAATTCTTTAACATTATTAATTTGCTTCAATCCAAATAAAAAAACTAATCCAACAACAATTGCAATAAATATGTAAATAAACAGCTGGTCAGAAACTCCTCTTTTTTGCATATATCTCTAATTTTTTAATATCTTATATAGTTTATGGAATATCCTGTAGGAAGTTTATGTAATCATTCTTCATTTTTTGGTCTCCATTGATAAACTCTGTCATGATGATCATAATAATAGACAACGACTGATTTGTTAATATGATTATTTTAAAAATAAGGACAAAACTTGTATCTATATGCACTCTATTGAATGTTTGAAGCGGGTTTCTTAAGAATTTATAATCACGATTTGGATTTAAACGTATTTCAGTTAACTTTTTGTCTATTATCTTTAATTGATGCAGATTCTTTTTAACCATTTTTTGGAATATCTTATCTGCCTCTGGTTTGACATCAAGATTATACATTTTAGGTTAAACCATACCTTTTGGCGAAATCTTTGACCCGAATATTTGGCTGCTTTTCTGTTCTTTTTATCTTTTCAATGAATTCTGGTCTTAATTCTGGTTCGTTCTCTTCTTCAATATATCTCTCTACAACAATTTTTACTGCTTCACTTTTATCCCTTAAGCCATACTTAGCTTTCACTATATTCAATACTCTATTTGTATTTTCGTCAATTTCGATTAATGCTTGTACCATATTCTTTTACCTTATTTTAACTAAGTCGAACTTATTTATAAACTTATGTTTACTCAACAGAACTATACTATAACTGTATAACTAGGGCTCAATTTCTTAGTTCTAGTATCTTCGCATTTCACATAATAAATCCCATCTTTCCCCAATTGCAGTTGATGCTGGATATTAGTGCTTGAAACCATTTTTGAAGCATCTCCAAACGTAAAATCTTTGGTTTTGGTCGAAAATCCACAAGTAGCAGGTAGGTCTGTATGTATTATCAATGCTCCCCCATTGGTGTAAACTCTTACAAGTTGAGGATAAGCTTTGCTATTCACTTCTACTTTTACCGTTTTTGCTGCCTGTTTAAATCCGTCATCACAAGTGATGGTTACTTCATGCATCCCATCAGATAGGCTAATATTTGTTTCATGTAAAGTTTCAGTTGAAAGTATAATTTTACCAAACCTAAACCCTGTGCCATAAACGCAACTGGAATTACCATTTTGATAAACTCCTCCAGTTGTTTTAGCAGCAAAAGGTATTTCATTAACATACACAGAAGTATTACTTGGACTTATCTCTTTAATGACTAGATCAGGAGTATTTACATTAAAAGCAGAACTTGTTGTAACTTGATTTCCTGCTTCATCAGTACAATCCACATTTAGATTATGATTTCCAACACTCAAGGTTACTTGTTGAGTGCTTGTTGTAGCTCCTGTAATGCCAAAGTCCTGTTCTTCTTGATTATCAAGTTTATAGCTGCAATCTGCTTTATCAGTTGTAGTAACGCTTAATTTTTGTATTGGCGTTAAGATTTCTCCACTAGGCAAAGTATGAGCAGTTATTTCTAAAGGCATAGTCCCCTTAATAATAAACTCGTATCCAACATCCATTTTATTTCCAGCATTGTCATTGCATCTAAAATAATATTTATTCTCTTTACTAGCCTCAATTCCTTTCAATTTAACACTGCACTTATAGCCTCCTTTTGTCACATCTTCTACATTTTCGCAATCAAACTTCTGGCTTTCTGACATTTGGCTAATCTCTGTATCAGAATCTTTATTATACCTACATTCTCTTATCCCACTTTTATCATTAACATACATAAAGAAATCAACTTCGCTTACACTAGAAGGAACACTTGCTCCACTCTCAACCAATGTTCCAACTACTCTAGGTTTAGATATATCTGGTGCATCTCTCAATTTGAAATTGATAAAGTAATCAGCATTCATAGCATTTCCTGCTTTATCTTTGCATCTTAGATACCCCGTACACAAGTTTCCATCTCTGCACCCCTCTATTGTTTGTAAAGTAACATTCCTTATATCAAATAACAAATAATGTTCATTATCATAAAATCCTCTATCTAGCTCTAATCCAGCATCTTCAAACTTCTTTCCCGCAACTGAAAACAATTTACATTGAGCTACCTCATCCAAGTCAAATTTAACAGCCAATGTTGAAAAAGCAGGAACCTCATTTGTTATCTTACATCCCTGAACAGAACTTTCAACACTATAATCTGCTCTAGTGTCTAAATCCTTAGCTGCACAATTTTGGATAACAGGAGCGGTTCTATCATCAGATTTAACTTCAACGCATTTCTTTTCTTCTTTTAAATATTGGCAATTTTGTGCAATGGATTTGCAATAATACTCTGAGCAAGGCATTAGCTTATTATTGCAAACATCACAATTAGCAACTTCTGGTGCAGTATAAGCATTACATGTTCCTCCAGATGCAGCAGTTCCACCAAATAGAGTGCTAGCCGCAACAACTGCTGCAAAAATTAAGAAAGGGAAAGCAACAACTTGTTCTGATTCTCCTAAAAAGTAACCTAATGTTCCCCCAATCATTATTCCAGGAAATCCTGCAAAACCTCCTATGCCTCCTAAAACAATAGCTCCATATATTCCATTTCCCGCATAAGTATGCAAAGGAGTCACATAAAATACTAAAGTAAAAACTAAGAAAATCATAAATACAGCTAAAATTTTTTTTGATTTATTATTCATTTAATTTATCAGCTCCGCGAATTTCACCGCTTGCACTCTCTACATAAAATTTCTCTTCATTATCCTTATAGACTCTTCTCTCGCCATCTGCAGTACCAATATAAATTAGATTACTGACAATAACCCCAGTTACCACATCCTTTAACAGGAATTTCCCAAAACCAGCAACAGTTATTTTTTCTGCTGCAGGCACTAATGCAGGAGCAACAACTCCAGCTGCAGCACCTGCTGTACTTTTTGCAGTTTCAACAGAACCAAGTGTAAATATCTCTTTTAATGTTGAAGGAAGAGGTAGATAATACCCCCCTAAAAATACAGTAGCTGCTGCACCACCTCCTAAAAGAGTTCCTTCTAAAGTAGACATTCCTTCCTTAAAATTCCCGCAATCTCCTAAAGCAGTACACTCCTTTCTGTCACAAGAATTTGTTCCTCCAGCTCCACAAACATTACATGTATTTTCAAATGAATACTTGCTGCTCGGAACTTTATCTACTTCAAATCCTCCAGTGAAATCAAATCCAGGAGGGTATTTAGGCCAACATTCATTAAGACCATCAGTACTATATCTGCAGTAGCTCTTTTCAGGATCGCTTGAACCCCCCAATTTAGAGCATTCTTTCTCATCGCATTTATTATCCCACCCTTTTCCGCATTGTCTGCAATTTTCCCATTTATTCTTTACACAGAGTGCATTTTCAATATCCACTTTTTTTCCTTCAATGATTACACTTTTAGTTTGGGACTCGCAAATAGTATCCCTAAAGGTATTACAAGTACTAACCTCTATTTTCCCTAGTTGGCATGAATAAACATAATGGATTGTTCCAGGGGTATTAGGATTATTTTTAGTATTAGTAAAACACCAAGATTCCCCATTATACCGAGCTTCTCTTCCTCCTAAATCCTCTTGAGTAGTTGTTATTCTTTCAGGAGCACTTGTTCCTTCATCAAATTTATACTGTACAAATCCATTAGAAACAAAATTATCCCCAACATTGCAATTTACATCAATGCATGCATTCTCTCCATTATTATCTTGCCCACAAATTGTTCCAATTCTAAAATCACAATTTCCTATTTTTCCTGTTTTATCTATTTCAGTATCATGAATAAACCCATCATAATAAACACCAACAACATTTTCTTTATTTCCGCGAGAATCAAACCAATAAACATCTTCATTCACGCATTGCTTACTGGTTTCTTTTTTCACTCCAGGGCAGACTCCTGCTAAATCCGGATGGCTGCACAACATTCCAGCTTTAAACTCCCCGCTTACATCAACGCATTCTTTAGAGGTTTTCCTTCCGCATGAAGGTGTTGTAACGCAACATCCCTCTTGTAATGAATATTTTTCAGCGCATTCATTAATTGAAGTTACCTCAGTATCAAATGTTGTTTCAGTATCAAAATTATCCCTTGCTCTTGTACATTCCTCTTGAGTAACGGGATATTCGCATTGCCCATTTATCACACAAGCTCCCTTTTGGCATTGAGGAACAGCAGAGCATTCAGTTTGGCTGGTAGCAACTCCTCCTTGATCAATGCATTGTGCAACAGTAATCTTCTCAGAACAAGTACCTTCTTTATTAATGCAACAAACAGAATTGCAAGTACTCAATTGAGAGCAGGCAAAATCACTTTTTTTAATTCCAACTTTATTATTCACATCAAAATTTTCTAATTCACAATTTTCAGATTTAGTATAAGAACAATATTCACCATTTTTATTTTTCAAGCAGCAAGCATTAGTTGAAGTTTGGGCGTTTACAGGAATAAAACTAAGCAAAAATATTGCAATCACCACTAATGATAAAATTTCTTTCATTTCTTCACCCCAAATACAAATCCATCTTTCTCATTTTCTGTAACAATTCTATAAACAAAGCCGTTGCTTCCATCTGCTCTTGTAACAGTAACTTCTTTATTTTGTAAGAAATAATTGTTCATATCAAAATCGCCATTAACCTCAGAATTAACAATATCATTTACAGCCCTGTAAATTTTTCCAAAATCATCTTCAACAATCAAAGAAAATTCATCTGCACTCAAGGAAGCATCCCCTTTAGAAATAGTTAAGGGATATTTCAAATTAACAATAACATTACTCTCTTTAATCTCAGTAGTAACTTGAATATTTTCCACGTCTTTCTTAATGCCGAAGTCAAAAGAGTCTAAGCTGCAATTAATTATCTTATTTTTAACATTTAAAGAAATGCCATTTTCAATTCCTGTCAGAGAGTTCATTAAGTTAGGGGAAGTTAAACTTTTGTCAACCAAAGCATTAACGTTATACCCTGAATATTCAACAGTAGAGCTTATTGGATTAAAATATCCAGAATTTTTCTTTAAATATTTTAAATCATCAGTCACAGATTTTTCCATGCAAGAAACAACATAAGCTTTCAAAGGTTCTAATTGAGAAGCATCTAAAACAGTAGGCCTGGTAAAATTTTGAATAGTATCCCCATAAAAATATACTGCAGCAAAAATAACAGCTACAATGATGATCCCTAAAAGTATAAAGACAGTTATCTGTGACCTCTTTTGCATAACACTCAATAGAACAAGATTGATATTTAAATATTCTTCTTTTATGAATTTTTAAATCTTGGTTTCAGTTTCTTTCCTACAGAGCAGCCCTCATCATGCGCTCCAGGCAAATAACCAATACTCATCATGAACTCATTTACAATTTCACCGCCCGTAAACTTAAATGTTTTCCTGAAAAGCTTAACCCATTCTTCTTTTTTTAAAGGATAATGGGCATCAAGCCATTTGTCAAGAGACCCGTATTCTTTTTGGATTTCCTTGATTTTTTTGGCATTATAAATGGCTGCAATTATTTTTAATCTATTTCTAATAATTCCAGGATTTTGCATTAATTTTTCAATATCCCCATCATTAAAATTAGCAACAGATTCAATAGTTGAGAAAGCCTTGTAGATTGTATTTTTCTTTTTCAAGACAGTTTCAAAAGAAAGTCCAGCCTGGCTTATTTCTAAGATTAACCTTCTAAAAAGATCATCATCATCTTTTGGCTCAAACCCATGCTCAGTATCATGATGTTCTCTATGTATATCATCACGTTTTCTGGCAAAGTTACAATAAGACCCCATTTTATAATCCTATGACCTCCTCATTGCATATCTTCTATTACTTTCTTCGCTTTGTCAACAAAAAGTGCAGCCTTGATTCTAAATTCGTTAACCACTTGTTTATCAAAGTTAATCTTAGTAGAGTAAGATGTATCTTCTCTTTTTTCTTTTGATTGCACATAAAACACAATCTCATCATTATCCAAGAAAAAATTATTAAGAAGCTCAAGTTCTTCGGCACTTACACAATTCCGGTAGTATTCCTTGATTAAGATGCAGAGGGTCGCATCATGATTTTTTGAAGAATAGCCTTTTGAAATGATTAAGGCCAGAGCAGCATGATAAACTGAATAATAGCATCCTGTAATGCACCAGTCAAAATATCCAAGACCCATAACCTCCCTGACAAATTTGAGATTATGATCCGCCTTCATAAGATGGCCTTTGACTTCTTCTTTATCCACTGGCGATTTTTTTATAGATTTGTCTTCAAGATATTGCTTTATTTTTTCAGAAACAAGTGCACCATCTGACAATAATTTGTTTAGATACTTAATATCCATTGTAAAGCACTCCATAATAGTACAGATTATTTACCACAGGATAGCCTGTAGATATTGCTGACTGTATAACAAAATCTTCTTTGAGTTTTATTTCTTTCGAAAAGGTCTCCAAGGTCATCTGGAAAATACTTACCTTTATGCCTGTCAAGGCTTCTGCATGCTTTTCAGCTTCCTCAGTTTTAATCTTTGAATTTGTTATTAGAAGTAAGTCTACATCTGAGTTTTCTTCGTATGTGCCTTTTGCAGTTGAGCCAAAAACAAAGGCAATCAAAGGCTTTTCTTTTAGATGCGCCATAAAATATTTTATGGCATTTTTACGTATACTCGGAAGAGCATTAAGTCTCTCTAAATCAAAGAGCTCAAATACAGTATAAGTCTTATAATTTAACTTTAGCGAGTATTTTTTTTGGTTTCCATCTTTTTCTGACCTCAAGATATTGTCTTTTTCAAGAGCACTTAGGAAAGTTGTAGTACTAGGCTCATGAAGCTTAGCTTTTCTAGCAATTTCCCTGAGATGCATCTTGGCACTCTTATCCATATAAAAGAGCCGCAATATCCTCCAATAGCCCGATTTAATTAGTGATATCATTTTAGTAACAATCGTTACCAATAGAATAACATTTATAAAGGTTCTGATTTAATCATTTTGTACTCTTGGGGCAAGAATAAACTGTAAACTCATTTTGTCTCTGATCTTGTATTCTATTTTCAAAGGATAATCATTTCCAAGAGACAAGAAAGCAGTGTCAGTTAACTTAGCCCCCTTCATAATCTTTTTCAAATACTCTAAAGAATATTTTGAAGAGATTTTATCCCCGCTTAAATTAATATTAACATCTTCTCCTTTAGGCATATCAATCTTGGCATTGCTTAAATTTCCTGAAGCCTGTACAGAAAATTGAGAGCTTTCCAATCCAAACAAAACCGCATCAGAGACAACACCCATGTCTTCAATTGCCTCCTCAAGCAAATCAGTAGAGATCTCAATATTGCCTAAAAATTTCAAATTAGGCTCTTTCTGTTTTTGATCCTCTAAATTCAGCAAAGAAAGGTTAAATGTTCTTTTAGAATCGCCAGTAAGCTCTATTTTCAATTTATTTTTATTCAATTCCAAAGTTAAAACATCTGAAGGCTTAGCTCTTTTCAATATTTGCCTGAAATTATCTAAGTTAACCGAGATATCAATCGGATTTTCAATAGAATACTCTACAAAAGCAGAGCTTAAAAGATTGAATTTAACCATAGCCACATTAGCAGGATCCATTGCAACAAGCTCAACCTGGTTCTCATTAATCTTAAAAGTCACTTCATTAACAAGCTCGGAAATGATATTCACAGGATCTTTCAGAAATCTGGATTCAGCCAAAGTAAGTCTCATAAGCATAAAGTAAAATCAGTGCTTAAATTGTTTTTGGTAATGGTTTATAATTATTGTAGTAAGGATTTCACTTTAAGATACTCATCAGCATCTACATCTGAAAGGTTTTGGATAAAATGCCCCTGGATCTCAAATCCCTCATCATAAGGCAATAAAACACCAAATACCCTCACAAAATCATTAACATCTAATGTCGTTTCAACTTCAACAGCAATACTCCCTGTATTATCTTCAATAATAAGCTTACCATTACTTTTAGAAACAATAAACCCAGAAAGGGCAACTTTAACATCTTCTTTACCCAAATCTTTGATAAATTTCTCTTTATAACTAGGAATTAAAGGATTCAATCGTATTGCCTCCATTGATGCCTGCATTTGCTACATCTAAAAAATCTTGTCTCAGATTCATCAGAGCTTCTTGTCTGAGCAGTCCAGTAATATGCCTTTAAATGCTCACATTTAGGGCATTCCATCTCTGTTAAAGGCAAAGTTTCAATAGTCTTGTCAACAACCTCTAGCCTACTGCTATTTTCAAGCTTCTCCTTCACACTAATACTCTTCTTCTGCCTGGATTTGTACCCACAAGAACAAACAATTTTCTTTGGATCTTCTTTATTTGGTACAAGAAGGCTTTTACATTTAGGACAAAACAGCATTTTTAACACCCTCCACAATCTCTGAGGCCCAAACCTTAATCCATCCTAAATAAGGAACCCTAAATAAAGCTTTCCCTATAATCCTCTCTTTGCTTATGTTGGTTTCTCCTAGACTTTCAGATGAATCGCTATTTGCATCTCCCTTAGTCTGGTAGATGTCACCATTTCTTGCAACAATCCTATGAATAATAGGGTTATCTGAGTTTCCAGTAAAAACAACAATGTCTCCCACTTCAAAGCTTTCCTTTCCTTTCAAAAAAATAATATCTCCTTTACTAAACCCATTCTTCATAGGCCAGGTTCGAAATTCTTCCTTAGTAATCTCCTTATTGATGTACCATTTCCCTTGCCTTTCCCACCAATTATCAAAACTGCCTTGATGATTCATACTTTCAGAAACAACAGCTACCACTGGATGACTTGTCCCTAAAACAAATCCTAGCCCTGGAAAAAGCAAAAATTTTACAATAATAAAAGCCAAAACAACATTAACAATCCAAGATAAAAAAGAGTCATCTTTCCAAATAAAGTACCATATTTTTTTCCAAGTCATTTTTTCTTTGTTTAATCCAATAAATAAAAAACTTTCTAAAACTAGAAGAGATTCATAGAAATAGTTATATAAACTTGATTAGCCACAAAACACTAAAATGAAAGGAGTTAAGGGTGTTTTAATGAATTTGGGAATACTTTATGGGATAGCAATAATATTTTCTGATCCGATTCAGGAGAATTCAAGAAGGGCAATAGAAACAAGCAGATTCGGAATTTTGTTCAGAAAAGCTTCCAGCAGTCCTAGAACAGAGGTATATAATAATAAGGCAATAGAATATTTGTCTACAGAGATACGGTTTACAGAACAGAGAACACCTTTCAAGTAATAGATGCAAAGTTATGCGATGCACCACCTATCGATGTTAGAAACGCAGGAGATGAAATAAGTGGAAGAGTAACAACAGTAGGGCAATCTTCAGAGGGTAGGTTTGTTACCAATAGCCCATATGTAATGCAAAGAATCACAAGAGGGTTCCTTCCAGGTACACTCATCCTTTCAGAAGGCTTATTTGTCGGGGAAGGCCAAGATCAAATAGAAATTTTATACACTCCTCTGAAAGAAAGCTTAGCCAATTTTTCTAATTAATAGACAAAAAAGCCTTATTAACTAAGTCAATTCTCCAATTCTTAATTTTCAAGTTTTCAAATATCTGGCTTTTACTAATTCCTTGAGATAAGCATCTCCTGATATAATCTCGTAAATTCTCCACATTAATCTCATCAGTTGCTTTTTCAATTTGCTGAGCAGTATACCCCTGTTCAAGAAGGAAATCATTAACTTCCTGCCCTGATTTGTGTTCTTTTAACATACCCAAAATCACATATTTTAGTTGTACTAAATTAGCCATAACTTTTTCAGGTTCAGATGAAGAAATAGGTATTTGTGATACTCTCCCAAAACTTGTAGGCTGGGGTTTCTCAAGAGAATTAGGTAACTGCCTCCCTAAATCAGGATCTTGGTCTTTAAACAAGCTTTCGATTTCACTTTCAGTAAGCTTGCTATCAGAAGGTTTAGTTTCTATCTTAGAACCTGGAAGCTGAATCTCTTTATCTGCTTTAGGAACAACAGGCACAACAGCAGCACTTTTTTTATGCTTTATCTTTATAATAGCAACAACTATGAACCCAAGGAGAAGAATGCTCACAGTTCCAAGAATAATCAACCAAAGAGGAGAAGATAAATCTTGCCCAGCAACAGTCAATGCACCGGTAACTTCACTATTTCTTTGGGGAGATCTTTGCCCAACAAGGAAAAAAACAAGAAATAATACAGAAAAGCCTACTAATACATAAAAAGAAACTGGCACCTCTTTGTTTTCCTCTGACATCAGATTTTGTAGAGAAAAGGGATTTATATAATTTACTAATCGAGCTCTCTTTAAAGGAAAAGTATTTATACCTCCACTCTTAATATGCATCTATGGATAGCGATTATTTAGAAAACTTTTCTAAGTGGGCTATTACCCACCTTATGAATACTTTAAAACTGGATTTCAAAAGATTCTATGGGAAAAATGTAAAGATAAATATCAAGAGTGTTGTACGCCAACACTACCCCTCCATATCTTATATGGTGGACATAATCTCTACTGAGCGAACTGATTCAATTAGTGTAGAATTTTTGATGCTTCCACAATTTGAGAATGATAAGGAGGTTAAGGCGATTAATTGTATTTTTGGTTATTGGAGGGAAAAACAACATATTAACTTTGGGTTTGTTTCCATACCTATAGAACCCTATCCAAAAGGGGTTTCAAATATTTTTGAGAGAGAGCAGAAAATACGTATGAATAAAGTTATAGAAATGTTTCGTGATTATTTTAAGCTACACCCTATATTTCAAGCTAGAGTTTCTAATTTTGAAAGTGCAATAATCTTTATAAAAAGAGATTTAACACGGACAAATGAACAATACAAAAATTGTAAGAAAACAAGAGATCTAGATAGGCTCAGAGCTATTGAAGCACATTGCCAACAAGAAGCACAAGAGGTTAAACTAACTCTCTTTGGGCATATGAATGCTACCTTCAGGTCAAGGGGTTCAGAAGGCATAATAAACAGGACTAGGTCATACATATTTGCCTTAGAACATGCGTATTATAACATCGCTTCTTTGTGCGCACACCCAAATAAAGAAATAAAGCCAAATCCATTTGATAGTGCATCTAGTTCAATTGAGGGGCTAGAAAGAATAATTAAGGTGCTTAAAAAGAATCCTACCAATAGAGCTTAATACTCTTATAACATAAATTCCTAGATCGCAGAACTAAAAGATTTCTTAAGTTCTTCAATCTGTTTCTTCAAAGACTCAGTAGCATTCAAAAGTGCCTTTTTAGGGTCAGATTTCTTAGTCTCAACAAGCATTATAGGCTCACTTATTAAAGGGTGATCAATGGTATAAGCTGCAACATCTACGTCCTTGTCACTCCAAAGTTCTCTCCTTAAAATATTACAGAAAGTATGATCTTCCCCAATAATCTTAAGCTCAATTTTATTCTTTTCATTCTTAAGAAACTCTATCTCCATAGAAATTACAAAAAAATAGGACTTTTAAACCTTTGTTTTTCAATTATCCAGCATCCTGTTTCTACATCTACCTTCTTTTTAGTATGAAAAGCATAGCTTTTTCTCAGGGGAAGGTTAAACCGAAGAACTCTTTTAATTCTAAATCCATTGTCTTCAGCTATTTTTTCAACAAATTTAGCAGTAGTGATCTTATGTAAAGAATACACCTTGTCACTAATATCAAAAGATTTTAACAAAAATTCTCTGTCAGCATGTTTATCCCTTGTCCCATAGGGAGGATTCTGGATAACTGTATCAACTTTTTTATCAAAATTCCTAATATCTGAGCAAATAAATTTACATACTTTACTTTTTACATTTTTTTTTGCAACATCAAGAGCATCTTTGTCTTTTTCAACAGCATATACTCTCTTGGCTTTTAATAAAACACACCCCAAACTAAACACCCCCGTTCCTGCACCAAGATCTGCAATTACTTTTCCTTTAATATCCCCCTCCAAATAGGCTTGCCAAAGGATATCTGCTGCAATTTCAGAATCAGTAACATATTGCTCAAACTTAATCTTAGGGTGGATAAAAGAAGAAACCTTGGAAAGTTCAATAGCTAATTGAGATTTACTTGTCATGTTTAAATTTTACTATGTCCCCTATAGTCAAAGAGGCATTAGAACTATCTCTCTTAGAAACATTTCCCCCAACATACTCTTTAGAGATAATAGCAACTCCTAAGACCTTTTCAAATTTTTTAGCTAACACAATAGTAGGCTTTAGTTGACCAGCCTCTATATGGTGGAGCGAAGATTCTTTCTCTGCTAAAAGTTTAGCTAACTCTTCTTGTGTTAAACCTTTCTTCTCTCTTGCATTTTTAATCTTCAGGAAATAGTCTTCTTCAATAACTTCTATTTCTTCAACTCTGTTAATAACTTTCTTAGATTGTAAACTCTTAGGTGTTTCAACAGTTCTGCCAAATTTGCTACAACTCTCACAAACAGAAACAGAAGTACCTTCTATCAAAGATTTAAATAACGATTCTCTTAAAGCTCCACAAATATGGCAGGCAGGCATGTTAAATAATTAAACTTACAATATCCTCATCGCTTATATATCCTTCTACTTTCTTTTCATAATTTAAAACAATAGTTGGTGCTCTTGTAATATTATAATACGCTTTCAAGGAGTTCAGGGCAGGTTCTTTAAACTCAGTGTCAACAGAAAGCACAATGGTGTTATTAAAATCACTAACAAGAGAGTCCAAAGCATAACCTTGGTTTAAAGATTCCTGATTATTTTCAGTATTATAAAAAAAGAGTATAACATTAGAATCCTTGCTTGCACAAGAATCGGCAATCTCCTTTCTAAGAGTATAAGCTTTCAGCTCTAACAAAAAGTATTTTCTTTTTAACTGGTTATAAACATCTTTATCACTAAGGCTTCTAGTATCATATTTTGTGATTGTTCTCCCAATTTCACCGAGATTTTCCCCAAGTCTCTGCATCCTTTTGTCCAATAAAGGGCAGTCTTGAACCGCAAAAACACTAAAAAATTCTTTTTCAGTAACAAAGCTATCAGTATCAAGCTGAGTGTCTAAAATCATACTATCTCCATTGATAAGTCTAGTAGAATCAAACAGTTTCCCAACATAAAATCCAAGCAAAAAGATAAAAAAAGCTATAAGAAACGCAGTAATTAACATGTCTTTTCTAAAAACTTTTACCATTTCTTTTTAGCTCTCAAAAATTCTAATGAAGCAGCATGAACCCACTGTATACTTCTAAAGAGAGGATAAACAAAAAGATATAAAAGTGACGGTATATAAAACTTCCATTTCTCTCCAACATACCTATGGGCTTCAATATACAAATACAGTGCAGAGCACAAAACAACAATAGAGGGAAATAAAAGTCTCCAATTAAATTCTAACAAGAACTGATTAAAAGTAGGCAAAGTAAAGTAGTCGAAAAAGTTATATCCCATGATGTAAATCATAGATAAAAAATTAATCAACGCTCCAATGACATGATATCCAAATAAAGCAATAGAAATGAAAAGAGACAATAAAACAAAAATTTCCAGAGGAATCTGAAATAATCCTAATAAACCAAAATTTTTGTTAAAAGCCATTTTCTTATATTTTAAAATGTTATAAATAAATCCACGAAACCATCTAACTCTCTGATTCCACATCTTACCTATTTTATCAGGAACCCTGGTGTAAAAATTCCCATTTTCGCACATAACAACTCCATATCCCTTGAATCTCAACCTCATTGCTATCTCGAAATCCTCTGTTAAATTCCCTTCATCAAATCCCCCCACCTCCTTAATTATTTCAGTCCTAAAAAGGCTCAAGGCATTTGTAGTATGGAGCGTATCAGTAGATCCTGTTAATTTTCTCATAAATGCAGTCATAACATATTCAAGTCTCTGCATCTTTTCAACCCATGTCCCTTGATTCTTTATCAAGGTTATAGCAACAACAGCCCCAACTTTTTCACTACCCTCTGCATAAAATCTTTCAACAAGACTCTTTAGCAACCCCCTAGAAGCATAAGAGTCAGCATCATACACCCAAAAAAACTCACCATGTGAATATTTTAGCGCAGTATTCATAGCTCCTGCCTTCCCTTTATTCACCGCATGTCTTAAAAGCTTAATCTTTCTATGTTTGGAAATAAAATTCTTAGTAACTAAAGCTGTATTATCCTTGCTTTTATCGTCCACAACAATAATTTCTAGTTTATCAGAAGGGTAGTCTAATTTAAGGATGCAGTTTAATGTAAATATAATGCTTCTCTCTTCATTCCATGCAGGAATTGCAACAGTAACTAAGGGATAATTTTTTAATACGACGCGTTTCTTCTCATGTTGGCTTAGCGCAGAATTAACAATTACCCAAAATAGTGAAACAAATACAGAAAGAAATGCCATAGACCATATGTAAAAAGTAAAAGGAGTAAGCAATTCAACCACCAAGGATTAAAAATTAACCCTCCAAACTTCTATCCCCTCTTGAGAATAAACTTCTCTAAAATTATCCCCGCTAAATTTCAAAACAAATAGCAAGCCTTCTTCGGGCTCATTCCAGACAAGTCCATTCTTCATATCAGGAGTGATATAAACATAGCCAATGTTATACTTCTGCAAAATATTCTTTGTCACTTCGAAGTCTCTAGAATGAAATAAAGAATTAGCATCATTCACCCTTTCTTTAAGCTGAGGTGCATACATGAAATTTTCATCTAAAACATTTTTCCTCAAAGCAATGGAATTGATAAGAACCCCGTTTGTCTGATGAGAGAAAATAACATCATTTAAATTAGAACTATCCCTGATAAACTGTAAACTTTCAATCATTTCTTGAGAAGGGGGTAGTTGTGGGATTTTAGCCACAAATCCTAACCCAGAAAAAATAAGACCTGAAATCAATAAGATTAGTGTAAGATTTTTTATAACTCCTGATTCCCATTTAGCGTTATGCAGCTCGATAAGCCCCAAAGCAATAACAGGCGACATAATCAAAGTAAGGTAAATACTCGCCTTTTGATTAATAAGGAAAATGAAGAAAAGCACTATAAGAGAAAAGTAAATTTGCGAATAAGCGTATTTGCTCTTCCATAAATGCCTTAATCCAAAAAATATTAGGAATACAGAGAATATGCTAATCCCAAAATTTCCTCCAAATTCAGAAACTATTCTTAAGAGTAAATCTCTTTCATAAATTAAATATGTTAAATAAAACTGGTCGAACTGTTTCAAGTATACTAATACAAGAAGAGAAAAAATACATAAAACAACAATCTTAATAAATGAAGTATGTCTCCTCAAATCATAAAGAATGAGAAATAATAAAGAGAAGATTGCATGAATATAGCCAAAAAATGGCATCAGAAGAAACAAAATAACCGCAATAGCGTTAAGGATTTTTTTATCAGTCAATAGCAATGATATTGCAAGAATGTTCAAAAACACAGGAACAGTAAAAGAATTAAAAACAGTAAATGTATAAATAAAAGGTGGGCTAAATATCAGAACAGTAGAAGCTATTAGTATAAGCCTCTCTTCAATTTGATATTTTTTTAATATAAAAAAGCAGAGAATCACAAATAAAACTCCCAAGATGAAAGGCAGCAAATTCAAAACAATGTTTGCAGGAAAAATCTTTTCAATATAATGCAATAAAAAAGGCGTTCCGACAGAATAAAAAAAAGTTCTTGATCCAAAGCTCAAAGGGTCAGAATCTGGAATATTTATCCCACCAACTAAATCAGCCAATCTTTGATTATGGTAAGGCTCAACTCCTTTTACAAAATCAATCCCTTTCACAAAAACAGGAGTTCCTAATACAAGAATTGCAAGAATGATAATTGCAATCCTGTTAACATACAATTTTGTAAATAGTTTCTCTCTCATGTTCAAAACAAGACCTATCCCCCACATACAATATCCTTTCTATACCATAAGTATCTTTTGTAGTATCAGACAATAAGATAAACTTAACATGATTCCTCTTCATGATCTCTAGGGCTTTAGCTTCTGAAAAGGTTCTATAAACTATCTCAGCTTCATTAAGCCTCTGTACAGGATTAGGAGCTAAAAGAAAATCAGAATCGACAAAGTTTTTTCTTCCAGAAAAATAGCTGACAATATTTCCCTCGTTAAAAGCAGAAAGAATAACATCATCTGAATCAGAGTTATTTGCAAGAAATTTCAAGTCATTAATAGCATATTTTTCAACATCATTCTCATAATAGTAAAAAGAAGAAAAAGCTCCGAAAACAGCGATTACGCACACAAATAAAAAAACAAAAAGAGAATAATGAGCTGATAACTTAGTCACACTAAAATAATTCAAGATTTTTTTAACACTCGATGCAGATGTTAAAGTCAAAAAAATTCCCAAAAACAAGATGCCAGTAGCCAAGTCTATCATCTTTAACAAGAATAGCATAAGGACAACAACAATAGGGCTGCTGAGTAAAATAATGTCTTCCCTATTTTTATCATGCAATCCAAGATAGATTCCAAAAATTCCTAAAGCTAAAGGGATTATTCCTATAACAAACAAAGATTCAGATAAGCTAAAACTTGAAAAATAATAATCAAATATCTTCTGTGGAATATTTTGGTTTATAGATGAAGCCCCGTACTGAAGCAACACCTTTCTAAAGATGATAAGATTGAGTAAAAGCATAGTAAAAAAAGAAAAGGTAATTGCTTCTCTCTTTAGTCCAGAGATATTCATAGATTCCGAAACTAAGATAATCCCATAGAATAGCAGAGAAAGCATAACCAAGAATGAAGAAGGGTGTATCCAGGGCAAAAGAAAAGACAGAGTGATAAACAGAATTAAAAATCTAGTTTCATAAATCTTTATTAAGCAGTAAACCATAAGCAAGATTACAGGAATTGCCAAGGAATAAGAAGAAACTTGATTTAATGTAACTTTAAAAACAATAGGGACCAAAGAAGACATAAACGCAGTGATAATAGAAGCAGTCTTACTTTTGGTTAGTTCAACGGCAATAAGATAAACTACAAGGGGCATAAAGGAAATGAAAAGCTCAGGAATGATCTTTGCATAAGAAGGAATAAAAGACAACAGAGCCATAATGCCATGAAATAATTGTGGCCTTACAACATCTCTCCCACCATAGCTTAGTTCATCATGTGTCACAAAGTTTTTGTTTTCTTTAATTGATTCTATTAACCTTAAATGTGAATATGCCCCATCATTTGCAAAGTACTCTGATTGAAATGAGAGGTACAGTCTTGCTGAAAATGTTAAAACAAAGAGTAAAACCAGCAAATAAGCATATTTTTTCATTTTTCTTCAGCTACAATCTCTAAAATTTCTTGTGTATCATTGGGCTGTCGCTCAACTTCATTGAATTTTTGCTGAAGCTTATCCTCAACAACATCAAAGTAATCGTAAAACTTGGAAGTCAATTTTAATTTTCTAGTCCTTCCATGCTTTTCAGATGTAACAAATTCAAGCTCTTTTAATCTTGCTATGTGATCATAGGCACCATTTCCTCTCATTTTAATAATCTCGGATTGTAAGGCAGGATTCTTATAAGCTATTAGCGCTAAAGTTTCTTGTGTAGACTTATCAAGTTCAGATTCTGATAATAATTTCGTAGTCAAATATAAATAATCTTTCTTGATATTCAAAGAAGCAACATTATTGTCAAGACTAATCATTAAAGCAGTATTTCTTGTCTTGTAATCTTCAACTAGCTGTTGAAGTGCATCCCTGACAATACCCACGGACCCAATACTGCAGAGAGAAGCTAGTTCCTCAAATGTTATGGACCTTCCAACAGTAAACAAAATTGCCTCTATCCTGTTCTTAACGTCATTCATAACCCTACTCAGTCTAGGCTATTTTTAAATTATTTGGTATTAAGAGCTTTGTGTAATAAGTGACCTCTGTGTATAAAGTAGGTTTTCTGTGTAAAAAGTCATAATCCTGTGTAAAAAGTAAGCCTTTTCAAAGACTATTTACACAAAGCCGGTATTAAGAAAAAGCTTTCTTCGCATCTTTATTAAATAACAAATACAACAATATTGCAACATCAGTTATTAGAACTACAACAGCAAAAAAATCAACAACATCA
>Ga0209541_10005131_pt1 | contig 22917 bp, 22 predicted proteins | sample RifCSPlowO2_01_FD_184027 | JGI IMG/M metagenome (GOLD analysis project Ga0209541, IMG submission 184027) | Groundwater microbial communities from Rifle, Colorado - Rifle CSP2_plank lowO2_0.1 (SPAdes) (version 2) | ecosystem: Environmental > Aquatic > Deep subsurface > Groundwater | place...
CAATAAATTATCGCGAGGCGTATGGTATATTCGCATGCAACGGAATCTTGTTCAACCACGAGAGTCCAAGGCGCGGAGAAACATTTGTAACAAGAAAAGTAACCCGCGGCATCGCGCGAATCAAGGCAGGGCTTGATAAGAAAATTTACTTGGGAAATTTAGACTCGCGACGCGACTGGGGATATGCTCCGGAATATATGGAAGCGGCCTGGCGAATGTTGCAACAAGAGCATCCGGATGATTATGTTATAGGAACAGGCGAAGCGCATTCCGTGAAAGAATTCGTTGAAACGGCGTTTACCCATGCCGGCATATCTGATTGGAAAAATTATGTTGAGATTGACCAAAAATACTACAGGCCAAGCGAGGTCCATCACCTCACCGCAGACGCGAGCAAGGCAAAAAAATTTTTAAGTTGGGAGCCAAAAATTCGATTTCACGATCTTATAAAAATCATGGTAGATGCCGATATTGAAGAAATTAAAAAATCAAATAATTAAAAATGGAAAAAAATTCTAAAATTTATATAGCTGGGCACAAAGGATTGGTTGGATCCGCCATTCTTCGTGCTCTGAAAAAAAACGGATATACAAACCTTATCTATAAAACTCATAATGAACTTGACCTTATAAACCAAGAATCTGTGCAAAAATTTTTTGAAAATGAAAAGCCCGAGTACGTATTCATTGCCGCGGCGCGGGTTGGAGGCATCTACGCGAATAACACTTATCCTGCGCAATTTCTTTTTGAAAATCTCGCGATACAAAATAATATCATCCATGCTTCGTACGTCCATGGGGTTAAAAAATTGCTTTTTTTAGGTTCTACGTGCATTTACCCCAGGCTTTGTCCCCAGCCAATGAAAGAAGAATATCTGCTTACCGGCCCCCTAGAACCGACAAATGAATCTTATGCCATCGCAAAAATTGCGGGGATAAAGATGTGCCACAGCTACAACCGCCAATACGGCACGAATTTTATTGCCGCGATGCCGACCAATCTCTACGGGATCAACGATAATTTTGATTTGAACATCTCGCATGTTCTTCCCGCGTTTATTAGAAAATTTCATGAGGCTAAGATACAAAAAAAGGAATGCGTGGAAGTTTGGGGAACGGGTGTCGCGATACGTGAATTTCTTTTTGTGGATGATCTTGCTGATGCCGCTCTTTTTCTTATGGATAATTTTAATTCCTCAAGAGAACAAGAAAAAATAAGCGAAGTATTCGTCAATATCGGAACTGGCATTGGGATTACCGTGAAAGAGCTTGCAGAGCTTATGAAAGAAATAACAAAGTATCAAGGAGAAATCCAATGGGATAATACGAAGCCAGACGGCATGCCGAAAAAAATTACTGATGTGGAGCGTATCACCCGTTTAGGCTGGCGCTATACTACAAACCTCAAAGAAGGCCTGCAAAAAACCTATGCATGGTACCTAAAAAACAACGCGTAATATTTTCAAATATTATTTCAAATTATGTATATAAAAAAACAAGAACAGAGGATTCTCTATGTGATAAAAATACTTTTTGACGCCTTTGGAAGATATAAAGGGCAAATCCTTATTTTAACTTTGTTTGGATTTGTAAGCGGCATTATTGAAGGTATTGGAATTAATGCCATCATACCTCTTTTTTCCTTCATAACTGGGGGAAAATCACAAGGAACTGATTTTATATCAAAAATGATTGAAAAATCTTTTCATGCGCTTCATCTTCCATTTAACGTGTTTGCGCTTTTAATGTTTATATGCGTACTTTTTTTGATAAAAGCATCTCTTACCTTTCTTGCAAAATACCGAGGAACCCTGATAATGACATCATATGAAAAAAATGAAAGGACTGAACTGCTTCGCCTTACTCTCAAAACAAATTGGACGCATCTCATGAAACAAAAGATCGGATATTTTGAAAAAACTCTCATGGTTGATGTTGGAACGAGCTCAAACCTCTTGACTGAATTTAGCAGCTCTATTCTTCTGTTTACAAGCCTCATTGTTTATATAGCTGTTGCCATAAATATCAATTTTATTATTACGCTTATCACATTAGGCTTTGGGGCGGCGCTTTTTTTATTTTTAAAGCCTTACATATACAAAACGCGCGCATACTCCCAGCTCGTGACTAAGACCAACAAGTATGTGGCTAACCATATAAACGAAAACATGATAGGAATGAAAACCATCAAATCATTGGCGCTTGAAGACGAGGTTTTGAAAAAGGGAGAAAATTATTTTAACGAGTTGAAAAACGCGATTATTAGAATATCATACTACAGCAATCTTCCTACCGCGTTTATTCAGCCAATATCCATAATATTCATCGCTTTTGTGTATATATTTTCTTCCCGATTTACCACATTTGATCTTGGAACATTTATAGTTATAATGTATTTAATACAAAAAATATTTTCATATATACAAGCTCTGCAGGCAAAACTGCAAAACGTAAACCAACTCCTTCCTTTTTCGAAAAGCGTATCCGAATTTAAAAAAAATGCCATACTCTATCAAGAAAAAAATTCCGGATCAAAAAAATTCTTTTTTAATAAATGTTTCGAGTTCAGCGATGTTGTATTTGAGTACAAAGGCGGGAAAAAAACTATAAAAAATATCTCTTTTACCATAAACAAAGGTGAAACAGTAGGACTTATTGGCCCCTCTGGCGCGGGAAAAACAACTATTGTGGATTTAATGTTACGGCTACTTGAGCCTCACAATGGACGTATTCTCATAGATGGAGAGGATGTCAGCAACATTCATCTCAACGAATGGCGTCGAAATATCGGGTATGTGTCGCAAGATATGTTTCTTCTTAATGATACCATCCAAAATAATATCGCCTTTTATCAACCCTCCTTGACAAAAAAAGAAATTATGGAGGCGGCGCGACTCGCGAATATCGATCGTTTTATACTCGATCAGCCCGAGGAACTTAATACCATGGTTGGAGAACGAGGCGTTCTTCTTTCCGGCGGCCAAAAACAAAGAATCATACTCGCGCGCATGCTCGCCCGAAAGCCAAAAATTCTCATTCTTGACGAAGCCACAAGCGCGCTTGACAACGAATCAGAGTTACTTGTACAAAAAGCGCTTGAAAATCTTCGAGGAAAAATAACAATACTTATAATCGCGCATAGACTCTCTACCGTAATGCATACCGATAAGCTTGTTGTCATAGATAACGGAAAAATTATTGAAGAAGGCCTGCCGAATAATCTTTTAAAGAATCCAAACACCTATTTTTATAAGGTGCATAATATTCATAAAATAAAAACGTAATATGCTTGATATATATTTCATTGCTATTTGTATAATTTCGTTTGCAACTTTAGTCGTGTTTTATTTCCCAACGAAAGAAATCCAATTTTACGGAAGTGGAACTGATAATCATATTATCGCTCAAGCGGCTTCACACTCCGATACATGGAAATGGCCTTCGGATATGCATACGTTTGGAATGAAAACATATATGAAAGATACAGTAATATTATTTCTTATCTTTTTCCAAAAACTATTCAAGGGCAACAGAAGCGATCATTCTCTTGTTATGATGAGTGGCTTTATGTATAGCGTATCGGCTATTCTCATTTACATAATTGGAAAAAATTATTGGGACCCAAAGACAAGCTTTTTCATAAGCATTATATATATCTTCTCGGTATGGGGATGGCAAATGGCGCTTTTTGGCACTCATGTTCTTACGGCAAATGCACTGTTTCTTGTATCGGTTTACTGCATACTCACCAATAATTTTATTTGGTTATTTTTGTCAGGAATATGTTTCGGATTCACCATGTTTAGCTCTCCTTCCGCAAGAAAATACATTATTTTGTTTATTGCCGCTTTGTTTTATTCAAAATATTTGCCATTGATTCACGAGGATCAATACAGAGAAATCATAAAAATATTAATAAATCAAAATTTGTTTTTATTTAATATAATCACTGCGCTTATTTTTATTTTTGCAAGCATTGCATCGCTTATAATATCCCCAAAAATTATTAGTTTGATGTATTCTCAAAATGCTCCTGATTTTTTCAATAAAATTATTGAGGGCCGTGATAAATTTTCATTAGATTATTACATAAAATTAGGAAGAAAAAGATTGTTGCAAATTATTAAAAGGAGTTTTCTTATATTTACTTTCTTTATAGCAACAATAAATATATTGGGATTAAGCATACTATTTCCTGTCGGGTTGGGTTTTCTTGTAACGACATTATTTTTTACTGCGCCAAACTTTAAAAGCAACATTTATAATTATTTTTTTTATTACAATGGTTCTAAAAGTTCAAAAGGTCGCTTCGTTTATTATCCAAGATATTTTGCAAGAATCGGAAAACCTCTTCCTTTTTCCCCTATAAAAAGATCGGGCTGGGATTGGGTTCTAAAATTTTTTTTCCGAATAGTCCCTGTCGCCACCATAGGCTATTTTGCGGGATTGTTGTATATGGTTGTTTATTTTGTTAATAATAAATCATCAATAGGTATGGCAGCGTCTTTAATGGTTTTTGCGCTTTCTGTATCTCCTGTTGCATGGGGAGAACTTACGAAAGGCCCGCAGATTGGCAGATCGTACTTCCCTGGTTTTATTGGAATGATTCTATTTATTGGATATGTTATGTACAATATTCCATCTCAATATTTCTTGCCCACAGTATCTTTTTCAATAATAGCCTTGGGAATATCGTCATGGCAAAAATTTTTTCAAGATATCCTGCCTTCCCGTTTGGCGAGCAACCTATTTATCAATAAATTAAAAAAAATGGGAATACATGAATTTTATACATATAATAATGCTTATAATAATGCATTTTTAAATAATATTGATCCGGAAATTTTAAAAAACTATAAAATTCATTTTATTAATGAAATAAGCGAAGTTGGGGATGGTTGGATTGCAATTCCTGGCACAAGCTCTAAGGCGTTTAACATGGAATCAGAAATGGAGGAAATAGCAAATGGTGATTATATAAAAGACTCACAATTAAATAAATTGATAATAAGCAGACAGATTGAAAATGTATCTGAAGCAAAATTCAAAACTTTTGGAACAAGCAAAATATGGGTGCACGAATCAGAAATTACAAGCTACCGAGACCTTATACTTCATGAGATTTCTGATAATGACAGATATAGGGCTCATGCGTGGCTGCTGCATTCAAGTAAATTAAAAAAAATAATTTAATTGCATGATCATAACTCGGACACCATTTCGAATTTCATTTTTTGGCGGAGGCACCGATTATCCCACATGGTATTTGGATAACGGAGGAGCCGTGCTTTCAACCACCATCAATAAATACTGCTATTTAAACTGCAGGGTATATCCTCCGTTTTTTGAATATAAAAATAGGATTGTTTGGTCGCAGATGGAAAATATAAATAACTTAGACGAAATACAGCATCCATCCGCGCGCGAGGTTTTGCGATTTATGGATTTTAGCCATGGAGTCTCGGTGCATCACGACTCCGACCTCCCCGCGCGCTCCGGCCTAGGATCAAGCTCTTGTTTTACCGTTGGCCTACTGCACGCTTTGCACGCGCTCAAGGGAAAAATGCTGACAAAAATGGAGCTTGCAAAAACAGCCATACATATTGAACAAAATATTTTAAAAGAAAATGTCGGATCCCAAGATCAGATTGCCGCTTCTTTCGGCGGATTTAACAAAATAGAATTCAACAGCCATCACAATTTTTCTGTGCATCCGGTCAGTATTCCAAGGGAAAAAATACGAGATCTCAATAACCATCTCATGCTTTTTTTCACGGGCATTTCAAGAAACGCATCAGAGATCGCCGCGGAACAAATAAAAACGTTGGGAGAAAAAAAGAAAGAGCTGGAAAGTATGCGTACAATGGTTGACCATGCCATTACAATAATTAATTCACCATCCGACTTGAATGAATTCGGCAAGCTTCTTCATGAAGCTTGGAATATCAAGCGTTCGCTTACCAATAAAATAAGCACGCCCGCCATAGATACTATCTATGAAACGGCCATTCAAAAAGGCGCTACGGGCGGAAAATTGCTAGGAGCCGGCGGAGGCGGATTCATTCTATTTTTTGTGAAGCCAGAAAATCAACAAAACATCCGAGACGCGCTAAAGAATCTCTTGGAGGTGCCGTTTGAGTTTGAAAATCATGGAAGCCAGATAATATTTTATAATCCTTAAACCCAGTATATGAGAAGACCAATTGATGTGGTAATATTATGCGGAGGGCTGGGAACGAGATTTCGTTCTGTATTTTCTGACAGGCCCAAAGCGCTAGCTCAAATCCACGAAAAACCCCTTCTTGACATTATTCTCTCCTTTTTTATTCGACATGGATATCAAAGATGCATTCTATGCACGGGATATCTCTCGGAGCGCATTGAAAAATATTATCATAAAAGCCCATTTGCGAAATACTTATTTTTTTCGCGTGAAACAGAGCCGCTTGGAACCGGCGGAGCAATTAAAAACGCGGAAGCTCATATTACAACTGAAAATTTTTTCGTAATGAATGGAGATTCCTATTGTGATATTGACTTGCCAACATTCCATGATTTTCATGATCAAAAAGAGAAAGCTTTTATTTCCATGGTTCTCGCCTCGCATAAAGACAGAGAAGACGCTGGCAATGTTTTAATCAACGAGGACAACGATGAAGTAACTTCCTTTTCGGAAAAAACCTCGAATAATAATAAAAAATATATTAACGCCGGAATTTACATTTTTCATAAAAAAATTCTAGAATATATTCCTGAAAAACAAAATTTTTCACTTGAGTACTCGATTTTTCCACAGTTTATAAATAAAGGATTTTATGGCTTTATTTCTGACAGCGAAGTCATAGACATAGGAACTCCAGAACGCTATAAACAAGCATTAAAATATTTTTCAAAAAATAATATAATGACACTACAATAAGATAAAGATACATCTTGATAACTCTAAAAAGTGCGTAAATATAAACATATGTTTAAAGATAAGAAAGTGTTAGTTGCCGGCGGGACCGGCATGATCGGAAGACAGCTTGTGCACATGCTCATTGACCGAGGCGCCAAAGTAAGGATTGCCTCAATGGATAATCCCGGCCGCGCGCATCCGCAAGCCGAATTTATGAGGCTTGATTTAATGAATTTCGAAAACTGTCAAAAAGCATGCGACGGTATGGAATATATATTTAATCTTGTAGGCATCAAAGGATCGCCGCAAGCGGCCAAAACTCGGCCAGCAAGCTTTTTTGTGCCAACGGTACTTTGCAATACGAATATTTCTGAAGCCGCCCGTCGCGCCCAACCGCTCTGGTATCTCTACACAAGCTCCGTTGGCGTTTACTCCCCTGCCGATATTTTTAAGGAAGACAGTGTTTGGAAAACCTTTCCTTCTGAAAACGACAAGTTTGCCGGCTGGGCAAAGCGCATGGGCGAGCTTCAGCTGGAATCGTACAAGATCGAATATGGTTTTAATAATTATTCAATCATACGTCCGGCCAACGTCTACGGACCCTTTGATAACTTTGACCCAAAGAATTCCATGGTTATCCCCTCTCTCATAAAACGCGCGGTGGATGGCGAGAATCCATTTATTGTTTGGGGGGACGGCGCGCCCATCAGAGATTTTGTCCATGCAGCAGATGTCGCCCGAGTAATGCTTTTCGCTGTTGAAAATAAAATATCCGAACCTCTCAACATCGGTAGTGGCAAAGGCATTGCCATAAAGGACCTTGTAAATATTATTATAAATAATCTTCAGAATAAGCCTGATGTGGTATGGGATACGTCAAAACCTTCCGGAGACGCCGTGCGCATTATGGATGTTAGCCGTATTTCTAGCCATGGCTTTAAAACAATAATATCATTTGAAGATGGAGTTAAAGAGGTTATGGAATGGTATAAAAATAATAAACAAAATCTGGACGCGGGCTACAACGTATTTAAAAAAACAAAATAGCATAAATGCAATAAATAAATATATGGCCACAAAAAAGAAAAAAATCCTCATTACCGGCGCGAGCGGATTTATCGGCAGAAATATTTTTGAGAAACTCTCACAGCGAGAAGATCTTGACGTATGGGGCACCTATCTTACGGATGAAAGTTTCAAAGATGGTCCTAAAATGCTCCGAGCCGACCTCACCCAGAAAAGTGAAGTATATAAAATAATGCAAGGAGTGGATGTGCTAATACAGGGGGCCGCAACAACTTCCGGCGCAAAAGATACTTTCAATAAGCCGTACTATCATGTTACCGATAACGCTATTATTAACGCCATACTGTATCAGGCCGCGCACGAATGTAGTGTCTCACAGGCGATATTTTTTAGCTGCACTACCATATATCCGAATCTCGACCGTCCGGTGATCGAAGGCGACGTTGATCTCGTAGGCGGCATCTATGACAAATACTTTGGAGTAGGCTGGACAAAAATCTATATTGAAAAGCTCTGCGAATTTTATTCACGCTTGGGCTCGACAAAATTCACTGTTATCCGACATTCAAATATTTATGGACCTTACGATAAATACGATTTGGAAAAATCACATGTGTTCGGCGCCACTATTACAAAAGTTATGACAGCACAAGATAACAAGGTTACTGTGTGGGGCGAAGGCAAGGAAGAAAGGGATCTTTTGTATATCTCCGATCTTGTAGATTTTGTAGAAATTGTTTTAGACAAGCAAGACTATGCTTTTGACATATTTAATCTCGGGCTTGAACGAGGTATATCTGTTCGCGATCTCGTAAAAAAAATAATTGAAATTTCCGGTAAAAATCTAAATATTCATTTTGACACTGCCAAGCCAAGCATTGCCACAAAACTTGTTGTTGACTGCTCAAAGGCCAAAAAAAAATTCGGCTGGAGCCAAAAAATCACGCTTGACGAGGGAATCAAAAGAACTATTGATTGGTATAAAACAAATATAACGAATAAATAAATTTTATATGGAAGAAAGAAATATCAAGAAGGCGCTTATCACTGGCATTTCAGGTTCAGCGGCAAGTTATTTGGCAGACTATATAATAGAGCATCACCCGCATGTGGAAATACACGGAATTTCCCGTTGGCACAGCACAACATCAGGCAAAAATCTTAAAAATTCAATGGCCAAGGTGCACATTCACGAATGTGATCTCACTGATTTTAGCTCAATTTTTACAGTCCTTGAGAAAACAAAACCCGATGCCATCATACATTTGGCGGCACACGCGAATGTGAGAGAATCTTTTACTACGCCGTTGAGCGTTCTGCACAACAACATAATGGGTACCGCAAATCTCCTAGAAGCAATCCGCCTTACAAATATCAACCCCATACTGCTTTTATGCAGTTCATCGGAAGTCTATGGGCAGGTTGATCCTAAAAATGTTCCAATCAAAGAAGATTGCCCAATCAATCCCGCGAGTCCATATGCAGTTTCAAAAACAGCGCAGGACTTCTTGGGTTATACGTACTTTAAAAGCTACGGAATGAAAATTATCAGAACAAGAATGTTTACCTACCTTAACCCTCGAAGAAGCGACATATTCTCAACGACATTCACCATGCAGGTTGCGAAAATTGAAGCGGGACTGCAAGAGGTGCTTGTCCATGGAAATCTAGATTCCGTAAGAACTATTATTGATGTGCGTGACGCTATGGAGGCGTATTGGATCGCGCTTAATAAATGCAAGTTTGGCGAAGTATATAATATTGGAGGAAACACAACTATCACCGTGGGAAAATTTCTTGATATGTTAAAAAAATTAGCGAAATGCGAAATACCCTCCCGCGTCGATCCTAAACTTTTACGACCCACAGACGTAACGTTGCAGATCCCTGACGTAACGAAATTTACAAATGAAACGGGATGGAGGCCAAAGTACAGTTTTGAAGATAGTATACACCATCTTTTAGAGCATTGCCGAAATGAAGCAAGAAAATGATTTATGAGTTTATGTTTATTTAAAATATTATCATATGAGAAGATACAAACTTGCTGAAAAAATTATTGACGAAAAGGATATTGCGGCGCTGATTACTTGGCTTAAAACCAATCCACAACTCACCAAGGGCCCTCTTACGCCAAAGTTTGAAAAACTCTGGGCTGAATGGATTGGCACAAAATATGCCGTATACAATAACTCCGGTTCGTCTGCAAATCTTCTTATGGCGTATGCCGCGCTTGTTTTAGGAAAACTCAAAAACAAAAAAGTTATTGTGCCAAGCGTTGGCTGGGTTACAACCATTGCTCCATTCATGCAATTTGGATTTGAGCCAATTATGTGCGGCGCGGATAAAGAAAATTTTGGTATGGATTTGGATGAGCTAGAGTTGCTTCTTAAAAAATATGATCCCGCCTGCGTTGTATATGTGCAAGTGCTTGGAGTACCCGGCGATATGGAAAGGCTTGTTGCATTAAAAAAGAAATATAATTTTATGCTTATGGAAGACGCGTGCGCGGCTCTTGGCGCGGAATTTGACGGAAAAAAAGTCGGATCATTCAGCGATATGTCTTCTTTTTCATTCTTTTTTGGGCACCAGCTATCAACCATTGAAGGAGGAATGGTAAACACCAATGATAAAAATTTGTATAATATTCTCATAATGCTCCGAAGCCATGGATGGGGAAAAGATCTTGATCCCCAAACACGCTCTGAAATTATGAAAAAACACGGCGTTGATGAATGGCACGAACCTTTTACATTTTTTTTGCCGGGGTTTAATCTTCGCGGAACAGATCTTGGAGCATTTCTTGGGCTTGAACAGATGAAAAAAGCCGACAAGGTAATAGATATCCGAAAACAAAATCATATAACCTATTCTAAAAATCTTAAAACTGTCGGCTTCCAAAAATGGCATCCCAAGGCAGTGCCCGCGAGCATATCGCTGGGCGCTCTCGCACAAAGCCCCAAGCACAGAAAAGCAATTGTAAAAAAACTTGATGAAAACAATATTGAAACACGGCTTTTTTCAGCGGGAAATTTGGGCCTTCATCCCTTTTGGTACAACGTATATGGAAAATTTCACAACGAGATGTCAGATAAAATTCATTTTTGCGGATTTTTTCTTCCAAATAATGAATCTATAAACGAAAAAGATGTGTTATTTATTTGCAATGTTGTTAATGGTGTTTCGCCATAACTTTTTGACAATATCTTTATTCTTGATTCATTATTCTTAATTCTTATTTTATGAAAATACTTGTTACCGGAGGCGCCGGATACATAGGATCAATACTTGTGCCCACGCTTCTTCAAGAAGGCCATGAAGTCGCGGTTGTTGATAACTTCATGTACGGACAAAACTCGCTTCTTGACGTATGCAATAATAAAAATTTGCGCATTATGAGAAAAGACGCCAGAGATAAAAAAATCATTTCTGAAGAAATAAAAAAAGCCGACGTTATTATTCCGCTTGCCTGCCTCACGGGCGCGCCGATCTGCGCGCGGTTTCCAGATGAGGCCAAGGCAATAATAGTTGATGCCGTGCAAATGATCCTTGATCTTCGCGGCAAGGACCAGATAATCCTCTACCCGACAACTAACAGCGGATACGGAATCGGAGAAAAAGATATAGTATGCACAGAAGTTACTGCGCTTAAACCGATATCGCTGTATGGAAAACTTAAGGTTGAGGCGGAACAAAAGATTCTTGAGAGTAAAAATTCGGTAACGCTTCGGCTCGCAACGGCCTTTGGCATAAGTCCGCGAATGAGGCTTGATCTTTTAGTAAACGACTTTGTCTATCGAGCCGTAAACGACAAATTTATCGTGCTTTTTGAATCTCATTTTAAAAGGAACTATATACACGTTCGCGATGTGGCGAAGACTTTCACGCATGTATTAAAAAACTTTGCTATGATGAAAAACCAAATCTATAATGTAGGATTGAGCGATGCTAATTTAAGCAAGTGGGAGCTTTGTGAAGAGATAAAAAAACTTATCCCCGATTTCTATTTTGTAGAAGCAAAAATCGGCGAAGATCCAGACAAGCGAGATTACATCGTAAGCAATGAAAAAATTGAAAAAACCGGATTTCATCCTGATACTTCTCTTAAAATGGGAATGAAAGAACTCATCAAGGGATATCAAGTTATTAAACGCAACCAATTCTCTAATATCTAATATGAAAGAAATAATTCTCGAGTCAATCCATACTAAAGAAATGCTCCTTGATCAAAAATATCTTGATCAGATTGATAAAATTGCGAATATTCTTGTTTTTGCCTTAAAGAACAAGAAAAAAATTTTTATGGCGGGAAATGGAGGATCGGCCGCGGACGCGCAGCATTTTGCCGCAGAGCTTGCCGGTAAATTTGAAAAAGAAAGAAAAGGCCTTAGCGCATTTGCGCTTACTGCTAACACTTCAAATATTACGGCAATTGGAAATGATTACGGATTTGACGTAATTTTTTCTAGGCAGATAGAAGGACAAGGAGATGAAGGAGACGTGTTTGTGGGAATAAGCACAAGCGGAAATTCAAAAAACATAGTACATGCGATAGAAACGGCAAAAAAAATGAAGATGGCGGCTATTGGACTTTTAGGAAATCAAGGAGGGATTATTAAAAACTTGTGCGATACATCAATTGTCATACCTTCAAATTCTACCGCGCGAATACAAGAATGCCATATCCTTATTATACATATCCTAAGCAAGATAATTGACAATGCTTTTTACCATGACTAAAAAAATAATATTCCTTGACCGGGATGGAACAATTATTGTTGATAAAAAGTATATGTACAAAATTGAGGATATGGAGTTCCTCCCCAATGCTATTGAGGGATTGAGAAAAATACAAGAATTAGGATATGAATGTATCATAGTGTCAAATCAAGCGGGGGTGGCAAAAAAGTATTATACTTTTAAAGATATGATGAATTTTAACGACGAAATAACCCGCCGTCTTAGCGATTTTGGCATTACTATTTTGGCAAGCTATTTTTGTACCCATCATCCAGACATGACGGGACTGTGCCAATGCCGCAAACCAAACACTGACATGGTTAAAAAAGCATCTAAAACATTCGACATTGATCCGACAAAAAGTATTTTTGCGGGAGATAAAGATTGCGACATCAAGCTCGGACAAAATCTAGGTGGAGTTACTTTTCACATCGATAATGGACAATATCCCATTACACTTAAACCCGACTATTCAGTAAAAAATTTATTAGAAGCCTATAATATCATTAAACAATTTTCTAATATCTAAGGTTCACTTCATATGCAAGATATCAATAAAGAATTATATAAAAAACTGTACCTTATAAGAATGGGCGAGGAAAAAATTCGAGAGCATTATCTGGAAAACGAAATGAAAACGCCAGTCCATCTAAGCGTTGGCGGAGAAGCCATAGTAGCCGGAGTTTGCCAGGCATTGCAACCAACAGATCAAGTATTCGGCACCTATAGAAGTCATGGATTGTATCTTGCAAAAACTCAAGAAACCGATCAATTCTTTGCTGAATTATATGGAAAAAATACTGGGGGGGCCAAGGGCAAGGCCGGATCCATGCATCTCACCGCGCCTGAATACGGCCTCATGGGCACTTCTGCGGTTGTAGCAACAACCATACCTTTGGCAGTTGGGACTGCGTTCTCCAATGTATATAAAAAAAATGGAAAAATGACAGCGGTGTTTTTTGGAGACGGGGCAATTGATGAAGGAGTTTTTTGGGAAAGTTTAAATCTTGCCTGCCTAAAAAAATTGCCTATTCTTTTTATATGCGAAAATAATAATTTAGCGATACATACCGACCAATCTTTGCGGCACGGATATGATAATATAGCTGATATTGTTTCAAAGTTTCATTGCAATGTTCTTTCAAGCGATTCAACTGATGCTGAAGAAATATACAACCTCACTAAAACGGCAACAAATTTATTCCAAGAAAATAAAAAGCCGGCATTCCTTCATTTAAAATATTATCGTTATTATGAGCATGTGGGAATTAATTATGATTTCGATGCAGGCTATAGATCTGAAGATGAATATAAAGAATGGCAAAAGCGAGATCCTATTTCTCTGCAAAGAAAAAAATTGCTGAGCAATGGATATTTGGAATCTGACATAACGGATCTGGAAAATAGCATCATAAAAAAAATTGAAGCGAGTATTAAAAAGGCGCAAGAAGCGCCGTATCCGGATAAAGCCGAATTATACACCGACGTTTTTTCAAAATGACCCAATAAATAAACTGCATTATTATGGAAAACTCAAAAAGAATGATAACTTTTCGCGAAGCGCTCACGGAAGCCATGGTTCAGGCAATGCAAAAAGATCCAAATATTTTTGTATATGGCATAGATGTAGCTGATCATCGCAGGATTTTTGGCAGTACTTTTGGCTTAGTGGAAAAATTTGGACCAGGGCGTTGCTTCAGCACTCCCCTTTCGGAAGATGCTTTGGCAGGGTTTGGTCTTGGGGCCGCTATTAATGGGCTCAAGCCCATATTTATCCATATTCGAATAGATTTTGTTTTACTTGCCATGAACCAAATAGTAAATATGATATCAACTTTTAGCTATCTGACTGGCGGTAAACTCAAGGCGCCTTTTATAATAAGAGCTATTATTGGCCGCGGATGGGGCCAAGGCATGCAACACAGCAAGGCATTGCATGCGTTATTTGCGCACATTCCTGGATTAAAAGTCGTGCTTCCCTCTACTCCTCGCGATGCAAAAGGCTTAATGATTTCTGCATTAAAAGATAATAATCCTGTTATTTTTCTTGAACACAGATGGCTTTATGACATTATAGGAGAAGTAAATCCTTCTTCGGAAGCTTCTGTGCCATTAGGAAAAGGCAACATATTGCGCCAAGGCAAAGATGTAACGATAGTTGCAACTTCATGGATGAATATTGAGGCAACGAAAGCTGCCGAAATACTGGCAAAACGCGGCATAAGCGTAGAAATTATTGATCCAAGGACCATTGAGCCTCTTGATAGCGAGTTAATATATATGTCTGTTAAAAAAACTGGCCATTGTATCGTTGCCGATTATGATTGGATCAATTGCGGTTTTAGCTCGGAAGTAGCCGCGCGAGTGCAGGAAAACTGCCTGCAAGAGATGAAATCGCCCGTAACAAGAATAGGTTTTGCTCCAACTCCATGCCCAACCACCCGGACACTAGAAAATCTTTTCTATCCCAATGCTGTTGATATCATACGAGCAGTGGAACAAAAATTAAAATTGTCACAAACGGATTTAAGCGGAGAAGAATTCTATAGTTTTGAAAACAAATTTAAAGGACCATTTTAATATGAATCTTGGCATAAAAAATAAATATGCGCTGGTGACCGGCGGAAGCCATGGCATTGGAAGAAGCATCGCCTTAGCATTAGCCGATGAAGGATGCAATGTGGCAATTTGCGGCAGAAATAAAGAAAGGCTTGCGATAGTTTCGCAAGAAATTAATAAAAAGGGCGTTCAGTGTATAATCCTGCAAGCGGATGCGACTGAAGTATCAAGGGTAGATGAGATTATGAATACTATTATAGAATCATGGGGAACAGTTCATATTGTAATAAATAATGTTGGCGGCGGAGGAAGCTGGGGCGATTCAGTAATTGAGAATGCGCCGGAGAAAATCTGGGTGGATGTTTTTAATAAAAACACCTTAACGGCAATCAGATTTACCACCAAAGCTATACCGTTTATGAGAAAACAAAAATGGGGAAGGATTGTTAGTGTTTCTTCAATATATGGCAAAGAAGCGGGTGGAATGCCCTGGTATAATCTGGCAAAAAGCGCTCAAATAAGTTTGATGAAAACACTGTCTTCACAACATTATTTGGCAAGGGATAACATCACCTTCAATTGCGTTGCGCCCGGACCAATTATGATTCCTGATACGGGATGGGAAAAAATGATGAAAAAAGATCCAATTGCTTTTAAAAAACTTGTAGATGATGTACCGCTTGGAAGATTGGGCTCCCCGGAAGAAGTCGCTTGCGTTGTTGCGTTTCTTTGCTCCGAACCTGCGCGATACGTTAATGGAGCTACCATCCCCATTGATGGAGGATTAAGTAAAAGTTTTTAATATAATGGACAAAATACATCGATAATAATTGAAGATTCATATAACTATATATGGAAACAAAAAATAACATAGCGATTCTCATTCCTACAAAAAATAGAGCTGAATTTGTTATTCGCCAGCTCCACTATTATACGAGTGTTAGATCTCAATATCCTGTATATATCGGCGATTCAAGCAACTCCGAACATTCATTGAAAATCCAAAAAGCAATAGAGCAAATGAAAGGCGCGCTTACTGTCCACTATTTTTGCAAACCCGAATTTAATTATTGCAAGACGACAATACACCTTCTTTCGCTTGTAAAAGAAGAATATATCTGCATGATTGGAGATGATGATTTTCAGATACCGTCCTCGCTCGAAAAATGCGCGGAATTTCTGGATACGCACAAAGATTATGCGTCAGCGCATGGAAACGCCGTTGCTATTCGGATTATGAACAATGCGGTGTATGGAAAAATAGGCAAGATTAAAGACTATCCGCAACCGCAATGTGAACAAAATTCAGCCAATGATCGCGTTCTTAATTTTTTTAATCAATATTATGTTTCCCATTTCTCGGTTGTGCGCGCGGAAGTTATGAAAAAAGCATGGAGCCGGTGGGCGGAAACACCGGAAAGGTCGTTTTCCGAAGAGATACTAGACGCAACCCTCATTGTTGTTATGGGAAAATCAAAACTTTTAGATTGTTTGAGTTTTATACGTCAAATTCATGATCAACACTATCTTCTTCCAAATACATTTGATTGGATAACGAGCAGCGGCTGGGATGCGAATTATTTAGCTTTTCAAAAAATTGTTACCGAAGAAATAACAAAAAAAGATAATATCTCGCAAGACACGGCACAAGCCTCTGTGCGAGAAGCTTTTTGGTCGTACTTACAAAAATGGTTAGCGCTTGATTATCAGACCCATATGTCAAAACACTATCCTAGAATCGCTCACCCGACCATGAAAGAAAAAATAAAAAAATATCTATATTTCTTGATGCCAATGTATAAAATTATAAAACCATATGTTAAAAAGAAAAGATGGATACATGCTGAGGTCGTAAATCCTTCTTCGCCTTATTATAAAGATTTTAAGGCCGTAAAATATATTATAGAAAATATTTAGAATTAAATCATGAAGAATATGCGAATCATGCCGCGTCTTGACACTAAAGGACCAAATGTCGTGAAGGGAATTCACGCAGAGGGCTTGCGCATGGAAACTTATTCATCAAGCATCCTAAGTCTATGAGAAATATTCTTAAGGACTATACAATTTTCCGCCTTGATCCTGCGAAACTTAGAAGCAGGGATTTCTATAAAAATATGCTTGAGCTTCATGAAAAGTTAATGGAAAAATTCAAAGAGACAATAAAACCCAGTAAACTTTTCACGTGTATTCTCTGCCAATCAGATAAGGGAAAATTATTTTTAGAATATCGCGGTTATTCACTTTTTGAATGCAATCAATGCGGGCTTGTTTCACCGAACATTGATTTCCAAAAAATCAAAGACCAAGATATTTATGAAGATGAAGCATATTATTTAGACACCAAAAGAGAAATACTTGATACTTATGAATACCGAAAGAACACATACGCGCCAGAGCGGCTCAAATATATTCTGGAAAAAACAAAGCTTGGCGCAAAACAAATTAATCTGCTTGATGTCGGTTGCGGTCCTGGATATTTCATTGAACATCTCAAAGACATGGGCATTAAATACAAGGGGCTCGAACTTACAGATCATTTGGTTAGAATCTGCAATAAAAGAAACCTCAACGTATCTAAAACCGAACTGACGAGTGAACCCAATGGTTTGTATAATGTTATTACGCTCTATGATGTCTTGGAACATGTTTCAAACCCGCAATCCCTTTTCCAAAACCTCCATAAAAAACTGGCAGGCTCAGGCTTCGTAGTAGCTTATTCGCCCCACATACATTCAATAGCTTTTTATCTATTGAAAGAAAAACAAAACACCCTTTACCCGTTTCAACATGTTGCCTTTTACGATGTTACATCGTTGCATTATTTGGCCGAAAAAACTGGTTTTAAGGTACATTCAATTGATTTTTTCGGTCTTGATGTCCTTGATTATTTCTACTACAAAATGTACGCTGATAATTGCGACTACATGGAAAAATTCAAAGAATTCATACCCATAATGCAAGCAATAATTGACAAAGCAAATTTAAGCAACCATATAAGAGTAATTTTTAAAAAAATAAATTATGTTTAATGATAAAAAAATTCTAGCAATTATCACCGCCCGAGGCGGTTCAAAACGACTGCCAAGAAAAAATATCAGACCATTGGCTGGAAAGCCATTATTGGCATATTCGATTGAAGCCGCAAGGTCATCGCATTATATAGATCGAATCATAGTGTCGACAGAAGATGTAGAAATTGCGGATATTGCAAAAAAATATGGGGCTGATGTGCCTGCCTTACGACCAACAAAGCTTGCCGAGGACGCCACCAGCTCTGATGCTGTCTTAAAATATACTGTTGAATATGTGGAGTCAAAAGAAAATTATATTCCTGATATTATTGTTTTAATCCAGCCCACCAGCCCTTTTGTATCCGCTGACGATATCGACAAAACCATTGAAATGCTAGTCGCGGGAAAATCTAATTCTTCATTGACTGTATGCGAAATTACTGAAAGGCCGGAATGGATGTATCAACTTAACGGCAATATTGCTTCTCCCTATATCCATGGCGATGTTCCCTATAGGCGCCAGGATATGCAAAAACTGTATCGGTCAAATGGCGCCGTTTATTGCGTCAAGCGCGAAATATTATTAAAAAAAGGAATACTTGTAGATAAAAAAAATTTACGAGTATATATAATGCCCAAAGAAAGATCTGTGGACATTGACGATATTAATGATTTTAATTATGCAGAAATACTTTTCAAAAACAATAGAAATACATAATAAGACAATCGGATACGAACACCCCGTCTTTATTATTGCTGAAGCTGGCGTTAACCATAACGGCCGTCTTGATCTCGCCCTTAAACTTGTTGATGCTGTTTCTGAAAGCGGCGCTGATGCTATTAAATTCCAAACATGGAAAGCGGAGCAATTAACGACAAAATCAGCAAAAATGGCTGCGTACCAAAAAAAGAATATGGGTGTTGAAAAATCCCAATTTGATATGCTGAAAGAATTGGAGCTCCGAGAAGATTTTTTCGAACCTATAATAAAGCGATGCCGAGAAAAAAATCTTATTTTTCTCTCCACTCCTCATGGCGGGTTTGAAGCTGTGGATTTTTTGGAAAAATTAGATATACCAGCTTTTAAATTCGGCTCTGGCGATCTCACAAATATTCCGGTTTTGGAACACACAGCGCGTTACCAAAGGCCGATGATAATTGGAACAGGAATGGCTACTTTGGATGAGGTAAAAAATGCAATCGATTGTATAAAAAATCAGGGAAATAATAACATTATTGCTCTTCACTGCACAACAAATTATCCATGCCCGGCAAATGAGGTAAATCTCATGGCCCTAACAACGATGAAAGAAAAATTAGATGTTTTGGTGGGATATTCCGACCATACTCTTGGAATCCAGGTCCCCATAATGTCTGCCACGCTTGGCGCTTGCGTTATAGAAAAACATATAACTCTGGATAAAAGCATGCCGGGACCCGATCACTTGGCATCTACCGAGCCTGACGAATTCAAAAAAATGGTCGGCGCATTAAGGCTTGTAAAAACCATTCTCGGCTCAAACCAAAAAAAGCCCAATCAAAGTGAAATCGCTATCATGGAAATAGCAAAAAAAAGCATTGTATCAACAAAAAATATAAAAAAGGGAGAGGTTTTTACAAAAAATAATATCGGCATTAAGCGTCCGGGAAACGGCATTGAACCAAGGTTTTATTTTGATATACTCGGGAAAATTTCAAAGACAGACGTAGCGGAAGATTCGTTGATACAAAAAGAACATTATGAATAAAAAGAAAAAAATATTAATTATTACCGGAAGCCGCGCAGAGTATGGTTTATTGAAACCAATTGTTGTGGGTCTAATGAAAAGTAAAAAAATAAAGCCGCATCTTTTGGTCACAGGAATGCACACATTAAAAAAATTCGGCTCTTCGATAAATGAAATAATAAAAGACAAAATACCAATAAAAACAGTGGTAAAAATTTCGGAAAAAGACGATATGCTTATTTCTTTAACGAAAGAAATGCTTGGTATACGAAAATGTTGCTATTCGTTAAAGCCCGATCTCATTTTGGTTTTAGGAGACCGCGATGAAGCCTTTGCCGGAGCTATTGCTGGAGGTCATCTGCGAATACCAGTTGCCCATATCCACGGGGGCGACGTGACTGGATTTGTCGTTGATGAATACATACGCCACTCAATAACGAAATTTTCCCACCTGCACTTTGTAGCCAGCAAAAAAAGCTATAACCGCATCATAGGGCTTGGTGAGGAGGGGTGGAGAGTCTTTGTTTGCGGCGCTCCGGGGATAGACAGCATACGCAGAGGACATTACGTATCGAAAAATTCTATTTCAAAAAAATTTGGATTTGATAAAAATAAAAAATGGCTTTTAATTATTCATCATCCCACGCCCCTTGACCAAGTAATTTTTTTACGGCAAATAAGGCCGCTTCTTGAATGTGTAAAAAATATAGATGCAGAAAAAATTATTATTTATCCAAACTCAGACACCGGCAGTGACATTTTTATAAATGAAATAAATAAATGCGAAAAAAACAAAAATTTTCATATTTATAAAAATCTACCAAAAAATGATTTTTTAAATATTATGAATAGAGCTGATATACTTTTGGGAAATTCTAGCGCTGGGATAATTGAATCTGGATATTTTAGACTGCCAACTGTAAATATAGGTAATAGACAAAAAAGCCGAGAAAGAGGAAAAAATGTTATGGATTCTAATTATAATAAAAACAATATTGGGAAAGCCATAACAAAAGCGCTCACCCCTCAATTCAAAATAAACTGCCAAAACATGAAAAGTCCGTACGGCGACGGCCGAGCAAGCGAAAAAATCATAAAAATTTTAGAAAAATATATTGATAATAAAAAATTATTCCTTAAAAAATTAACCTATTGATTTACGTATGAAAATACTCGGCATATGCCCTGAGGCATGGATTTCGTCAGCGGCGCTGATAGAAGACGGAAAAATAATCGCAGCGGCTCCCGAAGAAAGGTTTAACAGGGAAAAAATGTCAAGAAAATTCCCTTTTTTGGCCATACAATTTTGCCTCAAAGAGGCAAAATGCAGTCTTGAAGATATAGATTATATAGCTGTTGGCTGGAACCCGGGAATACATATCCAGCTTTTTAATTTTAGATTTTCTGATGCAGCCCGCTGGCGAGCTGAATATTTATATTCAGTGCCAAACAACCTCATGAAACTATTAAAAAATAAAAAAGTGAATTATGTAAAACAGTCTTTAATGCAGAAAAACCATAACTGTGAAATAATTTACGTAACACACCACCATGCCCATGCCGCCAATGCCTTTTTCTTGTCCCCGTTTAAAAAAGCCGCTATTTTAACAGTGGACGGAAGAGGAGAAGACGATACGTGTCTTTATGCAACGGGAAAAGACAATAAAATTATGGATTTACAAACCATAGCAATCCCCCACTCTATTGGCCTCGTGTATTCAAGTGTTACACAATTTTTAGGATTCCGTCCGCATATTGATGAGTGGAAAGTAATGGCGCTTGCATCTTATTATCCGAATGAAAATATATATTATAAAATATTCAAACAGATAGTGATGCCGGCGCGCGAAGGCAAAATTGAAATTGACTTGCGGTTTTTCAATTACTATCTCAACGACAGAAGTGAATATTATACTTCTCTATTTAAAAATACTTTCGGAAAACCAAGGCTACCCCATGGAGACATTACAGAAAGACACAAACAAATCGCTGCCGGACTCCAGAGAATAAGCGAGGAAGCTCTTGCCCATATGCTTCATTGGCTGCATAAAAAAACAAAAATGGAGAATATCGCTGTTAGCGGAGGTAGCTTCATGAACTCCGTATTCAATGGAAAAATAAAAAAATTAACACCATTCAAAAATGTTTTTGTCTCCTCTTGCCCGGATGACAGTGGTGTGCCGCTGGGAGCTGCATTATACGTCTACAATCATATTCTTTCTAACGCGCCACGGATGGAACAAACGCACAATTACTACGGACCTAAATTTTCCAATACCGATATTGCTGAAGCGCTAGACAAGGCAAAAATAAAAGGGGTTTTTATCCCGAACATAGCAAAATATACGGCGAATCTTATCAGCGAAGGCAAGATAGTCGGCTGGTTTCAGGGGAAAATGGAATTCGGGCAAAGAGCGCTCGGAAACCGGTCCATAGTAGCCGATCCGCGCCGAAAAAATATGAAAAACAAATTAAATAAAGCAATTAAGTATAGAGAACCGTTTCGGCCGTTTGCTCCATCCATACTTGAGGAAAAAAAATTGACTTACTTTGAATGCGATGCAAACGACAAATCTCCTTTTATGGAAAAAGTCTTTCAGATAAAGAAAGAAATGCAAAAAAAAATACCGGCAGTTACCCACGTTGACGGCTCCGGAAGAATCCAAACAGTTGATAAAAAAATAAATCCCCTCTATTATCAATTAATATCAGAATTTGAAAAAATTACCGGCGTTCCGATTGTTCTCAATACTTCTTTTAATTTAAACGGCGAACCAATAGTCTGCACACCAAACGATGCCATAAAGACTTTTTTTTCCTGCGGAATGGATGCCCTTGTTATGGGAAACTATTTACTTACCAAAAAAGAAGTTGTAAAAAATAAAAAATTGTTATTCACTAAAATAAAAGAGAGAGAATGAAAAATATTCTAATAATCGGAGCCGGACAAATCG
>Ga0209541_10005132_pt1 | contig 22917 bp, 22 predicted proteins | sample RifCSPlowO2_01_FD_184027 | JGI IMG/M metagenome (GOLD analysis project Ga0209541, IMG submission 184027) | Groundwater microbial communities from Rifle, Colorado - Rifle CSP2_plank lowO2_0.1 (SPAdes) (version 2) | ecosystem: Environmental > Aquatic > Deep subsurface > Groundwater | place...
AATTTCCTTTTTGCTTGCTGGAATTTTTGAAGATGCTCGCAGTAAAAATGACGGCAACCTTCCCTTCGCCAAAAGCCTTGTATGAGGAATTAGCAACTTTATTTAACACTCACAAAAGATTTAAATACTACTAAAGATAAGTATATTTTAAAGTAAAAAGAAGCTAGGGGCAATAAACAGATGGAAAACAAAAAGCTTGGATTTATCATACTTTCATTCAGCGTTATTGCAAGCATTTTAGCATATGGGTTTATAGGAGTTTTAGGAAGGGAGACAAATGCTTTGCAGTGCTATCCAACAAATGAGTGCCAACGAGTTGAGTCTTTATTGGGATTATCACACATTGCTGTTGGCCTAATCTCCTTCATTGCGGCATTAGGCATTTACCTGCTATTTTTTAGCACTAGCGAAGAAGCAATATTAAAAAGATTGGAGGAAGAAAAAGATAAAAAGATAGAGCAGGATAAATTTGAGCTGGTATTAAAAGCAATGGATGATTATGAGAAAAAAGTGATTATAGCCGTAAAAGAGCAGGAGGGCATAACACAATCAACGCTAAGGTATAGGACAGACTTGTCAAAGGCAAAAGTCAGCCAGATTCTGACAGATTTTGAAAAAAAGCACTTGATTAAGAGGGAAGGGAAAGGGAAAACTTATGCCGTCTATCTTGCGGAAAACATCTAAGATTATAGTTTAATTTGCTGCTAGAATTCCCGTATATCTTTCATTTCCTGGTATCTTTTTTCTATATCATTAATCGTCAGGCTCTTCAGCCTGTTCAAGCCAAAGTCCTCTGCGTTGTGGGAAGCGACTACGCTGCCATAAACAATTGCCTTTCTGAAATTCGGCTCGCTCAGATCTTTAATTTTTGCTAGATATCCAATAAATGCCCCTCCAAAACAGTCGCCGCAGCCTGTGGGATCTTTGATAACTTCTAAAGGGTAGCCCGGCGCGTTAAAATGCCTATTTTTTGTAAATAGCAATGCCCCATGCTCGCCTTTTTTTATTATCACTGCTTTTGGCCCTAGTTTCAAAGCTTCATTAGCTGCCTTCGCAAGATTGGCTGTGTTAAAAAGCTGCCTTGCTTCGCCATCGTTAAGGAGCAGAACATCTGCTTTTTTAATAACTTCAAACAAGGAGCTTCTCTTATTGTTTATCCAGAAATTCATTGTGTCGAGAACTACAAGCTCAGGCTTATCCATCTGCTTTAGCGTCTCAAGCTGCTGCTCTGGATCAATATTAGCCAAGAACACATACTTTATGCCCCTAAGCCTCTGAGGAATTTCAACTTTAAAGCCCTCGAGAGAGTTAAGCTCAGTCTTTCTTGTCTTGGCCTCATTCATGTCATACTCATAAAAGCCATCCCAATGAAATGTTTTTCCAGAAACCTTTAGCCCGCTAATGTCTATACTTCTGCGTTCCATCAGCTTTCTGTATTCCTCAGGAAAGTCAAGGCCAACAACTGATACAACTGCGGGATCTGAAAAAAAGCTTGCAGCAAAAGAAGCATAAGTAGCGCTTCCACCTAAGCACTTTTCAGCCTTGCCAAAAGGAGTTTCAATAGTATCCAGCGCGACTGTGCCGATAATTAAAATATTGCTCATTTGTCAAAATCAACTGCACTGCTACTCTTCATCACCCTCATCTTCTTCTTTATCTTCATCACTATCTTCGTTGTCTTTCACGTCATCATTATACTCTTCATCCTCTTCATCATCCTTGTCGTTATATGAGTCAAAATCCTCGTCTTTCTTGTCTGCCATTTTAGCTATAGGGGTTTTTTTGGCCTAATTTAATAAATTTTCGATTGAGTTCTAGAAAATAGAGGACTTTGAAAAATTCTTAATTATATAGAAATATATCTTCAATCGGGAAGCGCAATTTTGGCTTAGGCTTATCGATTTTATATCCTATTGGGCATAGCGCTGTTGGCACTAAATTAGGAGAGAGATTAAGAATTTTTGAATATGACTGTGGCTCAAAGCCTTCCATAGGGCACGAATCGAAGCCTAAAGATTTTGCGCCATTTAATGCGTTTCCCAGAGCAAGATAAACTTGCCTTTGCGCCCATGACAATTTCTGCTCTTCTGGCAACTTTTTTTCAAAATTCCTCATCACATCAGTATATTCTTTGGCCTTTTTGGGATCTATTTCATTTTCAACCATCAATTTTTCAAGCTTGTCAATGTTTCCAGCAATATCCTTATTAGCACAAAACACAAGCAAGTGTGAGCAAGATTTGATTTGCGGCTGATTCCACGATGCTGATGAAAGCTTTTCTTTTACTTCGGGATCCGTTACTATGATTATTTCCCACGGCTGTATATTAAAAGAAGAAGGCGAATACCTAATTATGCTTAGCAGCCTATTTACCTTAGATGGGGGTATCATTTTCCCATCAAAAAGCTTTGTTGCATATCTTTCTTGAACTATTTTTTCAAATTCCATTAATTATCAGAACTTTCTTATTTATTTAAATATTTATCGGTTTTCCGATATTTAGAAATATATCCAAAAATTTTTATATAATGGAATAACATAAGATTGTAATGAGGCCAAGTGTAACATCATGCGAGATGAAAGGCTTTTTGTCTTTTATAGTTTTATGGCTGCTGTCTAAAGAAAAAATGACTGGAGCAGGCATAGCGCTGGAGCTAAAAAAAAGAAAAGGAAGCAAGCCAAGCCCAGGAACAATCTATCCTGTGCTAAAATGCCTTAAAGGCAAAGGATTAATAGCTGATAAAGATAGAAAGTACTCTTTAACATTCAAGGGCAGAAAAGAGCTTGAAATTCATTTAAATACTTTCTTTAGAACATTTTGCGATATTGATGAAATGAAATATTTTTCAACAAAAAATGCCAAAATATAAGCTCGTGTGCTTTGATGTTGATGGCACTTTAGTGGACAACATAACATTCTCATGGCAGTTGTTTCATGACTATTTTCAGACTGACAGGCACAGAAGGGAAGATGCTAGCAGAAAGTTCTTCAGCAATAAAATAAGCTATAAAGAATGGGCAGAGCATGACATTAATCTGTGGAGAGAGAAAAATGCAAAAAAGAATGATTTTTTCAAGGCTATGGAAATTGGAGGACTAAAGCTTATGGAAGGCGCTATAGAAACATTGACTAAACTTAAGAAAAGCGGTATTAAGCTTGCTGTAATATCTGGCTCTTTGAATATTATTTTAGAAAAATTCATACCAAACTATGACAAATTTTTTGATGATGTTTTTTTAAGCAGGATTTATTTTGATGATAAAGGCGAAATAAGCCGTGTTGAAGCCACAGAATACGACATGGACGCAAAAGCTCTGGCGCTTAAGAAGATTGCAGACAGGGAAGGAATAAGCTTAAAGGAATGCGTTTTTGTCGGCGATTATTTAAATGACATTAAAATAATGCAGACTGCTGGATTGGGAATTGCTTTTAACTGCAAACATGATGAGCTAAAGAAAGTTGCTGATGTGGTTATTGAGAAAAAGGATTTAATGGAGATGTTGAGGTATGTCGCTTAAAATTTTTATTAGGAAGTATTTATTGTGTATTACTTACTCGTGCCATCAATTTCTCTATAGCCGCAAGAATTTCCTTTCCAACAACTAACTCCAAGCCGCCATTTTCTCTTGTCTTTATAATAACTCCATCTTCAACAATATTAAAAAAATTATTTCCAGAATAGCCATTAAGATTGCTGTAAAAAAATTTATCATCATCAACTTTTGTAACAATTGTTGGTATCAAACTTCCACCCATACCAGCAACTAAATACAAATCTCCAACTTCTACATTTCCACGTACCAATTCCCCATAATCAATTAATTCCTTATAATTCATTCTATAATTTGTTTCTGGGGGGAATGCTAATTGCTCTGCTATTTCCCTACGGCGCCTAAATTCTTTCAAATCCATTTTATGTACGGAAAAGATGTATATCTATAAAAATGTATGTTTAGCGGCTTGCAAAATATCCAATAAAATCAATAGCTCTCGACAGAATTTTTTTATTGTTATAATTATTAATCATTCCCAATAATTTATTTTCATTGAATTTTTTGTTTTTATATAGATTTATTGTTTTTATTAATAATGGCAAAGTTCTTATTATGTTATCGACAATCGTTATTGTAGCTTTTTGAGATGTTCTTGATAATGGATTTAAATCAATAGCAACAACTTGTTTTTTATTCTTAATCAGAGCCTCTGTCCTGTCGCCGTCTTCCAAAGGGACAAAGACAACATCTGCCTTAAGAATGCCATTGGGGTTTACATACTTCCTGTTTGAGTCAAGAAATTTTATTGTACGGCTTTTATCAGGCAGCAAGACATTTTTTGCGCCATTTTTAATCAAATAGTTTTTAATTTTTATTTCTCTTTCTTTTGACGAATGAAAAATATTGACTTCCAAAGAGCAATTTAAAATAGCGCTTAATTCGGCAAGTTCTTCCGGAACAAGGGCCGCCGCATTGCCATTAACAGAAATGACTGGATTTCTTGCAAGCAGCATTAACGCAGCAGACGCATTAATGGAATTTACAGCAAAATCATTCGTCTTTTCTCCGATTAAATAATCAAAAGCCTCCCCCCTGCCATGGGCTATCAGGCCATCTAAAGATGTAATGCCATTTTTAACCCCTCTAACTACTAAATTCCTAATTCTTAACGATTCATAGCGCGGGTGGGATTTTGGGATTTGTGACATTTTTTGTAGAATCGTATTGGAGTTTTTAAATTAATCTAATGTCTTATAGAAATTATGCTATACCGCGAAAGAACACACTTGCACTTTGGTTTAGAAATCCGAAAGGCAATTACAGAAAATCATAAGGAGATTGATGATTTCTTCCATAATCAAATTATCCAAGATTGGCAGGATGCAGGATGGAAAAGTTGATTTAAAGTATGATGATAATCACTTGCAATCTAAAAACTGGGAAAGTCTTTATAATGGCTGGCTTAGCCCAATGGATACAGACATTGAAAAAGCAAAGGAAACAATTGATAATTATTTTAAACTAGAGGGGGTTTCTATGGGGCTAATAAAACGAAAGCCTTTTAATTTGGATAAAGTTAGTTGTTGAAATCTAATAAAATGGAAAAAACAGTTACGATTGTCGGCCTCGGCTATGTTGGGCTGCCTGCGGCCTGCTTATGCGCTGAAAAAGGCCTTCAAGTTTATGGGTTGGACGTTGATAAGGAGAAAGTTGATTTAGTAAACAAAGGGGCAAGCCCGATTGATGACGAATGCCTTATTGAAAAATTAAAAAATCTGAAAAATAGAATCAATGCCACGTCCAATCCAAACGAATGCGTGCCAAAATCTGATGTCGTAATTGTTTGTGTTCCAACCCCGATTGATAGGAACAATGCCCCTGATTTGACTGCCTTAATGCATTCTGTCTCAGTAATTTCAAAAGTTATAAGGCAAAACACGCTTTTAGTTATTGAGTCAACAATCTATCCAGGCACTGTAGAGGAGACTGTTTTGCCAATATTAAAAAATCAAAAATTTGACGCATATAAAAATGACGTGTTTGTTGCCCACTGCCCTGAACGAGTTGATCCAGGAAATAAAAGATGGACTATTGAAAACCTGCCAAGGGTTGTCGGCGGAATAACCAAAGATGCAGCAAAAAGAGCTGCCGAGTTTTATAGAAGCATAATAAAAGCTGAGGTTATAGAGCTAAGCAGCGTGAAGGCCGCTGAAGCAACTAAGATAATGGAGAATACTTTCAGGGATGTGAATATAGCGTTTGTAAATGAGATGGCACGGAGCTTTGATAAGGCAGGCATTGATATTATTGAAGTGATTAAAGGCGCTTCTACAAAGCCGTTTGCTTTTATGCCGCATTACCCTGGAGCAGGAGTAGGGGGGCACTGCATCCCGGTTGATCCATATTACCTAATTGAAAAGGCAAAACAGATTGGATTCAATCATCGCTTTCTAAGCTTGGCAAGGGAAATAAACAACAGCATGCCGCATTACACTATTGACTTACTGGATAATGAGCTGAAAAAATTGAAAAAAACAATAAAAGGATCAAAAGTTGGCGTTCTTGGCTTGGCTTATAAAGCAAATGTGGATGACATAAGAGAAAGCCCTGCATTTGAAATTATAAATATTCTCAAGAGCAAGGATGCTGAGGTTTTTGTTTTTGACCCGCATGTAAAAAAAGAAAGCAATGTGCAAGATTTGGACGAATTGCTAAACAAGAGCGATTATCTCATTCTGGCAACTGACCACAATGAATTTAAAAATATGGATTTGAATAAGCTGAAAGAGAAGAAGATAAGAGCAGTGATTGACGGCAGGAATTGCCTTGACAAAGAAAAGATAAAGTCAATGGGGATTTTGTATCATGGGATTGGGAGAAGTTAAGATAATTATGGTTGCTGTATCTGCAAATAAGCTTCTATCAGCAGTTCTGAGTTGATTTTTTCTATTTTTATATCATTTGTGTTTAAATCAATTACTGAGTCTATTGTTCATCCACCTCTAAGCATTTGCGAGCTTCGTAATTATATTTACATTTTTCATCAAATTCAATATTGCAAAGCTGCGGTTGATTATTATAGATAAAACAATCTATTGGTAATGATTGCTCTTCTGCATCGCCTCCAGAAATTCTCTTGGCTTGAGGAACTGAAGAGGTGTCAGAAATCCGGATAACATCCTGACAGACTGATGTAGTTATAGGACGGATGTCACTTAATGAAAATCGTTGTAAATTACTTATTCCATCCCCGATTACATCAGGAAATTCGAAATCTGATATTGATTTTAGGTTAAGATTTTCAAACTCAATGCCTCCAAATATGTTGTCTCTGATATAATCATATTTCGCCCTCAACAATGCACTATTTTTCATCCTTTCTCTGAAATATTCCGGGGTAAGTATGTAGGCAGTTACTGACTCAGCAGCATCCTCCCAGTCTCTGTAATCTTCTCTAGAGTTTTCAATTCCGGCAGCATATAGGCTTACAGCATCATTTATATCTTTAGCGCTGTTGGGCTTGTTTTTATATAGAAAGTCTCCTGGCTGCGTATAATAGAAAGGAGAACCTGATTTGTGGAAATCCATGTAGTTCGAACTGCAAAAAATCTTACGTGGAAAAAAATCAAAATTACTAATAAGAGTAGCGTCAAGATCATGAACGAATTCATGAACAACCACAGCGGCATACCTAAATGTAGATTCAACACTCTGGCCCGGGTACTCCTCTGCTGTAATAGTTCTTCTTCTATTCGCGAATCCAAATAATTCCGGAGTTTGTATCGTAAAAGGTGGTTCCAGTAATCCGCAGCTGATACTTTTATCATTTGCCAGAGCACCGCACATATTGGGAAGTATATTTGATAATAAGCATTCATTGGTATAAGATTGGTATTTTATGGGACCAGAATTAAATAAATCAAATATAGACGCAAACATATATGCTGGGAATTCTTGCGGAATGTTATCTTTAAAATCTGGTCCGGATATACTTTTATAAAGCGGAAATTTTGCAGCCTGTGAATATATAATCTTTTCCACTCCATATAATCTGGAGTCCAAATCGATAATTTTTTCTTTACCGATGACAGTCCCATATGGAATTCCACTGGGTTCATAACCTATCATTCTAAATACATTAACAATCCGCCATTTTATATCCCTCTCTTTAAAATAAGCACTTGAAGGCAGTCTTACATCTAAATTTCCTTTTGCAATGTCTATTGCGTCTTTATCATTAGAGAAATAATTGCTTTTCAAAATTGTAGAGCAGTCAGCAGAACATGACCCATATTCGCCATTTTGCATCAATTTTCTAGTTCCTGTCTTTTCTATACCATTCCTGCACACGAATGTGCATCTAAGAGAATTGGCTTTGCAAGCATACTGAGAATTTTCAACTACTTTTGTGAAATCTTTCTTACAAACATATTCGCACTTTCTTTCTTCTGTGCATTTATTAACTACTTCTTTTTTTACATAATCAGTACCTCGGTTGTCATCTGCACACAATGAAGCAAAATCTGTATCTTCCCCTACACAAGAATTCGATAAAAATACTTGCAACCAGCCTGATTTTTGTAAAACAGTTGATACCATACCTTCTTTATAATAATCATCACCAATTTTGAAAGTAATTTTATATGGTACTTTCCCGTCAGGATATATTTGTAATATCTCTGTTATTTGATCCTCTGTCAATGGACCTCCTCCCCACTTATAAAAGCAATCATCATTTCTAGGAAATGTTGTTGTACTATGTTCTATGCTATAATAAGACGTCTTTGGAATCTCTATATATATCCAATAGGCTTTATCCATCACAGAATTAGGATTATTGCCTTTATATTTGACGCATGCTGTTATCAGAGGGATTTCTCCTTCTCCTGAAGAATATTCCAATTTGTATACAAGTTCTAATTCAATTTCTTTTCCTAATTCGACTTTATTTCCAAACTCCTCAGCGAACAGAAAGAAATCCTTAAATCCAATTGTTTTATCATCATCCAGATCGTACGTTGCTTTATACCTAACGCTGCCTCTCTGAGAGTCAAATGCGGCATAAAATTCAAGAAAATCCTTTGAATCTATATTGTCTGAGCCATAGAAATCAGCGCTTTTATTTGAGCTTAATTCTCCTGTAGAAATAAATTGTTTTATTAATAAGTATTCAGATGTCAGCAACGATCCTATTTCACCCCTTCTTTCAGGAAAGTTTAGATACATCATCAAAAGTTCCTGGGATGGCGGGGTATGAATTACTGCAGTTACAGCGTTAGTACAAATATTGAGATTATTGCCATCGCACAACTTATAAATTTCTCCAGAAACTATACGGGATGATAATATGATTTCTTTTACTTCCTCTCCGCTTACAGAGGTACAAACATATTCAATGGGATTTCTTTCTGATACTTTTATGAGATGGGCGCATGCACTCCCAGAATTTTTTGAATAAGTTACTATAGACTCCGGGCCATTAATTACAATACTTTTCAAAGAAAATGTTTTATCTATAGTAAATTCCGCGCTGACAATGTCACTGTCTGACATGCCAGTTTTTATAGCAATAGCTTTGAGTATCGCAGAACTTGATAATAGGAACGGTTCTACGTATCTAGTAGAAGATACTGTTGGATCCGAATTGTCAGTAGTATAGTATATATCTGCACCTGCCGTAGACGTGGTTATTGTAATCTTTTGTGGGCTATCAAAGAAGCCACCATTAGGTAAAATTGTTGATATGGCAACCTTTCGTCTTACACTAAATCTTCTAATAGCAATATCACTATCAGCCATCCCAGATTTGACGGCAACAGCCCTGACAGTCGCAGAACTCTGCAGTGTCAAGCTTGTTGAAGTCGAATAAGTCCTTTTTGTTAGAGATCTCTTCGGATCGCTACCATCTGTTGTGTAGTAGATAGTTGCACTTGGTGTTTTAGTGATAATAAAGATTTTCTGGGAAGTGGTGATGGTGGCTCCTTGAGGGTATATTTTTGGCACTGCTACCTTTTCCAGCACTTTTGCAGCAAAGCCTGTCGGCGGTGTAGATTGGCCAATAAGCATTACAGCAACAGCAGTTAAAAACAATACATATACGGCTAAAAATAAAAAATAGCTGTTTAGTGAATTCCTCATTTTAGGATTATATAAGCTTATCTTTTAATATATAATACTTTCTTTTTTTAGGATAGCCATCTCCAAAAAGAAATATTTAAAAAGATAGTTATATCAATCATTCTTTAATGAAAAAAATAAGATTAGTTGTATGGGATGCTGATAATACTTTATGGGATGGCACTGTTTTCTATAAAGATAAGGAGAATGTTAAAATAAAGCCTGGGACAAAAGAGGCCTTGAAAGAGCTGGACAAAAGAGGAATAAAGAATACAATATGCAGCAGGAATTATTATGAGGATGTTGAGTCAACTTTAAAAAAATTCCAAATTGAAAAGTATTTTGAAAATCCTCAAATCGGCTGGGGCCTAAAGTCAGACGCAATAAGAAAATTAGCTAATATCTACAAAATAAGCTTTGATGAAATGCTTTTTGTGGATGATGACGCATTTCAAAGAGCAGAAGTCTCTTCCCAAATTACTGGCATAAGCGCAGTTGGCCTTGACGACCCTATAGATATACTAAGCCTAGAAGGTGTCAGCTCGGAAAATGCAACAGATGAAGACAAGAAAAGGGTAATGCTTCTAAAAGAGCAAAGAAACAGGGAGCAGGCAGAAGGCGAATTTAAGGGCGACTATAAAGATTTCTTGAAGCAATGCGATATGGTAATGACAATAAGGCCTGTTGAGGACACTGATTGGGAAAGGGTATGCCAGCTTCTTAACAGGACAAATGAGCTTAATGCAACTTCCAACAGATACGAGCTAAATGAATTAAAAGAGTCCTACGAGAAGAATAAGGATATTGTGCTTGTTGTCGAGCTTACTGACAAGTTTGGAGATTACGGATTGATAGCTGAGAGCATAATAACAAGACAGGATTATGGCTGGTTTATCAAAGACCTTACAGTTTCATGCAGGACAATGGGAAGGGGCATAGGCAGCGCTTTGGTTATTGCAATACTGAATTGCGCAAAAGAGCAGGGGATAAAAAAAATAAGGGGAATGCTTGTTGAAACGGAAAGCAACTGGAGGATAAGGCCTTTATACGAGAAAAGGGGCTTTGACAAGGTTTCTGTTGATGGAAAAAAGACTTTCTATGAGTTTGATTTGGAGAAAAAAGAGATTCCAGACTACCATCCTTGGCTGGAAGTTAATTTTTTGGTTGAGAAGGAAGTATAGGAAAATTTGGATATTCTTTGAAGAGTATACCAAAACAGAAAAGTTTATATATGTTTAAACATAAACATACGTTATGGCAGTAAAAACAATAACTATAACAAAAGAAGCATACGAAGCTTTAGCCAGCCATAAGGGCAAGGATGAGAGTTTTTCTGAATTAATTCTTAGAACACACAAGAAGAAAGGGGATATAAGCAGGTTTATTGGGGCATGGGAGCATATTCCTAATAAAGTTATAGAGGGTGTGAAGAAAGACATTGAAAGAATGAATAAAAACTCTATGAAACGGGTTATACAAAAGGTTAGGGAACTTTAAATGATATGCTTAGACAGCGATTTCATAATTGATTTGCTCAAGCAAAAGCCTGATGCTGTTTTGAAGCTTAAATCCTTAAGGGGCGAGACTTTAGTTTCCACAGAAGTGAATTATTTCGAGATTTTATATGGCATTTTTAAAAAACACATATTCTCACAAAAAGAGCTTGATTTAATCCAGGAATTTTTTGATGCTTTGCGCACAATCACTTTTGACCATATTAGCGCATACAATGCGGCAAAAATATCCAGTGATTTAGAAAAGGAAGATATGATTATCGGATTTAATGACAGCTTAATAGCTGGAATATGTGTCTCTAACAATTGCAGTATACTTACAAAAAATGTAAAGCATTTCTTAAGAATTAAAGAGCTAAAAGTTGAGACTTATTAATGCTTATTGGAAACCTGCAAATAGGCCTCAATCAGAAGCTCTGAGTTGATTTTTTCTATTTTTATATCATTTGTGTTTAAATCAATTATTGAGTCTATTGTTCTAAGTTCTGGAGTCATAACTCGCTTAGCTTTGATTTTAGCAGGCGTTCTCAGCTCTTTATTCATCTCAATTTCAAATTTAGCTGTTTCAGATGAGTCAATTTTCTTAGAAAGCTCCAGCGTCTTTGCCAAAACTTTGGCCTTCTGCTCTGTGCTCATAGCCTCAAAGTTTATTTCTCCTCCTGAGATTATCTTGTCTTCCTCAAAAAAATCGTACCATATTATTGGATTTTTTGGAGTTTTAATCTTCTTTGCACTTATTCCGAAGAAGGATGTTTTCGAATTAATAATATTTTGAATTGCTTCTTCGCTGATTATACCATACCTATATTCCCATCCCATATTCATTATGCCATTTTTTATGTGCCGAAAGGAGTTTACTTCATTGGCTGTGAAATAGCAGTTTGTTTCTGCTCTACAGTTTACGCCTAATTCACATTCATTTAGGGTTATTCCAGCTTCAATTTTAGATTTCTTATCAGCATCTTCCCAGCATTTTAGCAATGCTGCGCCATTTTCAGCAGGGTTAGAGGCATACATCTGTACACACGTTTCCCATTGCTGATAAGCGGGATAACAAGCTGCTTGTTGATTTATCCTGCCCGAGCACCAATTCCTGCAGCCTACAAAGTTTTTGTTTATACTGTAATAGGGGTTATCCGGATGCCTAAATGATGAATAAGAGGCTTGAAATGGGTAAACAGTTCTTTCCACCCAATACTCATCACCAAGCCCTGCAAATGCATGCCCCAATTCATGAACTGTTATAGACGGAGAATATGGACTGGAGGTTGCAAATCCAAATGGCTTTCCATGATAAGGTCCATACCACCCATAATGAGCGTGATTAGAATCTGTTTTAATTATCACAATTGCGTCTATGCTGCCTATTCTGCAAGCATCCTTAATAAGCTGAGCCTTATAATCAATATTATTCCAATCACAGTCTGCATAGTGTCTGCATCCATAGAAATTCGTATTAAAAACTTCATAGACATTGAATTTATTCTTGTTGGATTTAAATGGCTCTACAGAAAATAAGCCTTTTGCATTTTCTCCATTATAAGCCAGATGATCTTTAACAAAATCATCAAAATCATAGTCATTTAAAAATCCGTCTGAGATGAAAACCAAATTAATTTTCTTTTCGTTTGGCCCATTATCAATTGTCTTAGTGCATATCGATTGGCAATAAGGTGAGCAAGCTGGCGGCTTAAGCTTTTTTAGTGTTATAGCTGCAAATTGTGTATCTTTTGTTATTGGGATTTTTTCTATTCTGCTTAAATAAGAGACTGAGCCTAAAACTTGAATCAGTAAAACATATTCATCTGCTGGTATCTGGCTTTTGATATACCCTTCATTATCTGTTATGCCTAATGCAAAATCAATAAAATAATTTTCATGGATAGACATCATAAAGTCTCCAAATCGTCCATTATACTCTTTCTTAAGAACACCTAAAAATGCATTTTCTATCGGATTGTTGTCTTCATCAATTACTCTTATCCGGGTATCAACATAATCAGTTTTGCATTGGCTAATGCAGCAGTTGTCTGTGTCGCCAGATTTTATTGTATTTTCTGAACATAATTGATATTCATTGCAGATATTTCCTCCTAAGTCTATGCATATTTTAGGATTTAGTTTAATTTTTATTGGCTGCATATTTTTTGTTAAAGTGAATTTTTGAGCTGTTAGATAGTAATTATCAGAGCCTGAAAATACAATTACATATTCCCCTTCTGGGATTTTAACATCGTTAATTCCATAGCCGTCACTATCTATCTTAATTCCTAAATCTGCTGTCCAGTCAATTTCATCATTTTTTAGCCTGCCGCCTAGCTTTCCGCTATATTTTGTTGAATCTAGGAAGTGAATATCTGCATCTTTCAACAACTTGTTTTGCTCGTCATATAATTCTATAATAACCCACGCAGTTTGAGCTGGAGATTTGCATATTCCAGTGCAGCATTGCGCTGCATCCCGTGCGGTTATTGTCTGGCCATCGCATAACTGATTGCCAGAACAAATGATCCCTCCCATTTCTGAGCATGTTTTAACTGCGAACGAATCGACCGTAAAATTTGTCATTCCTACAATACTATTTACATTGGCACCTATATCCGTCACAGACGTTTTCACACTATAGTCTCCATAATTGGCATTCAATGGGATGTTAATAAAAAAGTAGATTAATGTACTTCCTTCTGGATTTAATGTAACAATCTTGTCATCAACTAATTTATCATTTGAATATAGTTCTATTGGCCAATCTTTAACGCCTGTAAAATCTATCTTGAATTTTGATGTTCCACAGGCTATCCCATTTCTATTGTTAATTATGAAAGCTATGAGGACCCTATCACCAGGCTTATACAAAGTAGGAGGTTTATCGGGCGCATAATTGAATATAAGGGGAGGGTGATACAAACAAACCGGTTGAGTCACATCAACATTAAAAGTTATATATTCTTCATTTACGTCCAATATCGGACCTATTGTTATGCCATATTCAGGACTTTGAAAAACCACTTCTCCTTTGTTAAGAGTAACCTGTCGCAAATCGCTGTTATCATAATTTGTAGGTGTCATATCCAAAAGGTAATTTCTTACACGATCTATTTTGCTATATTTAACAGGCTGATAGACAAATAAACCATTTTGATTAGATTTAATTTCTACATTGTTTAGTTCAGAATCAAATCCAATAGCGCGCCTATATTCAATGTAAAAAGGAATATAATCCGAATTTAAGGATTGTATCTTAGCCATCCTAATCCCTAAGTTAGTTTCTAAAGGTCTTATTGTGTAATCTCCTGATTTTTTAATGGTAATAAAAGAATCTGAATTCAACCAACCTAATTTTTCTTTATGGAATGCATTGAAATGCAACGCGTAAACACCATTACCCATTAGATCGAAGAGGTTACCATATTCTTTGTGTATACAATTAGCCCCATAAAGACTTCCGTCTGAACCACAATCCAAACTGCTGGCGTGATCAAGACCCAGATTATGACCAATTTCATGAGATAAGATATTGTCTAGTCCTGTCCATTTAATGTTAGGAAGTATACTACTATCTTCTTTATAATACTGTAATGAACCTGCTAAAGCCTGAGGAATTCTATATTTATTCTGTCCTACTGGTATATCATATGTACCAATTTCATAGCCTCCATCCATGCATGGGTGATTGGGCAAGACAACAAGCAAGTCATATTTACCAAAGTTGATTTTATTGCTTAATGCCATATCAGTTATGTCATCGGTAAGACCAATCAATGGCCATTTGCAATTGCCATTTTCAATTCCATTTCGTGGCAAGGTGTACCAATCATAAACATCACCACTAAAATACATCTGATTGTAAGAATTTTCTTGATAAAATTTTTGTATCTGTCCATTAAATATAATCTCTTTAACTTTTTCTGATGTAAATGGTAATGCCGGTGAATCTAAGAAATTTAAAAGAAGAACTAGTACATTTTTCTTATTTACTTCTTTTCCAAACTCCTGAGCAAAAAGCAAGAAATCCTTGAATCCTATTACATTGTCACCATCAAGATCGTATTTTGCGTCATAGTTCACTTCTCCTTCCTTTAAGCCAAAAACACTTGAAAAGAGAAGAAAATCCTTGAAATCAACTTTTCCAGAATTATCGAAGTCCGCATTTACTGCTATGGATATCTTTTCGGCTTTTATTTGAGTATACTCGGCACTTATTTGCAGTCCTAAAATATCCTTTTTGTCAGGGGAATTCAAGTATTCTGCCATAAGCTTTTTTTGATAATCGGTTAATTGTGTTGCGGCTGCGCACTTATCAAATCCTATTTTTCCATCTCTATAGGTTTGGCACTCATTGCAAGCATCTAAAGAGGCGCCCGCTAGGTAATACTGTCCACAATCCGATGGACCATCATCGCAAACGTTATCACCAAAATAACTTTTGCATTGCTGAGGCAGCTGCTCATAAACTGCATAGCCAGCATCGTAAATATTATTATCCATAATCATCAAAAATGATGCTAAAAATAGAATGGAGAAAGAAATCAAGGTCAAAAAATAGTTGCTAAACTTTATAGTCATTTTACACCTATAGGAAGTGCAAAGTATACCTTCTTCATGTTTTAACTTCTCCTTGAGAAATGATATATAAACATTTTGTATTTGTTTAGCTCTTTAGCAGAGATTGGCTGATAACATTTTGGTTAAGGGAAGCAAGAGTTTCATAGGTTTTAGTTCCAGTCTCGGAGCGGAAAGCTCCGATAATCTTCCGAACCAAAACTGTTTCTCTAACTGCTTGCTCTGCATAATTATTGGCGGGCTGAACCCCTGCAATTTTAATGCAAGTAAACCAACTCTCAATATGAAAATCAATGTATTTGGCTACTGCTTCACATTCTTCATATCGTGAATAATATCGAATGACTTTTTGTAACTTCTTTGTCATTTGTGCATGCTTGCGAAACCTTTGCTTCTCACTTTTCTCTGTGCCGTTAAATTTGATAATGTCATCAAATAGTGCAGAGAGCTTTTTGTGAAAATGTCTTCCAGCAATGCTATTAAGTTCTTTGGATTTGCGCAGCAAATGTGCCCAGCAACGCTGTAGAAAAGCATTGCTGAGGAAATCATATGCGCGCCAGCAGTCACAAATAACTATGCCAAAATAGTCCTTTCCAAGTATTTCCTCAAGCACATTGTTGCCTCTGCTGTTCCTGATGACCAAAAGCAAGTCAGTGTCAGAGCGGAAAACCCAAACCCACCAGTTCTTGCCTAGAACACTGAAACTCGTTTCATCAATGTAAAGTAATGATGCTGCTCTAATTTTCTGCTTAAGCAAAGCATATTCTTTTTCTTTCTTGACTTTATCGAGTTCCATCTCGAGTTTTAGATATTTCTGAATAATCTCCTCCCGAGACAGTGCTTGAATTTTCATTTTTCAATCAATATTATTTTTACTTTTTTTCCAATCCATTCGATGGGAACATAGACACGACCACTGTTCCCACTTTGGTTCACTTGCTTTTCCAACATTTCAAAACCAGACAATTGGATTTTTGTTTCTTTCATATTAGCTACAATGTAGCTAAATAATATAAATACTCTTATATACTGAAGAATACAAATTGATGTAAAAACTCAGAAATTAGCTAAACAAATACAACATTTCCAATAACCACCAATAATCATTTTTCCACAGAAAGACTTTTATAATTACTGGCTTGACAGGTTAGTATGATTAACGCAAGCAAATACATCAAATATTTAAGCTCTTTAATGACAAAAGGCTCTTCCACAGACTTGACAAAAGAGATTCTGAAGGATTCATTAAAAATTAAGAATAAATTGTATAGCAATGAGAAGCATATAAAGGCCGCAGTCGAGTGGATGCTAATGGCCCAAAAAATAAATAATGATGGAGGAGTAGCTGCGCTCTATTCATTATATGACGGATGGCATGAATCTTATTCTGAGACAACAGGGTATATAATACCCACTATATTCAATTATTACTGCAAAACTAAGAATGAAGAAATAAAGTCAAGCGCAATTGAAATGGCGGACTGGGAACTGACGAAGCAGATGCCTAATGGGGCGTTTCCTGGCGGGGCAGTTGGCAATACGGAGTTTCCAATAGTTTTTAACACTGGCCAAGTTATTTTTGGCATGGCGAGGGCTTTTCAGGAGACTAAAGACCTTAAATATAAAGAATCGGCAATTAGGGCAGCGGACTGGCTTGTGTCAGTGCAAAATAAAAATGGGTGCTGGGATAAATATGATTATCTTAACAAAATACACACTTATAATGCCAGAACTGCATGGTCATTATTGAAAATTTATGATGTTATAAAGAACAAAGGTTATCTGGAATCTGCAACAAAAAACATTGATTGGGCATTAAACCAGCAATTGGATAATGGCTGGTTTCTAAACAACGGTTTTTATGAGCAGCAAGAGCCATTATTGCATACTATTGCTTATACAATACAAGGCATTTTAGAGGCTGGAATTTATTTAAAAAATCAAGAGTATATTGCTTCTGCGAAAAAGGCCGCAGATGCTTTGCTTAAGCTGCAGAGAATTGATGGCTCATTGGCAGGTAGTTTTGACGAGAGCTGGAAAAGCAGTGTTTCTTGGAGCTGCTTGACAGGAAACTCGCAAACAGCGATTATATGGCTGAGGTTATACAGCTTGACAAAAAATAAAGAGTATTTTGATGCAGCTAAGAAAATAAATAATTATGTAAAGTTTACACAAAATTTAAATTCAAAAAACAAAGGCATTAGAGGAGGTATAAAAGGCGCCTACCCAATCTATGGCTGGTATGCCCCATTCTGCTGCATAAACTGGGGTGCTAAGTTCTTCATTGATGCTTTGATGCTGGAAGAGGATTTGAGTTTTGGAGATAATTTAGGGTGAGTGCAGATAATAGTAGCATAATTTATAAATAAACATAAGTTATATATATTAGTAACTTTAGTTAATCATAAGATCATTTGAGATGAAACATGATACCGTTAATATTAAGGCTTAAAAAAGCAATGCACAAAGAAGTAGCAAAAGCGCAAGACATGGTAGTTGAACCTTTATATCGTGTTTTTAATGGTGCTGTCCTGCATGGAGGAACTGCAATTTGGAGATGCTATAATGGCAATAGGTTTTCAGAAGACATTGACGTATATATTCCGAAAAACGTGGACAAGTTAGAACTTCTATTTGAATTTTTAGAGAGAAAAGGATTTGGAATAGAAAAAAAGAAAATAGGAGCTAATAGCTTATTTTCAAGCTTAAATTTTAATAACACCATTATAAGATTTGAAGCATTATTCAAAAAAGTGGAAGGGCATTTGAAGGAGTATGAGACTGTAGAAAGCAATCTTATTACGGTTTATACGTTAACACCAGAGGGATTAATAAAAGAAAAAGTTGACACTTACCTAAAGAGGTTTAAGATAAGAGATTTGTATGATATATTCTTTTTATTGAGATATGTTCAGGATAAAAATAAAATTAAGCATGATTTAAGCAGCCTGCTTAAAAAATTTAAAATGCCTATTGATGAGAATGAGCTAAAAACAATAATTATTGATGGCTTAACACCCACTACTGAAAAAATGTTGGAGTATATCAAAGGGTTTACTTAAATGGGAAAAGAAAAATATATTAGGGAAGTTGAGAGGTTATTTGTAAAAAGCCCTGTTTTAAGCCATAGCTCTATCGAAAGAGTAGTAAACAGCAAGAAGCGAGTGAAACAATACACAAAACAACTGATAAGAAACCTTATAATCAAAGGCAAAATTAAAAAATTAGCAAAAGGTTTTTACACTTCTTACAATGAAAGTTCCTTGGCCGTATTCTGCTTTAAGCCAGCTTATTTAGGATTACAAGATGCATTAAGCTTGCATAACTTATGGGAGCAGGAGACAATTCCAGTAATAATAACAACAAGAAAGGCAAGGCAGGGAATAAGAAATGTGACAGGAGCAAATGTTCTGATTAGAAGGATAGATAAAAAATATTTTTTTGGGTTTGATTATTACAAGCAAGGGGAGTTTGTTCTTCCCTATTCTGATGTAGAAAAAACATTTATAGATTTATTGTACTTTAAAGAAAAAGTTGACAAGGAAATAATAAAAAATATCGTTAAAAAGATAGATATGCAAAAGCTAAAATATTATATCCGAGCTTATCCTAAAAGGTTTAGAGAGAGGATTTTAAGAATTACGGTACTTTAGTAAAAATGCCGCATTCGTGAGAAATTTTTAATTAAGTCTAAGAATTATGAATCATAAATCGTAACCCCTTTCTTCACAAGCCTTTCCATCAAATGAACTAAGTCGCGGACTTTGTGCACCCTTAATTCTGTATTTCCAAAAGGGTAAATTTTCAATAAGTTTTCTTCTAAAAGATATTTTTCCAGCAGGTTATTGTTTCTTATTCTGTAGAGATTCGGGAGATGCTTTCTGAATTTTATCATTTTTTCGTTTCCATTTTCATCAATAATCTTCGCATTAAGCTTGTCAGTATATACTTTAATTGGAAACTTTATTTTATCTTCTACTATATGGATGCATGAATTGGCCAATTGATCAACGCCTATCTGGAATATTTTTGCATCCAATTCGTAAAGCTTTCCGTATGGGCTGCTCATTGTGTAGGGATTGTCGCAATTCTCGTGCCCTTCAACAATCCACTCTGCCTTTTTGCCGTAAGCTGCAACAGAATGCATTGGCGACATGCTTCTTTTCACGCCTTTTCTTAGCCTGAATGTTTCTGGAATCTTGCCAGTATAAGCAGGGGTTTTTTTGGCATCAAAAATATAGATATCTTTTTTCTCGTCATGCTCTGGGTTGGAATGTGTTGGCATTACTAATGCGCCTTCTTGCCCTATTATATCTAGAAACGCGTCTATTACTGCGTCTGCCCCATTTTCAACATAGCCAATCCTGCCAAGAGACGAATGAACTATCACGACATCGCCTTTTTCAAGGCCAGCGCCAGAAAGGCATTTTTTAATGTCTTCCTTAGTCAGCCTGCTTTGCGCTATGCTTCTAGCCCGCCGAATTTTTTTAATCAGCCTGTATAAGAATTTCTGAATACCAAAAGGGATGTGAGATTTCATTTTTCGCTTGAATTCGCTTTCACGCACGCTTGATTTCATTTTTCACTTAATCCTTCAACAAAATATCAGCAATCCTCTCAGCAGCCTTGCCGTCCCATAATTCAGGTATCTTATTGCTGATTTTTATTTTGTTATTGATAATTTCAAATGCTTTTTCAACAGCCTTGCTTTTATTAGTGCTTACAAGCAGGTTAGTGCCTTGCTTGACAGTAACTGGCCTTTCGGTATTCTCCCTCAAAGTTATGCAAGGAATGCCTAAAACTGTTGTCTCTTCCTGTATGCCTCCAGAATCAGTCATAACAAATTTGCTGTTTGACATTAAGCATACAAAATCAAGGTATCCCAAAGGCTCTGTGATAATAAGCCCTTCCATATTCTTTATATTGCTGGATATGCCGAATAGCTCAAGATTCTTCTTCGTTCTTGGGTGCATTGGGAAGATAACTTTTATCTTATTTTGTATTTCATTAATAATTGATAAAATTTTTTTAATTCCTTCCTCGGTGTCAACATTGCTTGGCCTATGCAGTGTCAGCACGCAGTACTCATGCTTTGCAAGCTTAAGCTTCTGCAATATCCTTGAGCCTTCTGCCCTTTGTTTATGGGCTAATAGTGCATCAATCATCACATTGCCAACAAAGAATATCCTATTTTTGCTGATGCCCTCACTCAATAAATTTGAATTTCCGCTTTCCTCTGTAGTAAACAAAAAGTCGCTTATCCTGTCAGCCAGCATCCTATTAATCTCCTCTGGCATGCTCCAGTCAAAGCTCCTCAGCCCTGCCTCAACATGAGCTACTTTGATGCCCATCTGTTTCGCAGTCAATGCTCCTGCGAATGTCGAGTTTACATCTCCAACAACAACAACCAAGTCTGGCTTTTCCGCAGCCAATACTTTTTCAAGCTTTATAATTATGCTGCCAATCTGCCCACCATAAGTTCCAGAGCCGACTCCTAAGTTAACATCGGGCCTAGGCAGGCATAAATCATCAAAAAAAAGCTTGCTCATCTCCTTGTCATAATGCTGGCCAGTATGCACCAGCTTATGCTCTATGCTGCTGTGCTTTTTAAACTCCTTCACCAATGCGCTGATTTTCATAAAGTTTGGCCTTGTGCCAACAATACTTATGATTTTCATAAGCCTAAAGCAACCCAAATATATTTAAATAATTTCCTATAGCAGAGGCATATGGGAAGGTTAAAAGCAGCGCTAGTCATGCCAAACCACTTTGATATTCATTCCTCTCTCAACAATTTCTTGAAAACTTATGCATACTTGATAGACAACAAGAATATTGAAGTGACTCTTTTCACCGATAAAAAAAATAACATTGTATTAGATAAATTTAAGATAGAAAAGGTAAGAGGCATAGACTATAAGACAATACTAGAAAAAATGTTATTCATAGCAGGACTGCCAAGATTTTATTATACTGATTTGAATAAAAAGCTCAAGGGATTTGATGTTATAACCGCTAACAATCCTGAATTTTATGCTTATGCCTACCAATCATATAAAGCTGCCAAAAAATATAGCACGAGATTTGTATTGAGGACATCCCAAACTGTAGATGGATTTTTTTTGTTTAAGCTGACAAAATATCTAGTTTGCCCTATTGCAAGAAAAGCATATGATTACTCAAAATTTACTGTTTTTACCAATCCACAGGCAGAAGAAAGGTGCCTGCGATTGGGCTTGCTGGATAACAGGAAAAAAAGCATCATAACTGGCCATGCAACCGACACTCAATGCTTTAGGCCAATGAAAGTTGACAGGCCAAAAAACACAATCCTGCTTTCAGTAGGCGGCTTGTATAAGCTCAAAGGCCATCATTTAATAATTAAGGCATTGAAGAAAATAATAGAAAAAGGGCATCCCAATATTGAATTGTGGATTGTTGGGGAAGGGTATTACAAAGAGCATCTGAAGGAGTTGGCAAAAAAATTAGGCGTAGAAGGCAAGGTAAACTTCCTTGGAAACAAAGGCCATGAAGAGCTTGCGAAAATATACAACATGTCAGATATTTTTGTTCTGGCAAACTACCAAGAGATTACGCCTGCGGTGAATGAGGCGCTATCATGCGAAAAGCCTGTTGTTGTTATGGACTGCGGTGGTCTAAGCTTTGTTATTCCAAACCAAGATTACGGGATTACGGCAAAAAGATTTGACATTGAGGATATGGCAAACAAGATTATAATGCTGATTAATGATAAAAAGCTGGCCGAGAAGATAGGGAAGAGCGGCAGAAAAAGGATTTTAGAGAATTTCTCAATAGAAAAAGTGGCTGAAAAGTTTTATAGGGCTTTTGTCAAATACTAAATATTTATATACAACAAAGAAAAAATTAACTTTTGGAAAGTTAATTTTTTCAAATATGGGAGGCAAGAAAGCAAAAAAGAGCAGTGATAACAGCAATAACGCTGTACATTGGAATTATATCAAGATATTATCCCTCTTAATTATTATTTTAATTCTTGCACTGAGTATAATGATCAAAGATAATAAAATAAGTGGGTATGCGCCAAAGCAGCCCGCTTATCCTCCATCTGAACAAAACAGTGCTTGCTCTGACGGAACAAAGCTAAGCTTATGCAGCTCAAACGGCCAGAAATGCGCTTACGGACTTCCAAGCGAGGTTGAAGCCGAAATAAAAATAATTTCAGATGACACTTTCAAGCTTTATGTCA
>Ga0209541_10005135_pt1 | contig 22913 bp, 27 predicted proteins | sample RifCSPlowO2_01_FD_184027 | JGI IMG/M metagenome (GOLD analysis project Ga0209541, IMG submission 184027) | Groundwater microbial communities from Rifle, Colorado - Rifle CSP2_plank lowO2_0.1 (SPAdes) (version 2) | ecosystem: Environmental > Aquatic > Deep subsurface > Groundwater | place...
CTGCTCCCGGAAGAATGAAATGAGCTTTCATAGAGGCACCATTATACCTGCCGTTCATAGTTAATGAAGTCTACGGGATGTGTTTGGACCTGGGCAATATCCAAAGTCCAGATTGGTCTGAGAAAGTTGAAATTCATATTTCTATTAGGTATATAATTAATATTGTGTTGAAGAAAAAAATCTTTATCGTTATAGGTATTTTTCTATTTACCATATTATTTTTTTTTCTATGTAATGAATATCTTCTGGATCTTCAGGGAATAAGCATAAGAGGCGTGTACGAATGTGAAGGTAAAAGGTTAAAGGAGATCGCTTTAGATAAGTATTATGCACCTTCGGAAATTTGGAAAAAAGCACAGAGCCTTGGTTATAAAGGAACACTACATACAGGTTTCGGTGAACCTGATAATCAAGGTAATGGTCTTTATGTAGATGTTCAGATGAAGGACAGAAGTTACAGGCTACTTTTTGGGAGAGTTAGAGATTCTGATTGGAAAAAGGTTGTAGTTTGGTCTCATGAAATCGGTAATAGTTGTCTGGTCCCATTCTCTGTTCTAAAGAAAGAAATAATCAATATCCTAGATGCGCTTGGAATAGACACGGATAAACTAGAGTTGAAATTTGTCCGCTATTACAATTTGCCTTGGATTACTTTATATTTGTGAGGATATTTTAACACCAAATCCATCCCATCCAATATTATCTAGTTTAAGTTAAATAAACGGTGGCTGGATTCTGTTATTGTCTCTTCCGCCATTCACCCCATAGTTTCTTAAGATCCCGTCTTGTTTTAACCCTGGAAAAAGCCATATACCAGGAAAGAAATGAAACCTGCTGGTTTGATTTCATTCCCCGGTGATCGGACAGTTTGTTGCTTGCCTGACTGATGACACCTTCAACTGAATTATTGGATTTGGGAATTAGAGTATTAGCCAGGTGAATAAAGAATGGTTCCTGTTCCTTGGATAAAAGATTGTAGCCTCTTCTTAAATTCCCATGGGTATACCACCATTTATGCTTGGTATCAAAACTGATGGTTTTTTCCGTCTGCAATTAATAAACCTAAAAGCAAGACTTTTAAAGGAGGTTTATTGAGAGAAGGAATGATATAGGGAACAACAAGAGAACCGAAAAATAGTTGACCCAGACCTAAAGAAAGGTCAGAAATTTTATCCAGTTGCGTTTTTGATAAAGTTATTTTCATTTTTTGCCCATTTTTAGATAAGGCTGGAAATATTTTTTGAAGTCTAAATAGGTTTCAGGAATTTCCTGCGATCTGCCGAATTGCTGTGCCTCTTTATATTCTGCTGATGACCATCCTGAAGGTAAATTTAATTTAAAAAATTTAGAGTTGAAGACAATATATAGTAAATTCTTTCTCCAGAAAAAAGAATACCAACCCGGGAACATCTCTTTTTGAATCTTTGCAATTACTTTTTCAATATCCTTTGTTTTGATTTCCAGAAAGAAATTGTAGTGGTATTTATTAGCAGTTGATTCGGGTTCATAAGAGACTGTAACCTCCCGTTTGTGATATCTGTTCAGGATGGTTGGATTTTTTAGAGAGGCGGAGTCGATTATTGCGTAAAACATAATTAAATCATTCTTTTGTGTTCCAACACCATTTGAATTCCGTGCAGAGGCTGTATTTATTCAGTTTCACCAAAAAAATGCCGTCAAGAATTGTTTTTTTACCAGTAGCTAAGCGGGTAAAGACTGAACGGAAATGGGCAATTGTTAGATTATATGCTTCTGACAATATTTCAAAATTAAAAGTAACATCTTTTTGCGAAGCCGGAACCTCCTGCCAAAGTGCAAGCAAAACTTTTTTGTCAGTAATGGGTTTATCAAATGGAGTCTCAAAATATTGAAACCTATCTGCGAAAAGAGGTAGGATGGTATTTGGGTTTCTCTCAACCCACGCCTGTCCCATTTTATTTACCCAATTCCAACCGGCGCTTTTTTTCATATTAAAGTGAGAGATTTAAGGCTGAAATAATCATGACGGCAGCGGCTGTAAACCTGATGGCATAGACTTTGAAGGTATGTTTTTCCAGAAGTTTGGGGGCGAAAATTGAAAATAGAAAAGCCATGATCATGGAAAAAGGCAAAGCAGTGACGATATTGGTGATGACTACATTTTCCTGGTATGCCCGGTTTTCCATCATAACTCCCAAAGCCAGCGCCAGGGACATAGCAAAGACAGAGGCGACCTGTTTTAATTTCAGTTTGCCGATTTCCCAAAAAAAGAGAGGAATGGTTGTTGTAAGAAAAACTTGTGACAAAACAGACATCCATAATGTCACTTCCCAATAGCCGTTTTCGGCAATAGCTTTTTTGATAAAGATGCCCATAAGAGTATAAGAGAGAGTACAAAGAACACCGATCATTATGGGTTTTTTAAAAAAAGATTTCCAGGAAAGTTTTTCATCCATACTGACAAAAAAACCGGCCAAAAAAATTATACCGATCAGGAAATACTGCCAGGGAGAGAGAATTTCGCTCAAAAACAAGGCTCCCAATACAGCCACAAAACCTGTTCTTAAATTTAAAAGCGGAACGATAACCGTTATATCAAGAAGTGAGATTCCCCAGATATAAAAAACATTGAACAGGGCACTGAAAACAGATACCAAAATGAGATTCGGCCAAAGTGTCGGAATGCCAACCCGATAATAAAGAGCCACAGGAACGGTTAAAATTAATGAAAAGAAAGTCCAGAGGTAGGTGAACAACCAGGGATTTTTAATACCGTATTTACTGGTTAATTTCCCGATGATACCAACTAAGCCAAACAGAAAGGAAGCAATCCAGGCGAAGACTACAAAGGACATAATAGAAGAATAATAGCATAAGGATTGTTGTATTGAACAATTCGGGAATTATGCGATAATTAAATCCGCTAAATGTATTCTCCGAAATTTGCCATCACTAATAAAATCCTGCGCAATATCGGTTTGGTGGAGGCGGGCAGGGAAGTGATAATGAATGCTCCCCTGGTGCCTGCTTATGAAAAGAAATTCCGTGAGGAAGCCATTGTCAGAACTGTTCATCACGGTACCCATATCGAAGGCAACGAACTGAATTTAACCGAGGCCGAGAAAGTGCTGAAGGGACAGTCGGTGGTTGCCCGTGACCGGGATATCCAGGAAGTCATCAATTACCGTAATGTTCTCAATTACCTTGACTTTGTAGGCAAGGGGGAAGCATCAAAGGGCAAAATAACAGAAGAAGTCATCAAAAAAATCCATGCCCTGACGGTTGAGAAAATCATGCCGCCTGAAACAAACGGAATTTTCCGTCAGACCCAGGTAGTTGTCAAGAATTCCAAAACCGGAGAAATCACTTTCCGCCCACCTCCGGCAATCGAAATCCCGTACCAAATGGCGGATTTTCTGGAGTGGTTGAATAAAACATCTAAAGAAGAGATGCATCCGGTCCTTAAAGCCGGCATTACCCATTATGAATTGGTCCGTATCCATCCCTTTATTGACGGCAACGGACGGATGGCCAGAGCTGCTGCCACCCTGGTTTTATTTCTGGATGAGTACGACATCAGGAAATTTTTCTCCCTGGAAGAATATTTTGACAGGGATGCCCTCCATTATTATGAATCGTTAAAAAGCGCTGCCATAGGAGAGCTTTCCGGTTGGCTTGAGTATTTTACCGAAGGGTTGGCTATCGAACTTTCCCGGATAAAAGAAAAAGTACAGAGACTGTCGACAGATTTACATTTGAAGCAAAAACTGGGCGGACAGCAGGTCTTTTTAAGCGAAAGGCAAATATCGATAATGGAATATATCCAAAGCACAGGATATCTCAATAATCAGGGGTTTAGCGATCTTTTCCCCAAAATCTCCGAAGATACGATTTTGCGCGACCTTAAGGACCTGATGGAGAAGGGGATTATCAAAAAAGAGGGTAAGACCAAAGCTTCAAGATATATGCTTAAATGATATGACTTTTAAGCGTCTTTCAGAATATTTCCATATACTGGAGAACACAACTGCCCGTAATCAAATGACGGAGATTCTGGCGGATTTGTTTAAGGAAGCTAAAAGCGGGGAAATAGGCAAAATTGTCTTCCTTTTACAAGGGAGGGTGGCGCCATTGTATGATGCGGTGGAGTTCGGTCTGGCTGACAAGATGGTCATCAGGGCAATTGCTGACAGTTTAAAGGCCGATGGGGGAGAAGTAACCAAAGCTTTTAAAGGAAGCGGTGATTTAGGCATCACCGTGGAAAAGCTTAAGGGTAATTGCAAAACGAAAAAAGATCTGAGTGTCGGAGAAGTTTTTGAGATTTTATCCCAAACAGCCAAAGCCGGAGGGGCAGGTTCTCAGGAAACAAAAATCCAGCTCTTAGGCAAATTGATCGTTGATCTGGATCCGTTATCTACCAGATACCTGGTTCGAATTCCCGTCGCCAAACTGCGTTTGGGTTTTTCCGATATGACAATACTGGATGCCCTTTCCTGGATGAGGACAGGTTCCAAAGAATTAAGACCTGAGATTGAAAAAGCTTATAACGTCCGGCCTGATTTAGGATTTATTGCCGAAACGGTTAAGAATAGCGGAGAAAAAAGTTTCGAGAATATTGAACCGAGAGTCGGAATACCGGTATTAATGGCCAGAGCGGAAAGAATGGGTAGCGGTGAAGAAATTATTGAAAAAATCGGCCGCTGTGCAGTCGAGCCCAAATTTGACGGTTTCCGTTTGCAGGGACATAAAAAGGGGGACAAAGTAAAGCTGATTTCCAGGAATTTGGAAGATGTGACTGCCATGTATCCTGATATTGTTGCGGGTATTAGAGAACAAGTGAAAGCCAAAGAAGCCATTCTTGAAGGTGAAGCTGTAGCCTATAATCCGCAAACAGGCGAGTATCTGCCGTTTCAGGAAACAGTCCAGCGAAAACGGAAATACAATATTGAAGCTAAAGCCAAGGAAATTCCCCTAAAACTGTTTGCTTTTGAACTTCTTTATAAGGAAGGAAGAAATTTACTTTTAAGTGTTTATGAGGAAAGAAGAAAGGAACTGGAAAAAATAATCGAAAAAGGAGAGGTAATTTTGGTCGCCCAGGAAGAAGTGGTAGATCGCGCCAAAAGACTGGAAGTGATCTTCCAGGATGCCGTCTCCCGCGGTTTGGAAGGAGTCATGGCTAAAAAACTTGACGGAATTTATAGAGCAGGATCACGGGATTTCAATTGGATTAAGTATAAAAGGAGCTATGCGGGAAAGTTGAACGATACTGTGGATAGCGTGGTCATGGGTTATGATTTCGGTCAGGGAAAGCGGACGGCGTTCGGTATCGGTGATTTTTTAATCGGTGTCTATGACGAAAAACAGGAAAAGTATGTCTCGATCGCCAAAATCGGAACCGGTTTAACCGATCGCGAATGGAAAGAAATAAAGAAAAGAAGCGACAGATTAAAAACTAAAGTTAAGCCCAAAAATTACGAAGTCGATAAAATCATGGATTGTGACATTTGGATAGAACCGGAGATAGTGGTTGAGATCAGGGCGGATGAAATAACGCGTTCTCCGGTCCATACCGCCGGACGGATTATGGGCCCTTCCAAATCAGGATCGGCGGTAGAAGTAAAGGAAGCGGGTCTGGCGCTTCGCTTTCCCCGTTTGGAAAAGTTCCGCGATGATAAGAAACCAACCGATGCGACAACACTTTCGGAATTATGGAAAATGTTGCAACGGCAGATGAAAAAGTAATAAAGTAAAGAAAGCTCCATGAAAGTATCAGTCGTTATTCCGGCTTTTAATGAGGAGAAATATATCTCTAAAACACTCGAATCGGTAAATTCTCTGGAAAAAGACAATTTGAATATTGAAGTTTTAGTGGTTGACGCCCATTCAAAGGATAAAACAGCCGAAATTGCCGAATCTTACGGTGCCAAAATAATCAGCGAGCCCCACAAGGGCATCGGATTTGCCAGACAGCAGGGATTGAAACACGCTCAGGGTGAGATTGTCGCTTTTACCGATGCCGATACGGTAGTACCCAAGAACTGGTTGAAAAGACATATCGAAGTTTTACAAAAGGGGAACAATGTCTTCAGTTACGGAACATTCAGGGTTATCGACGGCAAATTTCCTTATTTTCATTACATAAACTATCTCCAGCCGCGAATCCTCTGGCTGATGCATTATCTTTTCGGCAAGGAAATTGCCGCCGGCCAAAACCTGGCTTTTTGGCGGGAAAAAGCCCTGTCTATCGGAGGATTCAATGATCAGTTGAAAGTGATGGAGGATATAGACTTAGCTGTCAGGATGTCAAAAATCGGCAAAACAGTCTTTATTCCGGATTTAGTAGTTTATTCTTCCGGCAGAAGGTCTCTTGAGGGTTGGGCTTTTTTTTCCAGGATGATAGGTATTTTGATCCGCTATTTCCTCTTTGGGGTAAAGAAATTTCCCCTTTTCCCTGATTTCAGATAGATTCATATTTAATGTTTAAAATTGACTTTACTGAAAATGCCGCTTTTATTGTAATAGAGGGTTTTGATATATCTTACCGGGTATTCTCCGATATATCTGGATAAGCCTTTGGTCGGATTCTCTGTAACTCTTCTTAAAGAAAAAATTACTTTGAGGTTTTTGTTATAAATTATTTTTCCGACTTTAGCCATATGGCATGAGAGGTCAATATCCTCATGCACCTGTTTATCATTAGTATTAACTTTGATTTTTTCCCAGGCAGATTTTCTCAGAGCCATATTGGGACCTAAAAGATAAACATGACCGGATAATAGCTCTCCCAGTTTTACTGAAATAAGATAAGTGTATTCAGAAAGTACTTTATGAGGAATTTTTCTGGTGGGGGACAGCCATGCTCCGGTCATGGCAACAACTTTTGGATTTTTTTGAAAAGTGCTGTAGATAATTTTCAGCCAATTGGGTAGGACTATTGTATCAGCATCGGTTCTGGCGATTATTTCAGCTTGGGCTTCGTGAAATCCTCTTTCTCTGGCCGGAATCATCCCCTGTTTTCTTTCCCGGACAACTTTGGCGCCAAAATGTTTGGCAATACTAGCGGTTTTATCCGTAGAATTATTATCGACCACGATCAGTTCAAAATCCCGGAAAGATTGTTTTTGTATGGCATCCAAGCAGGCCGGTAAATATTTTTCTTCATTAAAAGCAGGGATAACTACGGAAATTAAAGGGTTTTTCACTAACGGATATGTTATCACGCTGTTTAATCTTAAAACAAGATTTATGTTATATTAATGCGCAATATGAAAACTGGAGTGATATTTATAAATTAATGATTAAACCTTATTTTTCTGTCATAATTCCGACTTTAAACGAAGAGAAATATTTGCCGAAAATCCTCAAAGCCTTGGCAGGACAAACCTACCGGGATTTCGAAGTCATTTTAGCCGACGGGCAATCCAAAGATAAAACTCTTATTGTTTTTAAAAAATTTCAGAAGTATTTTCCCGAATCTTCAGTCATCATCAGTAAAAAAGCCAATGTCGGACACCAGAGGAATTTAGGCGGAAAATCGGCCAAGGGTATTTATTTAATTTTTTTGGATGCTGATGTCGATATCAACCATACTTTTCTTGAAGAAATCCATCTAGCTTCAATTAAACAGGGTTTTAAATTGGCTACAACCTGGATTATTCCGGACAGTAATAATCCGATTGATAAAACCATGCTGATAATGGGAAATTTAGGCCAGGAATTATCAAAAGTCATCAACAAGCCTTTTGCCGGAGGCTATAATACGATTATCCGGCGGGATATCTTTGAAAGATTGAAAGGCTACCGGGAAGACATGTTAATAAACGAAGATCAGGACCTGGCAGTCCGGGCATTTAAGAATAAGATTGAAACTATCATTCTCCAGGAGCCTAAAGTCACATTTTCGCTCAGACGATTCAGATCCGAGGGTAAATTGGAAGTATTGCGAAAATATGCCAAATCAATCATCCACTTTTATCTTAAAGGACCTATTACCCATGAGCTGTTTGATTACAGAATGGGCGGACATGTTCATCGGAAACCCCAAAAAAAGTCTGATTTAACGAAATTTAAAACTTACCTTAAGGCCATGGAAAGACTGGAAGAAAAGATTATCGCCCTCCTATCCGATTAAGGTTATAATGTTTGAATATCTGTCATGAAAATAATTTCTGATCTGCAGATCCATTCTAAATATGCCAGGGCGGTCTCCCCGGAAATGGTGGTACCTAAAATCTGGGAATGGGCAAAAAGGAAGGGGATAGGCCTTATTGCCACCGGAGACTGGACCCATCCGTTATGGATGAGAGAGATTAAGAATAATCTTGAAGAAACAGGCCATGGACTTTTGAAGCTTAAAAACAGTCCGCCGGCTGGCTCAGATGGGCCGCAGTTCCTTTTGGAAACGGAAGTTTCCTGCATATACTCGCAGGGCGGCAGATTGCGGCGAATTCATACCATGATCTGGGCGCCTTCGATAGATTCAGCCGAAAAAATTAACAAAAAACTGCTTTCTTTAGGGGCTAACCTTATGTCGGACGGACGGCCGATTATGGGTTTGAGCAGTTTACAAATTGCCGATGTGGTTTTTTCAATCGACCCCAAAGCCCTGATTGTTCCGGCCCATATCTGGACGCCCTGGTTTTCTTTATACGGTTCGCAATCGGGATTTGATTCAATTGAGGAGTGTTTCGGCAGATTTGCCCGCTATATTTATGCGGTGGAGACGGGTCTCTCCAGTAATCCTCAGATGAACTGGCGGGTCAAAGAGCTGGATACACGCTCGATAGTTTCTTTTTCCGATGCCCATTCCGGTCCGAAGTTGGGACGGGAGGCGACAGTGTTTGAATTGTCCGAATTAAGTTTTGAGAGTATCCGTCAGGCTTTGATGAACCCGTCAAGAAAACAATCAGGAGAACAATCTCTTAACCGCATAGTTTACACCCTGGAATTTTATCCGGAGGAGGGTAAATACCACTATACCGGCCACCGTAATTGCCAGGTAAAACAGACACCTGAGGAGACCAGGGAAAAGGGGACACTTTGTCCGGTCTGCGGTAAAAAACTGACCGTGGGGGTTATGCACCGTGTTGATCAATTGGCAGGCAGAAGCGAAGAGGAGTTAAAGATGGAAAAGGTAATAGAAGATAACGGTATCCTGGCTTCTTTCTACCGTTCAGAAACGCTGCCGGACAGACCGCCATTTATTATGCTGGTGCCTTTGGCGGAAATCATTGCCGAAGTCAACGGCGGTCAACCTACTTCAAAGGGAGTCCAGAATGAATATTTTAAACTGGTTGATTATTTCGGTACTGAATTCAAGGTCCTGACGGAGGTTAAGACTGATGATTTGACTAAAATATCAGGGGAGAAGATATCTTCCGCAATTGGCAAGGTGCGCTCCGGGGATATTTTTGTCGATCCAGGGTATGACGGGGTATTCGGTAAAGTTAAAATCCATTCAGAGGAAAAGACAGAAACTGAATCTGCGGTTAAAAAACAAATGAGCCTGTTTTAGTTTCCATGGGAAGAAGAATATTAGCTGTTTTTGCTCATCCTGATGATGAAGCGTTCGGACCAGGAGGAACTTTAGCCAAATATGCCTCTGAAGGAGTGGAGATACATCTTCTGTCTGCAACCCGGGGCGAAGCCGGCCAAATTGATGAGGGGCTGAAAGAAAAGGCGGCTAATAAAAAAATCCATCATATCCGGGAAGAGGAGCTTTTAAGATCAGCGGAGATACTAGGCATTAAAAAAGTCGAATTTTTGAATTATATCGACGGCAGATTGTGTAATGCTGTCTATCATGGACTAGCCGGAAAAATTTTGGATAAAATCAGGGACTTCAAACCGCAGTTAATCGTTACTTTGGACCGACTGGGTATTTCCGGACATTTGGACCATATTGCCGTTTCCATGATTACCACTTTTGCCTTTAAAAAAACCAGTATTCCCCAAAAATTGTATTATCTTTGCCTGCCGCAAAAGCTCTATGATAAAAAATTACAGAAATATTTCATTTATTTTCCCGAGGGCTATAAAGAAAGCGAAATAACGACCAGAATTGACTATACCAAACATTGGGATGTCAAGAAAAAAGCCATGCAGCAGCATGCCAGCCAGAAGAAGGATGTCGATTCTTTGGTAAAGCGTTATAAAAAATGGCCAAAAACAGATCATTTCATTCTCAAATTCCACCGGAATGTAAAAATTAAATTTCCCGAGACGGATCTTTTTGCCGGCCTTGATTAAAGATTCTTATTGACCGGGTAAAAATCTAGATGCTATGCTGATAGTTGGGATCGGAGGTGATATTTTATGGCGGATAATGTCGCAAGCAATGAACAAATGATGGGTGCACTGGCAAACCTGCCAATAATTGGAATCTTATTTCTGATGATCGAAAAGAAAAATGAGTTTATAAGATTTCAAGCGATGCAATCAACTGTAGTTTGGGGAGTATTACTTCTGTTTTACATGGTTATGGGTATTGTGCCAATTCTTGGTTGGGTTATTGCACTTATACTTTCTCCGCTAATTTTAGCGGTATGGTTTATTTTATTATTAGTCTTAATGTGGAAAGCATACACCGGAGAGAAGTATAAATTGCCATATTTTGGAGAATTAGCTGAAAAACTACTGGCCCGTTTGAAATCTTAAACGATGTTTAAGGATCGGAAAGACGCCGGACACCGACTTTCCCGGAAACTTACGGAATATAAGTCACGACAAGACAGCCTGATAATTGCCCTACCGAGAGGCGGTGTAGTTGTCGGTAAGGCTGTTGCTGAAAATCTCCTGATTCCCTTAATGCTTCTGCCGGTAAAAAAATTATCCGCTCCTCTGAATCCGGAATTAGCCATCGGAGCTGTCACAATGGGAGAAGTAAAATATCTCGACTGGGATCTGATCGATAAATTAAATGTCCATAACGATTTTTTATCTGAAGAAATCCGGAAAAAGTATTCTATAGTTGCGGAACAGGCTGAATTATATAAGACTAAATTAGACCGGCTGCCTGAATATAAAAATTATCTTGTGGTTGATGATGGAATTGCCACCGGTTCAACGGCCAGAGCCGTAATCAATCTGTTGAAAAAGCAAGCCGGTAAAAAAAGAATAATTATTGCCGCTCCGGTAATTTCCAAAGATGTGGATATGGAATTTAAAAAAGAAGTTGACAGTGTCATCACTCTTTTAGTATCTGACGAATTCAGGGCTGTCGGGCAATTCTACCGCAGTTTTGATCAGGTGACCGATGATGAAGTTATAAAAAATTTGAAGAAAGGAGAAGAAAATTAAATGAAAATGATTGTCGGTTTGGGTAATCCCGATGAAAAATATCTCTATACCAGGCACAATATCGGCTATATGGTTGCGGAGAAGCTGGCTAAACAACTTCTGCCTTTGGAGAGATCCGAGATAGGCTGGGAAGGCAATAAGAAATTCACCGCTCAAATCTGCCGGATTAACGATTCTTTATTTCTAGTAAAACCCCATACGTATATGAACCGTTCAGGCATCGCAGTTTCAGCTCTTGCCGGTTTCTATAAAGTTAAAATTACCGATTTATGGGTAATTCACGATGATATTGATTTACCTCTTGGTAAAATCAGGATCAGAAAAGGGGGTTCAAGCGGAGGACACAACGGCGTTGAATCAATTATTAACAATTTGCCCTCTCCCGATTTTATCCGCTTTAGACTAGGTATCGGACGGGGGAAACTGGATATCAAAAAGACAACGGATATAAATTTATCCCGCCAGGGAATTGAAAAATTCGTACTGTCTCCTTTCAGAGACAGGGAAGGCGGGGAAGCTAAAAAGATGACCAAGAATACCGTCAAAGCAATAGTTTTAGCACTTGAAAAAGGAATCGAAAAAGCAATGAACAGGTTTAACTAAAAACGGGAAGGATGATGACTTTTTTAGCTTGCATGAATCTGATTAGTCTTTTCAGAGCGAAGTAGGAAAGAGAGATGCCTCCGGCCATGAGCGTTCTTTCCATTAGTGTTTGCGGGATAAGGGCCAGCCACAATTCCTTTGACAGACCGAAAGCCCAAACCCATAAAGCTCCGCCGACCGCATGAGCGCTAAAAGTGGCTCCCAGACTTCTCAAAAACAGATTTTTCCGGTAAAAATGGGCTGCAATTGGAATCAGCCATAGCAAACTGTATTGCCAGGCGCTTCTGCCAATCGGATGAAGATTGAAGATGAGAATAGATAGAACCGGGATCAAAAGATTATATTTTCGGTTTTTGGCAAAATAAAAAACGGCAAACAGTACCGGGAAAATTCTGATAAGTGAGGCGAATCCGGTAAATGAGTCCGGATGGATCAGGAAATTAACTAATTGAATCAGAAGGACGGTCATAATTCCCGGCAGGGTTGCCAAAAAAGCTCCGGCTGTAGGCGCCAGGAAGTCATAGAGAGTAAATGTAACATTTCCACCCAGAAGTCTGGTAAAGGGAATCTGTAAAGCAATCAAACCAATCAGGAAAAAGAGGCTTAAAAATGCAAATTTTGACCTCATGTTTTTCATAGTGGAAATTTTAACCATTTTATCACCCCAGATTTTCCTGTCAATCGTCATATTTATTGTTATTCAATAGCGGGCCAGCCAGGGGTATATGAACTTTTATCTCCTTCATTTTATATTTTTGGAAAATTAATTTTAGATTGTTATAATGCTCAAAATGGAAAGAATATTATATAGGGAAAATCTTTTAACAGCCCCGCAATTATCAGGAATTATTGTTCCGCTGATGACCCCGTTTAAACGGACGGATGATGGTCAAGGTAAAACTGTTGATACTGCAAGTCAAGATTTATTAATTAAAAGATTGGTTGCCGCAGGTGTTCATGGCATATTTTTGGGAGGCAATGCCGGTGAGGGAAGACAGATGGATGTTGCAAATTGGAAGCTGTCAATTAATTCTGGTATAGAATCAGTCAGAAGTACAGATGCTCATATACCTGTGGTGGTTGGCGTATTAAGAAAAGATTTGAAAGAAGTCGTTTCATTAGCTTTATATGCCCAAAAACAGGGGGCTGATGCGTTAGTTCTTGCTCCGGGTTTTACTGAAGCGGATATTTATGACACAAGAAATAAAGTCATGCAGGCAACAAATATACCGATTGTTCTTTATAACAATCCTGAATTCCATGGTGATAGAAGTGATTTAGATGATGGTAAAAATTTACCGATTACTTTTATTGGAAATTCTGCAAAATCAGAGCGCATAATAGGAGTCAAAGATACTTCAAGAAGTCTTACCTATCTTGCACAACTTTTAAAATACAGAGATCCCAATAGTTTTCATGTTTTTCAGGGAAATACAGAAGGAAATGGCTATATTAATGAAATTTCAGCAGATTGCGACGGTATGGTCCCTGTGGAAGCAAATGTTTATCCTGAAGCCCTGGTAAAGCTTTGGGAAAACGGCGACAGTAATGATTTGTATAAGGTATTAGAATATTTTAAGCAGCATACAGAGGAATCCGGCGGAACTTTAAGGTTAATTAAGAAATTACTAAATGATCCCAATGACAGAGTATTAGCAACTGCAATGATGTATGAAGACGAATAGCAAATTAAGTTTTTTTAGAAAATGATAGTTTTAAAAATCCGGATTATTCAATGCCGGGGCGCCAGCCGCCGGCAACTTCGATATTAGCGCCGTTGAGATAACCGGAGGCGGGAGACAATATGAAATTGATGGCATTTTCAATATCTTCAAATTGGGCATAGCCGCCGGAAGGGGTTGGCGGTTTGGCCACACTGGTTTTGAGGATTCCCGGAGAAACGGAATTGACGGTTATTGCGAATTTGGCATATTCGTAAGCTAAAACTTTAGTCAGCATGATGACGCCTGTTTTGGCAATATAGTAGGGCGTGGTATTTTTCCTGACTGTCAGCGAATCGGCAGTGACACAGCCGAAATTGATGATCCGGCCCCATTTTTTCATTTTCATATAAGGCAAGACTTCCCGGCAGCAGAGAAAGGTTGAGTAGAGGTTGGATTCGATGACATCTTTGAATTTAGCAAAAGTGGTTTCGGAAAAGGGGAGGTAGATAAAATTGCCTATAAGGTTAACCAGAATATCCACCGGTCCCAATTTTTGACGGATATTTCTAAAAAGAAGCGCGACTTCTTTTTCCTGTGATAAATCAGCCTGAAAGATATCGCCTGTTGAACTTTTTTTGATTAAAGACAAAGTTTTTTCTGCCTCGTCACGGCTATGATGGTAATGGACAGCGACTCTGGCCCCTTTTTTTGCCAAAGAAACAGCCAAATGCCTTCCCAAATTCTGACCGCTGCCTGTAACTAATGCAACTTTATCTGTTAAATTATTTTTCATATTTCTTTAAGGACTCACCCTATATTTTTCGTGCTCGGATCCCTTCCCCTTCGGGGCGGGGTAGGCCATCGCGCGAAAAATCTGGGTTCGTCCTTTTTGATAGGTTATAATCTGTGGGCAATGATAAGGATAATGGCAGAAGCCGTCAAGTTTCTGGAGAATTATATTCCGGCTCCGGAGAAGAAGTATCCGGGGGATTTGGGATTAAAGCGTATGCAGAAGCTGGTTGAGCTATTGGGGAATCCTCAATTGAAATATAAGACAATTCACGTCGGCGGCACTTCCGGCAAAGGCTCGACAGCTACCATGATTGCCTCTATTTTAGGCCAAAAATATAAGACAGGTCTTCACACTTCGCCTCATTTGGAAAGGATCAATGAAAGAATAAGTATTTTTTCAAGGGCACCCCATAACAGAGAGAATGAAATTTCTGATGTAGAGTTTATCGGATTGCTCAATGAAATTAAAACTACTATTTGGAAGATGGAGAAGAGTGAGTTGGGACCGCCGAGCTATTTCGAAATAGTGACGGCGATGGCTTTTTTGTATTTTGAAAAGAGGAAGACAGATTTTGCCGTAATCGAAGTCGGCCTGGGAGGGCGCTTTGATGCGACCAATGTCATTAAACCGATCGTTTCCGTCATTACCAATATCGGTCTCGATCATACGGAAATATTGGGGGAGACTGTTGAGGAAATCGCTCAAGATAAGGCAGGCATCATTAAAAGAGGCATCAAAGTCGTTGTCGGAACAGACCAGCCCTCGGTTAAAAAAATAATTCTGCAAAAATCGTTAAAAGAAAATGCTAAAGTTTTTCTCATGAACCGGGATTTCAAAATTGATACTAGGAAAATCTCGTCTGATGGAAGCGTTTTTCATTACATTGGGAAAAATAATTATTATAATTTAAGAATAAATTTGTTGGGAAGACATCAGATTGATAATGCAGCAGTGGCTATTAAAGTTACCGAGGCAGTCGGCGGGCTAACTGAAAGTGACATCAGATCAGGTTTAACAAAGGCAAAGATTGCCGGACGGCTGGAAATTATCAGCCAAAAACCGTTAATCATTTTAGACGGAGCCCATAATCCGGACAAAATGAAAGCTTTGGTTGGGGCAATACAGGAAATCTGGCCGGAGAGAAAAGTTATCGTTGTTTTGGCCATTAAGAATGATAAAAATGCTACAGAGATGATCGATATACTCAAGCCGCTGGCCCAAAAATTTATATTAACCGGTTACCGGGTGGTTATGGATCAGGGAGAAATTGTTTCTTACGATACAGACGATTTAGCTGCCTTGATGGGACAAAAAAGGAAGGTTATCATCATTAACGATCCGCTAAAAGCCTATGATGAAGCAGTTAACAAAACCGCTGGAAAAGATTTAATTTTGGCAACAGGTTCATTATACTTATTAGGTCTTATTCAGAAAAAAATAAATTCATGAAGCAGACTAAAATCCAGTCAGTAGGGGATATCTTAATCAAATTTAATCCGTTGGAAGACAAGTTTATTTCCCGGGAATTCCAGGCTTACGGGTATCATCTGGCTGAAACATTAAATGATATCAAACATAAATCCCTCTACATGAAGCTGGCTAAAAATATTCCCAGGCCTCTTTTGGGAAAAGCACTGACTTTTTGCGCGGATGCCAAAGTCAAAAGTAAAGGGAGGCTCTTCATGTGGAAACTGAAGGAGCTGGGAGCATGGGAAAATAAAAACACAAAGAAAAAAACAGCTGATAGTAGAAAAATACCCATTAAAGACATACCGTTTTAGATGTCTAATTCTTTTTTGCAGATTCAATAATATCCATATACAACTTTAATTATTTAATGAGAATATTAATTATCACGGCAACCTATGTTCCCAGTATAAATGGTATAGCTATAACTTTATTACAACAAAAAGAAGAATTGGAAAAAAGAGGGCATGATGTGACGCTTGTAGCTCCGTATCATCAAGATGGAAATATCGAGAAAAACGTAATAAGAGTCCCTTCACTACCTAATCCGTTTGCTTCAGATTACCCAATTCCCGTTCCGTTTATTAGATCACTTGAATCGTACAGAAAAATACGCAAGGCAGAAATAATCTACTTTCATCATCCGTTTTATATGGGAAAACTTTCATTAATGCTGGCAAAGTCATGGAAAGTTCCCTCAGTGTTTTTTTATCATACACAGTATAAAAAATACACTCAAAACTTTTTACCAAATAACTATTTATTTAAACATATTCCGGATTTAGTAAACCGCCAGGTAAAAAATATTATAAATAGCTCGGATGCCGTTATTGTTGAAACTAATAGCGTTCTGGATGAGTTGAAAAAACAAGGGATAAAGGTAAAAATTACAGTTATTCCAACCGGAAGGAAATTTGTCAGTAGAACTAATTCAATAGAAGACTTACGGATTAAATATAAGATCCCCTCAAATAAAGTGGTGATTTTGACAGTATCCAGGCTCTCAAAAGAAAAAAATTTAAACACTCTTATAAACATCTATAAAAAATTGAAAAGATTACCTGAAGCAATATTGGTTATTGTCGGTGACGGTTCTGAAAAACAGAAGTTAATAAACCTGTGTAAAATAAATAATATCGAAAATGTATTATTTACCGGAAAAATAGATTTTTCTGAAATCCATGAATTTTATCAATTAGCGGATGTTTTTGCTTACCCATCAATATCTGACACTCAAGCCATAGTCTTATCCGAAGCAATGAGTTTTGGTTTACCTCTGATAGGATTCTCTGCACCCGGTCCGATTGATTTTATTAATCATGCTGAAAATGGATTCATCGCTCACAATGAAACTGATTTTCTGGCCTACTTGGAAAAACTTATTAGTCGGCATGATTTAAGAAAGAGAATGGGAGCAAGGTCTTATCTAGATTCAGGCAAGTACACTTTTGAAAATACTGTAAACCTGACAGAGCAACTTTTTCGAGAGGTAATAAATAATCAATGATCAAAGAACCGATACGACTTCCAGGGTGGCAGTCAGGCAGTTATTGTGGACATACTTCTTCCTGGCTGCCCAAGAGATATTTTTCACCATTCGGTGAGAGTAATCAAACAATTACCCCTCAGACAAATTTCATTTTCAAACCATCTATAACAGGCTGGTGTTCTTGGCATTGGTTTGGTTTTAATATAAACGAAGAAATTATCCTCAATCAGGCTAGGTTAATTGCCCGCAACCGAGATATTTATCCTCTGGATTATATACTAATTGACGATGGTTGGTGCAGACTGGGTGACTGGCTTGAGCCAAACAGAAGAAAGTTCCCTCATGGCATGAAATGGTTAGCCACAGAAATTAAAAAACTCGGACTTAAACCGGGTATTTGGATTGCTCCTTTCTTTTCAGAATTTGCTTCTATGCTTTTCCGTAACCGTCCAGAGCTATTTATAAGGGGCGCGAAAGGTAGAATAATTGAAGGAACTAAAGTCGGGTTTTTTGATTTTCTAAATCCTTTAAAACGCGGAATACTGGATCTATGTAATAATAATGTTCAAATATATTTGAAAGAAGTTATAGATAACATAGTTGAATGGGGTTTTGAATTAATTAAACTGGATTTTTTATATGCGAATCATTTCAACCCCAAGTTTAAGAATTCAGAAGAGCCTGACAGATTGTTAAGAGAATTTTTATTATCCATAAGAAACTCATATCCCCAAATGTATACACTTGCTTGCGGATGCCCGCTGAAACCCGCATTATCAGCAGTCGATGCTCTTAGAATTAGTGATGATATAAATGTCCCCCAATTGAAATATTTATGGCCTTTCAATTCTTTAATATTTTCTCTACGATTAAAACAGCTAGAATCGAATCTTGACTACAGAGTGACGTTATCTAAGTTTGTAAATCTGGATCCGGATGCCTTCCTCTGTCATAAAGGACACGGGTTACAACCATCGCAAATAGTAAGACTGCAAAATCTAGTTAAACAAGCCGGTGGTCTTAAATTTCTAGGTGATGATTTAACCAAATTGAATAAAAAGGAAATTGAAAAATTTATTAAGCCTTTATTTAATTAACAGTTAATAGTCTCTGGTATCATGAAAACACTTGCAAAAAATAAAACAAAAAAAGTCGATTGGAAACGGATCGGGGAAGGCAATTTATTCCGTCTGGTCATTCTTCTGGTAAGTGGATTCCTTTTGTATCTTTTATGGATCAACAAGGATGATTTAAGGGATCTGGAAAGTTTGGGATTTATCGGCATTTTCATCATTAATTTTATTTCCAATGCTACTATCTTTTTGCCTGCTCCAGGCGGATTCTCGGTTTTTTTCGGAGGGGCTATTTGGAATCCTTTGCTGGTCGGAATCGTATCAGGCATTGGAGCGGCCATGGGGGAACTTTTTGCCTATTTCTTAGGCTACGGCGGACGGGGAATATTACATCTTATTGAGAAAAGCGGAAAGTGGGTAAAAATCCTTGAAGGATTTTTTCACCGGGCCGGATTTATCACTACCCTCATTTATTCCGTTTTACCCATCCCTTTTTTCGATGTTTTAGGGATTATCGCCGGAGCTGTCAATTATCCGGTCTGGAAGTTTTTTCTGGCTGTTTTGGCCGGACGGATAATCAGAAATATAGTTATAGCCCTAACCGGCGCTAAATTTCTAAACCAGTAAGCTATCACTATCTGAAGGAGAATATGACCTGGGCAATCAGAATAGCAATATAACTGGAGAAAAGCACAAAGCCTTCCTTTCGCGAAATGCCCCTGCCGGAAATCATATAGATAAACAACAGAAAACTGATCCACATGACAACCGGGATATCAAAAGTCAGCCAGTTGGCCTGCATTTCAATCGGAGAGATCATGGCGATAATTCCCGTTGTCACGAGTAAGGTAAAGACGTTGGAGCCGATAGTTTCCGAAACTGCCACTTCGGTCAAACCCCTCCTGGTGGCTTTGTAAGCGGCCGCAATATTAGGTATAGATGGAACGAAAGCTCCGATAGTCATGCCGACCAATAAAGGGTCCAGCGAGAATAAATTAACCAGGGTAATCAGCTGTTCTGAAAAAAGATAAGTACCTGTTAAAAGAAGGATTAATCCAAGTGAAAAAGAGAGCCAACCGGCTTTGATATGCCCCAAATCCAGACCGATCAGCTGAAGTTCAATTTCAATATCGCGCTTTAAAGCCTCTTCATTGTATTCAGTATGTTTTTCCTGCAGAAAGACATTGGAAAGGTAGGGGATGAACAATAAAAGCAGGGCAAAGCCGTGAAGCCGGGTAATAGTACCGCCCGAGGATAGGGCAAAAATCAGGATGGGTATGACGATTGAAAAGACGCCGTCGCGCATAATCATATTTCGCGAAACCGATAGAGGTTTTATCATGGCCGGCAAACCGACCATCAGTCCGATATTGCAGACAATTGAACCAAAGATGACTCCCAGGCTGATTTGTGGGAAGCCCTTTAATCCGGCATCAACAGCTACCAAAATTTCCGGCAGAGAGACAACCATAGAGACCAAAATCAGAGCGACAGAAACATTTGAAGTTTTAAGTTTTGCGGCAATAGGAACCAGCGAATCCGTCAGCCAATCAGCACCTTTAGAAATGAGGAGTATACTGGTTATAATAAAGAGAATGAGCAGAAAAAGAACCATTTTGAATATATAAAATATACCATGAATTCCGTCAGAGCTCATCTATTTATCAGAGGTGATGTGACCGGCGTCGGTTTCCGGTATTGGGCGGTGAGAGAGGCTAATAAACTTAAAATATTCGGCTGGGCAAGGAACATAGATGCGGGATTGGTAGAAATAGTGGCGGAAGGGAAGAAAGAAAGCATTATGAAGATGATCGAGATCTGCAAAAGCGGTCCGGAAACTTCTCTCGTTAAAGAAGTTAAGGTGAAATGGGAAGTGGCGGAAAATAAATTGAACGGGTTTGAAATAAGGTATTGAATATGTATACAATGGAATCATGAAGCGGCAAACTTTTATCGTTTGGTTTTTGATATTTATTGTCTGGGCTTTTTACCGTTCAAAAATTGCCCTTCCGGAAAAGATAGATGAATTCATAGTCAAACCCTTAATTTTCGTAGTCCCTCCCCTATTTTTAGTTTGGGTTTGGGAGAATAAAAAGCTAAAGGAATTGGGTTTGAGTTTTGAAGTCAAGAAATTCCTGACGGATTTATATATTGGTGTTGTCTTGGGGATAATTCTGGCGGTCGAAGGGTTGATGGCCAATTATCTTAAATACCGCAGGTTTTCTTTTGAACCGGTGGACGCGGTCATTATTGCCGGAGGCATCGGCTCTTTCCTCCTGATTAACCTGGTCACAGCTGTTTCTGAAGAAATTTTGGGTCGCGGCTTTCTCTACGGTAGGCTTTATAAAGCCACTAAAAAACAACTTTGGTCAGCCATGATTGCCAGTTTTCTCTTTATGCTTCTGCATTTCCCGATTATGTTTACCAGACTTCACCTGACAGGTTCCGCTTTATTATTTTACCCGTTATCTATTTTTCTGATGGGAGTGACTAACAGTTACCTCTATACTTTACGCGGGAATCTTCTCCTGCCAATCCTGCTTCATGCCTTCTGGAACATGACGGTCAGTTTGTATTTATGAGGCAGAAGCCACTTTTTTAATAATAGTATTTCCTTCGGGGTTATGAATTTTCCCCAAAACGCTATCGGGAACTCCCTTTTGTTTTAGCCACTTTATCAGCTTTAAAGCAAATTTCCGTCTTATTGGAAAATCACGAATAAGCGTACTTTTTTCAACGGAAGATGTCAGCGGTCCCAGAGATTTAATATCGGTTTTCATTTCTTCCATTGTTTCGTCAATATAATCTCTAAACTCTTCCAGCCAAACCTTCGCATCGGGATATTGATGATCTTTCGGTTGAGGATACCGGGTGCGGAAATAAGCTTTATTAGATGATGATCTGTAATAAAAGCCGGCATGGGATAGATTGACATCAGTTTCACCGTCGGTATAGGCGGCCGCCACAAGCGGAAGATAAGCCGAATGAGCAATACTTTCTTCAATATTATCCCTTATGTAATCAGCCAATTTATGCGGTAGGCCATAAAAAGTTTCTGGATTTAAAGTTCCTGTAGAGACAATTAATTGGGTGAGTTTGTTGTTGTTACTATCCGTTACATTTTTTTTAATATGTTCTACGGCTTCAGGTGAAAGGGCGGAATCCGGAATAACCATTATCCGGTTATTTTCATTTTCAATTACAAAACCCTGAACATATTCAGCCGGCAGGCCTCCGGTGTGAGGAATTTCAATGGCTGAAATTTTTGCATTGGTTATTTCTCTGTATCTCCCCGGTTGATTATCGTCTTTAATCCATGATTTTAATTCAGCCTTGTCCAAATTCAGGTTATTATAACGGAGACCGATGTTTTTTTCCGGGTCAGCCGTTTTTCCACTTAAGGTTTTTAGCCTTTTAAATAATTTGTCAGGCATATAATTTTTGGTCGGTTTTTCACCCTTTTCACCCATTGATTCTAATGAGTGATGTTTGGCGATTTCAGTCTTCCAGCTCAAAGGCCCGAAAACTTCCAAGTTTTCATTAGTTTCCATCATGGTTCTAATAAGTTCGAAGTCATAATGATCGGCATCTAGGTGAGAAATAAGTACGGCATCAATACGGTCTGCCAAAATCCGACCAACTCGGGAGGTATTGGTTTCATCGGCATTGCTATTTTCATCAGGGGGAGCTTCGATCATGGTATGAGTATATCTTTCAGCGTTTAGTTTTACCGAATGGGAAGCAATTCCACCTGAAGGTGGGATAAGTTTTCCTGACTCACTTTTTTTGAAACTTCTGCCAATTAATGCAGGATCAATAGCAATTTTTTTACCGCCGATACTGATGATAAAAAATGAAGCTGATATCTTAAGGATGTCTCCATCCTGAAGCCTGTCTATATTATTAAGAACATCATATATTTTAAATTGATCCGGTTTAAAATTTTTGGGCACTTCACGTGGATTAGGCAGAGAAATTGATACTTCGGACATATATTTTAATTAATATTATAATACCTTATACTTTAATCCCAAATATAAGATAACTGAAATACCCGACAGGATTCTTCGGGAACTGTTGGCTTATATCAAAACGAAATATCCCAGCGTGTATACTATCGGGTGCGGATGTCCGCTCGGTCCGGTCGATGAGATTCCGGCAACTTGAGGACAATTTGAGAGTTCGGAGGGAGGCAAACAGAATATGGAATATCGATCCGGATGTTCTGGTGGAGAGGAAGGCGACCGGATTCTCGACAAGGCAAACTGAGAAACTGAGGACACTGATTGAAAATAGCGGAGGACTCTATTTTCTAGGCGATGATTTAACAAAGTCTGCCGATAAATTTCCCGAGGTGTGCTATTTGGCGGTATAGCCTGCCTTTTTGATGATTGCCTCTATTTTTTTCTCGTCCAGAATATCAGGATCGTATTCAACTTCAGTCAAACCCTTAATTTTCGTAGTCCCTCCCCTATTTTTAGTTTGGGTTTGGGAGAATAAAAAGCTAAAGGAATTGGGTTTGAGTTTTGAAGTCAAGAAATTCCTGA
>Ga0209541_10005136_pt1 | contig 22911 bp, 22 predicted proteins | sample RifCSPlowO2_01_FD_184027 | JGI IMG/M metagenome (GOLD analysis project Ga0209541, IMG submission 184027) | Groundwater microbial communities from Rifle, Colorado - Rifle CSP2_plank lowO2_0.1 (SPAdes) (version 2) | ecosystem: Environmental > Aquatic > Deep subsurface > Groundwater | place...
CCGTCCTGCCATAATCGGTGAGTTCGCCGTCTTTAGTTCTTTCTCCGTGACGAATGACCTTGAGGATCAAAAGAACCTTCCTACCCGTTTCTTTCGCTTCTCCTTTTTCAAATTTAGGAGCTTGTTCTGACATATTCTACTTATATTAAGACCCCTTCTGAACTTTTACAATGCAGACGGGTAAAAAAATAGACACGCAAGGCGTGTCTTAATTAAAATCCTTCAATTCTTTCCTCGCGAAAGCGCATTCTGGCGGTCTCTTCATGCAGATAATCCGGTAGATAGACAGGGCGGCCGTCGAGCTCTACGACTCCGCCGGCGCAAACTCCGTCGAGATTCTCATATTCTTCGAGAAGTTGTACGCAGAGAAGCGCTTCCTCTTTTGATTTACGCAAAATTGCGCGGGCAAAGCGGGTAACGATATTCCATTCTTTGGACGACCAGTTTCTTTTTCCGCCTGGGTCTGTTGCCGTCATTGCCCCCCCCTTGTATGCGGAGCTAAAGTTATGTGGAGCTAATAGTATGGTATACCGAAGTTGTTTTTCGTGTCAATGGCGAACTGGGGGAACTGTGGCAATTAGAGAAACCTTTTTACCCGTCGCATAAACTGCGGCCACGATGATATGCGGTTGATGCCGTGGGGGAGCTTTGTGAAAACGCTATGAGGATCCAGAAGGAATTTTTGGCGGACCGATGGAAGGCCCTTGAGAACGCTTAGCCGATCATCCAGAAAAACTTCTAAACCGAGGCGCTTGGCAATGCGTTCCTTGTATTCGTCGCGCCCGACGAAGAAAATTCTTTCTTGCGGGAAGGAATGAAAATGAGCAGCAAACCATTGTCTTGGATAGTGGCGGCCGGCCTCCCTCCGTGAAATGACGTATACGTCGGCTCGGGAGGATAGGTATGTAAACCCTTTAATGGCCCCGGCTACCGGCGGGAGCGCGAGCGTTGCCTTGCCGTAGATGTGGCGCTGGAGTTTTTCATAGTTGTGGCGAGACATTATTTTTTTGAGCACGACGCCGTGGGTTTCATGCGGGCGTATGCAATATCCGAGCCGTTTCGCCAGCCGTACCTTCATATCGGTAAAATCGATAAGGACGCCATCGATGTCTATTCCGATTTTTGTCCACAGAAACGCATTGCTTTTCTTAGGCGCGTGCTTCATATTATATCCAGTATATCGTGTTTCTTGAAAATGAGAAAAGGAGCAGAGAAATGACCAGGAAGGATTCTTTGAAAGAGAGAGCGCAGAATTTACTGCCAAGAATTCGTGGTCGGCCGTACATGCTGGAATTAACCGGTTCGCCGTCGTCGGGCAAAACCACGATTAAAAAGATCCTCGATACGTTTTACCGCCGCTGCGGATTCCGCGTGGCAGTGCCGCTTGAAGGCGCAGAGGCCATCCGGCACATTTCCAGAAAAACGCATCTCTACAACGTGCGGACCGGCATCTACGCGCTTAAGAACCTGATTGATTATTCGGTGAGCGGTAATTATGATCTCGTGATTTTCGATCGGTGTCTTTTCGATGCATTCGGCTGGATGCGGTATTGGTACGAAAGGGGAGACATTGACGAGGCGCGGATGGTCATGCTGCAGCAGTTTTTTACAAGTCCCCAGTGGCTTTGCCTTATTGATGCGGCATTTGTGATTGTGGCTGATCCAGAAACCGTGGAGTCTCGGGAACAAGAGATTAATATTCTGGACGAAGACGGAGAAACCACGAATTCTAATAATATCCTGCGCTTGATTCGAATTTTCGGCGGCATGCAAAAAGAATTTTTTGCGAAAGGCGCTCCCATGCAATTTATCGATACCTCGGACTTGCCGAAGAGGGAGATGGCTCGAGTTGTTCTCGGTCAAACCCTTGACTTGCTGGAGGCGGCGCATGGAAACCGATAAGAAACAATCCCGCGATTCGTTTAAAAATTTGACGCTTGATGGCATCTCTCTTGTGACTTTCTTGCGGTTGGCCCTGAAACAGCTTGTGCATTCCGTCGATCCGGAGCATCATGAGGTATTTTTGACAAGGGACACGAGAAAGCTTCACGCGCTCTTTTTTGGATTACGCGAGCGGTATCAAAACACGTTTTCCGTTTTAAAGAAAATGAATTTTTATAACCAGGGAGCATTTCCGTATAGCGGCGGGTTACGAGAAGCACTGGAGATTCTTTTGCTGTCCGGTGGATTGTTGTATATTGAAGACGCTATGGCGATAAAGTGGTATCCGGATTCAAAACAAGCTATAGACGCGGATTTAAATAAGCTTCTAGGCGACGAGGAGAATTTGTGGCTGAATTTTGGCGGATTTGTTTTTGAACTTGAGGCACTTATCGTTCCTTCCCCGATTAACGGAAGACTTCCCGAAGGATTGAGATGAAAATAAAACCCCGGTTCTTGTCATTTGACGGATCGGGGTATTTTGATCCTCCCGGGGGATCATAAACCCCGGCCTTCAGGCCGTTCCTTGACTAAAGGTTAACCTCTCCGTTATACTGCTTTCAGATTTCAATTGACAAGCGAATAAAGGAGGAGTTCGTGGACGAAGTCAAGCCCCATGTTTTACCAACTGCCAGCCGAGAATCGCAAAAAAACCCTTTCGTTATTGACAGTTTACATGTTCATGGTGAACCGTATACCGAAGAAGAGCTTAAAATTATTCTTGGGGCAATCCTGGATAGAATTGATACCCCTTTTAAGACAAGCCAGCCGGCAAGAAAGAACATCCTCATTGATTTGTTTGGACCTTTTAAGGCCGGTAAAGATACAATAACCGAAAAATTCGATCTGTTGTTCCGTAGAATTGGCTTCAATGTATTCTGTCCGCCCGAAACAGCGGAAAGTTACGATATTCGAACCAAAACAACCGCCGATATTCTTCTCACCCAGGCAAAGCATCTGGCCGAAATACAACAACGGCTGATCAACAGGGCATATGATCGGAACTATCATTTGGTAATCACCCATCGCGGCCTTATTGACGAACTTTACTGGTATAACCGCTGGATGCGCGAAGGCCGTACAACCGCCGAATATTACAACAATGTCAGAAATTTCATATTCCAATTACTCCGCCATGATCTTGTTGACGCTTTTATATTTCTGACGTGCTCACCAGAAACCTCTCTCGCGCGTGAATATAAAGGCTCACTAATTCAAACTCGCGGATCAAACATGACTGAAACGGTCCTGCGGCAAGCTCGGGATATTTTCGATGAAGTGTTAGCCGACGTAAACAAGAACGTTCCCGGCCTGCCAATATTTCATGTGGATACGACTGATCTAACAATCGAAGACGAGCAACGGCGAGTACTTCAACTCATTCTTCCCACAATATGCGCCAGATTCGGCGTATCGCCGGCAGATTTTATTCCTTCTTCTCTTACGTTACTTAGAAAAGAATCGTCGCTCATTCCAGTTTTCAACGAACAGCTAAAATTAAGAGGCCGTCCAAAAGAAGATGTCGAGTCGTGCGGCTGGCTATTTGGCGGCGAAACGACGCAGAGCGACATCTATCTTAATCCTCAACCCGAACAAAAAGACCGCAACGGAATATTTGAAGAGGTAGTTATCGTGCGGGAAGAAAACGGAAAGTTCAGCTACGCTTATAAAAGCCCGTCAAGAAACAGCATTTTGTCTCATAATGTTCCTTTGAGATTCGATAATATCGTCGAAGGACAGGTTCAAAAGCTCCTGGCGCAATATCCTGCAATTCTCCGATTCAAAAAATCCAGACGCAGCTATTTTCTTGATCCCGGATTGTTGAAATACGGAAATGATAAGATTGTTTTGCACATTGACACGATTGAAGGATTTGGAGACTACACCGAAATTAAATCAGTTGGCTCTCCGCGTCGAACCCATACCAAAGAACTTTTTGAGCTGGCAACCCGGCTCGGTTTCAGCCCGGCAGACATTATCGAAGGGAATTACCTTAGTTTGGCATTGGCCCGAGACAAAGAAACGGCGCACGCATGAAATGCGCCTTTTTTTAACCATGCCCGCGACTCTCTGTCCATTTGGAGTTAACCCATTTTTTAAAAAAACCGCATCTGGTATGCGGTTATGCTTTTTTAGATTCGGCGATGCCGAATTTTTCATTTATCTGCTTCGTTTTGATTCTTCTGTATAAAACCGTAAGAATGAATGCCAATGCTACAAATCCGATGAAAACATACAGATTATGTGGCGGCTGGAAATACCTCTCCAGGGCCGGCCCAAGAAGAAAAACGCCTAGTACCGCAAGAAAGGGCCACATAGCCGAGCGGCGGTACGCTTCAAAAATTTCTTGTTCCGCGCTTGCATGCCGCACAGCTGTTTCTGTAGTTGTTTCCGGAAAAGCCTTTGCGCAATAAGAACAAAAGCGCGCCCCGTCAAACCATGGTTGGGACTTGCTGCATCCTGCGCAGGATATAGAAGCCATGATCCCTCCTGTCCGAAGCGACAATTTCAATAAGCCATTAGCAACTATACTATAACTACGGAGAGCGTCAAGACGTTGAAGTTGCCAGGGGGTATGTAATTTTCCAGCAAAATTAATCTCGTTGGGGTTTAGAGCGCTTGCTCGTATGTTTGCCTTTTGCGTATCAGCCTGTATTTGTTTTGATCAACTAGTATTTCTGCCGGTTTTCGGCGGAGGCCGTAGTTTGACGACATAATAAATCCGTAGGCGCCTGTATCCAATACGGCAAGAAATTCACCCGGCTTCATCAAGGGGAGCGAAATGCGGTTGGCAAAGAAATCCGCGGATTCGCAAATGGGGCCGACAACCGAGGTGAGTTGTTTGGGGCGGCTTGTCGCCTGAAGAGGGACGATACGGTGCGTCGCGCCGTAGAGCGCGGGTCGAATGAGATCGTTCATGGCCGCATCGATGACGGTAAAATGATTGCCGTAATTTTCTTTGGTATATAATACTTTGGCAAGAAGGATGCCGGCGCCGGCAACAATGCGCCGGCCCGGTTCAATGACCAGGGTGAATTGCGGATAACGCTTGAACAGGCGCGCGGTAGGCTCGAAATATTTTTTTGCGTCGAATGTTTTTTGATGACGGTAGTCGTATGGAAATCCGCCGCCAAGGTCAATGTACTGTATTGCTGCCCCCTTGGCATTCAGCGTGAGGGCGATTGAGATGAGCCTTGCCGCCAGCAATTTTCTTGTATCCGGATTTTCAATTTGGCAGCCGATGTGCGCATTGATGCCGACGAGACGCACATACTTTGATTGTTTAATGAATTCGAATATGCGCAGAGCGTTTTGGGGGCTGACTCCGAATTTGTGCTTTTTTTCTCCTGTGGCAATATAGGCATGAGTTTTAAAGCGGATATCCGGATTAACCCTGATGGAAACATCAATCTTTTTTAAGAGTGTGCGCGCCAATTTTTTAATGAGCGCCGCTTCCTGCAGCGACTCCACGGCAATATAACGGCACCCTTTTTGTATCGCGAACGCGAGCTCTTCGGAAGACTTGCCCGGGCCGGTGAAAATAATGTCTTTTCCGCGCGCTCCGGCTTTCGTTGCGGCCCGCATTTCTCCTTCCGAGTCAACATCAAAAGAACAGCCCTCGCGTTTGAGGATTTTCAAAAGTTCCACGTTCGCATTGGCTTTTACTGCATAGTGGATCCGGCCGCCTATTCCTTTAAGTGCATGCGCGAATGAGCGGTATTCTTTGACGATTGACTCTTTGGAGTATGCGTAAAGAGGTGTCCCGAATTTCTCGGTAAGCTTTTTGATCTCGACATTCTCCATATAAAGGGATTCATTTTTGAATCGGATCATCGTTATCACTATATCGTAAGCCGGCCGCGTTAGCAATTTCTTTCAGAAGCATATTAAAAATGCCTGCCGAGAAGCAGGACTTAAACGTCTTGGGTCGTAGAAAGGCGGGGCGGCGTACATTCTTTTGTTTCTAGCAGTGCCCCCTCCGCTTCCTTTAGGCTTTCGATATACAGGCGGACCCGGCCTAGGGCCTCCATGTCTTCCTTGAATAGCGTTATGAGATTTAGAGAAGGCGCCGGAGCGTTGGTGAGGTTTGGCATCGGTAGATCGTCCGCCTTTTGCGCGGTTTGAAAGAGATCGCGAGCACCCTCTTGAATCTTTTTATGCCGCGCAATGAGGTTTTGGCCGACCGCTAGGAGTAGATCGTGCATTGTTTTGGGGATTGCATCAGCCAAGCCGCAGGCCGTTAAGCACTCGCCAAGGACATGGTAATACGTCTTAACCGCCTCGTTGTGCGTCTGAATAAGGGTATTAATGTCAGTTATGGCCTCGAAGCTTATCCATTGGTCCATGATACTGGCTTGTCTGTTTAGATATCTGTAGTCGATGGCATACAATAATCTTGATAGTCCCCATGCAATGCCTAAAAATGCAGTAGTTCTAAGAAAGGTGATCGTGCATTGTAGCAGAGACGGTGCTGAAACAATGGAGAGTACGCCAAAGACTGGTAGACCATAAAACAGCACGATTTTTCTGAAGAGGCGTTCCAGGCCCAAGGTTTTTTGAAATCTTTGGTGAAGTCTTCGGCGATGAAAATGGAAGCGGAACAAAAATTCAGTTTCTTCTTCAAAGGCTAGGGGTTTGGGACTCTGCGATATCCATGGGTCAGGATGTGCTTTGAAAAGTAGGTCTTTCAACCGTCGCGGATCTTTTAAGAATTGCTCGGCAGTATGCTGCGGCTCGGGAAACGCCAGTTCTTTAGCCATTGATTTCCCTTCTATTAAAGCAGGTTCAAGTAGCTGTGATTATTATAGCATGGCATGTTGAGGGGAGCAAGTTCATGTTTATTTGTCATTGATTCACGATCGTGAATTGATTGACAAAAATGACACTCTGAAATAAATACTTGAAATAAATACTTGACAAACAGATTTCTATTTGCTAAGATTGTACTATTGTTGATTTTTAGACCTATTATGCGATTATTCGCAGATATCGCGCTCCGGTCGAAATTAGTTTCTTTATAGAAAACTATTCCTTCATATGGTAACAATAGTTATGAAGTTCGGCGGATCCTCGATGGGTTCGTCGGATTCTATAAGGCAGTGCGCTAAAATTGTTTTTCGGGCTAAAGCCAAAAACCGCCTTTTTGTCGTGGTATCTGCACTGGGAGGAGTTACGGATGAACTCATACGTCTTATCGATCTGGCACGCAGCCAAAAACCGAAGCTTATCGCTTCGCGTCTGAATGCGATCGAGCGGCGCCACAAGGAGGTGTTAGGCGGTCTTGTATCTTCGGCGCATGCGGCGCGCGTATGGGAGGAAGAATGCGCGCCGCTCTTTAAAAAACTGCGATATATTTTGACCGGTATTAGTTTTGTGGGAGAGGTGGCTGAAAAGTCCTACGCGCTTATCTGTTCGTTCGGAGAACGCATCTCGAGTATCCTTATGTTTCATGCGCTTGTCGCGGCAGGAGTGCGAGCCGAGCATGTTCTGGCGCAGCGCCTCATCAGAACAGACAGTAATTATAAAGACGCAACCGTCGATTACAAAAAAACGAGGGGCTATGTAAAACGGATTGCCGCACCGCTTCTTGCGAAGGGTATTGTGCCGGTTATCGGCGGTTTTATCGGTAAAGACACCAGCGGCGACATTACGCTTCTTGGCCGCGGCGGAAGCGATTATACCGCTTCAATCGTTGCGGCGTCGCTGGACGCAGATTCGGTTGAAATCTGGACTGATGTAGACGGCATTATGTCTGCCGATCCGCGCCTTATTGAAAAACCGGCGCTCTGGAAGGAGATAGATATTCAAGTGATGGCAGAGATGGCCTACAGCGGGGCAAAGGTGCTTCATCCGAAGACGATTGTGCCCGCGATCCAAAAACACATCCCCATCTATATCAAGAATACGTTTCGTCCCGAGACCAAGGGAACAAAAGTGGTGGAGAGCGTTACGCCGGGACTTCGTGGCATCGTTGTCGATGCAAATCAAGTATTGCTTCATTTGACCAATGCGAGTATGCTTGAGGGCGTCGGTTTTATTCATGGTGTAAGTGAAATTTGCGCCCGCCACGGCGTACCGATTGACGTATGCGCGACCTCGGAAGTTTCTTTTACTATCTCGATACGAAAAGAAGATTATACGCCGAAGCTCTATAAGGATCTGTCGAAAATCGCCGGCCTTGAAGTGTATGAGGCGGTAGCGAAGGTGTGCGTGATAGGACGGGGGATTGCGCGCAATGCGAATATCCTTGCCAAAATAGCGGCCGCGCTTAAGGAGTATCAGCTCTATGCGGTTTCCTGCGGCGCATCGTTTAATAATATTACGCTGATTGTAGAAAGAGCCCGCGCAAACGATATTTTGAGATTATTGCACAACACGTTATTCCCAAATCCCAAATCCTAAATCCTATATTCTAAATCCTCATTATGTTGAAGCTTGGCATAATTGGATACGGTAAGATGGGAAAGTTAATCCATGGTTTGGCCGAAAAGAGGGGATTTGAGGTTGTAAATATTGTTGACGTCGATAGGGGCGGTGTTGGCAAAGGAGCTGACGTGTATATTGATTTTTCCGTCCATTACGCGGTGCTTAATAACATTACGTCGTGTTCGAGCCTTGGCATTCCTTTGGTAATTGGAACAACTGGCTGGGAAAACGACAGAGAGAAGGCAAAACAAATTGTAGAAGAGAGTAAGAACCGCGTGATTTACAGCAGCAATTTTTCCCTCGGCGTGAATCTGTTTTGGCAGGTTGTGTCAGTGGCGACAAAGTTATTCGGCGCATTTCCTGAAGAATACGACGTGATGGTTCATGAATTGCATCACAAAAATAAAGTGGATAGCCCCAGCGGCACCGCTAAAGAGCTAGCCCGGATTATTACAGAATTGCATCCAAAAAAGAAAAAACTATGCGTGGATGCGCTCAATCGAAAAATCGAACCGGAGGAGTTGCATGTGACTTCCACGAGAGGGGGCAGCATTCCCGGAACGCACAGCGTTGTATTCGACGGCGACAGCGATACGATCGAGCTTACGCATACGGCGCGCAGCCGCGAGGGGTTTGCGCGAGGCGCGCTTTTGGCCGCGGAAAAAATTCGAAATCTTCCGCCCGGGTTTTATCAATTTAAAGACATATTGGGCCGTCCCGAATTTCGTTAATTTTCCGGTTCGTGCGGCCGGCAAGTTGATAGGTTTGTGGCGCGCCGCGAAATCATATGAATCTTGAAGGTACGTTTACGGCGATCGTAACGCCGTTTCACGAAGACGGTTCTATTGATTACGATTCGTTTGCGCGTTTGATCGAAGATCAGATAAAAGCGGGAATTTCCGGTATAGTGGTGTTGGGAACCACCGGAGAAAGCCCGACTATTTCTCCGGAAGAACACAATCGTGTTATTAAATTTGCGATTGAGAAAGCGGCGAAGCGAACGCTCGTTATTGCGGGAACCGGCAGCAATTCAACCGATGAGGCGATTGAGTATTCGGTAAAAGCAAAAGAAGACGGCGCCGACGCGCTTCTTCTCGTTTCCCCTTATTACAACAAACCAACTCAAAAGGGGCTCTATGAACATTTTAAGAAGATCGCCGATTCGGTTGATCTCCCGCAGATTATTTACAACATCAAAGGACGGACTGCGGTGAACGTTGAAACCGATACGCTGATGAAACTGGCAGAACATAAAAATATCGTTGCCGTAAAAGAAGCCAGCGGCGATATCAGCCAGATGATGGATGTGCTTATGCGCGCGCCAAAGGATTTTACGGTTATTTCCGGAGACGACAACATTACGTTTCCTCTCATGTGTCTCGGGGGAAAGGGAGTGATTTCGGTGGTTTCGAATATTGTTCCGGCTGACGTGATTGTGATGGTTAATGCGGTGCTGCGTGGCGATTTCGATGAGGCTCGCAAGAAGCACTTTGAACTTTTGCCGCTTATGAAAGCGTGCTTTATTGAAACTAATCCCATTCCGATTAAAACCATGCTGGCGATGCAAGGAAAGATAAAAGAAAGTTTTCGGCTGCCAATGTGCGCGATGGAAGCGGGAAATAAAGAAAAACTGCGGTCAATTTTCTCTCGCTATCAATCGAGGAAATGAGAATCAAGTTTACCAAAATGCATGGAGCGGGGAATGATATGATTATGATTGATAATCTGCGAGGCGACATTGCCCTTACCGACGTACAAGTGGAACGATTATGCGATCGCCATTTTGGGATCGGCGCTGACGGTTTGATCTTGGTGGAGAAGAGGGGCGGCGGATCGGATTGCTATATGCATTATTACAATAGCGACGGCACCTTGGCAGAAATGTGCGGGAATGGAATACGTTGTACCGCGGATTTTTACCGGCGGCTCACCGGTTTTCCTAGAAACGCGTTACGAGTCGGGACTACCGCAGGAATAAAAGAAATTTCAATACGCGGAGAAAATGTAGAGCATGTTCGGAAACCCTTTTTCGTAGCGAAATCTCTTCTCCGTTCGAGCGAGGCAAGGAGCGACGACGAGGTTGTATCCTATGGATACGCCGAGGAGGAGCGACGAAGCCGTAGCCGACCCTTCGATAAACTCAGGGTCGTCCTGAGTAGAATCGAAGGACGAACGAAAGAGATTGCAGCAGAAAAGGGGGTTTCCGGACATGCTCTGTATTCGGTGAATATGGGGAAGCCGGTTTTTGAAAGCGGAGACTTTCCGGCTGATACGGTTACTGCGGAGGGGTTAACACTTCACTGCGTTTCGATGGGAAATCCGCATGCAGTTGCGTTTGTAGGTGATACGGATTCGTTTGGACTTGAATCTATTGGTTTGCGCGTCGAGCGCAACAAGATTTTTCCGCGCGGCATCAATTTTGAAATTGCGCAGAAAGCCGCTGACGGCAAAATAAAAGCGCGTGTCTGGGAACGAGGCTGCGGTATTACGCTGGCATGCGGCAGCGGCGCATGCGCCGTATATGCGGCTGCAAAGAAATCCGGCATGGTTTCCGGCGCCTGCGAAGTTGCGTTCCCGGGCGGGACACTTATGATTGAAGAGGACGGTGAAGGAAATTGTATCTTGATCGGCCCGGTGGAAATCGTGTTTTCGGGAGAAACTGAGGTTTAAAAGTATAAGTATTAGGACACGCGATGTCCTCATATTGCGCAACTTCGGGACATCGCATGTTCTTTCTACATTAAACAATGGAGAGGCCTCGACATAATCATAATTTGGAGGATGATGATGTAAATAGTGGCGCTTTTGTTGCAGAAGGCGTAAATGTAGCGCGGACCATTAAAGATGAAAGAAATGATGAGGGCGAGCGTATGCGCGAAGACATTGAGGCGCAGGTGCGTAAGTTTGTTGCAGAACTTGAGACGTTGGAAAAACAGCCCCATATGTCTGATGAGGAGGTAAATGCGGCGGTGTCGGAAATATTTGGCCGCATTTTTAATGATGTGCTTGAGGAGGCGTTTGAAAGAGAGGGCATTGCATTGCCAGATGCGCGTGACGGAAAAACGGATAAACCGAGTGAAGAGACAAAGAAGAAAATTGCCGAGAAAATGACGGTACTCGTTCATGAAAAGACAAATGAATTTCTTAATGTCATAGTGGGACGAATATATGCGGAGTGTGGAGAGCCGGGAACATTCGGAGTTGTTAACGATGCTATTTCGTTGCTGTCCAAAGAGCCGTATAAAGCGCAGCCGCGAACACAGAAAAGTGATGATGCGCCGCCGGATGAAAAACTGATAGGTGTTGCGGCATATAATATTTTGAGCGGCAAGATTAAAATTTCTGACGTATACATGGAAGGACTTCAGCCGATACGTGTCATTTTTTCATTGGCGCGTCGCGGAAGCAGCGATCCGCTTGTAACCCTGCATCATGAGTTTATTCATTCCTTGCAGCATCATGCGCCCGAGAAAGTTAAAAACAGTTTGGTTACGATGTGTTGGTGGGACGCTGTTTCACTGGCTGCGATCGCGGCAGCCGGTGTTTTGGTGGGCGTCGGAGCCGGTCTGTCGTTATCCGTACTGAAAGCGGTAGAACTCGAGAAAAGAATAGGCATGGCAAGAGCGCGTTATTTATTGAATGAGGCGCAGGCGTATTTCGGTTCTGCGAGATATGCCCGTGATAGCGAAGCGCCCGATAGCGATACCTTAAAGAATCGTGTCAAGGATTCTTTTCCGCTTCCCAAATTTTCGGGTGCAGACGCAGAACTTGAGACGGTTGTCGCGATCCATTCGGTAAAGCGTCTGTACGCGCTTGGTTTTTCCGATCGAGAGATCGGCGAACTCATCAAAAAGGCGAAATGGAGCAAAATACGTTTGGCCTTTTCTCTTCTGGAAGACACGATACATAAGCGTATGGAGGAGAAAGGATTGATGGATTCGGACGTAGATAATTTGGTGGTGTTAGATGACCTGAGAAGAAAGGTGTACGTGCGAAAATCGCGGATTATCGTGCAGGAAGAGATAAAGAAAGCGGCTGACAAAATATCGACGGCATAAGAGATTTATTGAGAAAGGGCCCCGACTAGCATACTGTGTGCTTGGTCGGGGCCGGATCGTTGTTGTTAGCGGTCTACCCTACGAGATGCCATGGCATGTTTAGAAGACTGAGCCGGGCAGCCTCGAGGAAACCGAGAACCGTTTCCCGATTTTTCATGTCCACTCTCGGGAGTTGATGCCCTCGCGCTTTGAGCGCGTTCCGTATGATCTTGTGGCTGAGGTGATCTTCTCTGCCCTCTTCCACGAGGCCTCGAAGCATGCAGATGAGCGTCGTCTTGATACCCTTGCGTATGTCTTTCCAGGTATCAGTGTCACGAAATGAGCTTTTGGGATGTGCCGTAAGCTCGCGTCGAAAGGCATCTCTTGCCCATCTGACAGCATCGATTACCAACCGCTCGCTTGTGGCGGCGGCAATCTTACTTGCTACGTGTTCTTGGTAACCAAGGGCACGGAGGTGATCGATGACCGCGCTGCGAAACCAGTTGTCTCGCTGAAGTCCATCCTCTTTTTTGGCCCGTCGATAGTTGGTCGCGGCACTGAGGATTGCATCACGCATTCCCCAATGTTCGTAGCTGTAACCATCGATGAGGTCTTTCAGTCCGTCTCGAAGATTTGTCGGAAGCTTGGTGAGAAAATCCTTGTCCGAGAGCTCCGACAGGTGTCCTCTACGCCCGTCCTTCTGAAGCGGCTGGCTGATGATCATTTCCTGGATCCTCAGCACAGTCAGATCTTCCTGGGTGAGAGTGTAGGGGTTGGCCATCGTCGATGACATCACTTCCCGCACCCGGATGAGCGCGTCGATCAGTTTCTGGTACATACCTTCCTCCTGGTCCAACCGCTGGACCGATTACGCGTCAGGATCCTACTCTCCATGACAAGTTATGCGGTTTAGTGTTCTCTGCAAAGTAGGTTGCTGAGAGGGAGAAATTCACTTATGGGTCTTCCCCCTGCAAAACATCTATAATGTAAATACGAGGTGCTTTGCAGGGGGAAGACATTTAAAAGCACTGTCAAGATTATAACATGTCCGGGTAGTATTTGTCAATAGACGGAAAATGCGAACTTGATTGAAATTTTTGTGACCATGGATATTCGTTTTTCAAAAAATATTTCTTCGACTGCGCCGTATGCGTTTGCAGAGGTGGATAAGCAAGTTGCGACGCTGAAAGCTAAGGGAGTGAAGGTAATTGATTTTGGCGTGGGCGACCCGCATAGCCCCGCGCCGGATTTTGTTATTAAGGCGCTTCAAGAATCTGCGATAAGGCGGGCGGCTTCCGGCTATCCGAGTTATGTCGGTCAGTCCGAATTCAGGGCAGGGTGCGCCGAATATATGAAGCGCGAGTTTAGCGTTGTGTTGGATTCGGAAAAAGAAATAACTTCGACCATCGGCTCAAAAGAAGCGGTATTTCATTTTCCGTTGGGATTTATTGACCCGGGGGACGTCGTTATCTGTCCGACCCCGGGATACCCGCCGTATAAAACCGGCACGCGTTTTGCCGGTGGCGTGCCGTACTTTGTTCCGTTGCTTGAAGAAAATGATTTTTTAATCGATCTGGAAGCAATTCCGGAGGATGTGCGCAAGAAAGCTCGCATTATCTGGACGAATTATCCGAATTCTCCGACAGGTAAAATTGCGCCTCGTAAGTGGCTGAAAGATTTGGTTGCATGGGCGCGCAAATATAACATTATCATCGCCGCAGACGAAGGTTGTTATATAGACCTCTATTTTGGAGAAAAACCGGCAAGCATTCTGGAAATTGAGCGCGAAGGCATCATTACGTTTTATTCGTTATCAAAGCGGAATAATATGACGAATTATCGCGTTGGATTCTGTGCGGGCGATGAGCGACTTATCAACGGCCTCAAAAAAGTGAAAACCAACATTGATTCAGGCACGCCAACGTTTATCCAGGATGCGGCAATCGAAGCGCTTCGTAATACGGCGCATATCGGCACCATGCGTGAAGAATATCGTCGGAAACGGGAAATTACTTTTTCCGCGCTTCGTACCGCGGGTTTGGCATCCTGCATAAGCGATGCCACGTTTTACATTTGGCAAAAAGCTCCCAACGGGATGACGGGAATTGAATTTGCCCGGAAATTTTTGGAGCAGGGGATTGTGGTAACTCCGGGAGAGTGGATTTCCGACCCTGCTTCGGATACCGGAATAAATCCGGGGAAAAATTACGTGCGCCTCGCCCTTGTTTGTTCTCTTGAAGACGTTAAGGAGGCGGCGACGCGAATGTCAGCTATGAGTTTGTAATAATCAAATCAGTTCGGACTTTGACATCGCGTGAATTTTATACTATAAAGTAGGCAGCATATTGATAAAATCAACGAAGGCGGAGAACGAATGAATACGCGCGAATTGGCAAGGATGAGACGTGAATTATTCTTACGGTTTGCCGGCGACCTCTATCCCGGCAGATATACCGCAGAAAAATGCGAAGAAATTGCGGAGCAAGAGACTGAAATTCTGGACCTCAAGCGAGAAAAGCGTTCGACTGTTGTTGTCCACAATTATCTGTACCCGGAATTCCATGAGATCGCCGATAGGGTCGGCGACTCTCTCGGTTTGAGTTTTTTTGTGCGCGACGCAAATGCGGGGCGTGTTGACTTTGAGTCCGTGGCATTCATGGGACAAACCGCCAAGATAATTACCGGAGACGCCACGAGGGTTTTTATACCGGATTATCCGGAGGTGATCGGCTGTTCGCTTGTGTTCGGCACAGACTACGGCTGGATTGAAGAATGGAAAGATCGGACGGGCGGAGTCTTGGTAACGTATATCAACAGCTCGCCGTATCTTAAGTCCTTGAGCGAATACGTGGGCACTTCGGGTAACTTTGATAAGGTGGTTGTTCAAGCGCACAAAGATTATCCGAATAGGCGCATCCTTCTTCTCCCTGACAAATTCCTGGGATACGTCATGAAAGCAAAGGCCATTGAGCGGGGCGTTCCCGAAGAGTTGATAGAGGTGTATGAATTCAGAAAGCCCGTTGAACCGGGTAAGCCTTCTTTGCCGATCGTGAGAACCGGCGCGCATTGGAACGCGTCGTGCATCGTTCATGACGCAGAAGGCATACCCTCCGATGCCATTGAATTAGCAATCGTCGAAAATCCTGACGCGGAACTCATGATTCATCCGGAGTGCGGCTGCGCTTCAAGTTGTATGCTCAAAATTCAGAAACACGAACTGCCCGACACCAAGGCGTATTACCTTTCGACTGAAGGAATGATTCGACATGCACGGTCTTCGCCGAACAGACGGTTTCTCGTGGCCACAGAAAAAGGATTGGTATACAGATTGCGCAAAGAACTGCCCGACAGGGAATTCATTCCTGTTTCGTATAAAGCAAGCTGCCCGTTTATGAAAGCATGTACGTTTGAAAAACTGCTTGATTCTCTCAAGCGGGACAGGATTGAAGTTGTTTTCTGCGACGACTGCTGCGATCCGAAACATCCTTACCAAGATGAGGGCGTAACCCATATTCAAAAGACCATTGCGGCAAAGGCCAAGACCGCAATCGAACGAATGCTCGCCGTCAGATAAGGAGGAACGCGTATGAACCGGATGGAGTGCGACGCGCTGGTTATCGGAGGCGGGATCGGCGGATTGACTTCTGCGATATTTCTTGCGAAACACGGCAAAGACGTAATACTTTTGAACCGCGCATCCGATCCGCACGAATCAAACACGCGGTACGCCCAAGGAGGCATTATTGCGCGGGGCATCAATGATTCGCCCGAGCTTCTCGCGCATGACATTGACGTTGCCGGCGACGAGTTCGGGAGCCGAAAGGCTATACGAATCCTTGCTGAAGAGATAGGGCCGCTCGTCGAATCATTTCTTATCAAAGAAGTCGGCGTTCCGTTCGACACGGACACGCATGGATCTATCGATTTTGCGCTCGAAGCCGCGCATTCGAAACCGCGCATACCGCATGTTGGAGTGCACACGGGCGAGGTCATTATGGAAAAACTCGTTGAGAGGGCTCGCAGCTATCCCCATATTACGGTGTTAACCGATCATACTGCCGTTGATCTCATCAGCTCTTCCCACCACGCGTGGAAAGGAAGAGGGACTGATGAGCCGTTAATTTTGGGAGCATATGTGCTCGACCGCGCGAACAAAACGATTATAGCGATCTGCGCGCAGTATACGATTCTTGCAACCGGCGGCGTTGGAGCGCTCTATCGATATACGACGAACCCGGACGGTGCGCGAGGCGATGGCATTGCAATGGCGTATCGCGCCGGAGCGTACGTCTCGGACATGAGATACGTGCAGTTCCACCCCACGGCGTTCAGAAAAGAGGGACGTAAGACATTTTTGATCTCGGAAGCAATGCGCGGCAAGGGCGCGATACTCCTCGATCGTCCGAGCGGGAGACGATTCTTAAAAGATTATCCGTTGGAAAAACTGGAACTTGCGCCTCGCGATGAACTTGCGCGGGCTATCCGTTCGGAGATGCTGCGCCAGAATCTGCCGTGCGTATATCTTGATATGAGGCCGATCGTAAAGAGAGGACTTGTCATTGATCCGGAAATGCTTAATGCCTGTTTAGCTTGCGGTGTCGATCCGAGCAGTGATCCGGTGCCGGTTGCGCCCGCAGCGCACTTTCTTTGCGGCGGAGTTAATGTTGATGAATGGGGGAGAACAAGGCCGCGCCTGAGGCGATTGAGAGCAGTTGGAGAAGTATCGCGTACCGGCGTTCACGGCGGAAACCGTCTTGCGTCTGTCTCGCTTGCCGAAGCGCTCGTCTGGGGCAAGCGCGCGGCAGAAAACATCTGCGGAACGTTTGAGCGGCAAAATTTGAATGAATGGGATATTCCCGACTGGGATGAATCCGACGTTCTTTACGATACGCATCCGGACCTTGCGCCGTATTACGAGCGCCTGAGAGATATTATGTGGTTTAATGTCGGTATTGTGCGGTCAAGACAGGGACTTCGCGAAGCCAGGCAACGGCTGTGGGAAATGAGCAGGGAGGTCGAATTGATATACGAAGATAGCAGGCTCACAGATGAACTGATCGGTCTGCGGCATGCAATAACCGCTGCAATTCTTGTAGTGCGCGATGCGCTTGGGCACCGCGAAAGTCGTGGATGCCACTTCAGGGAAGACGAGAAAGGAGGAGTGGCATGAATTTTAAGGAATTTTTGAGAGTCCGTTTGCATCGCGATTTGGGTGATGAATCCTACATTGTTGATGGAGCGCCTTTCGCCCACATGAACATCATCGGGCGCGAAAAAGGCATGCTGTATGGCATGTTTGCAGTCCCGTTGATAGTTGAGCTAGTCGTCAACGAATTCTTTTCCAGCGCATCGCCGTACCGTTTTCCTCCGCATTTCGTGTTGCGCAAACAAGAAGGAGATGCGATCGATCCCGGAGATGTGTTGGTAGAGCTGTACGGAAACGGGGAAATTCTTCTTAAATCCGAACGGGTTATCTGCGACATTGTTGGAGAGCTTTCGGGAATCGCAACGCATGTGCGCCGCAGAGTAGAAGAAGTTGCCGGCACGGGCGTCTATCTTTCGGATACGCGCAAAGACAATTCCTTGATGCGCAGCGCGCGCCAACAGGCAGTTGTAATCGGCGGAGGAAGGAAGCATCGATATAATCTTACGGACGGCATCCTTGTTAAGAAGACCGATATTGCGGTCTATGGCGGCATTTGTCAGGCGATTGACCGGCGTTTGAAAGAAGTACGCCAGCTGACCAAGATCGAGATCGAAGTGGAAACATTGGACGCGTTGGATGAGGTATTGAACGACGGAAGAGTTGATGCGATCCTTCTTGATAACATGAACCTTGATGTGCTTCGCGAGGCAATGAAGCGGATCAGGGCATCGAATAAGAAGTACCTGATTGAGGCGTCGGGGGTGGGTAGTTTGTCGCTTCGCGACGTAGCGCTGACCGGAGTAGACTGCATTTCACTTTCCTCGCTTACCTGCGGCGTAAAACCATTGAACGTTTCGGCGGTCGTCGTCGCGCACAATGAATAGTACTCCTCGAATAATAATCTTCCCTGCGTTTCGTTTGCGCAGGGTTTTTGGTACGACATTTACGGGCAACACAAACATTTACAAAAGTTCGTATATAGTATATACTAATCATGGCTTTCTTGAAATCAAATCAATACAGTAAGGAGCACTAAATGATGGGATTTGAACACTTTATGAATATGACAGAACTTTTTGAAAGGTTCCGAAACTTCGAACGCAATCCGGCACATTCATATTCGGATCGAGTACGGTGTAAGACACTTACAGACTATCTTGCTTCGATTGGTATGCCGGATATGCCTCATTATGACACGCTTCAGCATCTCGCCAAGCACATTGCCGAAGGAATAGAAGATGACGCGAGGCGGCCGCAGCACGAGAAAAGATTAGGCATTTTTTCTGACAATCTTTCTTCGCTTACGGAATTGGTTTCGAGCGGATCGGAAGAAATGCTCCGCGCCGAAAAAATCAGGTCTCTTACCGACTTACTTCAAAAAATCACCGGCATCAAAGAATTGGGCCCATTCCTCGCAGCCTATTGGAACGCAAAATATATCACGCTTGAACAAGCGGCAGACCGATTCTGCAAGCGCGTCTGGCAACAAGGTCTTTGTGAACTCGAAAAAAACACTTCCGCCCGTACGCTTCGCGGAACATTCGGCAAGACAAAACTTGCGACAAACTATGTTATCGGATCAGTAGGCGTCATCTTCTGCCGCGGGTGGGGATCAAGCCGTACAACAATCCATTTTATAGGAGAGCACGGCAACCCGGAACGTTTGTACCCGGGTTCCGGTCCCGAAGCAACGCTTTCCCAGGCGCTCGAAATGGTGGAAGAAGTAATTTCCCGCTGGCCCTCTGATCCGCGGAAACAATCCCGCATCATGAGGCCGCGCTAAAAGAATCCCGAGCAATCGGGGTTTTAATTTGACCCGTTGAAATTTATTTGTTCCTCCGCGCGAATACCCCGCGGTTTACCGCGGGGATGAGCGCGGCTAAGAAACAAATAATCTCCTCGAGCTCGTCGAGACTGAGTCTCTCGGAGACGAATGTCCTGAGGGCTCTCAGAGCTCCTCGAGTCTGAGACTCGGAGTCGAAGACCTGAACGGCCTGAGCAGGGTCGAAGGATATTAAAAGAATAAAATACCACGCCGTTTACGGCGTGGTCACAATAGACTTTTATTCGAGGCTCTGCCTCGAGCCCGTTGGAAGGCCAAACCTTGATTTTATGAAAGGAACTGTGTATCTTTAAAGGTAATTAAGGAATGGGAATCCATAACCTATGTTTCCAAATTCCAAATTCTAGATTCTAGGCTCTACCATCATGACGAGATTTGCGGTTATTGAAACCGGCGGAAAGCAGTATAAGGTTTCTGCCGGTCAAAAATTAAAAATAGAAAAGATTGCCGCCAAAGAAGGCGAGCGCGTGGCGCTTGATAAAGTATTATTAGTAGTAGATGGAGAAGCAGTAGCTGTCGGCGCGCCGTTTGTGAAAGACGCGAAAGTTGAAGCCGAGGTATTGCGCCATGGCCGTGAGAAGAAGAAAATCGTATTCCGTTATCATTCCAAAACCCGCTACCGCAAGAAAAAAGGGCACCGGCAGCACTTTACTGAAATCAAAGTACTTTGAAAGGGTTGACTCTTTGTTTTGAATTGACACCGAACAGCTCTTTTGTTATGTTTTGAATAGCAGAAGTGCCTTGTTTTGTTTTGGGGCGCGTAGCAAAACCAATGGATCTTCAGGGGGGAGTTATGCGTATTGAAACCGGTTTTCGGTGCGGGGGTTGTAGCAAGTTTAATGAGTATGGGAAGGAGAAAAAGTACTGCGCATATTGCAGCAGAGAATATACGGCCGAGGAAGTTTTTTCTGCCTTACAGAGGGAAAAACAAAATGCTTATGTGGGGATGTGGGCGAATCGAATTGTTCTTTCGGTTTTCGGTCCGATACTAGTTGTAGCTTTTTTGAACCTCGTCGGTATCAAAGTTTCTCAAGATATTGCGATATCACTAATATTGGTGGGCGGTAGCTTAACGTCTCTGTATGCCTTGTTTGGTGCTCCGCGGCGAGCAAAGCAGTTGTATCCAGAAACAAAGAGCGCATAACGCGCTCGTTTTTTCTAAATTCAAGATTCCAGATCCTGGTTTCTAGCTTCTATTTTTCAGAGCCTCCTCAAGCGTTTGTTCGTCGGCGAATTCGATATCCCCGCCGGTTGGAATTCCCCGTCCAAGACGGGTGATTCTTTTTGCGAAGGGGGTTAGTTCTTTTTTGAGATACAGCGACGTTAGATCGCCCTCTGTGGTCGGACTAAATGCAATGATTATTTCATCTGCCTGGCCGTCGAGCTTGACCTCAATAAGGCGTTTGAGGGCTCCGAGGCGCGCTTTGGCGAGCTGGGGGCCGTTTTTCATATGCTTTTTAATCAAAGAAGACTCAAGGGTGAGATGCCCTCCTAAAATGAAATATATTCCGGTGTGAACGCCGCTTGTTTCAATGGAGATGAGGTCGGTTTCCTTTTCAACCAAGCAGATCGTTTTGGGACCCCTGTCCTTGCGTCTGCATATTTCGCATAGTCCGTTGTCTGCGCTCATCGGCGTTTTCGAAAGGGCATTTTCGGAATCAGCCTTCTTCGGCGAAAAATAAAAAAAACACTGTTTGCAATAGGTGACGGCATTCAAGGCGGCAACTGCGTTTTTGAGAGATTCAATTTTTGCTCGTCCCGAATTTAATAGATGAAACGCCAAGCGAGTGGCTTGGCGCGGACCGATGGAAGGAAGAGAAGCAAATTCTTCAATGAGGCGCTTGATAGGATCGGGAATAATCATCGTTCCATAAAAATAATCTCCAACGCTAAACGCTAAACGCTTCATCAGTATCATGCGTATAATCGATATTTTTGAAGCTTACTTTATCTTGATCAAAGCGCAGTTTCACCGTACCCAGGGGGCCGTTTCTGTGTTTGGCGATGATGATTTCCGCGGTGTTTTGTTCTTCCGGCGGAAGGTCGGCCCGTTCACGATCTTTGCGGTAGATGAGCAATACCACGTCGCTGTCCTGTTCGAGCGCGCCGGACTCGCGCAGATCCGAGAGTCTTGGTACTTTCACTTCCCGCTGATCCACCGACCGTGAAAGCTGGGATACGGCGAGAATGGGGATATTAAGTTCGCGGGCCAAAGCTTTGAGCGATCTTGAAATTTCGGTAATTTGCTGCACCATATTGTCCCTGGTGTTTCTCGGTTGGATGAGCTGGAGATAGTCAACCACCAAAAGACTTAAGCCGTGTTCTACTTGAAGTCTCCTTGCCATCGTTCGCATCTGCATGATATTCGGCGAAGGGGTATCGTCGATAAAAATGGGTGATTGCGAGAGTCGGTCGAGCGCTTCCTGTAAAAGCATGAAGTCTGTTTCTTCAGAGAGGCGGCCGTTTCTAAGATTCCATAAGTTGATTTGAGCCTCTGCGGCGAGTAGGCGGTCTACGACCTGTTCGCGTGACATCTCCAGGCTGAACACTCCTACCGGTTCTTTCAGCTTGACGCCAACATGCCGGACAATATCGAGCGCGAGTGACGTTTTACCCAACGAGGGCCGCGCGCCAATAAGAATAAGGTCCGATTTTTGGAACCCCGATAGGTATTGATCCATTTTTTCAAATCCGGTCGCGAGTCCGCGCAGTGCCTTGCTTCCCTGACTAAGTTTTTCTATCCGTTCAAACGCTCCTATCAGTTCTTCTTTGAGACTGATGAACTGTTGGTACACCGATCGTTGGGTGATATTGAATATTTTCTGTTCGACCTCGTCGAGCAGTTCCTCTACGTTCTTTTCATGGCCGCTGGCAAAGGCGTGTTCCGCGATTTCGAAAGAGGCGGAAATAAGGTCGCGCAAGATTCTTTTTTCCTTCACGACATTTGCGTAGTGGAGGATGTGGCTTGCAGTGGGCACCATGTTGACGAGCGAAGCCAGATAGCCGTGTCCGCCCACTTCATCGAAGTAGTTGCGCTCTTTCAGTTTTGCCGAAAGCGAGAGGATGTCGATCGGGTGGCGATTTTCGTATAGCCTTAGCGCCGTGTCGTAAATTTTCTGATGCGAGGCGCTGTAAAAATCGCTGGGTACGAGCGTATCCGCCACCTTGATGATGGAATTTTTGTCGATCATAAGGCCTCCGAGCACCGACTGTTCTATTTCAATGTCGTGCGGAGGAACCTTGAGGGCATCCTGATAGTTTACTTTTTTGGGAAAGCTATCCAAATTAGAATTCAGAATTAAGAACTTAAGACCTCTTGCATAATAACCTTTTCTGTTGCAATCGCTCGCGTTTGGCTACGACTGCGTCGCTCCTCCTTGGCGTATAACTCCGTATACAACCTCGTCGTCGCTTCTTGTCTCGCCCCGTTAGAAAATTACTAACAGAAATTTCTGTAGAGGGCACGGAGGATACGAAAGAATGCTTTTTGGTTTAGTGCGGGTTCGGTAATTTTCGTA
>Ga0209541_10005137_pt1 | contig 22908 bp, 11 predicted proteins | sample RifCSPlowO2_01_FD_184027 | JGI IMG/M metagenome (GOLD analysis project Ga0209541, IMG submission 184027) | Groundwater microbial communities from Rifle, Colorado - Rifle CSP2_plank lowO2_0.1 (SPAdes) (version 2) | ecosystem: Environmental > Aquatic > Deep subsurface > Groundwater | place...
TGATGCGGTTGTCAAAATCCCAGTCAACGGTGATGTTCCTGATCGGCATGCGGTCGGTGTCTGCCCAGCCGAAGAAGCGGATGATGACGTTGCGGTATCCATTACCAAATACAATACCCTCATCTCTGCCATCAATGGTGATGCGATCCAGTTTGCCGAGCCCGCAATTATTGGCTTCGCCAACACCGGTGATCTTACAGTTGTTCATATCCAAACTGGCAACGCGGGGTGGAAGCGGAAGATTGCGACGTTCGTCGTAACAGGCGGCATTATTCCCTGCGGGACACGCTTGTTCAGCTTCGTACCCACTATGATCATCCTTTAACATTCTAACTTTATAGGCCTTGCCAAACAACCCTTTCAGCGCGGTAACACCAGCGTTCAAACTATTCCTTGGCCACCATGTGTTATTGACCTCCGCTAGGCCACAGCGGCCATCGGGGCAGGAGAAAAGCGCGCCGCCTTTATTATCTCCATAGGTTGAGCGCTGAACCAGTGCTTCATCCAAATTTGCCTGTGGAGAAACACCCCCAAACGGTGCCGCGAGCGTGGCACGAGTGATAACAGCCACACCCGCGCCAATTGAATCATTGGGACCTTGACTCCACAATTTATTAGTCCACGCGGCATTACTGCGAGCATCTGTCACACCAGCCACTTCTTTGCATATTTCACGTAGATACACACGGCCGACAGCTCGTAGGCTAGTTTCGTTCTGATTACGTGAAATCGTCACGGTAATTGCATCCTGACTCAACTGGCCGTTTGCACTAAATCCATACCTAATCCATCCGCCTTTCCCGGGATCAGCATTATTTTGGTTAAATACTACCGCGGGATTATGCAAAGGACCCGGCACGGCATTACTAAGCGTCCAGCAATCAAGAACTTTCCGACCAGCTATAGTCCGACCATCTCCGGTGTTACCACAAGTTGGCGATGCAGCGCCATTTTCATCGCCATCGTTATAAATAAATGAAAAATACGTTGACCCATTTGAGCGCGAGACAACAGAAACACCTCGACTGCTATTTCCCGGTGATGGAGTTCCATTTTGACCCCAAATAGTACAATCATACAGTTGACTTGCATTATTTTGAAGTTCTGTAGAATTCTGATTTGGCACACTCACTGCATAAGCAATCCAGGCACATTGAGCGACGGAGCCAGCATAAATATGAGGTTTCCCTATAATGCCTTCTGCTTGATCGTTGGGGTCAATATTGTTTACAATACGAATTGTACCATTATCCGGCATATTATTACCTAGCGGTTTAAATTCAATTTCTATGTAATCAACATCGGACAATAAAATAGGAGTATCGGCGTTTATTGGCAAAAACTCTCGCCTCAAAACAATATTATCACCACTATAACCACGCAACATGTGCCACGCCTTAAGATATGAATACGTCGAGGCGGGGAAGAGCTCGGTGCATACAAATTGTTCAACAACTCGTCTAACACCTCGTTCAACAGATTCTATTACTTGGAAATCACCATCTTTACACTCCCTTCCACTCCAATCAGTCATGTTACCTTGACTTTGCGCACAATAATAAATTGGCTGACCTGCTGTGATATACCCTGCCTCTTCTGCATTATTCAAGCTCTCCAAACCTGGTGGATTGTCAAGCGGCATCCACGTTAAGCACGGACGGTTATTTACACCACTCCCCGGCGTGCGTATGCTACCGTCGGTTTCCAAACAAAACCCTTGCCATCCGCGATGTTTGGAAACCTGTGTTCTCAAAATACATTCACCGTCGCGACGGTCGCGATCTGGATCCGCCAATTCACGCTCATCCCCACATTTGACACTTGATGTACACAATCTGCCTGTCTTGCTCGTGCTATCAGCTGTAAATCCGCCTTGACAAAAACCGCGTGGTAGATTTACATCCGGGTTCCAGTTTTCGTCAAAGAAACGAACCAAATTTCCATCGCCGTATGTGATCTTCTGATAGGTGCACTGACAGGTGTTACCTTGCTGACAGATATTGGCACGATCAAAGCCGCTCACTCCGAATGATTTTACCTTTGCTGTGGTTTGAAACTCCGGAGTTTCCCACTCAATTTGATTGCCGGTAAATCCAAAGGGCGCTTCCGGTGTAGCATATCCGCGGCACTGTGGTGAAAGACGCCCCAGAGGGCCAATGCCCTGTGTACAAAGTCCGCCGTAACATTTGCCGGACGTCCTCCCTATTGAGCACTTTTCACCCTCTGCCACCGCAACGCATGCTTGTTTTGCATCATTAAACGCCCAAGGAACCGCAACCAGCATCACCGCGCCATTGTCAGTGCGTTTAACAAACTTGTAGTCAAAAATTTGATATTGGTCAAACAATGAAAAACCGGCGTATTCCATATCATACCAGCCAACCTTGCGTCTGGTATAAATATTTTCATTAAGCTGAAGATTATCGTTTTCCGGCGCGGTTACCCAATTAGTACACTCTTCAAACCGATCCGTGCCTTGCGAAAATTCATTACAGAGCGCCACGTCACTGCACGCGGTTTTTGGTTGATTGGTTGTCGTATCCAAAACGGTCTGTGATCCACGGCATGCCAGCCACTCGCCGCATGCCCGGTCACGAATCACCTTCAGAATAGTATTAGCGCGTTGGGCGCTGATGCAAACCGCAACATTCACGGAACCATCGTCGCCGGCGTTTTGACCGCTGGTTACAACGTCAACCCTCCTCCGTTCATAACCAGCCCGACAGTTTACATCCCAATTATTATTTAACACCCCCTCATCGGTAAGCGGGAAGTAGTGCGCGGCGGGCACGTTGGCAGTCACCGTAAGTTTGCGTGCAGGACCAGCCAAAGTAATAGTCGCTTCAAACGATGTCTCAACACACTCTTCTTTTGCGCAATCAATCACAGAATCAGGCGCGTGATTTTCTGGCGCGACCGGCGCCACAAGACCATTGCGCGTTTTGCGGCTTTCCGCGTATGTTTCAGAAACATCCCACGGTTTTGCCGGATCACTGCTGTTATTAAACAGAATACAGCCCTCCCTTAAACTAACCTGCCCTTTGCACGAGGTTCTATCCAACTTGCCATCATCCAGCACATAATAGGGCTGACCTTCCGGATAGAGTTGCGAGGTGTCCGCGGGATCACGAAATTCCGTGCAGGTATTTTGTTCAGTTGGACAGGCGGCAACATTGCCACTATAAGGCGCGTCTCCATGAGACCACACACCATAACGCGCGCCGGCTTCCAGAAAATTATCGTAACAGGGCGTGTCCGTACCCGTTCTAAACCAGCCGGATGCGTCAACGCTATTTTCTCTCTTTACCTTATCGCGATATTCACACACCGGTTTGCCGGTGATGGCCGGATCCCTAAAGTACACCGTGCGATCGCCGCCAACCTGGCTTGTCACCTGATACGCCGCGCATCCAACTACATCAGCGGTGCATAAAATTTCGCCGTATTTTTCCGGATCATTCAATTTTGATACCGCCAATACCGTTGGTTCTTCTGCCGTGCCCGTTGTCTCACCAAGCTCACTACACCCCTTTTGTCCGGTATCACACTGATACTCCTTAAGATTAACCAGATATGCCTTACTATCCGCCGGCGCCACAATAGTATCTTCCGCATTAAAATGCGGATCATTAGACGCAAGCGCGCGGTTCAACGTAAAAGTACAGTAATCCTGCCCAAGCGGAACGGTACACACCTCTTTTTGATCAAGCACATTAACTTCGCCGTCACTATTCACATCCAAATTTACGGGTGTACAAGCTCGGCTTCCGGGCTGCTCTGGTGTGCCGCGCGCGATGGTATCACGTGAAAGCTCGCCGCATCGCACCATAAAGGTGGTCCCGCTTGCGGTGGCAGTATTAAAGGTATCCGTGAGCTCTTCACACCCCACGGCCGCATCGCGACAAATGCGCGTAAATGATTTAAACGTGCCCGTTCCGCCGTTGTGATCTTTGTAGACCTGACAACCAAGCGCCGCGCCAGGAATGTTATCCCGCGGATTTGCATCGCATGAGGTAGGCGTCTGCCATGAATCTTTCACGAGATTGATTGTTGCAATCGTTTCTTTAATCACCACGTTATCCAAGAAAAGCGGGATATTGTTATTACCTTGCACCGCAAAAGAAATCCGCGGCTGCTCGCCGAGCGATTTAATATACACCGAACCAACGGCAAATTGCCGCCAATCACCGGTCAGACGAAACGGATCAATGGCGCGCGCCTCAAATTCCGTGTCATCAAATTGCACCGCGAGTGTGCCAATGCCTTTTGCCCAAAACGTCATGGTATAACTTGACTGCGCGGCAAGCGGAATATTCAAACGGGTGCCGGCGCCACTCACTTTGAGTGATTTATCACCAACTTTCACTGATTCCGCAGAAAGTTCGCCATCAGACCACGCGCTTGCGTCTAAGGTATCAAACAAGGCCTGATACACCACGCGCACGTTGTTACCCGCGTTACCCGTGTACGCGCGGCACCCCGCCGCTTGCGCCGGACAGGTAGTTGCTTCTTTTGCAATTACTGAATAGATGCAGAGGCCATCACGATTTTCACCGCCGCCCGCGCAAAGCCGACACACGTTTGCCGCGGCATCCCACTGCCCTTTTGCCGAAGCGCACAAGTTTGCGTTGCCAATCAATTCACGCGGCGCGGCATACAAAAACGCATCGGTTTTCCGGAGCGCGTTGCACTCGGACGCCACCGTGACGGTCTTGGACAACAACCGATAGAACGTATTGCCGTCGCGATCAAACAATTCACGACAATCCGGATCAGCCAATTTCCCCGTGTACAGTTCTTTATTGCACGCGGCGTGATACGACTCCATGAGTTCGCTATTATACAGGGCGGCATACGCGGGTTTTGAGTTGACAAACGGATCATCATCGTGACCCGGAATATTCCCCGCGACTTTTTTCAAAACATAGGAACGCAACTGATACCCTTGCAAATCCGAACCCTCCCACGCGTAAAAAACCGCGTTATTGTCTTCCGTGGGTTTTTCACATTGACGCACAAAAGAATAATATTCCAACTTTTCCGTGGCAAGATTCACAAATTGCTCACAGCCAACTTGCTCCGCCGTACACGCTCCGGCGGTAGTTGGAATAAAGTAGAGTGGAAAACGTGCCTCTTCAAACGTAACGGGTAGTTGTTTGTAGGCGCTATAACCGGCGCATTCCGTGGGACAGCGATCAATTGCGGTAGTAATCGCGGGAATTGCGGGGTCTCCGTTCTCTGGCGTATACCGCGTGCAACCCACTTCATCCATGGCGCATACCGGCGCGTGCTGTTTGCACTCTTCGCGCGGAGGCGGCCAACCGCCTTTGGCGATCAATGCGATATCAGCAACCGTGCGCGGCCAATCGATAACGCTTTGAGTGTCTCTGTTTGAGTCATAGCAATGCATGTAAATGGGCGCTTTCTTCAAATGCACCGACGATCCATCGGCGCGTTTAAATTCCGTGCATCCCGGCTGATTACATGTGGTGGCTTTCGCATTCAAATAAATGGCGGCGTCAGCAGGCGCAGTTTTCCACGCATCGGCGCCATCCGCGCCTACCACATCTTGTTGCCTCGCTGCATATTTTTTGCATCCGGTATCTTGTTCGGTGCACCGGCCGAAATCAATGGTGCGCGCAAGATACGAAACCGCTTCTGCCGCACCCGCACTCGCCCCGCGATACGTAGTGCAGGTGGCAAATTGCGCGGAGCACATCTCACCGGTGAAACGCCAGATATTTTTCTCGCGCATGCAATACCCCCATGGACCCACGCACTCGCCACTGCCGTCATCCTGCAAACACGTTGGTTTATTCACACAGATATTATGACGTGTTGCAACACCGGGCATGGCAAGCATAGGCCCGGGAACTTCAGCCGTACAGCGCGTAAGCGGCGCTTTCAAAATCCAGTTAGGATCAATAAGGTGACAATACGGATGGGTGACAGTACCATCGCGATTTGTGCGTCCATTTCTCCAAGGATTACAATCATGAAAACCTTCAACCACCTGACCTAACGTCCAACTATCTTGTCCACCCGGTGAAAGCGCGGCGGCAATTTCAAAACCAAGCGGTAAAATACGCGCCAAACGCAACTTCGCGATATTGGCATGACAATACGCCTGCGTGCGGCATTGTGTGCTGGCATTCAACCCCTCATCAGCAGGCGGCACCAATTTCCAATTGGCGTGCAGGAGCCCAAGCTTAATGGCCTCGCCAATAGTGAGCGGCGCGCCACCTTCCGCGCGACGAACCGCGGATGCAAATTCACCATCAATAACACACTCATCCGGCGTACGATTAATACGGCCGCCCTCTGATGGACAGGTGGCAAACTGCGACAACACATCATAGAGACCGGCATCACGAACAGCAACGGTTTCAGTGAGCGTACGCGCAAGCCCCGCTGAAATAGACGTTTGAAGACCGCCAGCGCCCCCCGCATCCCCCAACCCGCCACCGAACGCTAAATCTTTTTTTGCCGGCTTCTTTACGTCAAACAGTCCGTCAATCACGCTTTTTCCCAATTTAGAAACCATACTGCTCCCATACGCCCCAAGCGCGGAGCCGAGCGCGGTTCTTGATTTTGATCCAAGTATGCCGGACAATAACTGAAACATCCGCTCTTCTTGTACTACACTTGTTAGTTGTTTTGCTTCGTCCGCAACCAGCGCCGCGGGTGTCTTGAGATACTCAGCGACCTGACTTTGAACACCCTTAAAACCCTTACCCTCTTGCCGCTCCAAAAGCGCGCTTTGGGACGCGCCCATCATGGTTCCGTACAACTGATTATATGATCGCAAACTCACACCCACTTCCGTATTTTCCGGTCTAAATACATCCTTGGTGAGCGCCAGCATGCAATCTTCAATACCGCCTTGTTGCCCCAATAATCCTTTTAACGATTTATTTTGCGAGGCGTTATTCGCGGTCACGGCGCATCCGCCATATTTTTCCTGCACTTTGTCCCACCGATCCGTAAACTGATCTCCCACCTTGCCAAACTCGCTTTTTGTTTGGCTACCGGTACCAAGCATTACATCGTGCAAACCATATTTTATCGCCAAACGAATGGCAGGGTCAGAAACATCATTGGCAAGCTGATTTTTACCCAACGAATCCAAAAAACTGATGGCCGCTTCTGCCGCGGTGTCAATGAGAAAAGTACCGTAGGTGGTGTTGTGAAAAAGCGGCGTCTGCCCGGCGCCACCGCTTTTAAGTGACGCGGCAAATTGCCCAACAAAATATTTACCCAGTTGCAAAACACCGCCCACTGCCGCGCCGGTCAGCGCGTCAAGCAAAACCTGCAGGAGATAATCAGTGATATTACCGGTAACACTAAGACTCACTTGCGCCGCATCTATGACGGGCAATCCTTGCGCAAATACTTTTCTTGGTATACCCACACCAAGAGCCACCATATTGACAAACAAAAACAACGGCAGTATCACGCCCAGAACCAATCGTTGAGATAAGGGCCGCCGTGGTGACATAGATTATTCGTTTGTGGTGGTTACGATAACCGCTCCTGCCGTTCCGATGTTTTCTCCGTTCATCTGCGTTACCGCCTTTGCGTACACTTGCATCAATGTTTGTTCATCAATACCTTCAAGTAATTTCGGATCAGCGCCCGCTTCGGCAAGCAACTTGCGCACCAAATCCGGTGTCACGTTTTCACCCGCTAAAAACTGCTGGAGCGCGGCTGGATCAAGAGCGGCGTCCGGCGCGGATGACGGCGCCGGCGTTACAAATCCAGGCGTTGATTTGTTGTCCGTCCCTGCAACGTCTGTTTCAGTGGCTTCCGCACACGTGGCGCCGGTGGCGCAATTCGGATCAGTGCCCGCTTTTATTTCCGCGGCATCAGAGACCTTGTCGCCATCCGTATCCGGCAAATAGGGGCTCGTTCGAAACTGCGTCAATTCTTCATAATCAACAATGCCATCTGAATCAGTATCTTTCAGCAATGTTTCCTGCAACTGCGAGAGTCCGCCGTCATTTGGTTCATCGCGCTGCCACGCAAGCGGCCGAACAATGCCGTTATTAATATGCAACAAACCAAGCGTGATTACGGCTATCGCAAACACGCCCAGAGCAACTAAACTTATTTTTTGTTGCTGGGTCATTGAATATCATTAGTATAACAAAAAAACCCACATGAAACGACATGCCTCATGTGGGTAAGTGCTAGAACCATTTATAACAAAAGCCCCTCCACAAGGAGGGGCTTTTGGATCCTATCGTCCCGACAAGTCGGGACTCCAGGATGACATTACGACATTACTAGGTCGTCTTGTCAGTCACCGCTGGGAGCGATGGCTTGCCGCGGGCTTTCAAACCGGTGGAACTGGTGTTGCCAATTGCATCGATCTGATCACCATCGGTGTTTCCATCATACCCCATTGAGGATTCCGCAACCGTGTAGGTGACATCGCCTTCAGTAGAGACGGAGAACTGCCAGTTGGAACCAGCGGCGTATCCGTCAGTCGTGCCGGAGATGTACACACCATACGTGCGGTACCGACCACCGGTAATGGTCACATTGGCTCCTTCAACCATTGTTGCGTCGAAGGTCTTCCATGTGATCGAACCGGCGTATTCATTGGTCTCTGTACCTGACACCAAGTTAGACGTTGCGTCGCTGTTTTCAGCGGACGTCTTCAACGAGAAGTCAGTATCGTTCGCGTTACACGTTGACGTGCCAATGCTGTCAAAGGTACATGAACCGTTGTTGAAGATTTTTAGCTGGGTCGTCGTGATGGACACGGCGCCGCTGTTGGTGATCTTAAACTTCGCGAGCAATGTACCGGTTGACACGTTGGCTTCAAGGTTGGAGGCCGGGTAGGCCGGACTCGCCTCGGCAACGGTCACGGTGAACGGCTGAATCGTGTGCGTGATCGCGTTGTTCGAGAGGAGCGTGCGGGTTGCCGTGGTGTTCGTGAACTTACCCGTGCTCGTCACATGGAACGACTGATCAAGGTCAAGCCGGATATCATTACCGAGTCTGGCAATGCCGGTTCCTGACACGTCCGCCACAAACTTCAGCTTTCTGGTTGCGCCCTGCTCAATCTCAAAGAGCTTGTCAGGTGACAACCAGATGATGTAGCCGCCTGAATCACCCTCCGTGCGGAGCATGGAAACTCCGGACACGAGCGCGGTTGAGGCGCCGTCAAGGTACACGCGCACATTGCGCACGTCCGTGGAAGATGCACTCGTACCCTCCAACTGTAGCTCAAGACCGGTCACCTTCTGCGTCTCATCTTCCGCTTTCAAGGTTACCGCGCCGAGCGTGTAGTCGGTTTGGCCCGCGTTTACGAGCGCGTTGATTGCCGGAGCAACCGTTGTATCAAGCGCGATCTTCAGCGTGCCACCAGTCACCGTGTTGATACCAGTACCCTGTCCGCTCACGGCTTCAGTCACCGAGTTGCCGGTTGTATTGCCGACCACATCAGCGCTGGTAGCGTGCACAGTGAACCGAGAGATCATGAGAGCGCTGACTCCGGAACCGGCCAAGTTGGCGCGGAGGCGGAATTCAACACCGTCAGAATCGCTCTTTGGAATCACTTGTGGCGTTGTGAAGGTAAAGGTGTTGGTCGCGCCGCCGGTGTCCGTGTTGTTGCTGGTAGTAACCAGTGTTTCGGTACCGTCGTCACCAACACGATACAAGCGCAGGTTGGTCCAGTCAGCCACGGTGTCCCCAGAGTTGCCACCCATGCCCAAGCTGATAACCAAGCTGTTCGCCCGCGCGTCTTCACCACCGGACGATGCGTTCAAGGTGTACTTACCGATGAGCGCGCCGTTGGTGCCGGATACAATCTTGTATGAACCGGAAGCGGCCATTGCCACATCCGTAATGTCAAGAGTAGCGGCCTTAACACTGCGCGCCGAGGTGTTGACCACCGAGACGGTTGGGTCCGCGAGGTCACCCGTAACCAAACGTTTTACCTGCGTAATATCCAAGTTCGCGCCATAGGTGTCGCTACCAGTAGCGGTTGAACCAATACTGCCGATAATTTCAATGGGCTTGGTTTCTCCAGCTTTTATCGTCAAGTAGGTGCTCAAGGTTATAGACGTCGTTGCTACTGACGTCGTATTTTCCGAGAACATATTAGCGGCGAACGCGGCGCTGTAGAGCGTCTGGCCAGCGGATTTGACGAAGATAGAGCCAGCAAGATTCGTTTCCGAGGCCGCTGTCTCGTATATCTTAAATCCAAGCTGGCGGATTTCGTGGTCTTCACCCGTTGCCTTTACCGTGAACTTGCCAAGCACCACATCTGACTCACCCACCGCGTAGTTCGTGGTTGGTGAATCCCCGGCCTTGTCAAGTGTCAAGGAACCCGAGGCGAGTGTCATGCTGGTGTAGCCAGAGGCGTCACCAACCGGGTAGGTCGAGTCATTCGTACCAGTGCCATCGGCCGTTGCGAGAATGTAATGGGCAGTGGTTTGACCTTTGACCAACAGGTCATAGTTATTCTGGAGTTGCAAGTCAACGGTTCTGGTTGCGCCCGTAACAGGCGTAACTTTCACCTTGAATGACTTGGTCGCGCCTTTATCCAGTGAATATGGGTTTGCGCGCAAGTCAAAGATGACATGCTTGTCCTTCTGCTGGACGGTTTGAATCACGTCACCGTTCGGGCCCAAGAGTTGCCAGTCCTTCACATCAGAATCTGTCACTGACCCATTGTTGTACAGGTCAATAAACTCAAACCAGCTCTTCTCAAAACTGCCGCTGTCTCGGAGCGTGAAGTTGAACACTTCAACTGCGGCGTTCATCTGAACGCTGGCATTATCGGCTGGACCATCCAAATCAAAGGTAATCGTGGTCACGATGGAAGCGCCATCCTTGATATCCATCAAGAAACCACTGACTGGGAATGAGCCGGCGACAGTCCCGTTTGTGCCAACATCTGCCGCTGACGCAATGGACAGACCGACGTCGACACCATTGTTTGAGGTGTTGAAGTCCAATTGCACGGTTGCAGTTTCAGAACCATTCGCCGCTACCGCAATCGGGTCGGCGCTGAAGTTCAAGGTGAATGTGTTGTCCTCATTGATTGAGGAAACCACATTGCCGTGGCGTTTGCCGGCGCTATCAACCACGCGGATACCGGTGATGTTAGCATTTGTGGCGCCGCCGCGCTTGACGACCTTCAAACTCGTGACGTTCACCGCGGTTGAACCGGCCTTCAAACCAATCTTCAAGACAGGATTCAAAGCAGTGCCGTCAAAAACACGAGCTGATGGGCTGTCTGCCGCGAGACTCACTGTTACTGCGCCTCCCGGCGTTACGGCTGGGCCTTCTGCGCCCGGCACCGTGGTGCCTTCCTGCACCGCAACCGGGTTCAAGAATTCACCCGCTCCAACGGCCACACCTGCGGTGAGACCAACGAGATTGGCTTCCGTAACGGTGAGGACAAAATCCATGCGGAATTGTCCAAGCGCCGCTTCAGAAACCTCACGCTTTGCGCCATTTTCAATGTAGTAGTACTTCACCGCGGCTGCGTTAAGCACGCCGCCCACCACCTCAACCTTCACGAGGGTACCGGAAGGGTATTGCGAGGCGGCGGTCAGATCCTTGGCAGGATCGTTGGTGTAATTCGCAACAAAGAGTGACGCCAAAAGGTCATCAACACGTGATGCCCATGACGCACCGTAGAACTTTGCTGCGGTTGCTTCATCTTTCACCCATGCCACCGTGCCACCCGGCAAAACGGCATATACCTTTGGATCATCCGGAACTTTAATCAAACGTGATCCCGGGCGATAGAGCATGTTGTCACCCCATGCGAGTGACCCCAAGTCCTCCACTGAAAGTCGCTTTACCTTTGAGAAATCATTGCCGTACCATGAGGCAAAAACCCTTTGGTTTGGGAATGGATATCTCTTGCCAGCGTTGTAGAGATAGACCGTTGCGCCTGATTTGCCTGCCTCAGACATAATGAGGTCACCGCTCACCAAACTACCCTTCGCAACCGGAGCTCCTTGGGCGACCAAGGGATTAATGAGAGCGGAGGCACCAACAGACCACAAAATGGTCATGCCTACAACAGCGCTGGTTACTGCTTTTCTGCTAATGCGTAATGCTGTTGTCATAATTATGGTTAACTCTTTTGTTGATGCGCTGTAAAACGCATCGCACAATGTGAAGACGTTCTCTTTATGAGAACTCGACCTTGGAGTCTCCACGTTGATAATAACGTAATTCCTCCTTAAAGGGAGGATCCGATTTCTGAAATAAATCAGAAGCCGGATTCTGCCTTAAAGAATTTAACGTTTTTCGCCAATGATGGTGCTGGTCACATTCTCAATAACGCGCGTGATTGTTGCGGCAAAAGACGGCACACCCTCTCCCGGAGCAGGCGCCACGGTATCCGCTATCTCTTGAATGGCTCGTACCCGCGTAAGCGCGCCATCAAATTCCTGTTTTTCTATCAACTGTTCGGCATCACGCACCACTTGAGCCACCTGACGACGCGCGGCATTCCCCACACCTTCCTGTTTCACCAATATATCAACCGTGTCGCGTGCCCGATTCAACTGATCACCAACCATCGCCGCTACTTCTTTTGTGCTCACATCCATATTGCCTGATGCATGATTTGCCACCACCACCGCAACCGCCGCGTCACTCGTCTGCTTTACTAATTGCGTTGCCTCCTGCAACTGATGTTCAACAATAGGCGAACCAACTCCTGCCTTGGTCTGTGATAACTCATCAACAAATGAGCCGCTTTTCTCCCCAACCGTCTTTGCCACCTGAACCAACGATTCAGGTTGCGTAGTTTTCAAATCCTTAAGCGAGGTATTCAAGTTGGTGATCTGCTCCTTAAAACCGCGCACGGCCACGCTCGCGCGCGCTTCCTTCTCTTTCTGATTTTTAACGCGCGATACTTTCTTCACTTCATCAAGACGCCGTGAAGCAAACACCATCCGAAGTCCGGTCACTGCTCTTTCATCATTGGATAAACTGGCAAACGCCACCTGGGTCTTTTCAGAAGCAATCTTAATGGAATAAAGCGCGTCGCCCGGCAAACTCTTTGACGCGGCCTGCACTGAAGTGATCCATCCGCCGGTTCCCACTCCAAGCACTAACGCCACAACAAGCGCCGGCTGGAGCGCGAAACGCCACACATTCTGCGGAATAAATAACTTCGCAAGTGTGTGTACGCGAATATACAAAGAAACAGGCGCTTCCTGTTTTTTCTTCGCGCGATACACTTCTGAAAATACCCGCTCACGGATACGCTGCTCCGCATTTTCAGAAAGCGCATAGCGCGGGTCGTTCCACCATAACCGCAACACCCGCTTCAATTGTTTATCAAATTTCCAGTTACGATACCCCATAGTATATCATTCTTTTAAATGTTTTCACCAATTTTTCCACGCAAGAGTTTTCGTATCCGATGCAATTGCACCCGCACAGCGCCCGCCCTTTTATTAACGACCGTCGCAATTTCTTTCACCCGCAAACCTTGCGCGTAGAAGAGCGTCAAGAGTTCCATATCATCCGAGTCAAGCTCCATTACCGCGCGCGTCACTACTTCCCTATCAATAGCGCCGCCCACCGTTATCCCCAAATCTTCCGTAATCGGGGCTACCATCTCTGCCTCTTCAAGAGAAATAGTTGGCTTCGCGGCATGGTATTGGTCAATCACGGTGTTCCGCGCGATGCGATAGAGCAAACCGCGAAAATGCGTAATGCGCCGCCGCTCTACCACCCACGCCCATAATTTCAAAAAAACATCTGCGGTAACATCCTCTGCAATTTCTGCGTTTGACACCCGAAACAAAATAAACCGGTAGAGGGCGCTTTTGTATCGGCGATAGAGTTCGGCAAACGCATCCTCGTCTTGCGTCGTCTCCAACCGATAAATAAGCAGTTGCTCTTCTAATTCTTCTCTCATAATAAGAAATCTGGAAAGTAGCGAAAATGTTACCTTAAGTGTGAATAAAAATCCAGTCGGTACTTATATTTATTTTGGCCATTGCTGGCTCTTATCCACAGCTCGCTGATTATCAAAAGTATAGGATAGTCTATACTTTCGTATGCTTAAAAAGCAAAATTTTGCTTATTTGAGCATAATCTAGTTATCCACAGATTTGTATACACTAGTGTATACTTTTACCTATCAAACCTTGACATATCCACAGCCACTCCTGTAATGTACAACTATCCTGTTTGTATATACTATTCTATACTTTCCGCGTATGGCCGACGAAAAAAACACGGAGGGCAAAAAGCACATAATCCGTGTTTCGGTATCAGAAGCCGCTCGCCTCTTTGGCGTTAACGCTCAAACCATACGTCGCGCCTTGCTTGCCGGAGATCTCTCATATATTGTGGTTGCCGGCCGATACAAAGTTAATTTTGAAAGTTTGGTGACGTGGTCGCAAAAAACCACCATTCAGGCAAAAACCACCAAACGCGGCATCGGGCAATTTGTGGAACGCTGGAACATTGCCGGCAAATTATACAGCCCCAGTGTCAACATCGTTCCGCAAGATCAAAAAGAAATACCGCTTGATATTCCGGACGAACCTCACGTGTGATGATAGACCGCAATCGTCTGCTCGGTCACGCGCTTCCACTGATACTCACTCCGCATAAGTTCCTGATTCGCGCGTCCTAACGCTTCGTGCCACGCACGGTCAGTCAAAAGTTCAGCAATGCGCGCGGCGAGCGCTGTATCATCAACAGCGGAAAAACGAGCGCGCGCCTCGGTGATAATTTCCCGATGCGCGGGAATATCTGATACCAACACCGGAATGCCGTAGGCCATGGCCTCAAGCAGTACCAGCGGCAATCCTTCAGAAAGCGACGGAGCCACCAACAGTTCCGCATGTGCAAGCAACGCGCGCAAAGGAATGCCTTCTTGCCAACCGGTAAAAATGATTGACGCATCGCCGCGCGCAATGCGCCGCAAACGCATCACATACTCGCGCGAAAAACTCTCATCGCCAACAACAACCAATGATCTGCCTGCAAGCGCCTCCGGGCGCTCTTTTTGTAACCGACGCCACGCGCGCAGTAGCGTATGCACATTTTTTCCTTCCACCAAACGACCAATAAAAACCGCGTATCGTTTTGGTTCAAGATGCCATTGCTTAAGCGCCTGCGGCGAGGGCAACCCTTTTGACATCTCAATACCATTCGGAATAACGGTGGTATCGCGGCCATAATCACGCCGAAAATACGTGCGCAAAAATTTACTCACCACAATGGTCTGGTGCGCGAAATGAACCGCGGCCCATTCGCCCATGCGCAGTATCACTCGATCAAACACATTCCATTGCGGATGCTCACGATTGAGTGAATGCACCGTCACCACCACGCGCGCGCGCGGTTTGAAAAGACGCGGTATCCACGCCAAAAGCGCCGGTCCAACACCGTGCAGATGAATCACGTCATACTTTTGAAAGAGCGCGTGAAAAAGCGAGAGAGCGACATGCGTCACCGTGTCAAGATGCTGGGTGTGGATAGATGGCAAGAGCATCCGTGTTATACGTTGATACTCCGGCATGGCGCGGCCGCCGGAATACCATGTACGTGCATACACCGTGACCGTGTGACCCGCACGCGCAAGATGGGTTGCAAGCACCTCAACATGACGCTCAACGCCACCATAGAGCGCGGGGATTCCCTTCTGACCAATCATGGCTATTTTCATACTACTGTCATCCTGAACTTGTTTCAGGATCTACTTAAAACACTTTTATACAGTGCCACAATCCTCCGCACATGATCTGCCGGATCATTCTCGCGCAACACCCGCGCACGCGCGGCGCCTTCCATGGCGCCGCGTTCATCCGCGGGCATCTGCCACACGCGTTCCATCGTCTTCGCCAGCTCAAGTGAATCGCCCGGATTAACCAAAAAACCATTCTCGCCATCATGCACCATCTCCGGTAAACCACCTCTTCGCGTTGCGATAACAATTTTTCCTAGCGACTGCGCCTCAATCACCGACAACGGATAATTTTCATAACTCATCGTTGGCACCACAACCGCGCGCGCGCCGACAACCATACGCCACAATTCCGCCCCTTCTTTAAATCCAGCAAACGTCACATTGCGAAGTCCAAGCGCCCCGGCCTGACTCCTAAGCGCCGCTTCTTCCGGCCCGCGGCCCGCAATAACAACCGGCACGTCATGCGCCATCTTCGCCGCTTCCAACAAAGAGGACAGTCCCTTTTCTTTACTCAAACGACCAAAATACAAAATGCATTCCCTGCCACCCGCGCGAGGCGGACGGATTGGTCGCACAAAACTTGGCAGATGCACAAACTGCGAACGCTTCCAACCGCGTGCGACCGCAAAATTAATCAAAAACATGCTCGGGCTCACAAAACGTCGCACCGCGCGCAGATAGGTGTGGCGCCACCGGTGCAGATACGCCTCGCACATGACGGTGAAACTCGCGGCACGCGATCCCATACAATTATACCGCATTGTTTCCCAAAACCTCCCATCATTACCGTGTTCACATATCACGCCTCCGTGTCCAAACATGCTGTAATTGGGATTAAATAATTTGTAATCATGCACGGTCATTACCACCGGCACCCGCCAATGGCGGGCCGCATCCAGCACGGAAGGTGAAAGTTGGTGATACACATTATGCACATGAACCACATCCGGCCGCACGTCGCGCAGAAGTCGCGCGAATTTTCGTCGCGCTTCAAATGAATACACGATGCGCCCAAATTTTTTAAGATCACTGAAAAATCCTTCGCGTTTTTTCAAATCAACATGGCTCACAAAATAACGCGCGTACGGCGTCGCGAGATTTTCCGGATGATGCATGGAAAACGGAATGACCTCGTGTCCTTCCGCGCGCAATAAATCAGAAAGCGCGAGCGCGTAGATATCGGCGCCCCCGCGCGGATAGTAAAATTTATTGACCTGCACTATTTTCATGTTTCTGTATGAGTTCTTCAGTTTCTTCAATCTTTTCCGCGTGTTTTTCCCACGAATACCATCGTTTTACAAAATCACGCGCCTGCTCTGCCCACTCCTCGCGCATACCTTCTTCAGCAAACCATACTAACCGCTCGGCAAGCGGCAATGGACGCGCCGCGTCAGCAAGCAGACGCTCGTCAAAGGCGAGTAAAATTTCCGGAATCGCGCCAACCGGCGTGCCAATCACCGGCGTGCCACATGCCATGGATTCAATAATGGAAACGCCAAATCCCTCATACGCCACGGTGGGAATCACGGTCACGTCCGCCGCCTGGTACCACGCCGGAAGCTCCGTATCACGCACATGACCCGCAAAATGAACCTGGGTCTCAAGCCCAATCGCACGCACATGCTTCTCCAGTTCCTGCCGCTCCCGTCCTTCGCCAACAATAACGAGATGCGCCGCCGCTCCCACGCGATCATACAGCGCCCGCCACGCGTCAATTAAAATTTTGACGCCGGTGCGCGGCACCAAACGCCTGACCGTTACCGCAACCAGCGCGTCTTCAGGCAAACCAAGCGTCCGGCGCACCGCCCGCTTTGATGCCGGCAGGTGAAAACGCGCGGTGTCAATGCCCATTGGCACGCGCACAATTGTTGTTTTCCGCGTTATCCGCGGATACAGCGTACGCAATAATTTTCCTGAAAAATCACTAAAAACACCAACCGCCCGCGCGTGGCGCAACACTCGTTTTTCAATCCATCGCGTGAAACTCACAAAACTCGGCTTCAAAAAAAGAGCGGCGAGCGGCCATAATCCGGGCCGCGACAAACCCTCGTATTGAATCTCCGCTGCGGCTGACGCATGAAATATATAAATAAACGGCAGACGGCGCGCCATATGCACACGGAGCGCGCCATAGGCAACATGCGGATGATGCGCAATCAGCACATCCCACCGGGCGCCAGCCAACATTTGTTTTATAAATCGCGGCGTTTCCATAATATCCGCAATACTTCGGCCCCACTCTGCGCGCCGCTTGTAATCGCCAAACCGAAAAATCGTGACGTTATCGCGCCGCTCTTCATCTTTTAATGCTACGCGTGAATGCGGCACACCAATCGCCACCGTATGTCCGCGCGCGGCAAGCGCCCGTGCCTGCTCCCACGCCACGCGCCCCGAACCGCCGGGCTGATCCAATGAAATTTCTTGTGCCAAGATAAGTATCCGCATGTTATTTTTTTCGCAGCAACGCGGCCGTAACCGCAAGTCCTATCGGCATCCACATCTTTGCCGTGTAATACTGCGTATTAAAAACTTGAAACACCGCCGATCCCACGGCAATCACCAGCATCGCCAGCAATAATTCGCGATAGTGTTCATCCAATTCGCGGCGCCACGCGCGATACACAATCAAAACCAGCACACTCACCAACAAGAAAAAAGTAATGAGCCCCAGCACGCCCTGCTCCGCCGCCAATTTTTGAATCACGCCATGCGCGTCAAACGGCGGACCGTACTCAATGCGAAACGCTTTCGCGTCAGCAACCAAACTAATGTACGTACCCACGCCATTGCCGATAATCGGATGCTCGGCGAACGCAATCATCGCGATACGCGCCAAATCCACGCGCGCCGATGTTGATGATGCCACATACGAACTTCCGGAGAATATCAGCATGTAGATGGCAATTGGCACCACAACCACCGCGGCAAACGGCGCAATCTTTCGCGTCACGCTGCGCCACGCCACGCGTGTGGAGAGCGCCATCACTATCACCGCCTGTACAAAGAGTACTATCCACGCTGTACGGCTAAAAGTCAAGAGCGTAACCGCAGTCATCACCACCGCGTACAAAAATGCAATCTTCCGCCATACGTCGCGCGTTTCTCTATAGTACCAATAACACGCAAGCGGCACGATAACCACCAGCACCTCGGCGAGGTCATTGTGAAATAATCCAAACGGCGCCCATCCGCCAATGGCAAATGGCGTCACGCGCCGCCAGATGCCCCAAAACGGTTCAACAATAAACAACGACGCAATTCCCCACACCATCGCAAGCGCGCCGACAATCAACAACACGCGTGCGCCGCGCCATATCTCCGCGCGTCGCCGCACAATGTTGACCGGCAACAACACGTACGCGCAATAAATAAATATGATATTCCGCGCGATGTACTGCACGCCGGACGCCACGTCAGCATCAGCAACGGTAAAAAGAGACGTGAGCGCGGAAAGAAAAAATAAAATAAAAAGCGGAAGGCCGGGAAGCAATAACCGCTCGCGCGATGCACCGCTATTTTGGTTATGCACCAACGCGCGCGAACGATTGCGAAAAAAATGCAGCGCGGTCGCCGCAATTAAAATCAACGCCCAAAAGTCCGCAACCGGCGCGTTGATGTTCGCAAAAAACGTATTTTGCAATGATTCATATCCGCCCAAATTAATTTGCCAACCCAGCATCGGGTATAAAAAAAGAAGGACGTAGAGTCCGTAGATCGGCTTATAGGAAAGTACCCAGATCACCGCGCACAAAACAAGCGCCACAAAAACCGCGCCGGGCATGTAGACACTCATTACGGCGCCAAGCATTGAAAGAAAGAGTACGAAAAAAAGTTGTGTGAAGTCGCGGGACACCAATAGATTATAGCATAAAAAAGAAAAGGGGCCTGATCATCGATGATGACCAGGCCCCGTGAGACTTCAACCGGCGAAACCGGGAATCTCTAGAACTCGGAAGGAACTACTCGCTACCGGAAGGCCCTACGGCCGGATCCGGTAGTTGATCCCCTGCCCGTCGTTGACGACCTCCAGCGACTGCTGGACCCCGTCCACGTACACCCGGAACCCGTCGCACGTACTGCGGAGATCGGCGGGGTTGTTCACCCAGCCGGCGCAGTACGAACCGCCGTTCGGCCGCCGCGCGTTGAAGCGGAGCGCCGACCGATGGTCGTCCAGCGTCACGATCTCCCGGCAGTTGCCCGCCGTGACATCGAAGACGCCACCGTTCGGGCTGCCCCAGATGGACACCTGCCACGTCCCGGTGGGATCGGCTGGCACGCACACGCGAACCGTGTCGTTGCCGCCGTCCGGACCCGGACCGCCGCCCGCCGGAGGCGCCGCGCAGTTCAGACCCTCGTCGGTCGCCCCGTCGCAGTCGTCGTCCAGCGAGTTGCAGGACTCGTTCACCGGTCGCACGTCGTTGCACGATCCCCATCGGCCGTTCGCGTCGCAGGTCTGCTGACCCGTGACGCACGCGCCGAGGTCCGTGCCGCACACCCGCACCTGCCCGGGGTTGCAGTCCCGCGGGCACGCGTCCTGCTCGTCCACGACGCCGTCGCAGTTGTCGTCCACGCCGTTCCCGCACACTTCGCGGGCGTCCGGGTGGATGAACTGGTCGCGGTCGTTGCAGTCGGCCTTGACGTTCTCCGGCACTCCGCGCGGCACCACGTTGTAGTGACCGTCGCGGTCCTCGTCGCGGGCGCATGCCCACGTTTCGCCAACGTTGATCCCGTCGAGCGGGAACTCCACGCAGGCGAGCCCCTGCCCTTCGGCGCACTCGCGCGCCTCGTGGCGGCACGTGCGATTTTCGTCGCACGAGTCCACGGTGCACGCGTTCCGGTCGTCGCACTGCCCATCACGCCCGAACATGAAATCCGCGGTGCATTCGTAGCACCCCTCGGCCGGGACGTCCGGCCACTGCCGGAACTCCTCGGGCCAGATGAAGCAAAGTTCCCCGCTGGGGCACTTCGCGTCGTCGGCCACCCGCCTGCACCCGTATCCCGGGTTGCAGGTATCCACCGAGCACCGGAGCCCGTCGTCGCAGACGACGAAGTTGTGTGTGCACCGACCCTGCATGTTGCAGATGTCGGTCGTACACGCGTTCCCATCGTCGCACTGCTCGGACTCCCTGCACTCCGCTGGCGGGGCGCACCGCGCCGGATCGTTGTCCGGGTTCGGGATGCGCGGGCATGTATCGCCCGCGTTCGTGACCCCGTCCCCGTCCACGTCACCGTCGCACTTGTCGCCTCTGCCGTCCTGGTCCAGATCCGCCTGGTCCAGGTTGACCACTGCCTGGCAGTTGTCCCTGCCGTCGCGGATGCTGTCGCCGTCCTCGTCGGGGAGACAGCGCTCCATCTGCTCGTCGCAGACGAGCCCGCCCCGGCACATGCCGTCGAAGCACAGGCACCCGAGGGTGCCGACCTCGCACTCCACCTCGGGCTCGGGCGTCTCACCCTCACCTTCCACCGAACCTTCGCCTTCGCCTTCCACCGAACCTTCGCCTTCGCCCTCACCCTCGCCGGGCTGGGGCTGTGGCGTCTCGCCGGGCTCGCCCTGCGGACCGGCCTCGCCGCGTTCGCCCTGCGCCCCCTGCGGACCCACCGGCCCCTCGGGACCGGCCTCGCCCTGCTCCCCGCGCTCGCCCTGCGCGCCGTCCCGACCGTTGCAGTCGCGGACATCGAAGGCGCCGTCGTCGTTCGTGTCCTCGGCGACGTCGTTCTCGCCGTCCATGTCGAAGTCCCAGCAGCGGTAGCCGCTGGCGCCGGGCGTACCCGGCTCGCCCTGCGAACCCGACTGGCCCGAGTCACCCTCGAACCCCTTGCACCCGGAAAGACACGTTGCGGCCGCCATCGCGGCCAGCAGGAACATGCGCTTCATGCGCACCTCCTTTGCCTCGTTTCCCACGAGGACTTGGTGTTGGGGCCGCGTTGGCCCGTTGAAAACCAATTCCCTATTTGTAAGGTTCTTGGAACCTCACGGTTCCGCCTACACGCGGTTGCGTGGCCCATGCTTGGCTCTTCCACCCGGTAAAGGGGAAAGATCCCACACAACAGAATATAGACGGAACGGTGAGGTTCCTCTTTCTCCACACTACCGGCGGGTAGCGCGGAGGAAGAGGAAGCCGAGCGTCCCGATCGAAATCGGGACGCTCGGCATGCAGGCATTCTGACTTGGGAGGTCTCAGATGGGGCTTGGAACCCCTAGAACCGGTACGCCGCCTGCAGAGCGACACCGGCATCCTTGTCACGGTCTTTCGCGTCGCGGTTGAAACCGACGTAGCCGTCGACTGTCAGAACCGCGTGCCCCAGCGCCAGGCCGACCGAAGGGCCGATCCCGAGCGCGAAGGACTTCACGTATCCAAGGTCTCGCGTGGCCTCCACGGTCACGCGGCCGTTGAACCCGAGCCAGAACCGGCTGTTGGGCCGAATCCGCTCGGTGAACGTCACGCCGAAGGCATCGTCGCTTCCGGCAAGGCCGAGCAGGAGCTCGGAATCGGCACGCCACCAGTACTCGTTGACCGGCAACGAATGGCCGAAGCCAACTCCCGCCATCCGGCGGGGTCCGTGGAACCAACCACCGGCCAACACGGAAACGTACGGGCCGGAGTTGAAGAGCCGGTTCACGCGTGCGGTCTCGCGACCGAGCGATCCCCAAATCTCTTCCACCTCCCCGGCGATCGCTTCGTCGGCACCCTCCAAGGCGCCGACCCGCTTCTCCACGTTGGAGAGGCGGCGGTCCAGCGCCGCGATCTGCCGATCGTAGTCGCTGACCTTCTGCTGCTTCGCGGCGACCTTGGCCGCGACCGCGGCCTTCGCCCGCTTGACCGAGGTGCACCCCCTGGTGCACTTCTGCACGTCGCGGGCCAGCTCCTGGTCCCGCTTCTGCAGCCGGTTGAGCTCCACGGCCACCTTGGCCCGAAGCTTCTCCAGCTGCGCCTTCTGGCGGTTCATGTCCACGGCCGCTCTTGCGAGCTGACCGGTGGTTGCCGGCGCAGAGAGCGCCGGACGCGCGGCCACCACGAGGATGGCCATCAGGACGAACATCGAACGCATTGTTCTTCCTTTCTGGCCCCCGCGGAGGCCACATGGGCCCCCACAAAGGGGAAGTTAATGAACATGGGGCTTCTTTTACCCCTTTCAGTAAATTCAGAATTAAATTGCTTCGCTTCGCTCGCAATGACTATTGAATTCACTGAAAGAGGTGGCTCGTGCGGGGGTGG
>Ga0209541_10005138_pt1 | contig 22907 bp, 26 predicted proteins | sample RifCSPlowO2_01_FD_184027 | JGI IMG/M metagenome (GOLD analysis project Ga0209541, IMG submission 184027) | Groundwater microbial communities from Rifle, Colorado - Rifle CSP2_plank lowO2_0.1 (SPAdes) (version 2) | ecosystem: Environmental > Aquatic > Deep subsurface > Groundwater | place...
CAGGACGCGGTCCCGGGGGATTACCCCCCGGCCCACCCATTGGCCCCGGAGGATTCGGCTGCGCGAACGCCAACCCCGCCGCGCCGATGACACTGACTGCCGTTAACAAAATCTTTTGCACTGACATATTTTCTCCTTTTTTGTTTCCCGAAATCGGGAATAAAAATATTGTATCCCCGTGATAATGCGATGTATATAATTTTTTTGAAAAAATTAAGCGAATTTTTTGCGCAGGTAATCTTCGAGAATGGCGGTGAATTCTTCCTTGATATGGTCGCCTTTGAGGGTAGTTAATTGCTCCCCATCGGCGTAAACGGGAGCGACAAGTTTTTCGGAAGCGCCGGGCAGGCTGATGCCGATATCCGCGTGACGGCTTTCCCCGGGGCCGTTGACCACACAACCCATGACCGCAATCTTCAGCCGCTCCACGCCGGGGTACCGCTTCTTCCAGACCGGCATATTGCGCTGGATGTGTTCATTGATATCTTTGGCCAGATATTGAAAATAATCGCTGGCCGTGCGCCCGCAGCCCGGGCAACTGGTCACGCTCGGCGCAAAATAACGCAATCCCATCGATTGGAGCAAATATTTGCAAACTTCGACTTCTTTGGCGCGGCTGACGTTCGGCCGCGGCGTGAGCGATACACGAATCGTGTCGCCAATGCCTTGTTGTAAAAGAATCGAAAGCGCCGCGGCGCTCGCAGTGATCCCCTGCACGTCGGACCCGGCTTCGGTCAGCCCCAAGTGCAGGGCGTAATCACATTTTCTTGCCAACATCGAATAAACCGTCACCATGTCTTGAAGAGCAGACATCTTGACGCTGATCACGATTTGATTCTTCTTCAACCCGCATTTCCGGGCGAGTTCCGCGCTGTGCAATGCGCTTTGGATCATCGCCTTGTAGGTCACTTCTTTGGCATCCCTGGGATTTTTCAGTTTGGCATTCTGATTCATCATCACTGTAAGAAACTCTTGGTCCAGCGAGCCCCGGTTGACGCCGATGCGCACGGGTTTATCATGCTCAACAGCCATCTTGACGATCCGCGCGAAATTTTCATCGTGACGCTGCCCACGTCCCACATTGCCGGGGTTGATCCGGTACTTATCCAGAAGCCGCGCGCAATCGGGGTGCTTGGAAAGCAGCGTATGGCCGTTGAAATGAAAATCGCCGATAATCGGGGCGGCGTATCCTTGCGCGCGCAAGGCTTTGATGATTTCCGGCACCGCGCGGGCGGCATCGTCGTCGTTGACGGTGACGCGAACCATCTCGGAACCGGCGTCGATCAGTTCAATGACCTGCCTGAACGTGCGTTCCACGTCCGCCGTGGGCGTATCGGTCATCGACTGGATGACAACCGGGTGTCCGCCGCCTAAAAGGACACGGCCGATAGCTACTACGGGGGTTTTTCTTCGCTCGGTCAGCTGCATCGAAGTGTTGATTTCCGGAGTTTACATTGCCAGCAAAAATGGTATAATTTGACGTCAATTATAGTCAAATTTCGAGGAGAATTCAATTGGAAATCTATTTAGCCAAAACGCAAGGGTTCTGCGCGGGCGTGTCGTTCGCCATCGACATTGTGGAGCAGGCGCTGCGCAAATACGGCGCGCCCCTCTACGTTTACCACGAGATCGTGCACAATACTCACGTGGTCAATGATTTTCGTAACCGCGGCGTCATTTTTGTCGAAAACCTCAACGATGTGCCACAAGGCCAGCGGGTCATCTTCAGCGCCCACGGTGTTCCGCCCGCGGTCATCCAGACGGCCAAAAACCACAAGCTCAAATACGTGGATGCCACGTGTCCTCTGGTCACCAAAGTCCATAATGAAGCGACCAAATTCTCCGCCCAACGCCACGCGACCGTCCTGATCGGTCACAAGGGCCACCAGGAGCTAATCGGCACCGCCGGATACGTCGATCCCGATTTACTCTATATCATAGAAGATGAAACCGACCTCGAAACCCTCGACATCGATCCCGGCACGGAAGTCGCCTACATCACGCAAACGACGCTTTCCGTCGATGAAACGACCGCGATGATCAATAAATTGCGCAAAAAATTCCCGAATCTGATCGGCCCGCCGCGGTCGGACCTCTGTTACGCGACCCAAAACCGCCAGGACGCGGTCAAAGACCTTGCGCAATTATGCGATATCGTGATCATTTGCGGGTCGCCTAAAAGTTCTAATAGCAACCGCCTGCGTGAAACCGGCGAAAAAGAAGGCGTTCCCAGCCACATTATTGATGCAGCGGATGAATTGAACCTGGAACTGCTGCGTGGCAAACAAAAAGTTGGCATCAGTTCGGGTGCCTCGGTCCCGCGGGTTATTGTAGACCGGCTGGTGGAACGCATCCAAAAGTATTTTCCAGGTACGCGCGTACACACATTTGAAAATCCCGAGAAAAATATCGTTTTTGCGCTTCCCAAGATTTAAGATAAGGCCTATGGCTAAACTCATCATTGACGGTCAAGAACATGAATTGCCCGACGGCACGAAGATCGACGCCCTCTGTGAAAAAGCAGGCATCCCCTTTAGCTGTAATTCGGGGGTGTGCGCGACCTGTCAAATCGAAGTCAAGGAAGGCGCCGAGAATTTAAGCGAATTAAATACGGAAGAAACCGATCTGGGAATGGACCGCAACCACCGCTTGAGTTGTCAGTGCAGCATTAAAGGCGGGACGGTGAAAATAACGTATTGATACTCGATACTGGATACTAGATGCTCGTAGAACCAAACCAGGATCGAGAATCGAGTATCTAGAATCGAAAATCCTAAGATGACGTTCATACTCGCCCCCACTCTTCTTGACCCCGCTCAACTCGGCGCGAATTTCAACGCGCCGGGCGCCGGCGCCTTTGTGTGTTTCGCAGGCCGCGTACGCGACCATAACGACGGCAAATCGGTCGTCGCGCTGGATTACGAAGCCTATGAACCGCTCTGCCGCGCGGAAATGGAAAAAATATTCCAGGAAGCCAAGAACCGTTTTGCGGTGATCGATATCAAAGCGGCCCATCGTACCGGTAAATTAAAGATCGGCGAGCCGGCCGTCTGGGTTGGGGTTTTGGCTGCGCACCGCGATGAAGCGTTCGCCGCCTGCCGCTACACAGTCGATGAACTCAAAAAACGTCTTCCCATCTGGAAAAAAGAATATTACGCGGATGGCAGCTCCCAATGGAGTTACTGCGCCGACCACTCTCATGCCCACTGATCCCGAAGACCTGCCTTTGACCATCGATATCGATTCGTTGACGGACGACCAGATCCGGCAATATATCTTTGTGGACGTGCGTGAGGACACCGAGCGCGTGATCAAGCCCTGCCGTGAACTCGTACACGAACATTTTCCCTTAAGCCGGTTCCAGCCGACGGATGGATTTCCCGCTGATCCCCAAAAGCAGTACATTTTTTTCTGCGCCAAGGGCCAGCGCAGCCTGATGCTCGCGGAATACCTGCGCGAGCAGGGTATGAATAACGCCTGTTCACTCGACGGCGGCATTGACGCGATCAAAAAACATTTTCAAAATCAATGACATTAAAAAATTCAACAATCCGGATTGAAGAGCACGCCCCTCTTGAGCAGTACACGACCTTTCGCCTCGGCGCCTCCTGTGAAGGCATGATCCATTGCCAAACCCCGCGCCAACTGGAAGAAACTATTCCGTATCTCATCAAGGAGAAGAAAAAATTTATCCTGATCGGTGGCGGGTCGAACCTTGTCGTTTCCGACGAGCCGCTGGATTGTTACGTGGTGCGCTATTATACCGATAAGCCCGTCATCGAACAAAATGGCACCACGCTCACCGTTTCGGGCAGCACGCAACTGGACCACTTGGCATTTTTTGCCGCGCAACGCGGTCTGGAAGGGATCAACTGCACAACGGGCATTCCCGGCAGCGTCGGCGGTGCGATTGTCGGCAACGCGGGCGCCTGGGGCAAACAGATTGGCGATGTCTTAACCTCCGTTGAACTCATCAGTCCTCAAGGCGTAAAAAAAACCGCTCGTACCGAAGAATTGCAATTTACCTACCGGGACTCTATTCTCAAAAAAACCGGAGACATTGTTGTTTCAGCTGTCTTATCGCTGCAAAAGGGCGACGTAAAGGCATTATCGGAAGAACGGGAAAAAATCCTGGCCGAACGTAAATCAAAACATCCGGATCTGCGCTACGAGCCCTGCGCGGGGAGTTTTTTCCGAAATATCGAACCGACCTCAAAGGCGGGCAAACGCCAGGCGGCCGGATGGTTTCTGGAAGAAGCCGGCGGTAAAAAGCTGAAAGTCGGCGGGGCCGTCATTTACCCCAAACACGCCAATATCATCATCAAATCCGACGGCTGCCGCAGTCAGGACGTCTACGAGCTCTCGCTGCAGATGGCCCGCGTCGTGAAAGAAAAATTTAATCTGGATCTAGTACGCGAAGTGTGCTTCGTGGGAAAATTCCACGGCATGCCTTCCGACGTGCGGGAGATTATTTGGTAAATTTTGCCCCTTCCGTAAATTTTTATGAAAAAGGGGTAAAATTTATCCCGAAGTATGCGCAGAAAATTTTTGAGCGAAATTTTCAAGCGTTTATACGAGGGATTACTTCCATCCGAGGTCGCCCTTGCTGTTTCGGCCGCGGCCGAAACAAAGCGCCGGGGCAAATCGGAGGCTAAATGAGATTCATTTAGCCTCCGATTTGGAACATTTCAACTTTATGTGTATGCGGTGTGTGTTTGCGGATTTGGGCGCGCAGTTCGGAATAGCGGTCGGCGCGTTTTTGCCAGACACTTTGAATAAGCGCCGATAACTGCGCATCGTCTGCACCCTGACGTAAAGGCGCACGCAAATCCACTCCATCGCCGGCAAAAAGACACGTATACATTTTCCCCTCCGCTGAAATACGCCCGCGCGTGCAGGTGCCGCAAAAAGGCTGTGTTACGGACGAGATAAATCCCACCTCCCCGCTGCCATCGACAAATTCGTAACGCGCGGCGACTTCGCCAAACTCTTTGGCCGCCAGCGGCCGCAAGGGAAGCTGCTCATTGATCAAATCCACGAGCTCGCGCGTGGGGACAACGTAGCGCAGATCCCAGTGGTTGCAGTTACCCACGTCCATATATTCGATAAAACGTAAAACCGGTTTGCGACCCTTAAAATACCACACGAGGTCCATGACGCTGTGGTCATTGACGCCTCGCTGAAGGACAACATTGATCTTGATCGTCTCAAACCCGATCCCTTCGCAAATTTCAATACCTTCCAGAACTTTTTTCAGGTCCCCCTTATTCCCGTTCATCTGATGGAAAAACCTGGCATCGAGGGTGTCCAGGCTGACCGTGATGCGGTCCAATCCGGCATCTTTTAGATCGTGGGCGTAGCGCGACAGCAAAGAACCGTTCGTGGTGAGGGCCAGATCCCTGATGCCCTCAATCGCGCGCAACTTGCCGACGAGCTCGACTAAATTCGGACGCAGCAAAGGCTCACCTCCGGTCAAACGGATCTTGGTCACCCCGGCAGCAACAAAAAGTTTCGTCAAACGGATGATCTCCTCAAAACTAAGCCACTCTTGAGGTTTTAAGAAGGAAAAATGCCGGGCGTCTTCTTTATCCGGCATACAATAGGTGCAACGAAAATTACAGCGGTCGATGACCGAAATGCGCAGATCGCGCAGCGGTCTATGAAAAGCATCTTGAAGAAAATTTTTAATCATCAAATTATCTGCGTATCTCGTATTTCGTATCTCGTCTACGAAATACGAGCGACGAGATACAAGCGACGATTACTCTGTTGTTACCGTCTTTACTTTATCCAAAGCGCCCTTCATCGTATGCCAGGAAAGACTCGCGCATTTGACGCGCGCCGGGAAATGCCAGATACCGGAAAAAACCGAAAGCTTGCCTAAAACATTGGGATCTTTGTCGGGATGCAGTTCGCCTTTGATCAAACGATGGAACTGGTCGAATAAAACCTCCACCTCCTGGCGCGTTTTGCCCTTAAGGCTGGTCGTCATCAGCGAGGCCGACGCCTTGGAGATCGCGCAACCGTCGCCCTCGAAGGAAACGTCATCGATCACACTGCCCGGTTCCTGCACATGCACATAAACATGCAAATGATCCCCGCACAAGGGATTGTACCCCTCGGCATCATGGGTCGCGCCGGGGATCTTGCGGAAATTCCGCGGGCTTTGATTGTGCTCAATGATGACCTGTTGATACAGTTCGCTGCGGCTGTCATACATCAGGGGAACACTTCCTTTACCTTCAAAAGCGCCTCGACCAGACGGTCAATTTCGGCGGTTGTATTATAAAATGACAACGACGCGCGCGAGGTGGCCGGCACACCGAAATGTTTCATCACCGGCTGGGTGCAATGGTGTCCGGTGCGGATCGCGATGCCTTCATCGTTGACCAGAGTGCCGATATCGTGCGCGTGCACGCCGGGCAAAATGAATGACAATACCGCGACCTTTTCTTTGGCGGTGCCGATCAATTTCAACCCCGGCACCTTTTGCAGGGCGCGGGTCCCGTATTCCAGAAGACTTTGCTCGTAGACCTCGATGCGCTCGAACCCGATGGAGAGAACGTAGTCGATCGCCGCGCCCAGACCGATGACTTCGGCGACCGCCGGTGTTCCGGCTTCGAATTTATAAGGCAGCGTGTTGTAGGTCGTTTTCTCGAAAGTGACGGAGCTGATCATATCGCCCCCGCCGTGAAACGGCGGCATTTTATTGAGCAGTGCCGCCTTGCCGTAGAGAACACCGACCCCGGTAGGGCCAAAAAGCTTGTGCCCGGAGAAGGCTAAAAAGTCGCAATCCAGATCCTGCACGTCGACCCGGCGGTGGCCGACGGTCTGCGCCGCGTCAACCAAAACGAGCGCGCCGCGCGCGTGCGCGGCCTTGATCATCTTCTTAACCGGATTGATCGTGCCCAGTGAATTGGAGATGTACACAATAGAAAGCAGTTTGGTTTTCGCCGTTAGAAGCCGCTCGAATTCTTCGTAGAGCAACTCACCTTGATCGTTAAAGGGAATGACCTTAAGGACGCACCCTTTTTCTTCGCAAAGCATCTGCCAGGGTACGATATTGGAATGGTGCTCCATCTCGGAAATGAGGATCTCATCACCTTTTTTAAGAAAATGCCGGCCGTAACTATAAGCGACGAGGTTGATCGATTCGGTCGTCCCCCGGGTAAAGATGATCTCCTGGGAATCGCGCGCGTTGAGGAATCCCTGCACTTTGCCGCGCGTTCCTTCATAGGCGGCGGTCGCCTTTTCGCTTAATTCGTGGATCCCGCGATGGACGTTGGAGGTATATTTTTGGTAATAGACAGCCATCGCTGCCGCGATAGAGCACGGCTTGAAGGTGGTGGCGGCGTTATCAAAATAAACCAGGGGTTTGCCGTGCACACTAACGTGAAGGTTGGGAAAATCCTGCCGGATTCTTTTGACATCAAGATCCATGACGACCTCCCGTCATTTTTCCTCATTTCCTGTTCTGGAACGAAATGACGAGGCTCGCCCTTTCAAAACTGACGGGGCGGCCTTCATCCTTCCAAGACCTCAAGGCTGGGAGCGACCATCCGGGCGGCTTGTTCCCGGACGGAGTCGCGCGTCAGACGGTTTAAAATGTCATCGACAAAGCCCTGCGTGAGAATCCGTGTCGCGATTTTGCGCGGCACGCCGCGCGCCTGCAGATAAAAGATCTCGTCTTCGTTAAGCTGGCCGATGGTGGCGCCGTGCGTGCATTTGACGTCGTCGGCAAAAATCTCCAACTGGGGCTTGGTGTCCACCTGACAGTCCTTGCCCAGCAATAAATTCTTGTTAAGCTGATAGGAATTGGTCTGCTGCGCGATCGGCTGAACGAAGATCTTGCCGTTAAAAACCGCCCGCGCCGCGTCATTCAGCACTCCCTTATAAAGCTGATTGCTCGTCGCCTTGGGCACGCGGTGGTCGACCGAGGTGTGGTTGTCCACGTGCTGATTCTTATACACGCTGTAGAGGCCGTTTAAGAACGCCGCGGCCCCTTCGCCGTTAATGACAACATCAAGATTATTGCGGGTGATCAACGCTCCGGCGACCAGCGAAAAGCCGTTGAACGTCGAATCTCTCTTTTGCCAAACACGCGTGGTACCGACATGATACGCCTTGAGGCTTTCCTTTTGAGCTTTGACATAATGCAGCGTCGCGTTTTCTTCCAAAAACACATCGGTCAGCGGGTCGGCCAGATAAATGTTTTCGTCGTTTAATCCAACGTGGGTTTCCAGAACGCTCGCCTCGCTGGATTTGCCCAGCCGGATAAATGCGTGCGGAAACGTGGCGATCTGTTCACCCGGGGCTTCGGTCACATGAAGGATACAGATCAGCTGGTTCGCGATGATCTTATCCTTAATGTGGATATAAACACCTTCCTGCGTGAGCGCCTTGTTCAGGGCCACGAACGCGGAATCTTTCTGCGGATCGTAATGCGCCCAAATTTCCTGCACCGCCGCCGGATCGTTCTTCGCGGCCTCCTGCAGCGTCGAAACCTCAATCCCGACTGCCGGTAGGCTTCCTTGGGGAGGAATTTTTCCGAGATTCGACAGCTCCTTGTCGAACGCGCCGTTGACAAAAACGATGTTCACGTCCGCCTTGCCGCAATACCGCTTGAGGATGTCTTTACGCTGCGCGGGGCTCAAAGCAGATTTCGCGCTCAGCGTGTAGCGGTGTCCGGCCACGGCGGAAAGGTTGGTGTACTTCCATTCCTCGTCTTTGACCGTCGGGATCCCTAATTTACGAAAACGCGTCAGCCCTTCTTCCCGTAACTGAGCGACCCATCCCGGGGATTTTTCACCTTTGAGCGGCCCGGTGAGCGTATCGAGCTGTTCCATAAACAGGCTATTTTTTTCTGTTGGTGCGATCATCGTATCTGTCATTTCTTGCTCAACCAGTCATACCCTTGATCTTCGACCTCCAGGGCCAGCTCTTTCCCGGAAGACTTGACGATCTTGCCGTCGACCAGGATGTGGACAAAGTCCGGAATAACATAATTCAAAAGCCGCTGATAATGGGTGATGACCAGCATGGCGTTGTTCTTGTTCTTGAGCTTGTTGACCCCGTCGGCAACAATACGCATCGAATCGATATCGAGCCCCGAATCCGTTTCATCCAGCACGGCAAAACGCGGATTCAAAACGGCCATTTGCATGATTTCGTTACGTTTCTTCTCACCGCCGGAAAAATCCACGTTGACCGGACGGTTAATGAACTTCTCATCCATGGCCAGCAGTTTCATTTTCTTGCGTAAGAATACGTCAAAATCCATCGGGTCCATTTCCTCGGCGCCCTGATGACGGCACAAGGCGTTGAAGGCCGCGCGCAAGAACGCCGACATGCCCACCCCCGGGATCTCCACCGGATACTGGAACGCCAGGAATATCCCTTCCTGGGCGCGCTCTTCCGGCTCCATCTCGAGGACATTGATCTTCTTGAAATTCACTTCATAAAGAATCTCGCCTTCCGTCACTTCATAATCGGGATGCCCGGCGATGACCTTTGCCAACGTCGATTTGCCGGAACCGTTGGGCCCCATGATGGCGTGTACCTCGCCGGCGTTAACCTTCAGATCAATCCCGCGCAGGATCTCGGTGTCGTTGATTTTGACGTGCAGATTCTTGATCTCGAACATTGTGTAGCCTTTCTATTAACTTAGTCATCAGACTTCAGTCGTCAGTCGCCAGATGCGACTGACGACTAAAAGCTGATGACTGACGACTTTTTTATCCAACACTCCCTTCTAGCTTCATTTGCAGGAGCCGCACAGCCTCGACGGCAAATTCCATCGGGAGCTCGTTAAAGACCTCTTTGCAGAATCCGTTAATGATAAGGGAGATCGCGGCCTCCATGTCCAGCCCGCGCGATTTGAGGTAGAACACCTGTTCGGCGTTGATCCTGGAGGTCGAGGCCTCGTGCTCCAGTGTGGCGGTCGAGTTTTTGACCTCGATATACGGAAATGTGTTGGCGCTGCATTTGTTGCCAACCAGCATGGAGTCGCATTGGGAAAAATTCCGCGCCCTGTCGGCCGAAGGCATGATCTTGACCAGCCCCCGATAATTATTGTTGGACTCATCCGAAGAGATCCCTTTGGAGATGATGGTGCTCGTCGTCCTTTTCCCGATATGGATCATCTTCGTCCCCGTGTCCGCCTGCATCCGGTGATTGGTCAGGGCCACCGAATAAAATTCTCCAACGGAATCATCCCCCTGCAGGATACAGCTCGGGTATTTCCAGGTGATCGCCGCTCCGGCCTCGACCTGCGTCCAGGAAATTTTGGAACGCCGGCCCAGACACTTGCCGCGCTTGGTCACAAAATTATAAATACCGCCGCGGCCTTCCTTGTCGCCGGAATACCAGTTCTGGACGGTCGAATATTTGATCTGGGCGTCGTCAAAAGCAATCAATTCCACGACCGCCGCGTGCAATTGATTTTCATCGCGCATCGGCGCCGTGCAACCTTCGAGATAACTGACGTAGCTTCCCTCTTCGGCCACAATGAGCGTACGCTCAAACTGCCCGGATTCGGCGGCATTGATCCGGAAATACGTCGACAATTCCAAAGGACACTTCACGCCTTTGGGAATGCAACAGAACGACCCGTCGCTAAAGACCGCGGCGTTGAGCGCCGCAAAAAAATTATCCGAATACGGCACGACGGAACCCATATATTTCTTGACCAGATCGCCGTGATGGACGATGGCCTCCGACATCGAGCAGAAAATGATCCCCTGTTTGGCCAGCTCCGCCTGGTGCGTTGTTCCAACGGAAACACTGTCAAAGACCGCGTCGACCGCGACCCCGGTCAGGCGCTTTTGCTCGCCCAGCGGGATGCCCAATTTTTCAAAGGCCTTGCGCAGTTCGGGATCAACCTCTTCAATGCTTTTGGGTCCCTGTCCCGCCTTTTTGGGCGCGCTGTAGTAGCTGACCCCCTGATAGTCGATCGGGCCGTATTTGAAATTGGGCCAATGGGGTTCTTTCATCGTCAACCAATGCCGGTACGCCTTCAGCCGCCACTCGAGCATCCAATCGGGCTCATTTTTCTTCTTCGAAATAAGCCGGATCGTGTCCTCGCTAAGCCCTTTAGGGATACGGTCGGTCTCAATGTCCGTGTAGAAACCGTACTTGTAATCCCGGCTGGTGAGGACATTTTCCTCGATGGTCTTTTCATTCAGCAATTTTGTTTCTTCTTTACGCATGGTTTCCTTATTAAGACGCTACTCGCTGTGTGCGCCCGCTTCTTTAACGATCGTTTTCTGCCGGATACCTTTTTCCCTATGATGCTTGGACTCGATCAAGTCCGTTACCATGATCTCGGCAAACAATTTGTTGAGCTTCTCATTAAGGTTCAGCATCGGCGCGATGATGTGGCACGTCGCCGTGATTCCACAGTTGGAATAATCGCCGTGAAAACAGTTGGTGATCTCGATGGGCCCGATGATCATATCGGATAGCTCGCGCATCGAGACCTTCGCAAGGTCTTTGATCACCTGATACCCGCCCTTGGCTCCCTGCTCGGCCTGCACGATACCGTGCTGCGCCATGATCTGCAGAACGCGCGAGGTCGGGTCAAAAGGGGTGTTATACAGATCACATATCTCCTTCGCGGAGGTGATCTGCCCCGGCGCCTTGTGGCTCATGTACTTGAGGGCAATGAGCGCGTATTCTATCTTTCTGTTAATTTTGAACATAAATGAGCCTCAATTTTATGGAACGAACTTTAGTGAGTGAACATAAAATTGTTAGGCGAATTTACCTCCGCACCAAACAATAAATCTATGTTGTTTGGTGCGGGGGTCAACTCGCGCCTATGACTTAAGTTCGCTTCGCTCCTTAAGTCACGCGCTCGTTGATCTTCGCCGCCACAATAAAATCATTTTCCGACAATCCGCCCAGCGCGTGGGTGGTCAAACAGATCTTCAATTTACGATAGCCGGTCAAATGGATATCAGGATGATGACCCTCGCCCTCGGCAATTTCGGCGATTCTTGCGATGGCCCGCACCGCCGCCGAAAAATTCTTCATCACGAATTCGCGGACAATGCCTTTGCCATCCGCTTCCACCGTCCATCCCGGCGTCAAGGGAAGATATTCCTTGATCCTGGCCGCGTCGAGCGCCTTGCCGATCCCTTCGCAAGGCTGACATTTTTTCTCTGTCAACGTATTCACCGTCATAGTCGCCACCCCCTCCTCCCAGGCCGCGCGTCATCCGATTAGAACGCATCGGCTAATTCAACGACCACATCAGGATTGAACTGGTCTTTCAAAATATTTTCGATGGCCTTGAGCGTGCCCATCGTGGCACTCGGACACGATCCACAGGCTCCCTGATAAAAAACGCGCAGCGTGTTGTCCTTGTAATCCACCAATTGAATGTCACCGCCATCCATCTGCAACGCCGGGCGCACCGTCTGGTCGAGAATCTCGTTGATCTGCGCCATTTCCGGCGAACCGTTACCCGCCGGCGCCGCTTTCTTTTCCGGTTCTGGCGTGGCAAAATCGGGATTATGGCTGCCAATTTTCTCCAAGATCGTCTTCTGAATCCTCTCTTCCAGGCCCTCCCAGTCCACACTGCCGTCCTGCGTGACCGTAATATAATTATCGAAGAAATAGACTTCTTTGATGTGTGGATTAAGCGCGAAGATCGCCCCGGCCAGCGGGTTCGCCGCGCATTCCTCAGCGGACTTGTACGTCCAGTTCCCTGTCGTTTTGACCGGCATATTTAAGACAAATTTCAGCGCATTTGGATTGGGCGTACTTTGGATCATCAATTGCGTTTTCATCATATTCTCCTTAGGAAATGGGCACTTCGAGCGATACCCCCTGCCCGAAAGAATATCCGTCCCACTTCAAGTTTACCATAAAATACTCTAGAAAACGACGTATTTATCATACCGTACCCGACAAAAAATGCAAGGAAAAATTTACCCTGCTCCTAGCTGGTAACTTCATACTTATCAATAAGATACAAGGCGAATGGAAAGGCGCAGGTAAACGCGGGCGAAACGGCGTTTAAAACGTGAATGCTGCGGCGGTCGCCTTCCACGACAAAATCCTGGACCAGCTGGCGGTTACGGGTCTCCAACAGCTGGGCGCGGATGCCGGGCAAGGTACGCTCCGTGAACCCTTCGGGATCAATGTGGCGCACCAGGTGACTGGCCAGATCGACCATGTAACGATTGTTGTACTTCTTCATTTCTTCCAAAGCCAGATCACGGAACCCGAAGCTGTTGGCGGCGAACAGTTGCGCTTCCCGTGCGCATATCTCCACGAATTCTTCGAACGAAAAATTGGCGAGGCGCTCGTAATTTTCCCGCCAGAACGCGGGGATCGCCGTCGGACCGATCTTGATCTCGCCGGAGGCCGTCTTGGTAAAATGCACACCTAAAAAAGGGTTCTGCAAATTAGGTACCGGATAAATGTTGACGCGCACGTCCGTTTTATTCTTGGTATATTTCCAATAGATCCCTTTAAATGGAATGATGGTATATTTCTTTCCAAAGCCAAAATCTTTCGCGATTCTATCCGCGTACAGCCCGGCGCAGTTGATGATCTTTCCTGCGTTAAATTCCCCTGCCGTTGTGCGGACCACATTTTCCAAGTGCCCCAAATATTTTGTCCCGAAAAGAAACTCAACGCCTTGTTGCGTCAGGTCTTTACGCAACGCGGCGCACACCAGTTTGGGGTCCACGCTCGCGGTATCGGGAGAATACAACGCTTTTTTAAACGTCCGGACGTTCGGCTCGATCTCCGATGCCTTATATTCATCGACGATCTCAACTTTTGCGCCGTTACGTTTGCCGCGGCGCTCCAGTTCGTAGAGCTGTCCTAGTTCCTTTTCATTTTGCGCGACGACAAGCTTGCCGCAAAGATTGACTGGAATGCTGTGCTGGCAGCAATACTGCTTCAGCAAACGGTTTCCGGTGACGGTGAACTGCGCCTTAAGGCTGTCGGTGGTGTAGTAAAACCCGGCGTGCAAAACCCCGCTGTTACGACCCGAGGCGTGCGCGGCCTCGGCGGGCTCCTTATCAAGGACCAAGACCCGCGCGTCCTGGCTCTGGTGCTTTACTTCCCGGGCGATGGCGAGGCCCATAATGCCGGAGCCGATAATGAGGTAATCGTAGTGTTGAGACATGACTTTCGAATAAGTGGCCAGGGGCCAGTGACCAGTGGTCAGAAAACTCCTGATCACTGACCACTGACCACTGACCACTGATCACTGATCACTGATCACTGACCACTGATCACTACTGTTCTCTAAATTTCTTGTGTGTTCCGTCGCAGTATGGTTTTTTCTCGCTGCTCTTGCAGCCGCACCAGGCCACAGTCTTCGTTTCGGTGATCACTTCAATGATGGGGTGCATACCGACTTTTTCGTGGGAACCGTCGCAGAAGGGTTGTTTCCTGGATTCACCGCAGGAACACCAGGCGTAGCGGCCCGGCTTCATTTCCATAACAAAGGGGGCGTTCTGGGCGTGGGGGAATTTCTTAGACATAATTTCGTATCTCGTCGTCCGTATTTCGTATCTCGTAAAATCTTTTACGATACACGAGATACGCGATACGAACGACGAACCTCATTTTTCCAACAAATACAGCCCCGTATGCGCGAAGAGATTCGGCCGGGAGCTCACGCGCTTGCTGCCGCTGATGCCGACCTCATCGAGAATCTTGATCCCGTTGTTCTTGCAAAAATACCGAAAATCCTTCAAACTCAAGAACCGCAAGTTGGGCGTGTCGTACCATTCATAAGGCAGTTCTTTGGTGACCGGGACGCGGCCACAAAAGAAGATCTGAAAACGGGCGCGCACGTGACAAAAATTCGGGATACCGACGATGACTTTCTTGCCCACCCGCAGCGCTTCCAGGATCACCTTGCGCGGCTGCAAGACCTCCTGCAAGCTTTCGTTGAGGATCACATAATCGAAGCGTTTATTGGAGTAATCCGCCAGCCCCGCGTCGATGTCGATGTGCGAGACCGTGAGGCCTTTGGCCATACAGCTATAAATGGCCTTTTCGTCGATCTCAACGCCGGTGCCGTGACAGCCGCGGTTTTTGATCAACAATTCCAGCAAAACGCCGTCGCCGCAGCCCAAATCCAGCACGCGGGCACCCTTATCCACCCACTTGATGATGATCTGATGATCAAAACGGATACTCTTGCCGGCTTCAGACATGCGCAACGCCTTTCTGCATCCGCGCGAGAAAATGCGAAATGAGTTTTGTCTGGCCATCGACTTCGACCAGGAACGCGTCGTGGCCGTAGGATGAATTGATCTCGATGTCGGAAACGTCAAGATCGTTGGCCTTGAGCGCGCGCACCATTTCCTTGGACTGGTACGACGGGTACAGCCAATCCGAGGTAAAGGAAATGACCAGAAAGTGCGCCTTGGCCTTCGCGAAGACGTCCGTCAATTTTCCTTCCGCGGCCATGTCAAAATAATCGAGCGACTTTAAAATATACAAATACGAATTGGCGTCGAAGCGCTGGACGAAATTACCGCCGCGGTATTTCAGATAATTTTCGACCTCAAAATCGTGCGAGAAGTCATACCCCAGGCGTTCTTTGGCGATGAGCTTGCGGCCGAACTTCTCGTCCATCGACTTGTCGCTCATGTAGGTGATATGCCCGATCATCCGCGCCAAGGCGAGCCCGCGCGCGGGGATCGATTTGCCGTAATAGTCGCCCCCCTGCCAGTCCGGATCGCCCATGATGGCCTGGCGCGCGACTTCGTGCAAGGCGATCTGCTGGGCGGTGTGACGGGTATTGGTGGCAATGGCGATGACCGACTCAACGTAGCCGGGATATTGCGTCGCCCAGATCAGCGCCTGCAGTCCGCCCATCGAACCGCCGGAGACGCACAACAATTTTTTAATGCCCAGATGGTCGATAAGATGTTTCTGCGCGGCGACCATATCGTCGATGGTGACAAAAGGGAAACTTAAGCCGAACGGTTTTCCGGTCTTGGGGTTGATCGACGCCGGACCGGTACTTCCTTTGCATCCGCCGATCACGTTCGAGCAAATGACGAAATATTTGTCCGTGTCAAAGCCCTTGCCGGGCCCGATCATCGTGTCCCACCATCCAGGCTTCTCCTCGCCCTTATGGAAAAACGCCGCGTGCGCGTCGCCAGTCAGAGAATGGAACACCATAATGGCGTTGGACTTATCTTTATTGAGCGTGCCGTAGGTTTCGTAGGCGAGGGTGACCGGTCCGAGGCTCACACCGCTTTTAAGCTTGAGCTCATGCGGCGGCGCGCAACACGTATGATATTGGGTTTCAACGATGTGCATATGGGGAGAATATTAACACAGGGCTTTGGGCGTGTCAATTTCACATTCGTATCTAGTATCTCGTGAAGCGTATCTCGCGACGGCACGAAACGCGAGATACGAAATACGAGATGCGAGATACGATTTGCTTAATTACTGCCGAGTGTACGCGAACATCGCCTCGATCGTGCGCGCGGCGCGCCGGCGCACGGTTTCATCGAGGACCACGCGGTCGCGGGGCGCGGGGTTTTTCATCGCCCGCAGGATATCTGCGAGGGTATTGGACTTCATGTAGCGGCACAGGGTGCAGGTGCCCACCAGTTTTTTCTCGGAGAACTCTTTCTGCAGACGCGAAGAAAGCCCGCATTCGGTGAGCATCAAAAATTCCTTGGATTCGGTCTCGCGCATGTATCCCAGCATCTCGGCGGTGGAACCGACAAAGTCCGAATGGGCGACGACCGCGGGGCTGCATTCCGGGTGGCTGACGACCTTCACGTTGGGATATTCGGTCCGGACGCGGAAGATCTGGTCCTGGCCGTATTCCTCATGCACGTAGCAGGCGCCGGTGTAGTAGCTGATCGTTTTATGCACGCCGCGGGCATACATTTCATTGACGAGGTTCTGGCCCATCAGCTTGTCAGGCAAAAAGTAGATCTTGTCGCTGGGGATGCGCTCGACGATCTTGTAGACGTTCGAGGACGTGACGCACACGTCGCATTCCGCCTTGACCTCGGCGGTCGTGTTGATGTAGCAGACGAAGGTGTAGCCGGGGAACTGCCGGCGCAGGCGCCGGACTTCCGCGGCGTTGATCGAATCCGCCAGCGTGCAGCCGTCCAGGGCCATGGGGATGAGGACATCCTTTCCGGGGTTCATGATCTTGGCCGTCTCCCCCATAAACCGCACCGCGGCGAAGACAATCACATCCGCTTTCGTTTCCATCGCGTTTTTGCTCAAGGCGTAGGAATCGCCCACGTAATCCCCGACACCGTAGACGATCTCGGGACTGACGTAGGAATGGACCAGGATGACGGCGTTCAGTTCCTCTTTTAATTCATTGATTTCGTTGATGACCGGGACCAGTTCCGCGCATTTCTTGAGGGAATAATGGCAGACCGTGCCGCCGACCTTGATATTCTTCAGGGATTCGTGGAGCTGCTCGGGAGTTATGTGGCGCTGTTTAGTAAGCATGGCTTTCGTATCCCGTATCTTGTATCTCGCAAAAGCACGAAATACGAGATACAAGATACGAGATACAAATATATACAACATTTTCTACGAAATTGCAACCCCTTTTAAGACATTGGGGGAGGCGTCAATGACGCGGACTTTGACGGACTCGCCCAGGGCCCAGCCGCCCCCATCGAGGGTGACTAGGTGGTTGCCGTCGGCGCGGCCGTAAAGGACCTCCGGCGAATGCTTGCTGCCCTTGTTCTCCAGAAGGATCTCGTGCGTTTTGCCGATATGCGCGCGGTTTTTCTTAAGCGAAATTTCTTTTTGAAGCTCGTTTAAGCGGACTATTCGTTCAGTTTTGATGGCTTCCGGCACGTCGTCCTTGAATTTGCGGCCGGCGATGGTGCCTTTGCGCTCGGAATATTTGAAGGTAAAGGCCGAATCAAAATTCACCGCCCGCAAAACCGCGAGGGTCTCTTCGAATTCGGCGTCGGTTTCCGTGCAGAACCCGACGATCACATCCGTGGACAACGCCACCCCGGGGATCAGGCGGCGGATTTTGTCGGCCAAGGCCGTAAATTCTTCCCGGGTATAAGTGCGATCCATCAATCCCAGGATACGGTTACTGCCGGATTGCAACGGCAGATGAATATGTTTGCAGACTTTGGGGTTACGGGCCACGACCTCCAGCAGCTTGTCCGGAAAATCTTTGGGGTGTGGCGAGGTAAAGCGGACGCGCTCGATGCCCTCCACGCCGCTGACTGCTTCCAGAAGGTCAGCAAAATCACGATCTTCGCAGTGGTAACTGTTGACATTCTGACCGAGAAGCGTGACCTGCTTAAAACCGTCTGCTGCCAGCTGGCGCGTCTCCTCCACGACATTTTCCACCGACCGGCTGCGCTCCCGGCCGCGCGTATAGGGCACGACACAGAACGTGCAGAAATTATTGCACCCACGCATGACCGCGAGCCAGGCATTGACCCCGCGCTCGCGCCGCGGATAAACGTCCGAATACGTCTCGAATTCACTCAAGGTAACATCAAAGATTTTTCGTCTCTCGTCCCTCGTCCCTCGTCCCTCGTCCCCCAGGCACTCCCGGATTAACGCGGGCAGCCGCTTATAAGAATCCGGCCCGGCGATAAAATCAATATCGAGCCGACGGTTCCCCAGCAACTCCGTGCGCAGATTCGTCGCCATGCAACCGAGAATGCCGATGAGCGGCTTGTGACCTTGTGACGTTGTGTCCTTGTGACCACTGCGCCTTTTCTGATGTATTTCATGCACCCGATTATAAACCTTCTGATGCGCGTGCTCCCGGATGGCGCAAGTGTTGAGCAACACCACATCCGCCTCATCCTCGCTGGGCACCAACGCATATTTCGCCTTCACCAAAATCGAACGCACGAGCTCTGAATCATAGGAGTTCATTTGACAGCCGTAAGTCTCAATGTAGAGACGCTTACCGGATGTGCTGGAACCTGTTGGTTTATCTTGGTTTGCCATTGTAGCCATGCTCCTTCATATAAGCTTTTGAACGGGGGATATATCTCAAAACTTTTGACTCTCCCGTTCTTGATAATGATGTTCCTGAACACCAGTCTCAACAGCCCTTTCCTCGCCGCACTGTCAAGCTCATCCATGGTGTAATCAACGTGATTGACCACTGCCTTCAGCAGTTTTTGATATTCCTCTGATTTTTCCCTTTCAATGAGCTGCAGTTTCAGCTTCTGGATTCTTCCCTTCAACTGCTTCTCTTCATCGCGCAAAGGAATAATCTGTTTCTTGTATGCTTCCATTGCCAGCAGGCCATTCGTGAAAATGCCGCTCAGCCGTTCCTGCTTCAGGAGATTCTCATCAAGATTATTTTTAACTGATGCAATCTCCCGTTCAATTTCCTCATTATGCGCAGTCCCGGCCTGCTCCACAAGCTGGAATATTCTTTTGTCATCCAGCTCCTCATTGCTCAGCATGACGTCAAGAACCGTGAACATCTCAGATTCAATGTCATCGGCCCTCATGGAAATCTCATGGCAGTCAATGTCATACGTGGGCAAAATGCTTGGCTTTAAGATCACTTAAAATAGTGATTTGTTCATCGATTTCTTGATTTTGGTTTCCAATGCAGTTCGTTGTTCCATATTCATTTATTATTCAATTTTGCCTTATTGAGAAAGTTTCTAGTTTTTTAAGAACATACTGACGTATTTTTTTTTCAGCGATTTGTTTTGCCCATTTAGCCGCTTTTCTAAAACTAAATTCTTTCGGGAAATGCAGCTCTGGGAAGTTTCCGAACTGCTTTTTCTTGCGGCTCGATAAATATAAGCTATCGATTAAGGCCTTCTCTGGTTCGGCAATCAGAAAGCTCCCATCGCCTTTATACCAATCAAAACCACCAAAGAATGACGGAGCGATTTGATGAATAGAAAAAACGCCTACGTTCGTGCGAATGGTATTGGAATGAGATGTTGAAGCCAGAGTAATCACCTGGGGAATCTGTTCAACGATCCCGTGTAGGTGAAGCGCACTAATAAAGGAGACATAAACACGCTGACGCGGAAATAAGTGAGGAATGACTTCAAACGGTGAAAGAGCTCTTGGCCCTGGTTCTGCCCATACGCCCTGGTAAATTTTGATGATCAGGCCTTGATTCGCCAAACGGTTTAAACTTTGAACGATGGTGGAAGCCGATTTACCGGAGATCGCTATCATCTCATGGGTCGTAAAAATGTTCCGTCCCAATTTTTTGATAAAAACCATGATATTTTGTGGTTCGATTTTGCTCACCATAGATGAATTATTTTTTCCCATTTTTTAATTCTTCTAAAAAATGAGCTGTTTTAAGTTTGATCTCATCCCATGCCAAAGGTGAAGAATATGCTTTCTGATCTTCAATCTCGAGATAGGAAACAACAGTGTCCCGGAATTGAGGATATTCGACAAAAAAAAGATTTTCATAAGCAGTTTTTAGGACAGCCTTTCCCGTCTCGAGAGGATGCTTCTGTGCGTTATCATATTGTGAACTGAGGACAAAAAGATCGAATATATCGCGCGCCTGTAATACAGATCTTTGCGCCAGTGCTTGGATTTTTTGCTGAATGGCTGAAGCCGTATCGTAATGCGGAACCAATAAAGGCGCCATTTTATAAGATCGCAGAATTTGTGCCGGAACTGGCTCAACAACTGAAGCTCCTTTCATGCCGCGTCTTGAGAATTCTATCTTAGCGAACAGGTCCTCTCCGGCTGAAGTCAAAAGATGGATTTTAAACCGCTGAGTTGTTTCGGTCTGCTTGGCCTTTGTGATATCCGGAGGCACAATTTTTTCAATACCAAAAGATTTAAGGCTGTCGGAAAAACCTCGAACTGCCAGAATTTCCATAACGTTTTTCTTGACTCTCTCAACCCTGACTCCCTGGATATCCAGATCCATGTCTTCCGAGTAACGGATACTTCTAAAGAAAAGCTTTAAGTTGACTCCTCCTTTAAGACAATAGTGCTCTGACTCGAGCTTTCTGCCAAACCAGCGCAAAAACTCCAAATGAAAAATTTCCCGTATCTGAAGGGGCGTATAAATTGTGTTATTCATGTTATGTAGTATAATTTATTCTATAATAAAATTCAACTCATAAACAAAGTTAAGTTATTTAGTAGGGAATGATCCAATGTCTAACAAATGGTCCCAAGACTACTGAACGAGAACATGTTCAATTCACCGTTTATCAGGCAGGACACTTGGAGGCGGGAAATTTCTAAAAGTGTTAATATTTGCCATCATGGCCAAAATAACCTCGGATAACACAAAATCCTTATATTCCTTGTCAAAACGTTCTTTGATTTCAGGATCGGCCATCCATTTATCAAATGTCGTTTTTAACTTTTTAACTATAATCACCTTTTTTGATTTACTCATACCCCTGCACCTTCTTCAAAATGCTCAAAACCGTCGCGAGCCACTGTAACATACGGTCGGCCATATGCTTCCAAAAATATTTTCATTTTTTATCTCCAGAAGAACATATGGATGTCAAACATCGACCTCTGGTGAAGGAAGATTTTGAATCGCTTTTTGATGAAAAATCTTCCCACCGCTTAGAGGTCGATGCAGCACTCCGCATAGATTTCGAGCCATTTCTAGGGGAGCTCATCTTGCATATTGTACCATCCACCCCGGAGCAAGCTCCGAGGAATCCTTTTGATTAAAAAAGGCACGGCCACTAATTATACTCATGCGGCTCGATGTGTGTCAGGACATCCAGGATGTGCGGCTCGGAATCCATTAAAGCCTTCTTGACCTCGTGGGCTATCTGGTGCCCTTTTTTGATCGGGATATCCCCATTGACCACAATGTGCATCTCAACAAAAAAATTTAATCCGCTTTTTCTTATTCGACATTTTTCTACATCTAAAACACCGGGAACCGTCCTGGCAATATTCTTAAAAGCATTTTCTGTTTCGGGAGATACTGCCGAATCCATGATATCCTCTATAGAGGATCTCAATATTTTGGAACCATTAAAAAGGATCACACCACTGGCAAACAGCGCGGCCCAGTCATCAGCGCTTTCATAACCTTTACCGGCAATCAAAGCGATCGAAATGCCGATGAACGCAGCAAGCGAGGTCAAAGCATCCGACCTGGCATGCCATGCATCAACCTTAATGGAAAGACTTTTTAAGTCATTTCCTGTTTTCCACAAAAACTGATACATCATTTCTTTGATGACGACAACGCCTATCAAGGTAAATAAGGTAAACGCGGCGGGGGCATGATGCGGAACAAAAATTTCCTTTATGCTGTGCGCGGCGATCCCGAAAGCCACCAAAATCAGCGTAACCGATACCATCATGCCAGCCAATGATTCCGCCCGCCCATGGCCATAGGGATGATTATTATCAGGAGGAAGAGACCCGATCTTTAAGCCGCCCCAAACAATTGTTGAAGAAAAAATATCCAACAGGGATTCTATCCCGTCGGCAATAAGGGCATAGGAATTCCCTAAAAATCCTGTAAGGATTTTTACCCCTGCCAGGACGAGATTGAGGATTATATTGACAACCGCCGCCCTCATCCCCTTTTGAAATTTATTTTTTCTGTCGAATACGCGATCCACCTTGCTCCCGATAATCGTGTTTGGTTTGTAGTGAAATCCCCAGGCACATACCTGAACCTTAATTAATTCGTGTTACTCCGGGGCCGTGTTACTCCGGGGCCGTGTAACGCACCCCGATTCTACCACCTTGCCGCAAAAAGGCAATTGTTGCCGCGCGGCAAGAATTGTAGCGGTTCTACGGAGGCGTTACTGGCGGTGTCGGGCTGGATTGAATTTAGCGTGGCACCGGCAGTAACGCCTCCTTATTTAGGGGGCAAAAAAATTTCAAGATTATCTTGGCTTCCCGGCAAAGTCATGTATCATGAAATCAAACAGGTGATCGGCGCGAGGCTGTACTGGTGTCCAGCC
>Ga0209541_10005139_pt1 | contig 22898 bp, 32 predicted proteins | sample RifCSPlowO2_01_FD_184027 | JGI IMG/M metagenome (GOLD analysis project Ga0209541, IMG submission 184027) | Groundwater microbial communities from Rifle, Colorado - Rifle CSP2_plank lowO2_0.1 (SPAdes) (version 2) | ecosystem: Environmental > Aquatic > Deep subsurface > Groundwater | place...
CTTAACACTCGTGATAGGCTTTCCTCAATTCTTGTAAATTTGATTTTTTCCTATTTGAAAAATGAAAGAGGGGTTAGGGGTGAATTTCATTTTTCAAAAAACCACTATTTATCTTCAGATAATTCATCAAACTCTTTTCTTTTATTGTCAAACCATTCTTTCATCGCTTCAGATTTTTGCATTAGTTCTTTCATCTTACTCATTGCATCAAGATGAGCTTTGTCTCCTTGTTGAAACATCTCTGTCCCATGTTGTTTACTCATTTCTGCGATTTCTTCAAAAGTTTCGGCGTGAAATTCCTTATCGCAAGCTCCACCCAATTGTTTACAAGTCATTGTTTTCATAATTTTTCACCTCCTTTTACAAAATACGATCTAGAAAAATAAATCGTAATTAAGAAAATTATACTAGCAATAGTAGGGACAAGAATTTGTGGCAATCCTAACTGTTCTCTTACGGTGAAAAGAGCTACTATGCTGTTTAGAATAAATACAGAAATGTAAGAAAATGCCCATACTGTTGCCCAAGATTTTCTTTTCCATAGAGCGTATAGAAAAGTCATTGGTCCTACAATATCCAAAAGTAGCGCAAGAGTAATTGCAGAAATTCCATATACAAATACTCCAAAAAGTGGCGCCCCTGATTCATATAGATTAGGCATATTCAAAACTGATCCAATAGACCAAAGAATGAATACTACGAAAAGTATTTTTAATGATAGTGGAATTGGTTTCCAACCTGTTGGTTTTTCCATATTATTATTGTAAATGATTATAGTTTATAAATAAATCGTTTTCTGTAGCGAAGCGAAAGAAAACACAATATTATCCCCCTCTATAATATAAGAAAAAATCAAATTTATCCATTTCTAGTCTTTTGAAAGCCTATCGTCATTTTACCTCAAGAAAAATATTTTTTGACTTGCGTATAACATTACGGCATATCTACTAAACTGGATATGCCGTTCTAATAGGGGATGAAAAGCGAAGTTTTTTATATTATCCATTACTTTATAAACAATGGATGCATTAAAGAGAGAAATTGAAGAAGAGTTAAAGTTAAGAAATTTCTCAAATAAAACAATTAAATCATACATATCTGAAACTGAAAAATTTTTAAATTTCTCAAAAAATAAAGGATTAAACGAAAAAACTGCAAGAGAATATTTCCTGAAACAACTTGGAAATAAAAATCCAACAACAGTATCCCATAATATAAGCATTATATCCTTTTTCTTTGATAAAATATTAAAACAAAAAATAAACGTTCCTCATCCAAAGAGAAATAAAACAATACCTGAAGTATTAACAATAGAAGAAGTTAGAGGTTTGATTGGTAAGACGAATAACATTAAACACAAATTAATATTAAAACTATTATATGGTTGTGGGTTAAGAGTTAGTGAGGTAATAAATTTAAAAAAACCTGATATCCATTTTAATGAAAGTTTGATTCATATAAGACTTGCAAAAGGAAGAAAAGATAGGTTTGTAAAAATTCCTGATTCTATCAAAGAAGAATTGAATAATTATTTAAAATTAGTTGAAGGAGATATTTTATTTCAATCATCAAGGAGTGGAAAATTAACAATAAAAACTATCCAGCAGGTAGTAAAATCATCTGCTAAAAAAGCAGGGATTAAAAAAAGAGTTTATCCCCATCTGTTACGACATTCTTTTGCAACTCACCTCCTAGAACAAGGAACAGACTTAAGATTAATACAAAAATTATTAGGACATTCAGATATTAAAACAACTCAAATATATTTAAAAATATCAAATCAATCAATTAAAAATGTTCAGAGTCCATTGGATAAGATAAACTTGTAAAATGGAAATAAATTAATTAAATATGAAATAATTATAAAAGATGAAGTAAATCAAAATGGCATTAAAAATTAATAGACCCATTAAAGAGAATATAGAGAGTTTTGATAAACCTCAAAATTCAAAACTCTCTAAGAAGGACTTTGACGCTATTTCCTTCGGAAATTGGGGTTATTCAAAGTCCTCTATTGATTATATTAAATTATATGCCATAAATTTAAATAAAAATCCAAGATTATTCGTCCAGCAAAAAAAATTAATTGAGAGCCAAATTAAATCAAGTAGAGAATTATTTAAAAAAAAATTTGGCAGGGGAAAAGAATTTAAGATAAATGCTAGAGAATATTTACGAAATATAGGAATTCTATAACATGCCAAGAAAAAAACCTACTTCACTAAATGTTGAAACACGAGAATATCATATCTTTAATCCAGGAGATGTGAAACAATCAGTAGAAATAATTGAAAAATCAAAACCTTCAATAGATGAATTAATGATAATTGAAAAAAAAGGTGAGATCAAGAGAACACTTAAGAGAGCTGTTAAAAAGAAATCAGATTATCCTATTAAAAAGGGAAAATATCTATTAATCATAACTGAAAAACCACAGGCTGCTGGAAAAATTGCAGGTGCTTTATCTGACGGTAACGACAGAAAAGTAAGCAGTCCTGGTGGAGTTTCTTATTATGAACTAAACAGAAATAATCAGAAAATAATAGTTGCTTGTGCAGTTGGACATTTATTTACTGTTTCTCAAAAAGTGAAAGGAAGTTACTATCCAATTTTTGATGTTGGATGGTTTCCTAATTTCGAGGTTAAAAAAAAAGATTTTACCAGAAAATATTTTTCTGTAATAAAAAAGTTAGTTAAAGACGCTAATGAGATAATTGTTGCTACGGATTTTGATGTAGAAGGAGAAGTCATTGGATATAATATTGTGCGGTTCATTGCTAACAGGGACGATGCTAGAAGAATGAAATTTTCTACTTTAACAGCTAATGAAATTAACAATGCTTTTGAAAATAGATTAGATAGTATTGAATGGGGACAGGCAATTGCAGGAGAAACAAGACATTTTATTGACTGGATGTATGGCATAAACTTAAGCAGGGCTTTGATGCACGCAATAAAATCAACAGGAAAATTTAAAATAATGTCTATTGGCAGAGTTCAAGGACCTACTTTAAAATTAATTGTTGACAGAGAAAATAAGATTAAAAATTTTAAACCACAACCTTACTGGCAGGTTTTTATAACGATTAGTGATGGAAAGAACAAACTAGAGCTAAAATATATCAAGGACATTACTAAGAAACAGGAGCTAGAAAAATTTAAAGGTTTAGAGGGAAGAGAAACTGAAGCAACGACAAAGAAAACAAAAGAGTTTTTACCTCCTCCTGCGCCATTTGACCTTACCTCACTGCAGACAGAAGTATATAAGTTTCATGGCATTACACCAAGCCAGACATTGTCAAGTGCTCAAAATTTATACTTAAATGGGTTAATAAGTTATCCGCGAACATCAAGCCAGAAAATTCCTGATGTTTTTGGTGCATTGAATGTGTTAAAAAAATTAGAGAAAAATTTTTCTGAATTAACAAATAAAGTTACTAGAAACGCACCTGTTGAAGGCAGTAAATCTGATCCTGCGCATCCTGCTATTATTCCTACTGGAAATTTCCAGAAATTAGAAGGAAATGATAAAAAAGTCTATGAGCTAATTGTTAAAAGATTTATCGGATGTTTTTGTGATGATGCTGGATTAGAGAATAAAAAAGTAGAGGTACAGATAAATGGATTAAAGTTTTCTGCAAAAGGCATGGAAATTTTAAAGAAAGGATGGCTAGAAGTATATCCTATTAAAATGGATGAAAAGGAGATTAATGATTTTAATGGTTTAGTAAAAATTGAAAAAGTTAGAATTGAAGAGAAAGAAACTAAACCTCCTAAAAGATATTCCCCGGCTTCTATAATAAGCGAATTAGAAAAAAGAAATTTAGGAACAAAGGCAACACGCGCAAATATTATTGAAACATTATATAACAGAAATTATATTGTGGACAGACAGATAAAGGCAACAGAATTAGGAATTCAGCTGATAAACAGTTTGGAAAAACATTCTCCTATTATTATAGATGAAAACTTAACTAGGGAGATAGAAAAAGATATGGAAATAATAAGAGCAAGCAAAAAAGATCTTGATAAGAAAGAAAGAAAAGTTATTGCTAAAGCAAGGGAAGTTTTAACTAAAATATCTGATGATTTTAAGAAACAGGAAAATGAAATTGGAAAGGAATTGATAGAAGCACATAATATCTTATTAGAAAAAAATAAGGAAAACAATATTTTAGGAATAAAATGTCCGAATTGCAACGAGGGAGAATTAACCATAAAATTTGCCCCAAAATTTAAAAGTTATTTTGTGGGATGTAACAAATATCCTGATTGTAGTCAGACCTATCCTTTACCAAGAGCATTAATAAAAAATCAAGCAAATAAAAAATGTGAGTTATGTTCATGGCCAATGTTAGTCTCAATAAAAAAAGGAAAAAGACCCTGGATTTTTTGTTTTAATCCTGGGTGTCCTGGGAGGAAGAATGTGGAGAATAATAAAACTTAAATAATCATCTTATCTTATAATACTATGAAAACAAAAATAATAGTTATTATAATTGCTGGATTTCTACTTTTTAACGTATTTACTCTCTCTGCAATAAGAAAAACCGGAAGTCAGGGCGATTATTTTCCTATGAATAATTTCAAACTTGAAATTGATGGTATAATTGTTGCAGGATTTAAAGAAATATCTGGAATTGAATCAGAAACAAGAATTGACCCAAGAATAAATGTAAGCACAGATAAAAAAATTGTTCTTAAAAGAGGATTTGTTAATGACCCGGCTCTTAAAGAATGGTTTGATAAGGTATTAAATGAATGTGAACTTTTTGATTCAGGACTTAAGACTTTTGGAAAAAAATCGCGAGGTTATACAATAACCTGTGCTCCACAAAACGAAAGAAAATCTGGTTCCATAATTGTATTGGATCGTTCAGGACAAGAAGTGATGCGTTATAATTTTTATGAAGCATGGCCAACAAAATGGAAAGCTCCTTCTCTCGATAGTAAAGGAGATACCCACATGATTGAAGAACTTGAGCTAGCAGTTGAAAGAATAGAAAAAGCTTAATACGACTATATTTTTAATCTTCTTAGTTTATAAGTAATCATGAAAAACAATGAAATTAAAAAGGGTTTGATATCTTAATTTCAAGCTTTTCATTTTTATAATGTCCGAACTCCACATGTTTAGAACACATCAAAAATGTTCTCCATATGAAACATTTTTGGGGTGCTCAAAAAACTTAAAGTTTTTTGACATGTGGTAAAAGATAGCATGTGGAATTCGGAGCACACCAAAAAACTATCAGAAGTTTTTTGGGGCACTCAGAAATTTTCTGAATAATTTCTGATGTGCTCAAAAACCATAGTAACTAAACATGCCACAGCCTCTCTGACCTATGGTTTTTGACATCTAAGAAAAAATGAAAAATGTAAAAATTGTTGTATTTGTACCTGTTAATTATACAGAGAAATTGTTAGAAGTAATTGGAAAAAATGGAGGAGGTAAAATAGGAAATTATTCTTATTGCAGTTTTATAACAAAAGGCGAAGGAAGATTTAACCCAAATAATAAAGCTAAACCTTTTATTGGTGAAAAAGATAAAATAGAAAAAGTTGATGAGAATAAAATAGAATTTATTTGTCCAAAAGAAAAAGCTGAATTTATTATCGAAAAAATAAGGGAAACACATCCTTACGAAGAGCCTGCCATAGATATCCTGCCTTTAATAGATGAAGAAGAGCTTTAATTTAAGTTAATCTCTTGGTGCTCCAGCAGCAGCTGCAGAATTAGAATCCTCAAAAATATGAATCTTGCAATTATCATCTGTTAGTTGTGCACCTGTCATGCCAAAAACATATTCTCCACTCCTTGCTTCAACTTGTCCGTCTCCATCAAAATCTACATTTACAATTCTTCCTGTTTGAGGCTCGATAAAAAGAATTGTTCCATCTGGTGCATGGATATCAGTTATAGCATGAAACGCTGGATAACCTGTTGCAAAGTTATATCCTGAAACAGGACCTCCTGCAGCACAACCTATTAAAGTATAAGTAGCATTATACCCTTGAGTAGTTAAGTTTCTTTCTAAATCATGCGCAAAATCATCACAATCATATATTGTTGCATTATAAGTATTGTTATGAACTCCTGATGCACTTATATTCCTCGTAAGGTTTCCGATAAAATCTGCTAAAGGCCCTGTAGCTGATATATTTGAAGGTGCAAATGTGACATTTATTCCTGCTGCTGGTTCTTCCATTGTAAGCTCACCTATTAGCCCTATACATTCTCCAATCACTCCTCCTTCAGCTCTACAATTTTCAATTGTTGTTCTTGTACATCCTGTTTCAGTACAACAACTAAATGTATCGCAAACATCTCCTATTCCATTTCCATCGCTATCTTCTTGTTCTGGATTAGGATTATTAGGACAATTGTCCATTACATTAGAAATGCCATCATTATCATTATCTCCTTTTAATAGTTCACAGATATTTAATTTGCAATTTAATCCACATAATTCTCGATTGTTTCTCAAAGTTTGTAAGCATGCTTTTTTTTCGTTAATTGCATGATTCACACAACTCCTATACTCTTCGTTTGCCTGTTTTCTACATCGTTCTCTTTCACCTCTAATTAATGTATCACATTCTTTTAATGAATTGTCCTTACTTTCTTTACATAATTCTTTTTCGTCATTAAATATTTGGTTGCATTGTTCTATGGCAGTTTTAGGATGCCTACATTCTCTTACGCATTCTTTTTCAAGATTATTTATATCATCTATATCTATAAAAACATCAAAAAAGCTATCAGCAATAATAAAACCTATTCCAAACAATATGCCAATAACAAATATAATATATAACCTCATTTTGCAATTATAAAATTAATTTGATTATTTATATATTTTTATTTTCTGTAATTATAGATAATCGATTATTTGAAATTATATTGATTGTTATTTTGTATTTATATTTTAAAACCATCCTTTTTTTCTAATGCCTTCATTAATAATCTCAAAATTTAAAGATTTTTCTGGAAGAGAGCGATGTTTTCTGATAATTGCCTTTCTTTTTCCATTTTTATTTTTTAATTCTATAATGCACTTACTCCAGTATTTTAAAATATCACCACCTACAACATTCACTCCTGCTTCCTTTCCTCCTAGCCATTCTTCCTCGCTCAAAAAATTACTATATACTTGCGCTGTAATTATAACTGAAATGTCTTTTTTTCTTGCTATTTCATGCATTATCTTCATCTGTTTCGCTAATTCTCCATTGATTTCTTGTAATTCTAACTGGCTATTTTTTCGTGCTTCTGCTAAAGCTAATCTGTATAACATAGTTATGCTATCTACAATGATTAGTCCAAGATTTTCAGATTTATTTGTTTCCTTTAACAATGTTGAGAAGGATTTTTTTTGCTCTTCAAAATTTGTTGGTTTTAATAGTACTATATTATTCAAAATCATTTCTGGAAGATTTAACGAAATTTGTTTTATTCTCTCAACTGAAAAACTTCCTTCACTATCTACAAACAATACTTTTTTTCCTTTAGCATTATGACACGCTGCAAGCAAAGTGAAATTGGATTTTCCTGACGCTGCTGGACCATACAATAAAGTGATAATTCCTTTTTCGTATCCTCCATCTAACCAGTTATTTAGATCATGGCTTCCTGTCATTGTTTTTTCAATTTCCATGCAATTCATTTATTTTAATCATAATAAGACTAAGATAATTAATTACAATTCTTAATACGGGGGGTTATATAAATTTTGGTATAAAATTTATTATAGGAAACCAATATATATTTGATGGTAAATTGGTTTCCTAATAAGTCAAACAAACTAAAACCATTTGCTATCTTTTTATTTTATTTACAAATGCTTTTAGTTTGCAACAAAAAACCGAACAAATAAGTTGTTCGACTATAATTGAAATGCGCTACTTACAACTACAATAATCTTATAAATAAGGTTTTTCATGTATAATCATGGAAAATAAGAAATTAGGTGTTTTATTAATAATTATAAGTTTAGTCTTTGGTATTTTTATTATTTATTTTAATGTGAATTTATCAGGTGAATCAGAAAAACTAGGATGCACTCCAAATCAAGAATGTAAAGGTGTTGAAAATCTTCTAACTATGACGAATGTAGGTTTTGGTTTTTTTGGTTTTATGCTTGCGCTGGGATTTTATTTTCTATTTTTTAATAAAACAGAAGAAAAAATATTAAAAAGATTAGAAGATGAGAAAAATGCTAAGCTAGAAGAAGAAAAATTTTCTTACATTATAAAAGCTTTGGACGATTACGAGAAAAAAGTTTTAACCCTAGTGCGAGAACAAGAAGGTATAACTCAGAATACATTAAGATTAAGAGCAAATTTATCAAAAGCAAAGTTAAGTTATGTTCTACAAGAACTTGAAAAAAGAAATTTAGTAAAAAGAATTCCTAAAGGAAAAACTTTAGAGGTTCATTTAAAGATTTAATTATTGATTAAACTATTTTTTGAGTTAAAAAACCCTCTATGAACGTTCCATTCCTTAAATTTGGCAATTTCAGGCTTTTTTGAGATATTTGTTCACACCCTAAATATAATAAACAAGTAATATTTATATAGTTTAATTCGTAGGGAAGAAAATGGGTAATAAAATAAAGACATGGAAAGAAGTATTTTCTAATTGGAAATATCTTTTACTAACCGCGGTTATTGTACTTATCTTTTATTCATTAAATGTTTTAATTTCAGTATATAGAAGTTTGTTGTCAGTTTATCCTGATCTAGGATTTTTTGGAGGCTCTGTTTTTTTCTTTAGATTGTTAATAGGATTTAAAGATACTGTTACTAGCTCTTCTTTTTTGAGTTTAATTATCATTAGTTTATTATTCGGCATTCTTGTGACTTTAATTTTTTATAAGTCTAGATTGACATATTATAATGATAAAAACATTAGTATTTTAAGTGGGATTGGATTATTTTTAGGTGCATTTGCTCCAGGATGTGCTGCATGTGGAGTTGGCTTAGCTGCTGCGCTTGGACTAGGAGCAGGATTTTTAAGTTTCTTGCCTTATAAAGGATTAGAACTATCAATTATAGCAATTATAATATTAGGATATGCTATTATTAAAACGACTAATAGTATGTATACCTGTAAGATTAAAAAACCTTTGAAAGGAGGTGTAGTAAAATGAGCGAAGAAGGATCTATAACCATAAAAAAACAAGACTTGTGGAAGTATTCTACATTTATTCTTATTGCTGTTGTAATAATAGGCGCTTTCTACGTTTATAGTAATAAATCTGAAGGAACTATTATTAACAATGATGGTAACAATCCTATTGCAGGAAATACAGAACCCTCTGTTGTTTCTGCAAGTGCTGATGACGATCCTGTTATGGGAGACAAAAATGCTAAAGTAACTATTATAGAATTTAGTGATTATCAATGTCCTTTCTGCCAGAGATTCTATAGCCAGGCATTGCCTCAAATTAAGAAAGAATATATTGAATCAGGAAAAGTTAAATTAGTTTTCAGAGATTTTCCTTTAGACAGTATTCATCCAATGGCTACCCCTGCTGCTCTTGCTGCAGAGTGTGTTGGTGAAAATGGAGATGAAGCTTATTATAAAATGCATGATAAAATATTTGAAAATCAGCAACAGTTAAGTGTAGAAAATCTTAAGAAATGGGCTAAGGATTTAGGATATAACATAGACAGTTGCTTAGATAATCAAAAATATCTTAGCGAAGTAAGGAAAGATCTTAATGATGCGCAAGCCTCAGGAGGACAGGGAACTCCGTACTTTGTTATAATAGGTAAGGATGGTAAGGGAACTCCTATATCAGGAGCACAGCCTTTTGAGAACTTTAAGCAAGTCATTGATTCAAAATTGTAATTTTTTATTTTTATTTTTTATTTTATTGTAAACATTTAAAAAAGGAGAAAATCTATAAAGAGAATAATGGATAACATAGAGAAAAGACACACCGAAAAAAAATTGAAGAATAAGGAGATTATTAAAATACCCAAAAAATATTTTGTAATTACTGTTGTAATTATTGCAATATTGATAATTGGTGGTTATTTTTATTTTCAGAATACAAAAAATGTTGCGGCAGTTGTTAATGGAGAGGTTATTACTATCAGTGATTTAGATAAGGCGTATGAAAGTCTTCCAGCACAATATAAACTTGTTATTGATAAAGAATCTCTTTTAGAACAGTTAATACAAGCAAAAATATTTTATTTAGAAGCTCAAAAACAAGGATTGATTGTTAGTGAAGAAGAAGCTGTTATAAAATTAGAAGAAATAAAAAATTTGTCTGGAACAGATGAAGAGGAATTTAAGAAAGATCTTGAAGAGAGAGGAGTAAGTGAAAAAGAATTAATTAAAGATTATGCTAAGCAGTTGACAGTACAAAGATTTATCGAAGAGAATTTAATGAATAAAATACAGATTAGTGAAGAAGAGATAAAAAAATATTATAATGATAATATAGACAGTTTTAAAGTTGATGAGCAAGTTGTTGTTAGCCACATTCTTATAACAGATATTAATTCAACCAAAGAACAAAAAAACGAAAAAGCTAAAGAATTGCTTAAAGAGATTACTAAAGATAATTTTTGTGATTATGTTACTAATTATTCAGATGATCCTGGAAGTATACAAATTTGCGGAGAATATACTTTTAGCAAAAATGATCCTTTTGTTCAGGAATTCAAAGATTTTTCATTCAAACAAAAAGTTGGAGATATTGGTGTAGTTGATACGCAATTTGGAACACATATTATATGGACTAAAGAGAAGAATCCTGCAAAAACATTTTCTTTTAATGAAGTAAAAGAAAAAATTCTAGAATTTTTAAAAACCGAGGAAGCTCGTAAAAAATATAAGACATTTTATGAGGAAATAGCAAAAGATTACAAAATTGAAATGAAGTTCAACAAATGAAATATTTCAATCTATAGTAAACCCATTTATATTTGATGGTAAATTGGTTTCCTAATAAGTCAAACAACAAAAAAACCGAAGAACTTAGTTGTTTGACTATATCTAAAGTTTAGGCAATGGGAGAAATAAAAATTAAAAAGAAAACGCTTGCATTTTTTGTGGTTACAGTATTCGTAATGTTTTTTGGAGTATATGTTTTCTCATACAATTTATCGGAGAAAACTTCTCCTCTTAAAGCAAATAGTCTAGAAGGAAAAACGCTTGAAGCAAGATTTAATATTCTTAGTAATGCTAACAGCAATTCTTGCGGAGGAACATTTATGTTTGTTGATAGCCTTCCTGAAGACGGAAGAATTCAAGGTTCGTGCTGCAGCGCAATGGATTTTCATCGCTATAGTGAACAAATAGAAGGATTAAAAAAATACAGATATTTTGAAATAATTCCTAAAGATCCATATGATGTTCCTGTTGCACATGCGAAACAACTTCTTGAATATCAGAAAACTATAGTTTTGAATGAAGAACAGCAGGAAATTTATAATAATGCTATGGCTATTTCTCATGAAGGAGGGCCATGCTGTTGCAAATGCTGGCATTGGTATGCTTATGAAGGATTAGCTAAATATCTTATTGTTGAGGAAGGATTTAGCGCAGAACAGATCGCTGAAATTTGGGATTTGAGTGATGCCTGTGGTGGAAAAGGACATGTAAAGGGAATTGAGTGGCATGAAAATGAATGAATTTAGTTGTAATATTTGTGGAAGAAATTTTAAAGATAAAGATGCATTAGATATGCATAGTAATGCAAAACATCCTGAATTAGTTAAAAAACCATTAAATATTCCATTCAAAAAAATAAGAAATTGGAGCATTTTTATTATTAGTATTGTGATAGTTTTTCTTGTAATTATTTCTTTAATTCCTGAAAAAAATGTAAAAGAATTAAATGTTGATCTTACTGGAAAATCTATTGGTATACCTGATGGAGCTATACATTGGCATCCTAGCTTAACTATTATTATAAATGGAGAAAGAATAAGTATTCCTAATGATATTGGTCAAGGAACTGGAAGAATTGTTGATGCACATTTAAGTGAAATGAGAATGTCTCCTACTCACACTCATGAAAGTGATGGAACGATTCATTTAGAAAATAATAATCCAGGTTCAAAACCAGAAACGCTTACACTTGGTTATTTTTTTTACGTATGGGACAAGCAGTTTAATGTCTCTTGTATTTTTGAATATTGCACGGATAAAGGAGAATTAAAGATGTTTGTTAATGACATAGAAAATGATGAATTTGAAAATTATATTATGAATGATAAGGATAATATATTAATTGAATATAAAAACTATTAGAAAAATATATTAATAGAATATTGTTTATTTACAAATGGATGTCAAAAAATATGCTCCTATTTTAGCAAGATATGGCGTTGGAATAGTATTTTTTCTTTTTGGAATTTTACAATTAATAAACCCTCAATCATGGGTTTCATGGCTGCCTGAATTTATTGTAAATAATTTTGACCCTGTAACATTTATTTATGTAAATGGTATATTTGATTTGGTTATAGGAGCATTTTTATTAGTTGGATTTTTAACAAGAATTGTTGCTTTATTAGGGATACTTCATTTATTAGGAGTTATTTTTTCTTTAGGATTTAATGATATTTCTATTCGAGACTTTGGATTGTTACTAGTGTTGGTTTCTGTATTATTGCATGGAAGTGATGAGTGGTGCTTGGATAAAAAAATTTGGAAATAGTGAGCCGTAAAGTTAGTGTCGCCTGAATTGGCTTATTTTTTCTTTCAGGTACAGACAAACTTATATACTTCATGTTCCTAAATTAGATTATGAAGATAAGGGAAGTTTTAGATAAAAAAGTAGGAAATACAGAATATACAAGGTATATAACTACTTTGCCGAAGTATGTAGTTAAAGATTCAAAACTGCTTGGTAAAGAGTTAAAAGCTACGGCTGAGAAGGGAAAAATTATTTTAGAAGAAGTATAGTCTTTTAATTAAGAAAAATATATAAACTTTTTATGATTAAAGAAATTATGGAAGAAGCTAAGGAAGAAGAAATTATTTTTGCAGTGAAAGTTAGTGATTTGCAAAATGAAGCAAGGCAAAGGATAGGGAGAGAATTAACCGAAGATGAAATACACAGCGCATCAAAAGGAATTGAATCTGGCTTGTCTTTTGATATAGATACTGTTTTTGCTACTGCGATTGATGAAGCCGTGAATAACTAATATTTATTCCACTCGCCTAATTCTTGGTCTAAATTCAATTGTCTTTCTAAATATTCTCTGAAACTTCTACTAGAAATAAAATTAACACCCTGTTTAAAAAATCTTTTTCCTTCTTTTTCTTTTACTTTCCACATAGATTCCATTTTTTCACCATCGTGGCTATCTATATCAAATTGAGAAAGGATGCAATTAACATTATTAATAAAAGAATGAGTTTTGTTTTTCAAATCTATGGCTTCTATTTCAAAATAAAAATTATTTTTATCTTTAATGAAACCGATTACAAATTTGTACCTTTTTCCATTTATTGTTTTTTTCATTTCTATAATTTCGGAGTCAAACTGGAATAATTAATACAATTCCTCGCTTTATCCCATTTTGCTATTTGCATAAATTTATTTGTCTTTGTTCCAAATTTCAACACGTCTTCTCTTTTCAGGACATTAAACAAATGAGATAATCTACCTAATCCTTTTGAAGAAATCAAAAGAGATTCTATTGGATCAATTAATTGAGTGTAGCCCCAAAGCTGACCTAAATCTTTGAGAGTTAATTCAGTATCTTTTACTTCCACAAAAACGAGTTTAAACTCATCGCCTCTTTTCAAAATGCCTACAACATCAACTTTTATTTGCAGTCCTATTGCTTCTTTGCATTGAATACCTTTGCTCTTCAAAACAACATCTAAGTTTCTTCTCGAAGTCTCATAAGTGGTTTGAACAGTATAACCTTTATATTTATCTGTTAAATAATTCTGTAACCATTCCTTTATTTCAGGATACAATTTTTCTTCTTCTTTACTCATCGTAACCTAACTCCTTCGCCATATCTTTCCAATTATCAAAATGTTTTCTCACTTTCAATGGCAGTTTCGTGCTTTTTTCTTCTGGATGTTTTGGCTTTTTCTTGTTTATCTCTTTCGTTTCCCAATAAAACTTATGATGTACTTCTGAAATTGATTTATCTTCATATTTTTTAGAATCCTTTGATGCCTCTTTCCAGTTTTTTCTGTTCAAGTCAGCAAATTTCTTCAAAAGTTTATTTTTATGGTCAATATTAAAACCAACTTTCTCAAATTCTTCAGCCCAAACTTTAATCTGATGTTCCTTATTCCAGAACTCTTTTGAACCTTCGTTATATTTTTTCAAATTTGGATCAACTATATTCGGATGAGCAAATCTAATCGTTTGAACTGGAACGTCCAACTCTTTTAACAGGTTTGCAATATCTACACATAAGTCCCAGTTTACCATTATCTCGACATAAACTCTATTTTCATAATCTTTCCATGCAACATTACTTTTTCTTATATGTGCTGTTACGTCAGCAATTCCTCTTAAAAATTCCAACTTTACATCTTTTGTTGATGAAAAAATTTCGGCTGGTATCTTAAAATCTCTCCAACTAACATTATTTTTCAAATAGGTATTAATTGTTCTTATGAGATAATCTCCGTTAGATTTTGAAAAAGAAATATGGGCTATATTTTGTCTTGATGTGTCCCATTCCATGTCTGTCCCAACAAGAGATTTTAATCTGCCTACAATATCTAACAAACTTGATTTTACTGATTGCTGGGTGTTTTCTCCTTCAATTACTAAATTTTTATGAGGGATATCAATAACAATCTCAGTATTCCTATTTCCTCTGATTACTTGCCCTTTGCCGACAATCATTCCCAATAAATAGGCTATATCTGGATTTAACATTTTTTCACTTCCTAAATATGAGTATGAACTCATGAACTTTATTTACTCTAAAGACGAATGGATAGCCAAGAGGTCTCATATTATTATATTCTTTTTGCCTGTCCCAAATCACAATATCATCTAATTCAAAACCGATTTCTTGCATTTTATTTACTACATCCATATGAAACGGATAAAACTTTGCTTTTTTTCTAATGTCCATTACTACCACAATGCAATATTTACCTTTCTTTAAAACTTTATAGACTCCTGTAAATGCTTCTTTTAGTTTATCTAAAAAGACATTATAATCTGCAATGTTTCCTAAGTCTTCGTTTGAATCACTATATTTTCTAATTTCTTTTCTATCAACAGAACGCTTTGCTGTTAAAATATCCCAATATGGCGGAGATGTAATAACTAAATCAACAGAATTTTCTTTTAATGTCTTAGGAATATCAAATATTGTTTTATTATGAATTTCTGGTTTTATTAAATCCTCTGGTTTCTGTTCTAAATTTAGCTGAGTTTCTTTTATCCTGCTTTCAGATAATTCGATATACTCTTTAGAAAGTTCAAATCCTATTCCCTTTCTACCCAATTTATAGGCAGATACAACCGTGCTTCCGCTTCCCAGAAATGGATCTAAAACAATTTCCCCTTTATTTTTTGTATGAATTTGAATTAATCTTGATGTTAATTGAGTTGGAAACATTGCAGGGTGTTTTAATTTTCTTTCTCCATTTGTTTTTTCAATATCTCTCCAAATACTAAAAGAATACTGCAACCAAGCTTTCCCATCCAAGTTATTCATTTTTTCGCCCATTTTACCACAAACTTTTTTTTGACATAATTTGCTTTAAAGCAAAATTGATCTTATTCTGTTCTGTTTTAGTTATTTCATATAACTTATAGACTTTTTTGTCTAATTCTGACAATGTCTCTTTTAAATTTTCCTTGTTAATTTTCTTTGCAATGTCTATAATCTCTTTTTGAATTTTTTTATTAACTTTTTTTATAGGTATTTTACCTAAGTAAACTTTATCTGTGTGCATTGTCAGTTTTGATTTATTGTAAACTGCATACATAAGATAAAAATTAATTAGCTTTGAATTTAACAATCCGTAGATATAATCTAATTCGTAGGATTTATCTTTCAAAATAATATTGCTGACCGTATCAAAATTAAGATTTCTTTTTTCATCTATTGATGAGATAATTCCAGCTTCGCTTGAAAATATATTTTGGAGAATGATTTTTCTCTTTTGAAATTTCTTTAATTTTGAAAATTTATTCATTAGTTTTTCTTCATCAATAAAGAATCCATTTGAATAAAAAGACTTAGAGATGTCATTTCCTTTAATGATGGAAACTTTTTCTTTACCATTTGATTTAGAGATGATTTGAGCATTTGGGCTTATCGAAATTCCTCTGAAAATATCCGCTATATCTTCTAAATTTTCTCCTTTGATTTTTTCTATTAAATCATAGTATATTTTATCTTCAAACATCAGAAAAGTATTGTATTTCTGAAATATTTTTTGAGATACATAAAACTCTTTATTATTATCAAATATTCTAATTAAAACCTTATTATTTTCTATTTTTTCTTTTTTGTTTGTTTTTTGAATGAATAAAACTATCTGCTCTCCCCGAACATCTTTAAAGCAAGTTCCTAAATCAAGAATGTGCATTATCTTTGAATTATTTGATAAAAATTCTCTTAATCTTGAATATGAATTAACTCTGATTAATGTTTTAGGAAGAACAAAAGCCATTACTCCTCCTTCTTTTAGAAGCTCGTAAGATTTAGCAATAACCAAAGACGCAGCATTTGTGCTTCCATTCGCAATTTGAGAAAATAACGACTCGTTTACATCGTAGTCTCTTTTTTTCTTTAAAGTTATATACGGAGGATTGCCGATAATAAAATCAAAACCGCCATCATTAAGAATGTTTGAAAACTTTTTTTCCCAATTAAACGCTTTTTTATCAATAAATCGGTTCCCCACAATTGAGTTTCCAGTTTTAATATTATTTTCAAGAACGTTTAATGAATATGAATCTTGCCCATTTCTTAACCATAAATTTATTCTCGTTATTTTAGTTGCAGAATTATTTAAATCAACGCCATAGATATTTTTTATAGCATTTGGATTTATTCGTTTCAGATGATTATATGCAGTTACTAAGAAAACACCACATCCACAAGTCGGATCTAAAATTTTAGAATCCTGTTTAATATCCAAGAAATCAACTATATAATTAACAATCTCTTGTGGAGTGTAAAATTGCCCCAAATCTTTTTTTTCTTGTTCTCTTATCAGTTTCTCAAACAAAACCCCCATGGTATCTTCTTTTATCTTTGTTAATTTTTCTTGTGCAATTTTATTCACAACCTTTTGTATTATTTCATCTTGATATGGCAAGGACTCTAAAGTATCTCTGTTTAACTGAAAATTCCCCTGTTTTGGTGAAATTAAAATAGATTCCATTTTACAATATCATTATCCTCCCCAATTCTGTTATTTTAATATCTCCATTAAATCTTTCTATAAATCCGTTCTCTTCTAATTCTTTGATATATTGATAAACTACGCTTCTTGATTTTTCAGTTCTTTTAATTAAGGATTCTATGTTCTCTGGCTCTTTAAAGATTATTTTTAATAATTCTCTTTGGGTTTCGCCTATAGGAAAAGTAAACATTGGAAATTTTAATAATTCGTTTTTTTCTGCGATAATATAGTAAATTGCTTTAACTCTCTTTTTTCTTAGATAAGCTGCAAAAGTAAGTCCAAAGGAGAGAGGTTTTCTACCCTCACTAATATGCATTATTATTTCGTCGTTCTCATTTAACTCATCTATTTTGCCTATCACCTCTTTTGTTATTTCATATATATCATATAAAGATTTCGTTTCTAAAAACTGAATTTCTAATGTGTTTTTAAAAAAACTTTTAATCTCAGAAATTGCTTTTTTCTTTTTTTCAATGTTCTCATCATCTTTAATCTTACCCAAATCTTTTTCAACAACAAGAATTAAGACGTCCGGAGATAATTTAGTTATAGCATATTTAATTGCATTGCCGGAATACACAGTAGAAATCATTACCCTCTTTTTCATACCTAATCTAATATATGGCTATTTATAAATCTTTCTTTAAAACAGACTATCCTGATTATCTTAAGACAATCCGAAAAATTTAAATACTCAAATGTTTATTGTTTTTCATCTCTAAAAGGAGAGTGACAAGATGACTATAAAACGAAAAGTGAAAAAAGTCCATGACGGCGATACATTTGAATTACATCGCAACTTTCAAGGTAGCAAGTTTGTACGAATAGCAGGCAAGCAGGCTCCAGAGTTAAATCAATTTGGTGGAAGGCAAGCAAGAGATAAATTAAAAAGACAAATTCAAGGTAAGACCGTAACCCTGCAACCTGTGGGAAGGTCTTACAATAGGGTTGTTGCAAAAGTCAGGCATAACAGGAGATTGATACGATAATGGTTCAGAAATTGTTCGGTTTGGGTCTGGGAGCAACAGGAACCGCAGCGATATTAATAGTTGGAGGAATATTAGTAACTCAATTTGCATCTGAAGGATTAGGAAATTTTGCTATTTTGGGAGGGATTTTATTAGCCCTGATTTTTGGTGCGCTAGGAGTTCTGGGAATTTTAAAGAGATTGTTTTGAATTAAATTTATAACAATTAACTAATGAATCAGCAAAGTAACTATATATGCAAGTGCAATAATTTATTGTATGTAGATGTTACTAACAAAAAAGAATATTGTTTAAATAAAGATTGTGAAAAATATGGGAATATTAAGAACATAAGAAAAGATTACAGCCAAGCGGAAGAACAATTCAAAAAATTAATCGGAGCAATAAAAATAAAATCAATCAAATTTGGGCCATCTTTTCGTAAATTCTTATTTCAAAAGGAAAATGAGATAGTCTTAAATCTTTTTTCAAAAGGAAAATTAAAGCTTAGTAATTTTCTATATGTCCCCTATTTATTGTATCTTATAAAAAATATCTCTTTTAATGGACGGGATAATAGGATTGATAGTTTTAATAAATTCATAAAAGAAAACTATCAAACATTTGATACTTATTTATTCTTTCAAAATATAAAAGAAGAAAATTATGTTCTAACTGACACAACAAATAAAGAAAATAATCCTTTGATCTTAAAATATCTTGAATCCATTAGAGAGCAACAAAGAGAATATGGAATTATTGGAGATAACAATCCCGATAACTCGTTCCAATACGAAAAGATTGGAATAGAAAAGATAGAAGAGGTTCCTTTCAAAATAGGTATGGACTTAGAAAAATATTTTAGAAATTTCTTTAGATTGATGATCCAAATAGATATGATAACAAAAACAAACTATGAGTTTAGTAAATTATTTGATAGGGAATTTAATAAGTATTCAATAGCAGGTCTTCTTTCTTTATTTTATTCTGCCAAAACATTAGATAGACTGAATATAATAACCAAAAAAGAATTAAAAAGAGTTTTGAAAGAGATGGATTTTTCAGATGAAGAGATAAATAAGTTTTTTATATTTCTCTTAGGCAATGAAAATAAAATCCCTTTTGTTTTAGATGATGGGGATAAAATTATTTATAGTAAGGGAATGTTATTTATTATAGCTTTAAAATTTCTTGGAGCCTTGCAAGAAAAACCCCTCGTTGTAGAATTAAAAAGAAATATCGGTTTTGTATTTGAAGAAAAAATAAGAGAGTTGTTAGATAATAAAGGCTACATTATTCCATTCAATAAGGGATTTAAACTTTTTAAAAAATCATTAGAATATGATATAGTGGCAATAAGCCCCACAAAAAAGAAGATTTTTATAATTGAAGCAAAGTATCATGATTTGTCATCTTCTGCTTTTTCCGCGAAAAATTTATTGAATGTTAAACTACACGATAAACAATTTGGAGAAATATCAATCTGTAGAAGACAAGAAAAAAGAAGAGAAGAACTTTCTAAGAATTTAAGCAGATTTGAAAAAAAATGTAAGGAAGTAAAAATAGAATTATATCTTAAAGATTTTGATATTGAAGCTTTAGCTATCTTTAAATTCACACCAATTTTATCTAATCGTGGCTCTGTGAACTTAATCTCTTTTGATAGAATGACTAGAGAACTATAAAGTTTTTACCCTAATCTCCCCGTTGATTAACTTAGGTAAAAGAGCATCTCGGATTTGAGAAAGTTTTTGTGATTCAAAACAATTAATTGAAATTTGTTTGAATATTGGTTGAATTATTTTATGTAATCTTATCGCAGTTTCTCATAAGTTCCTTTACCACCAACGAAATCCCAATATCCCTCTGCTATCAGAAACTCCTTGCCATGCTCTACAACTCCCTGTTCTGTAAATCTGTTGTATGGCTCTGGATGATATGGATTATAAGGAAAGGCTAAAATCGCCTTAATTGGCTTTTGCTTTCTTGCCGTCCATTCAAGCAATTTTACTTTTGATTTAGTGAACACATCAATATTAGGTTTAACCGTTTTTATTTCAAAATAATATTCTTTATTATCCCTTTTCATGAAAAAATCCGCTATTTGGTTATCTTTTTGATTTTTCCCATTTTTAGCATCGGCTTTCAGTACTTCTGCAATTTCTTTTTCTTGATTAACTTTTCTTATTCCTTCTCTTAGTTCATTAACTATTTTGCTTATTGTCTCTTTTTGTGCAGGCGATAGAGTTCCTTCAACTTTCACATTTCTTTTTGCAACCTCTGATATAGGTTTTGCAAGAATAACCGAAACCCCTTCATATACAGACATGCCCAAGGAGGTATTAATTGAATGCATAAAAGAATATGCCGCAACTTTTTCGGAATCCTGAATAAGCGCGCTTAAAAACGGCATATAGAAAGATTCTCTTTTGTATTTTGAGAGTTTCTTATTTAAGGTATCTCTCAAAAGATTCTTAATTTGCTCTTCCTGCTCTGTTGAAATTGGCATAAGTAATTGAATTAAGACATATTTTAATAGGTTTCTGTTTCTATTTTATGGAGTCTTAGGTGACGCTAACTTAACAGCTCATAGAATAGTTAGTTTAAAATACCTTTGGTAGTTATGTTGTATATGGATAAAAAATTACTACCAATATTAAGTATAATTATCATAATCTTTCTTTTCTTTTTGACTTCATATTTTGTTCAGAAAAATATTGATACTGTTAGTTATTATATGGGGGGTATATCTGGTGTTTTTGTTTATATAATTATTGTTATAATTGCCGAAGTTGTTGCGCCGGTTAGTGCTATACCTTTGTTGCCTATTGCTTCTAATTCATGGGGGTGGTTTTTGGCTGCTATTTTTAGTATTATAGGATGGTTGATTGGAGCGATAATTGCTTTTGAAATCTCAAGGAAATATGGAGTGCCTCTTGTAAAAAAACTTGTTTCACTTGAACAAATTTATAAAATAGAAAAAAGAATTCCATCTGAACATGTTTTTTGGAGTGTGGTTTTTTTGCGAATGGCTATTCCTGTTGATATATTAAGTTATGCATTAGGTTTATTCAGCAATATAAAAAGAAAAGAATATATTTTTGCAACTCTTATTGGAATAACACCTTTTGCTTTCATTTTATCTTATGTTGGTTCATTATCAGTTTTGTATCAACTAATTGCTTTTTTTATAGGAGCAGTTATATTAGTTTTAGGAGTTATAGGATATAAAATTAGGAAAAAAATAACGAAACCTTCAGTTTAGTTTTCGTTGGTTCGAACTCCTGAAAATTTAATAAATTTTCATGGCCTCAAAAATTCCAAAAGAATTTTTGGGTTCCAAAATCATAAAAAGTATTGAGTTTCAAAAGATTTTGTAAAATAACGAAACCTTTAGTTTAGTTTTTGTGGGTTTCGAACTTTCCAAAATCATAAAAAGTATTGAGTTTCAAAAGATTTTGTAAAATAACGAAAGTTTAATCTGTTTCAGGAGAATTTCTTGAGTTTAGTTCCTCGCATATTTGCCTTGCCCTTGCTTCTGTGAGATGATCTTTAAGTAAATGAACTTCATTCATTAAATGTTCATACCCTATATAAAAACTTTTTGGAGCATAGCCATAGCCAGGATTTTGAGAATCAGAAAATTGATCACTATAAACAAAATAATCGTTCATTTTGCTTTTTTAAATTCTTCTTTATATTTATTTAAATCTTTCATTGTTTTGTCAATTGCATCATGAAGTGCTTTTTTTGCTGTTTTTCCGTCAGTGACTATCTTAAGAATAAGCGGCTTTGAGTAATGGACTTTTCTCCAAGCTCCTAATTTAACTTTATCGTCTTTATTTAGATATACCCTTATAATCTCGGCAACTGTCTGATTATCTATACTTATTTCTAAGTCGTTTTTTTCGTCTTTTAAAATTTCTATTTCCATCTTTAAAGTTTATAGTCATCAGAAATTTAGAGATTTCTGAGATTTTAAAATTTTTAGCTATATGCTCTTAACCCCTTCCGTAATATAGGTGTCAGTTTATCCATTTCATCTTTATTTAATGGCCTTAATCCAGACTCTTCTCTTTGTGGACCATTTATCAAAAAACGGTTTGGACAATCCACAGCTAAAAATGAAACAGCTCCGCTTAAATCGTCCAAACTTTTAAGGTTATCTCTAATTTCAGTTCTATAATTCACTCTCAATTCAGCAACATAAGTAATCTCTCCTGAAATACCTTCTCTTGCATAATATCTTATTTCTCCCATGATAATATAAAACTAAAAAAATAGAGTTTTTAAATCTGATGGTTTTTAAAACTTGCTATTATTCTAATAGCTCTGTTCCTCCCAAATATTTGTCTAATTCATCATCTTTTTTTATTGGTTTATCTTCATTTTCATCAATCATTTTTTGCCTTTTTTTATCTAATCTTTCTTTATATGCTTTATAATATTCCTCTTGTTTTTTTCTTTCTGTTTCTAATCTTTCTTTTTCTCTTAATACTTGAAGAATTTTTCTTCTCTCTTCAATTTTTCTCTGTTCATTTATTTCCTCAACTT
>Ga0209541_10005141_pt1 | contig 22891 bp, 27 predicted proteins | sample RifCSPlowO2_01_FD_184027 | JGI IMG/M metagenome (GOLD analysis project Ga0209541, IMG submission 184027) | Groundwater microbial communities from Rifle, Colorado - Rifle CSP2_plank lowO2_0.1 (SPAdes) (version 2) | ecosystem: Environmental > Aquatic > Deep subsurface > Groundwater | place...
TGAATCTATTGCTAGAGCATCAGGCGGAATGGTTGTCAAAGCTGACAGAATGGAATCATCTCCAACAGCAGCAATGACAGCAGCAAAAATAGTGGCAGAGCAGTGCAAGGAAAAAGGCGTTAACGCATTAACAATCAGGGTGAGGGCGCCAGGCGGCCATAACGGCCCTATGAACACAGGCCCCGGAGCTCAGGCAGCAATAAGAGCGTTATCAAGATCAGGCTTAAGAATCGGAACCATTGAAGATGTTACAAGAGTTGCGCATGGAGGATGTAAGAAACGTGGAGGTAAGCGTGGGCGTAGGGTATAAAATGGAAATTAAATTATTAAAATCAGATGACAATAAAGTAATGTATCATATATCAGATGCTGAAACTTCATTAGTTAATGCATTAAGAAGAGCAATAATGGAGGAAGTCCCTGTAATGGCAATAGATGAAGTAGTATTTGAAAAAAATTCTTCAGCTTTATACGATGAAGTCATAGCTCACAGGCTTGGCTTGATACCATTAACAACGGATTTAAAATCTTACGAGATAGAAGACGAGACAAAGCCAAAATCAAAAGCCCGTTCTAAATTTGAATTAAAAATAACTTTAAGTGCAAAAGGCCCGTGCACAGTTTATGCCTCAGATATAAAAACAAAAGACCCTAAAGTCAAGCCGGTTTATCCTGAAATGCCGATAGTAATATTGTTGAAAGGCCAGGAGCTGGAATTCGAGGCAACTGCAAAGCTCGGCATAGGAAAAGATCACGCAAAGTTTGCACCCGGATTGGTTTATTATAGGTTCTATCCCATTTTAAAAGCTTCAAAAGATTCAGATGTAAAAAAATGCATTGAAATGTCCGATAATTTGTCAGCAAAAGGCTCAGGACTGGAAATAAAAGACATAACAAAATGGAATGACGCACAGGAGCAGATTTGCGAGCAGAACAAAGTTGAGATAGAGCATAACAATAACGAATTTATCTTTACTGTAGAATCATGGGGGCAGTTAGAGGCTAAAAAATTGCCAAATCTGGCCTTGGAAATTTTGGAAGATAAATTAAAACAGTTGGGCAAATTAGTTAAATAATAAATTTAATAAACGCTTTTTCTTCTTTTTGTTATTTGTTTAATGAATGCGGGGGTGCCAGAGTCTGGTCAAATGGGTACGATTGAGGTTCGTATGGCTTAGTGCCTGCACAGGTTCAAATCCTGTCCTCCGCAGAAATTTATCTTAATCTTTTCAAACAAGCTTAAAAGTCTAATGCCATAGAAAACCTTTTAAACCGCTTTTTATCAGTTTGAGTCATGGTAAAAAGAACAGGCCCTACAAATAACATTTTAAAAGGATTAATCATAGACTTAAAAAGAGCTTCTTCAAAAAATAAAGCAAATATATGGAAAAGATTAGCTTCAGATTTGGAAAGGCCTACAAGAATAAGAAGAGCAGTTAATCTATATAAAATCGACAAGACATTAAAAGACGGAGAAATAGCAGTAATTCCAGGAAAAATATTATCCATTGGAAGCTTAACAAAGAAAAGAGAAGTCTCATCTTATCAAGTATCTGAATCAGCATTGAAAAAAATTCAAGAATCAGGCTCAAAATTTATTCCTTTAAAAGAATTAATTGAAAAAAATCCAAAAGGAAGCAAAGTGAGGATTATAGGTTAAAATGGGAGTCACTTTAAGTTCAACAATGGAAATATTAGAATTCCCAATAAATGAAGAATTAGAAAAATTAATATTACTGATTAAAGAATCAAGAATAGCCGAAGAAAGAATCTTCCCACGATCATATGACCCAACGCCATTAAGCAGAGCTTATTTAGCTGAAGTTGAAGGAGCAATAGAGAGGATTTAAAATGATAATTAACGCTGAAAATTTAATTTTAGGACGCTTGGGAACTTTTGCAGCTAAGAAATCATTAATGGGAGAAGAAGTAAGAATTGTCAACTGCAAAAACGCAGTAATTATAGGAAAAAAATCCGAAGTATTAAATAGGTATAAGAGAAAATTCGACAGAAGAACTCCTGTAAAAGGCCCATTCATACCAAAAACAGCAGAAAGATTTGTTAAAAGATCAATCAGGGGGATGCTGCCATATAAAAAAGAAAGAGGAAGAGAAGCATTCAAGAGGATTATTTGCTATAAAGAGATTCCCGAAACGTTTAAAAACGAGAAAATTGAGACTTTAGACAAGTTTAATGTACTAAACTCAGGCCAGGTTAATTTTATAAAAGTCATAGACATTTGCAGACATTTAGGGGGTAAATAAATGAAAACAGTCCATATCTCTGGAAAAAGAAAGAGTTCTATCGCAAGAGCAACTCTAAAAGAGGGGAATGGAACAATAAGAATTAACAACCAATTATTAGCACATTTCAGCAATAAAATGGCTAGAGAAAGAATCAATGAACCACTAAAAATAGCAGGAATGGAAACTGCCAAAGGAGTTAGTGTTGATGTTGATGTTTTTGGTGGAGGGTGGCAGTCTCAGACAGAAGCAGTTCGTTTAGCTATTGCAAAAGGATTAGTCGCATACACAAAATCCGACAAGTTAAAGAAAGATTATTTAACTTATGATAGGCACCTTTTGATTGCCGATACAAGGCGAAAAGAAACGAGAAAACCGAACGATTCCAAAGCACGTGCTAAGCGCCAAAAAAGCTATCGCTGATATAAGCATTAAAGAGTCATATAACTTTCAATTATACTTTTACATTACAACAAAGTATTTAAACGTAATGTAATTAGTTAATTTTATGATAGAAAGCTTAGACTTAATGGATTTCATACCTAATGTAGTTTATTGTGGAAAGGGCAGTGTTCCTAAAAATTTAAACAAGAATTATGATAATAAATATATTAACTTGTCTTATATAACTGAAGGATATAATAATTCTACAAAAGAATATTCATTAACAATCCCAAGAAAGATAGAAAAAACAATAAGAACATTTGAGGTTCTTGGATTATTGCAGGCAGAAATGGGCAAAACTCAAAATGGAACATTATCTTTTGCTAATAATGAACCAAAAATAATAAATTATGTATTAAATTGGTTTAAAAAAGAATTAGAATTAGACGAAAGTATTTGGAGGTGGAGTATTAAACTAAATATTAATGACCCAGAAAATCAAAATTATAAAAAAGAGATAGAAAACAAAGTGATAAATTATTGGACTAGTAAAACAAAAATCTTTCTTGCACAAGCTTATCCAAAAAAAGTCACTTATATTAAAAATACCAATAATACTAAATTAAAATTTTTTGATAGGGGCTCATTAGTACTAGAATATAGAAACAATTTATTTAGTCAAATTATAAAAAATTTGGTAAAAGAAATAACATACGAGAAAATTCTAGAATATAATTCAAATTTAATACAAGGATATATTAAAGGAATTATAGCAGGTGAATCTGCAGTAGAATTATCAAAAAAAGATAAAAAATATAGGATCCATATTTCAGCTTCAAAAGAGGAGGAAAAAGAAATATTTTATCAATGTCTAAAAAAGTTAGAAATTGACAGTATTAAATATAAAGGAGACAAATTAATTATATCAAAAAAAGAGAATAATATCAAACTTCTAAATCAAAGATTAATGACATTGCATCCCAAAAAATATGCAAAATTTCTCAACATGATGCGACAATACCCCAATATTGAAAGTGAGACAGGTTATTTTAAGCCAAAAGGAGAAAATATTTGGAATAAAACACCAGAGCATAAAGTAAATAAAATATTGGAAATTCACAAAAACAATCCAAATTTATCATGCAAAAAAATAGCGAGCAGTGTTGGAGTTAGTCCAATTAAAGTTAACAGAGTCTTAAGAAAAAATAATTTAGGAAAAAGAATGATTCAAACTTCAGAATCTAAAAGAAAAGAAATTGCAGACTATACTAAAGAACATCCAGAATTAAATATGAACAAAGTCTCTAGAATATTTAATGTAAGTGAATCAGTAGTCATGAGATCTTATAAAAAATATTATGGAATAAGAGGAATGGCTGCTAATAAAAAAATCTCAAAAGAAATAGAGCAAAAAATTATAGATTTATATAAAAAAAATCCCTCAATTAAATTTACGGAAATCATGAAAATTACAGGAGTCAGCAGTACGGTAATTAAGAGAGTAAGAAGAGAGAACAATTTAGGACATCTTGGTTTTAAACATTTAATAGGGAATAATAATCCAAATAAAGAGGGGATTCTTAAAAAAACATCAAGCAATTAATAAGTACCTTATGAGTTAGTTATTTCTGAGTTAAAGTTAGACAAGATAGAGGTTTAGATTTGATTACGCTTTCAGTTTAAATTATATTTTAACAAAGTTTATATATCCAGTCTTACTATATGGGTAAATAAAAAGAGATTAAATATGGCAACTGGCAAATCCAAATATATATATATATATTAGCTGCATAGTTCTATTTTCAAGCATAGTTTCTGCAAATGATGTTTCAATCTGGCAAGGGCAGTATTATACTGGAACAACATTTAATACAGGAACTTTTGAATTTAATTTTAGTGTTTATGATGTTGCAGAGAATGGAAATTTGTGCTATCAGAATACAACTACTTTAACAACAGGAAATTTCGGAGAGTGGAAAACTGAGCAAACAGGTGTTGGATATAATTGTAGCAATTCAAATGCCGATTACTGGCTGAACATAAATATAAATGGAGTAGAACAAAGCCCAAGAAGACTTTTAAATTCATTCAAGAGTTTACGACGAGATACTTCTGCCTTAACTCCGTCATATAATTATTCTGGTTTTGCGAGATGGTCGGTTCAAAACACGAATTCAGATAACACTTCTGGAGCACTGTTCTCTGTTATGAACGACGTAGGAAACACGCTGACTTTAACTATGACTGGTAGCAATTATTTTTCTACAGAAAATAACATCTCGTTTAATAATCAACCGTCTATTGGACAAAGCAGTTTTAATGATTTGTATTTTGTTAATGGAAGACATACAGGCTTTAGCTGGCTTAACAATCCATTTAATGATACCAGTAATATTGTGCAAAGTATAATGAACCTTGACGAATCTGGAAATCTAAATATAAGTGGAAATATTACTGGAAATTCTGCTTTGACTATTGCAGGAAGTATTATATTGGAAGGCACATTTTCTGGTTTAAGTTCGTTAAAATTACAAGATGAAATTAATTTTATTAAATCTGATGGAACTATTACATCAGCATTGTATAATGCTCCAAGAACAACTAATTCTACACTCCCCTCTGATTTTGCAGATTCATTAATCCATGATATTATTCAGGAAACTAATAATTTTGGAATGCAGGAATGTTTTTGGGATGAAAATACAGAAACAATGCAACTATGCATTAGTGGTGCATATTTACCAGCAAGAGCAACTACAATTTCAAGAAGTTTGCAAGTAGTTGGAAATACAACAAATAAGCCGGTAAATGAGAATTTTACTCTGTGTGAGGGAAATAATTATATTGATTGCAACCCCGATATAACTGGAGCGGATTTATTAGTGGAAGACGATATCGAAGCTATTGGCTCTATATTCTCGCAAGAAAACATAACAGCAGATGATACTGGATTTTTTAATTTTCTTGGAAGTTTAACAAATAGAATAACTAAATTGTGGGTTATTGATATTGATGCAAGCAGAGATATAATTGTTGGCAGGAACTTAGAAGTACTTGGGAATGTAGAAATAAATGGGACTTTGGAACTGTCTGGAAATGTAGAAGTTGGAGGAAATCTAGAAGTAGGAGGAAACATGGAAGTTGCTGGATGTATTGAATATAATGGCGGTTCTCTAGGAACGTGTATCTAAAATGAGATTTATTATTTTTATAATAATTTCTTTATTATTTCTTCCTTTAGTCCAAGCAGATTCAACATTCTTTGACCAAGATGATGCTTTTATTATGAGCGATTTTTCAACAGGCGGAGTGATAGGGGGAACAACTGGAAGTGGAAGTTGTAGATATGAATGGAACTGCACAAACTGGAATGAATGTCTTCCACCTGGAAAACAAACAAGAGTTTGCACCAATATTGGAACATGCCCTAATCCATATAAATCAGAAATAGAACAAAACTGCACTTATACCTCTCCAGAAATTGAAGAAGATAAAAAATTAGAAAACAAAACCTCGCCTCCTGAGAAGAAAATTGTAGATAAAAATAAAACATTCATCAATTTTATTATGGTTCTAATAATTCTTTTTATCCTCCTTTATTTGAAGAAAGATTATTTTAAAAAACTAATAAAAAAGTAATCCAAATCTCAAGACTATGTACATAGAAAATTCTGGATAATTCCCTTTAACACAACAATACAAACCTCACAATAAACTTTATAAACCCATTTTCAAGATAAATTTTTAATGATAATACCAATTCGCTGTTTCGGCTGTGGAAAGCCAGTAGCTCACTTATATGAAAATTATAAGGAAGAAGCAAAGAAAGGCAAGTCTACAAAAGACATCCTTGACAAATTAGGATTGGAAAGATACTGCTGCAGGTCTTTGTTCTTAAGCCACATAGAATTATTGGACAAAATAGCTAGATTCAAAAAAAGCTAGCAAAGCCAAAATTATTTTCTTTTGAATTTAATTTTCTTTCCCAAAAAGTTCTAATTGACTTGTCAATTGAACCACGTTGAAATTCTTCAACGATGGAAAAGTAAAAAGCTAAACTTTATTAATATTTAATCTTTCTTATATTAATGAAATATCCAAGATTTTTAATCTTACTTATAGTCATAATATTCTCTTACATACTCTCCAGCAGCTTCCATGCTAATGAAAATATCATAAGCGTCTTGATAATTTACATGGCCGCTTTCGGCCTTGGAGTATTGTACTGCTACGGCTTCACAGCTCCGTTCGCAACAGGAGTATTTCTGATAATGCCTCATGAGCAAAATATTCTTCTTATATCATTAATCGCCGGCTTAGGCACACTATTTGGAGAATTAATCATGTTCAAATTCATAAGATCTTCTTTCCATGGAGAATTAAGAACATTGTCAAAAGAAAAATTTATAATGAAAATAAAAAAGCTGATGAAAAAACATCCATTCATGAAAAGCATAGTCCCTATAACTGCATCAATTGCAATCGCATCACCGCTGCCTAACGAAATAGGGGTTGTATTATTCGCTTCTTACAAAAACATAAGCACAAGGGTATTCTCAATAATATCTTACATCCTAAACACTGTAGGAATTCTAACGATTTTATTGATAGGAAGATCATTATAAAAAAATTAATAAAGAATAACCTCCAGATTATTAATCATGAAAAAAGAGGTAAAGTATAATATAAATATCATAATCATATCTGCTGCATTAATTATCACATTATACTATACAATAAATCCTGTTTTTATTGGTTTTGTAGTATTTAATCAGGGAGGATTTGAAGCATCCAATTTGTCATTATTTGATTACAATCCTGAAGAAATAGACATTTCAAACGGAATAATAAGCCTAAAAGGCACTGAAACAACGTACGATTGGACAACGTATTCTCAGGAGGAATTTCCAATAACAAGGGCTTTTTACAATCCTTCAAATAAATTATCAGAAATAAATTCCCAGGACAGCGACACATTTGAAATAAATAAGGGAAAAATATCAAACTTCGTATTTGAAAATTATCTGGAAAGCGGGGATATTATAACCTTATATTTAAAAAACAAAGATGCAACAAACATTTACGCATGCATGCCTAATGAGCAGTGCAACTCATCAGAGCACGGTTTTGTATATTTCCCGGATGTAGACGGCTATTACAATTTCACTTTGGAAAACTTGGAATACCCGACAAAGGTAATAAGTTTGGATGCAGACAAAAATATAAAATTGGATTATATAACTTCAAGCAAGGGAAATATTTCAGGATTCTGGTATAATCCAAGTGATAAAACAGATAAATATATCTCATTTGATAACGATTCTTTTACATTAGATCATGATGAAGTTTTTGATCTTAAATTCAATGAGTTAATTTACAGTGGGGATGTACTGCAGCTTTATCTGGAAGACAAAAACCCAACAGAGATAAATATTTGCGATGCTTCAACATTATGCAATTCAAGCGAGCAGGGCTCAGCAGATTATGACGGAACTGAAACTTGGCTTAATATTTCTTTGTCTTTAAACAATCCTGTAGATTCATTTGGAGTAAAAGCGTCAACTCAGGATATCAAGCCTGATTTTATTAATGTAATCCGCATAACTGAGCATGAAAATTCTGAAACAAATACAACTTATCCATTAACAGCAAATATAACTACTGAAGACTTAATAATCAATGATTTAGAATCATGGGGCTCATTATCTGCAGAAGAGGAATTAAACTCCCAAAATATTAGTTACGAATATTCAACAGACTCGGGAGAAACTTGGTTTTCAGTCTCAGAAGACAAGAATTTGTCATCTGCAAATATTGAAAGCGGAAAAATCAAAATCAAGGCAGTCTTATCAGGAAATGAATCCTCAACTCCATATTTATCATCAATAAATGTTTCATATTACACTTCAGAGCCTGAAGTTTATTATGAAATAAATGAAACAAGAGCTGTATCAGCAATAGAAAACCGTGAGTTCACAATAAACTCCTCTTTATTAAAAACAGAATTAGATATAATCCCAAGTGAAACTTTTTCAAATATTATAATTAACATAACTGAGCCTTTGGAAAACAAGCCTTTTGCATTGTCTAGAATTAAAGAATTAGAAATCAACGCCCCGGAATTGAATGATAAGATAAGCGGCGCATTAATAAGAGTTTATTACACAGATGAAGAATTGGGAAACATTAACGAAGATTCTTTAAAAATTTATTACTACAATGAAACTTCCTTGTCATGGCAGGCTTTGATTTCAACAGTAAATAAATTAGAAAATTATGTAGAAGCTGACTTGGAGCATTTCAGCACATATGGTGTGTTTGGAGAGCAGAATTCAGGAAGTTCATCGAGCACAGGCAGCGGAGGAAAAACTGCTTTTATTAGAGGTGAATCGCCAGAGCCAGAAACATCTGTAGAAACAATTCAAGAGCCTCAGCTTGTAAGTAATGAAATCTCAGAAGAATCTCTTCCAGCCGAGGTCACAGCGCAAACAACTTTGACAGGCCGTGCAATCCAGATACTCACACAAGGAGCGCAAAACATTGCTTTGCTTATTTTATTAGGCGTCTTGATAATTGCATACATATTTTTCAGAATGAATGAAAAGCCAAGAAAATATTAATTACTCTTCTTCAACGCCAAAGTCTTCTAATTTAGCTTTTAAAACGCCTAAATTTTTTAATTTTATATATTCTTTGGCAAGTATGTAAAAAATCAGCCCCAAACTTTTCTTTCCTTTATTATTGCACGGTACAACCAAATCCAAATCATTGGCAGTATTATTAGTATCGCACAAAGCAACTACAGGAATTCCTAATTTCAAAGCATCATCTATTACGTTCTTATCAGGCCAGGGGTCTACAACAAAAAGTAATTTTACTTCCATAAATCCCTCTAGTTGAGGATTCAATAAAACTCCCGGAGGATATCTCCCTATAAATGCTTTAACGCCTGTAACCTGAGAAAATGTCCTTACTGCCTGCCAGCTGTTTTCTCTTCTGCCAACAACTAAAATATCCTGAGGATCATATTGTGAAAGAAAATTAGCGAGTATCTTTAATCTTTCATTTATCTGCTGCACATTCAAAATACTCAAGCCGTCAGACCTTACCTTGTATATAAAAGGCTCCATGTATTTTGTCTTGTATTTAGTCCCTATATGCAGTCCCGATTTCAAATAGGTGTCAAGAGGAACTAAAAATTCTTCTTCTGCCATAACTCTTAACTTCAAAATTAACTATTTATAAAGATTACTAAAATCACAAATTTTTCAATATGCCTTTTACAAATTTCTCTGCATCTTTCTTTAATCCGAGCCCTAAACCGATTCCTAATGCTAAAGCAATCCCTACGCTCAATGCACCTATGACAATTAAGAACAATTCCTCTATGAATTCAACTCTGAATCCTATCTGTTTAAAAGCGCTTATAGAAATAACAAATAATATTATCCACTTGACAAATTTGCTTAAAGTCTTAATTCCTTTCATCTTGCTATTTTCCCTTATTTTGATTTCCACATAATGCGCTACAACTAATCCAATTAAGATTACAATTATGGCAATGATTAAATCAGGCAACCACAGCACAAATGAGTTTAAAATTCCGGATAAAGCGCCTAAATCAATTTTGTCAACTGCAGCTCCAAAGAAAATTATAAATACATACCACTTTAATATCTCCCCGAATATGGAAGAAACCTGAGTGCTTCCAATTGCTTTGCTCAATTCACTTTTTTCAACATATCTGTCAACACCTGCTTTCTTCAAAATAGCCTTGACTGCATAGCCGATAATCCATCCCAGCAAATAACCGAAAGCCAATAGCATAAACACAGCAATTAAATCAGGAAAAAATTTGATAAAACCGATTTTTAAAGCCTCAAAAGGATCTCTTATTGCAACAACGGTTTCTAAAACACTTGCCAAACTATAACACCTCTAAGAAAATAAACAATAAATACTTTATATATCTTTCCATATGAATTTTGTAAAGAAGATTAATAAAGATATATTTAAATATTTTAACAGCAGATTATTATTATGACAAATAACAAAATAAATAAATCTCTAACAAGCCATAAAAAACTAGCTCAGGAAAGAACCCTTCTTGCTAATGAAAGGAACAGCCTAGCTTACATAAGGACTGGATTTGCTTCATTTGCCCTTGGAGCAGGTCTGATAAAATTCTTTGAAGAAGAAATTATATATCTCTATTCAGGATATTCAGCAATTTTGATTGGAATAGCATTTATTCTATTAGGGATTATATATTACCCTCTAAGAAAAAAGAAGATATTATCCTATTAAATTACTTTGCAAATTTTCTTTAATCTTAATCAGCTCATTTAATCTGTTTATTCTTTCTCCGCCGATTAATCCAAGTTTTATCATCGGCAGCTCCCATCCGACAGCAAGATGGGAAATTATAGAATCATTGCTTGCCCCTGTTCTATGGGACAAGATAGGCATTATCTTATTTTTAAAGCAGTAGTCAATCAGTTCTTTAGTTTTTACTAAGCTTCCTATTTGGTCAGGCTTTATAATCACAGCGCTGATTTTCTTCTCATTTTCCTTTAATCTATCAATTCTGGTAGAGATTATATCATCTCCAGCAATTATCCCCAAACCTTTATTTAATTCCCTGAATCCTTCAAAATCATTTTCTTCAAAAGGGTCTTCAATGTAATCAAGCTTATAGTTGCTTATTACTTTCGAAATGAATTCAATATGCTCTTCTCTTGAAAGGTTTCTTTTGCTCTCAAGCTTGGAAAATTTCTTGTATTCATATTTTCTTCCATTCCACAACCAATCCTAAGCTTATTCTTATTTTTTTCTCTCTTGCAACTTTATTTGAAACTTTATGCAATAAGCTCAAGATTTCCAGATTAAGCATATTCGGTGATAATGCCCCCTTTAAATTTCTTTTTTTGTTGAATTCTTTATCCCTCTTTCCGATTTCATCTTCCATTATTTTATCTATTTCAATAGCAGCTTCAACAGCTTTGATTATGTCTTTTGTTTTCGGAATTACAATAAATTCCTGAAAGTCCGGCCCTCTTCCAAGAGAATGCTTCCCCCCTCCAACAATGTTAATCAGAACAGCAGGAAATTTATCTTTATTAGGATTTAAAAACTTGGCAACGTTGCCATTCTCAGACAATGCCCTTAGAATTGCATATTCAGTAGAGATTATAATATTCCCGCCGATATCAGCTAAATTATTTGTAATATCATAAATTCTAAAAAGTTTTTCAACTTCTTCAAGGTCGTCAAAATCCATCACTTTAAGATTTATCATCGGTTTGCCTATGGAACTATTAAACTTGTCAATAACATGATCAACGCCTTTTTCAGGAAAAGAATTAACTTCAAAACTGCTCTTGCTCAAGCCAACATCACAGCTTCCGATTCCAACATTTCCATTATCGCCTTTAATTTCTATTTCAACAATCTCCTGTCCAAGAGAATTAAATATTTTTCTGGCTTTTGCCTCTTTTATCCACATATAAAAAGAAAAAATAATAAGAACTTATAAACTTAATTAGTCTTCATCTTCTACAACATCTGCTTCTTCCTGTTTGATTCTCTCAACTTTTTCAGGCATGGGTCTGTAGATTGTAATTGGCAGGATATTCTTTTCAAATTCCATTTTGGCTATTTCGACAGGGTTGTAATTTATTCTTTCCAAATCATCTTTTTTCAATTTAAGTAAAAACGGTGCCCCCATTCCTATCTGTAAAGCTCTCGCACCAATTATCCTTGCTTTTTCGTATTTGGTGAACTTCATTTTAACTTTCCTCTAAGAATTTTACCATTTTTAAGGCTTATCTTTATCATTTCTTTAACGTCATTAATGGTCAAAGTGCCGCTTCCGCCTTTCTGCATTGCGCATACTTCGCCTTTATCAGTTGTAGCAACTGTAAGCCTGGCATCAAGCCATATCTGCTCATCAAGAATAGGGTCGCTCAAAATCTTGTCATGGACTTTAATGTTGGTGCATTCAACAGGCAGTTCATTCATAGGCAGGCTTCCTTTTTTTTCTTTGTAGTTTACTTTCTCACCGTCAAAACTTGGCATTTTAGCCTTTTTCAAAGCAGCCAAAGCAGCCAAAGCAGCAGCATCTTGAAGATTCCCCTGGTCATTTATTGAATAAATATCTATTAATATCATCCATACTTTCTCTTTCTTTTCAATGCACAATTTTTTTAAGTCAATAGCATGGCTCTCTCTGATTGCCCTGTCAACAACTCTGGCTAATTCAATGCTTTCAGCATTAGGAGGTCCAGATTCAAAATCAGGATTTGACAGAGGCAGAGTCTCCACTCCAACTATTATAACACCTTCATCAGGGCTGTCAGGAAAGGGGGTGCCGACTTCTAATTTAACTCCCGCAACTACTTCCGTATTCCCAAGTTTAACTCTTGCAGCCCCTTCTGCATGCTCGCTTACATCATAGCTTATTTCCACATTTCTTAATTCATCTAATTGTCTTGAGTCTACTCTCTTTCCTTTTTTCAGGATACTGATTAAATATTCTCTTGAAATATTATTCATCTTGACCATACTCCTTTTCATATTTTTCTTTCAATGCATTTCTCTGAATTTCCAGTATTTTTTTGCATGATTTTTTTGCAAGCTCTAAAGCTTCTTCAATTTCTTCAGGCTTTATGTGGCCGTCTATCTGCAATAAGCTGATTTCATCTTTTCTCGGAAGCATTGCAACAGGCATGTCTGTGCTGCCTTCTTCATAATCTTCCTCGAATTTATCCAAATCAACTAGTATTTTCCCGCCAACTCTGCCCACGCTTATAGCGCATACTAAATCTTTCATAGGGATTCCTGCATCAGCCAAGGCCATTGAAGCTGCGCATATTCCAGCGCATCTAGTGCCTGCATCAGCTTGCTGGATTTCTATAAAAACATCTACTACCGCATTTGGAAACTGCTCCAAGCTCAAAGCAGGAAGCAGGGCATTTTCAGTAACCAGAGAAATTTCTTTGCTTCTTCTGCTAGGCCCAGGCCTTATCCTCTCATCAACGCTGAAGCTCATCATATTGTAATTGCATCTTAAAATTCCCTTTCTAGGGTTTTGCATAAACTTCGGATACAAATCTCTAGGGCCGTGAACTGCGGCAATGGCAATAGTTTTACCGATCTTAAACATGGCACTCCCATCCGCACTCTTAATAATTCCTACTTTAGCTTCAATTTCTCTTATCTGGTCGAATTTTCTTCCGTCATTCCTTTTTGTGTAAGACATCATTGCCTCCTAACAGCTTCTCAATTTTCTCAGTAAGACCTGGCAAATGGCTTTCTTTTTCAATTAGCTCAATAGCTTTAATAGCCAGCTCTTCATTTTCGCCTTCAATCCATATTTTTCCATTTTGTCCTACAGAAAGCTTGCAGTTTGTTAATCTTTTTATCATTGAAATCATGCTTCCCTGTTTTCCGATAACTCTTGGAACTTTGCTCGGAGTTATATCCACTAATCTTCCTTTTTCTTTGCTTAATTTAAACAGTCCAGGGCTTTTCATAGTTAAATCTACTAAATTCCCCTTGCTCATATTGGAAATCTTAGTTACAATTAAATCATCAAAATCGAAATACTGAGTCAAATCAGATCTCCTGTCAACGAATTCATGAGTGGCATCTCTTACAGGAAGCTGCGCCAAGTTGCTGAATCCAAAATCAACTGTCCATCCTGAAAATCCAACATTCACAATTCTTCCTATAACTGTGTCATTGACTTTAGGCGTGTAAGTTCCTGTCAGAGGAATTAATTTAATCAGTCTATTGTCAATGCTGACAAGCCCTACTTTGCTGGCTACTAATTGATCATTGTCTCTGAAAATTCCGTAAGCAGGCAGGTAGTCCATTCCTTCAGCTACAATTTCGCCTGGTAAAACTAATTGTTTGTCTTTAACAAATAAATTGCTCATTTTTTATCTCCCATTTCCTTAGTTTGAACTTCACCGTGGGTAAGCTTGTTTAAACTGTCAAAAAATTCCTCAACCATTCCGGGGGGAATTTCCATGACAACTCTCAAGCTGCCGTCATTTCCCCAGGTTTCATTAATGAACTTTCCATGTCTTTTAAGAATGCTGTAAGAACTTCCTGCATATTTCGCAGGAACAATTATCTCATACTTCTTAAGCTCAAATTTTATAGGAATGATTTCGCTTAATTTTGAAACTACATCTTGTAATTGATCTTCAGCAGATTTGAATTCATCAATGTTAATCCTTACTTCTTCCATTGCATTCTGGATTCTTATTAAAGGATGCGGCAGTCCTGTCTTAGAATCAACAGCATTTAACCTTATCAAATCAATTATTCTCTTTTTCTTTTCTTCTCTTAGTTTGTTCCTGTAATCTTTGGTTAATTGTATGGTTCCTTCTTTGATTATTATCTCAGCAACTTTTAGAATGTCTCTTGTATCAAAGAACTTCTCCATTTCATGCTCACTTGCATGCAGTCCTTTATGCGCGTCTTTGTAGATGTATTCAGCAGCAAGAACTTCTTTAATGTCCCGTAATTTGCCGCTTCTAAATGCAATAGCTTTATCGCAGTCAACCAAAACTTCAAACTCTTCAACTCCCTTCTTCAGTCTAGCAATGACTGCATCATCCAAATTAATCATTTTGCTAATTTCCTGAGAGTGCCTGCATCAATTTTTTTGTATTTCTGGTCTTGAACACTTATAAAAGCAGCGCTTAATCTTTCAGTATCAAAGTCTTTTCCGAGAACTTTCTTTAAGCATTTAATAGCAAGCTTCATTCCATCACTCATCATTATCCCATCTTTGTATTCTTTCTCTAAAATGGAGTTAACTTCTATCTCGCCTTCGCCTATGGCCACTGCTTTATATTGGAAGAATATTCCGCTCGGTTCAGTTGCAAATAATTTTGCTGAATCATCTTCGTCAACACCGCCGAATAAAATGCTCACACCAAATGGCCTTGCACCCCCTACTTGGGTAAACCATTGTTTCATATCACAAATATTTTTTACTAATTCAAGGGTATCAATAGGTTCATCGTAAGTAACCCTGTACTGCTGAGCTTTTACTCTGGCTTTTTCAACTAATAATCTGCCGTCGCTTACAAATCCTGAAATTGTAGCTCCAATATGCTCATCTATCTGGAATAATTTCTCTACACTCTCTCCTATGATTAGTTTATTGGCAAATCTCTTGTCAGTAACCAACAACACCCCGTCTTTACACACAATTCCTATGGCAGTGCTTCCCTGTCTTATTGTCTTTTTTGCATACTCTACTTGAAGCAATCTTCCATCAGGGCTGAACATAGTGCTTGTCCTATCATATCCCATCATCTGATGATTAGTAGTGTCTTGTTCCATTTTTTATCCTCCTTTTAGTTTGTTTAATATACCGCTGGATTTGGTATTTTTAAATATGACCTTTTCTCCATTTATTTTTTTTGTTAAAATTAAACTGGCTTTAACATGGTCTAAAAATTTAGTATTAACCCTCACAACTCCTCTCTGATTATCAGTCAAATCACTAACAACGCTCACTCCCGCTTTTCCATAGTTTAATTCTCCTAAAAAGCGCTTGCATGAATTTTCAATAGCCTTAATTAAGTCTCTTTTAGGAATGCTCTTCTCAGAAACAAGATTAAATAATATATATCGTTTTTTTTCCCTTAAACTAGGCAATAATTTTATTTTCATATACACGAGAAAACTATTAGTTTTTTCTCTTTCTCTCTCACATAAATATTTAAAAGATAATGATTTATAAAGGTTTCTCTAAAAATCCTCTAATTCAAAATCTTCCCATTTACTCTTTCCATCATGGGAAATCTTAAAGCTTTCTTCTTTTCTTTCTTTAGTTATACGGCTGCTTTCTTTCCTTTCTACTTGCCTTTCTTCTCTTAATCTGTTTTTTTCTTCTCTTAATGTTCTTTCTTCTCCTTTTAATCTGTTTTTTTCTTCAAGTTCTCTTTCTTTTTGCATTCTTCTTTCACTTTCTTTATTTTCTTTCTCTTCTCTTCTTCTTTTTCTTTCATCTTCTTTCTTCAACTTTTCAATTTCTCTCTTTTCAGCATCAAGCTCTCTTTTCGCTGTTTCAAGCAAATCTTTCTCTCTCTCAATCTTGCTTGCTTTTCTAACTTTTAATTTGCTTTTGATTTTACGTTCTTCTTTACTAATTGTCTCTCCTATTTTTCCAAATCCTGAGAAATTAATTTTCTCTAAACTTTCCCCTATTAAAGCGCCTATTTTGCCGGTTTTGCCTTTATATCTAAACACGAAATAAATCAGTGAAAGGCTTAAAACAGCTGACCCAATCCAGTAATACTTGCTGTTCCCTTCAATATTAATTATATTTTTAATTGATTTGCCAGTAAACCATTCCCTGAATCTTGAAGCTTGGCCTGTAATGCTTCCCAAAGCTTCTCCAGTGGCATTTTCTTCTTCATTTTCAGATGCCGCAAGAGCAGCTGCAGTTTCTTCAGCAGTAGCTTTCTCTGCGCTGATTGCAAAATAGCTAAATCCGGGAGTTGTTGCTTCGTACTTCTGATTATCTCCATCCACTCCAGCAGTCAAGGTTTCAAGCTTCTGCCATACATCATTTGTGTATCTGCTCATGTAAATATTAGTAGGATTATTCAAGGCATTAATCAAAATCCAGTTTTGAGGAACCGTAAATTTAATTTTAGCTTCTTTTAAGTCATCATCAACGAAATTAGTATTGATTTTAATATATCCGTAAGTATTGTCAATGGAGTCAACTTCACTTGGCTTTGAATCCAGTTTTTCAACAGTAACTTGCGCATTTGTAACTGCCTTCTCAAACTCCAAATCCAATCCAGAGATTCCTACATCTTTGCTTATTGAAAATGTTTTTGTGTCTCCTGCACTGGCATCAAAGGTTATAGTTGATTTCGTTGTAGAATCCGTAGTCGCTCCTCCACTCGCACCTTCATCGCCAGAACCTCCTGAGCTTCCATCATCATCAGAATCGCCAGAACATCCAGAAGTGCTTGATTGGTTTTGAGCAGAGCTAGTACAATAATTAGCATCATAGCACAGTCCTGTTTTAGTTCCTCCAGAGCATTCAGAATATGAACAATCCCTAGTGAAACTACTACTACAACTCAATGTAAAACTCCAGATTTCAGAGTCTGCATTTCTATTTACATGGTCTATACAATTAACACTCCAATTATAATCTCCATTTGATAAATAGTAAATATTCTCTGTAAACACATTATTACTACCAAGACTAACTGAATTCAAAGTCTCATTGGTTGTATCATTCAAGGTCAAAGTGCAGCTATCAATCTGATAATCAGTAACATTAAATGTAAAATCAATAGGTAAAGCAGTTACAGTTGTAGTATTAGTAGGAGAAACCAGGCCTACATCAGGATTAGTTAAATCAACAAATAAAGTTTTGTTGTCAGAAAATGCACAATAATTATTTATATCACATGCATAAATTCCAAATAAATAAATTCCATCAACAAAACTAGCGTTAAATTCAATTTCAGTTTCATTGGTATCAAGATTTAATGTTTCCGTAGCATTCCATTCAGTGTAATTATGGTATAAAGTAACATTAGTTAAGTTATATTCACTTCCAATTGTAACATTAAAGAAAGCAGTTTCATTATTAGTAAAATTATTTCCATTAGCATCTGCATTGATAAAGTTAAATGAGCTTGCACTCAATCCAAGAGTATCCTGTACAGTAAATTCTTGAGTTGTAGTATTCTCATTGCCATAAGAGTCGTTTGCCCATGATGTAATTGTATAAATCCCAATATCAGTTAAATTCAAATTGTTTAAAGTCAAATCTGTGGTAAATTCGCCTAACAAATTTCCATTAGGATAAGTTATATTGCTGTTAAATTCATTTAAGAATGCATCAGCAAATAAAACAGTAATAATCTGTGTGTCTGAGTCTTTTTCAACAGTGCTATTTGTCAAAGCAATATCCACGCTTGGGCTTCTAGTGTCATTCAGGGCTTCATAAACATCAATTCTTGAAAAACTCAAGCCATTATCATCAGTTATGCTTTTCCCAGTTTCTTTCAACTGCTGTTCAATCTGGGAAACGCTGACACTCTGTCCGGTGTCATTATAATATTGTCTCAATAAAGCAACAGCACCAGCTACATGAGGAGCAGCCATTGAAGTTCCGTCTTTCTCAACATATCCACCATCATAACTAGTAGAACTTATATTTTTACCAGGAGCTAATAAATCCAATAAAGAATTTCTATCTGTAAAATCTGATATTGCATCAGATTTATCAGTAGAACCCACAGCAGTAACATTAGTTATACATGCAGGAGAAGCAATCTGTGTTGAAGAACCAGGATTTCCATTTCCACTAGCTGCAATAACAGAGATTCCATTTGCAAAAGCGTCATTCACTGAAGGAGCCATTACGTCATTATCGCAAGCAGTAGAACTAAGGCTTCCTCCTAAACTCATTGTTATAATCGAAATATTATAATTATCTTTATTTGCAACGCACCATTCAATTCCAAGGATGACATCATCACTAAGACCATCACCAGTAGAATTCAAAACTTTAACAGAAGCGATATCTGCTCCAGGAGCAACTCCAACTATCCCTCCATCCGCAGCGATTATTCCAGCAACATGAGTTCCATGACCATTATCATCAAAACCAGAATCCAATCCAGATTGTTGACCATTTCCATCCAAACAACAGTTCAATCCAGGATGCTGACAATAGCATTGTTCTGCAACTACTTTATTATTCAAATCAGAATGAGTCTTGTTAACTCCTGTATCAATAACACAGACAGTTTGATCAACTCCAGTAATATTCCCATTTGAAAATTGCAAGGAATGAACTAAAGAAGCATTAATCAAAGGAACAGAATCTTGTAAAAAAGCCTTAACAGGATAGTTGTATTCAATCCTTTCAACTCTATCATCATCTAATAAAGTTTCAAGATTGTCTTCATTTATTTCTCCCGAAAAGCCGTTAAAAGAACTAAATTCATGTTTAACCTCAAAAGAATCTAATTCATTGATAACTTCTTCAGGATGATAATCTAAATTTAAAGCTCCAAATTCTTGATTTTCATCTTTCAAAACAACAATGACATTTACTTTATCATTATTTTCCAATTCTTGAATAACTTTATCACTAACCTTATCAGAATCATCTTGGGCGCTTATAACACTTAAAGCCAATAAAAATGCAACACTAATCAAAAGCCATTTATTCAACTTCTCACCTCTCCAATGCATTTATTATACCCCTCATTTTCAGCCCATTGGCACTTATTACTAACACACCCGCAGGTTGTTAATTTTAAGCACTCATACTCTTCTTTATACTCACAAGTGGTTATTATATCTTTTGCTTTTTCAGAACCAGCGCACAATTGCCCTGAACAGCCTGCAGAAGCGCAGTCAGTATCAATCTCGCACTCTTTTCCAGAAGAGTTATTTAAGCATCCATTCAGTAAAGCCAGTAAAAACAGCAACATCACCCCTATTTTAATCATTAATCAATCACCTTTACATCACTAAACTCTTTTAATTTAAAAATTTTAGCGTTGTCTAATTTATCTATTCCAATTAACTTCGCAAAAGCCTCTAAATCTTTGCTTAGTCTTAAATCATAAAAGTCGCTTGCAAAGGTTGCAAAAACAATATTTACCTTGTATTTTTTGCATAAGGCAACGTTCTGCATAATTCTCCCTAATAATAATCCAAGATTATCGCTGTTAAGAATGTCTTTAAAGCTAATTCCAACGCTTATGTTGTTTTTCCTGGCAAGATTGCAAAGCACTTGGTTTAATCCGGAATTCCTATAATGTAATGAATCTCTTTCCTCTAATTTCTCCAAACCAAGAACAATATCCACTTTATTGCTTTCAAAAATTTTCCTCAAAAAGTCTTTATTGGCATTTGCTATATTTAACTTTTCTTTCGATTCATTTATGTCTTCAAATTTATTTAGATTTAGGATTCTAACGTAATGAAGCTTATTAAATCCAAATTCTTTATTGAATTTAAGCAAATCCTTGTTAATTACAAAATCTATCATAAGAAGAAGATATCTTTCTTTATTTTAAAGATTGCGATTTTCAATGTTAAAACGACAAAAATGACACAAACGCGTAAGGCTTTTATAACAAAAGAATAAAATTAGATAAATGTCAAGCTTAATCCATTGGTGGGAATTACCAAAAACTACCCATTTTAGCCTATCAGAAGAATTTTTACAAAAACTAAAAAAACAAAGAGAAACATTAGGGTTTACACAACCAAAATTAGCTAAATTGATAAGTGTCAAAGAAGCTACAATAAGAAGCTGGGAAAAAAGCAAAAGGGGAGACCCAACAAAGATTGTCTATCGAAGTTATTAAAAGCGTTGAAAATTCCTAGAGAAAATATTTATGGAAATATAAAATTTATTCGTGGAGAAGGAAAAAGTGTAACAATTATTAATCCTCCCTTCCCATATAAAGAAGTTCCAGAACATGTTCAAATAATTGCGCATGGATTTTTGATGGTACTCTTGGTCATGAATCTGAAAACGGTAATGGAAGCCTAATCTATCAAAGTACAAACGAACTGGAACAAGATATGTTCAAAAAGTTAATTGAAAAAAGCAAATTTGGGGGATTTAATATATCAAAAAACATAAAGGGCGGATATTCTCTTCCAGCAATCTTAACTTATCTAATTATGAATCATTACAAGATTAATACTTTAAATTCAACAAAATCAAAATTTTCAATAAAGATTATAGATAAACTTAAGATAAAAAAATGGAAAAAATGTTTTCTAAAATCTGCATATATTGATGAAGGATCTTGTGGAAAAAAGAAAGTTAGAGATAACCTAACAGTATTTTCTAGTGTTAATATAGATTTTATTAAACAAGTATCTCGAATATTGGATTCTTTAAAATATAAGTATTTTGTTTATAGAGGAAAAACTGTAGTTTCAATAATATTAAAATCAAATAGTCTTAAAAAGTTTTATAAAGAGATTATTTTATTATTACCTAAAGATTATCACAAAAAAGTAAACGCAAAAATATTGCTTAAAAGACAAGAAAGGTCAAATAATATAAGAAAACAATTAGATAAAATTAAAAATAAAATGGAAATATCTAATTACATAAGAGTATGTGAAGTGCAAAAATTGCTTGGAATTCATGAAGCATCGGCAAGAAGAAGGATTAAAGAACTAATAAAAATTGGTCATGTAAAGAAAACAAAATTGGGAAAATATGAAACCTACATTAAATAAAATTCCATATCATTTAGCCATCGTGTTGGACGGCAATAGACGTCTTGCTAAAAGATTAATGCTAAAGCCTTTCAAAGGCCATGAATATGGAGCAAAAAAAGTAAGTGAATTATTGGACTGGTGCAAGGAATACGGAATTAAAGAACTAACTCTTTACGCATTCTCAATAGAAAACTTCGACAGGCCTAAGCAGGAATTTGATTTTCTTATGGATTTATTTGAAAAAGAGTTCAAGAAAGTAAAACATGACGAGAGAATTTACGATGAAAAAGTAAAAATAAATTTCATAGGAAGAATAGATATGTTCCCTGAAAAAGTTAAGAAGCAGATGAAAGATCTGATGGTTTCAACAAAAAATCACAGTAATTTTATAGTTAATTTTGCAATGGCTTACGGCGGAAGAGCTGAAATTATAGACGCAACAAAGAAAATAGCTCAGCAGATAAAGGAAGGAAAGCTAAACATTGATCAGATTAACGAAGAAGTGTTCAAAAAAAATATTTATTTAGAATCAGAGCCTGATTTAATAATAAGGACAAGTGAGCAGAGGCTGTCAGGATTTTTATTATGGCAGGGCTCTTATGCAGAAATTCAGTTTTTGCCTGATGTATTATGGCCTGAATTTTCAAAAGAGCATTTCATTAAGTGTATGGAAGATTACGCAGATCGGGAGAGGCGATTCGGAAAATAATTTAATCAATTATAGTTCCAATAAACTTCTTTTCTTTTAAAAATCCATCTAAGTTATTAACGCCTTTTAAAATAACAGTTTTAATTTTATATTTGGCAATTATTTCAGCTGCAGTCTGGTCCAAAACAAAATGCTGCCCGGGCTTATATTTAATTTTCATAACAATATTTAGAAAATCATTGAAATTAATTCTGGAAATAAATTCTGCATTTTTATTCTTCCTGGGATCTTTGTCGTAAAGCCCTTTTACATTTGTAATGTTGATAAAATAATCAGCTTTAATCTCTCTGGCAA
>Ga0209541_10005142_pt1 | contig 22890 bp, 21 predicted proteins | sample RifCSPlowO2_01_FD_184027 | JGI IMG/M metagenome (GOLD analysis project Ga0209541, IMG submission 184027) | Groundwater microbial communities from Rifle, Colorado - Rifle CSP2_plank lowO2_0.1 (SPAdes) (version 2) | ecosystem: Environmental > Aquatic > Deep subsurface > Groundwater | place...
CAATCCAAAAAAAATATTGGACCAAATGGCCACAGAGATACAATCTGTTAAGAGACGTCAGTCGGATATTGATGATGTTACAATGCTTTATGTTGATTTGGAAGATGTGGTTGAAAGGGAACGATTGAATAAAGAGAAAGAAAAGGTGGTTCTAGTTGAAGAAAAGAAACAAATAGAGATTAGTCGAGATAAGCTTATTTTGGAAAAATCCAAAATTATGCAAGAAAGAGATGATTATCAAAGAGAATTGCAAGATGCAAATGACCGAATTAGGCTATTGAATGATAAAATAGCAAAAAATGAAGATGGAACTAATGATAAAATTGCCGATTTCGAAGAACAACTAAATAGGCAATCAACAACCATTGAACAATTAGAGATAAGATATGATCGAGACATTTCAAAAGAGAAAGAAAAATACTCCGAATTAGAAAAAAAACATGACAGAGAGATTAAAATGTTAAATGATAGATATGAACTAAAAAAGACAAAGTACGAAAAAGATATAGAAAATATAAAACAAAATAACTCATTATCAATTAACCGATTAATAGATAATTTAAGAAACATGCGAGAGACTAAAAAAAAAATAGAAAATGATAAAACAGAATTAGAAAGAAAATTAAGTGAAGTGTATAATAATTCTCCTGTAATTATAGAAACTTCTGACCAACAAAAAGCCCAATTATCACAATATCTAGGATTGATACAAAAAACTGATGACACAAACAAAATATTTGTTGGAAAAATGACAGATTCACAAAAAGCTTATAGAAATGTTGTAAAAGAAGAAAAACCAACCGCTCAGAACCAGCAGACAGAACAAACTTCTCAAAAGTGGTATACGAATATTTTAACTAGGTATAAAAAATGGACCCTATAAATTATTTAGATAATATTAAAAAACTGGAAAAAGACAGGGACGAAATTAGTAGCTTGTTTGAACAGCTGTATGAGAAAGCTACAGAGCAAGTAGGAGTATTGGAAGCAGTCAGAAAAGAAAAACAAGAATTAGAACTACGTTTAACTGACACTGAGACTAATTGGTCAGAAAAATATAGTGGCCTTGAGACAGAAAAAAACCAAGAGTTTTCCAGAGCTTCTGATTTACAGCAAACCGTAAATAGATATGAGACTATTATTTCAAATTTAAATGATATTGTTGACAAAAGTAAAGAATTAACCACAGAAGATTTAGTTAATAAAATAGAAAAAGACTATTCAAAATTAATAAAACTGCAAGAAGAAAGAACAGTAGAAAGAAGAAAGAGCTGGAACGAGTATATTTTATTTACTGTAGCTGGAGCGACGATAAGTTTAGGTGCAACATCTATCATAAATAATTGGGATTATCTTGTTGCCATTCCCAAACAAGCTATAGCAACGATTGAACAATATCAACCAGAACAGTCAAATAAAGATGAGAATCAACTTGCTGCAAATGATAAAAAAAATGAAGTACAAAAAATAACTTCAGAACTAGAAATAGGTACTACTTTTTCTGTCATCTCTGAATCATACCAAGAACCAGGCCAAAGTAGTTTAGAAAATAATCCTAAAAACATAGAAGCAGCAAAAGACAGAACTATTCCCGTAGAACCTAAAATAGAAACAGACCATAAAATTCTCGTAAAAAAAATGGAAGGAGATAGTGAAAAGTACGATTGTAAACCAAAAGAGCCCATAACCATTCCATTCCTTATTTCGTACGATGGAAATGCGCCAGAGAGTGCTAGCTGTTGGATTAAAGGCATGAATCCAAATATTAATCGTGTTGAGGGCAAAAATTATTCGGCGAGTGTGATCTGTCCAGACGAGAAAAAAACAATTAATATTTGTTGTAATGATCTAAGTAATACTGAAATATATGACTGCACTAAATTCACACTCCTACCAAAATAACCAGCAAATTAAACACACATAGAACGCAAGGAGTAAGAAACTAAAAAATGGAACTAACAAAAAAAACAAGCGACGGACATATTATTACCATCCAACACTATCTAGGCAAAGGAACATTCAGCGAGCGCTATAAAGTTTTATCCGGTTTAGATAACGAAGTTGCACAATTATACTTCATGAAAAAGTTTTCTCCGCCAGATAGCGGCGCAGGCAGGAGTTCACAAGTATCACGAGATATCATCAAAAATGAAATTGCAGTTGGAGAATTTATTAGAGAACATAAAGTTAAGTCTCTTTATGAACATCATACAAATATAGATGATGTATTATGCCTTCTATTTAGGTTTATTGAGCCAAGTATGGGAAGCAATGGAGGAGAGCCAAGCCTTAAACAATTAATAGGAGAAAAACTAGAAGATAAACAAATCATTGAGATAGTCGATGCTAATCAGCGAGTGGAAAATAGCTTATTATACAAACAAAACACTATAGCTACTTCTTATTCCATACTTTCATTAGAAAATGCAGTTAACATAGCTCGGCAAGTTGCTGAAGAAATGGATAAGTTTCACCATCCTGGAGAACCAGGAATAATACATTTTGATATTTGTCCCGCCAATATCCTTTATGTTAAATCTGGAAATAGTTACACAGCCCAATTAACAGATTTTGCTATTGCTCGTAAAAATGGGCAGAAAGTTAATACATTGCTCAATGGTGTTCAACCAGATTATGGTGAAGATTTGGATGATAATGCTCCCGTTACCCGTCATGGATCTTATTATATAGGTGGAAATGAACCACCTTACAATTTTACTTATTCTCCCCTAAACCTATTTTTGATCACACAAGAAGAGAAAACACACAAAATACCAAAAATAGCTGAACCTTCAATTGATACATATGCTTTGACTAATACTCTTTGTTTGATGCTAACTGGACGACTGAGTGAATATTGGCTACAAGAAGCAGAAAAAAGTAAAACAGATTTAGTATCTCTTCTAACAGAAAAAATTAGTTCACGAAAACGTGATCAAAAAACACCTTATGAGGATAAAGTGTATGAACACTTGGCTAAGACTATTGTAAAAGGTACAAACCCACTAAATGCAGAAGAAAGATACACCACAGCCCAAGATTTACTCGCCGATCTTAATCTATTTAAGTTGTATGAAGCACCCCAAGAAAGTATTTGGTTTCCTAAAGAACTTCTAAGCCTTCCAGATGAAATTAGAACATATCGAATATCAGATTCACCGCTTTCTGAGTTTTATAAAGAAAAACGTATTGGTTTGGAAAAGGTATTAGAAACACCAACCGATTATATCAAACATTCCTCAGGTCTTCCCAATATGTTCAAAGGCATTGATGAACGCATAATTTTAGAGAAACAAAAGCATCAAGGCTTTTTGAATTTTATAAACAGAAACAACACCCCACGAACGAGAAAAATAGCAAAAGCAATAGTTATCACTACTTTAGTAGTTGCTGCTGGAACTGGCGCAGTAATTTGGGGAAATAAATTATATACTCATTATAATAAAGAACCAGCTCCACAAGAAATAACAAAACCAGCAAAAGCAGAGTAGCCGAAACAAGCATCTTATAAACGAGGGTGTTATCCAAAAGAATGATGTTTTTATTTAGTTTTACTAATGGTACTTTTTGATTAAATTTTTATTCCCAATTTATTTATTACAAGTTTTACTAAACCACTACATATTTAGACATCCCATTCTTTAATTGATGATACACTTCCTTTTCTCGGCCTTCTAGACCAGATAATTCTAAAGTTCTAGCTTGAGCAAACCTTTTCTTCCAAGATGACTGATGTAATTTACCATCATACCCCGCCACTAGTGCGCAAAGCCTATGCACCTCGCCTTGTACATAAGGGAGCTGCTGATTGGCATAACTAATTAACTCACGAGGAGAAGAAAGTTCTGGCTCTGTTGTTTTAGATGCTACAGAAGATTCTGTTCTCACAGATGGTTTAGAAGACAATTTAATCTCTTTTTCCCTGTCTGCTGTTTCTCTTACTCTTTCTTCTTCTTTAACCTTTCTTTGCTGCTGAGCAATTTTTTTATCATAAGTATCTCCCGCTCCTTCATTCTCACTTTCTAAAGAAGGTAACACCGGATATGACTTTTGCCGATAGTTACGCTGTTCCCGCAGTAAACGCAGTTCGATTTGTACTGTTTTATACCTCTCTGCCAAAGACGCAGTATAAAGAGGAAAATCATGCCGCAGTTGTTCTACTAATTGATCGTCTTTAGAAGAATGTGCAGTAATTTCTTTGGCAGAAAGTAGAGATTCATAATGTGCAAGTATACTTCGCAAGTTTAGTAAACTTTCAATATTTTTTTCCGCTTTCTTGGCCTCTGTTTGCAGCTCTCTAAATAGAGCTATCGGCTCTGCTGAAAGTAACTTATAAGAGGATGAATGGGAATGTTTTTGAGCAACATATTTCTTGCTAAGCGTGCTGCGCTTAACTTCCAAAACTTTCCAAAACTTTTCCTCAAAATCGGTTTGAAATTTGTTTAGACTTAATAAAGAACTAGTTTGTTGATATTCTTGAAGATATTTTTCAGCTAAATTTTTATTGGCTAGCATCTTTAAATATTGTGCATCCTGATAAAACGAAGAAACTTTTAGCTGTTCAGTCCCCAGATAAACCTGCAAAGTATACAACTGATTATAAGCAGTAAGACGAGAAAAAACTTGCTGCAATTTATCATCAGTGTTTTTGCAGCTCCAAACTGAGACTAAACTATCTAACTCTTTTTCCAAAACATGTAAGCTTGGACTAATATGTACCAAGCTTTGAACCGTTGAAGTTACAACACCTGCAGCTTCTGCAGTTCTTTCCTGATGTAATGCTCCAGGTAATTTTCTAGCCTCTTCAATCAATACAATATTTTTAGCTGCGCAACTTAGTTTTTTAATATAATCATCTTCAAAAGGCTTGCTCTGAATAGTAGATATTCCACCGCGTATAATCTCTTCTAACTTTGGCTTTAGTTCTAAAGAACGAAAAACATTATGTTTATTATCTTGAGTCATTTTTTACCTCCTAATTTACATTCAATTATTTTATAACTTTAAATCCCTAATAATTCTTCACAACTCACTTGCAACCTGCCGCGAGCAATAGCTTCCTGTGCCAAATGTACGAACGCATAAGAGATAGCATCCTCGGACATTTGCAATACTAGACTATCATTTTGAAAATAACTAGGTAAACTAAACGCCCCAGCTAACTGCAGAACTTTCTTCTCCAAACGTGGACTAAAAGGAATATCTTTTTCACCAGCCATTCTTCCATCACTTTTAATAATACTACTTGTCTCTTCTACAGCTGTCATCAAATTTTCTCGTACTTGATTCAATTGTTCATAAAAGGAAGCAGGTACCATTACTGCTTTAGGAACATAATTATCTATAGATGGATGCGCAGTTTGAATGGCATAAGTAAGCATGGCTAAATCTTGCAGTGCTGGAGCAAGCGTCCAGTCCATCAAACCTTTCTCCAATTGTTCTTTAGCTTTAGCTACAGCCCTGTATCTCTCGGGAGTAAGACGATGAACGGTAAGAAGCATACGATCTTCCAGAGCTTTAAAATGGGGATCTTTTATTAAAGTGTCATAACTCTCACCCGTAACTTTTACATTATAATTCACCGAGAAAAAAGAGGAGAAATTATAGGGCCCTATACTTTCGCGAAAAGTTTCATACTCAACTAAACCACCCTCTAATGCTGTTTTAAGCGTGTTAGTCATACCTTTATAACGAAACCAATCATCAAATTCAGGAACAATAAAATTAAAACGCTGATCTTGATAAGCTTCAGCAATACGCACAAACTTGGCTGGAGTAATAGAACCGCAATACCTATTTCTTCCTTTTAGACCATGCGCCATAACACCTAAATTAGAGTTCCCTAAAATTAAATCTTTTATAGAAAAAGTTTTTCCCGTGCCCGGGTCGCCGCAGTAAGCCAAATGAAAACCAGTTTTGCCAATACTATTTCCGTGTTCATTTACTAAGGGAACATCTGCTAAAGCATATTGCTGAGTCAAACTAAGAAGACTGTCAAAAAATAAACTGTCTCCAAACTGACTTTTCAAATATGTCGCTATGCTGCCAATAGAGCACTGCTTGCCAAAAGCAATAGTTTCTTCTAGACGATGTTCTAATAAATCTTCTAAAGCTTCAGTGAAAATGTGGTCCTGTGCTTGTATTTGTTTGCGTTCAGCATGAGCTTGCGGAGTACTCAGTTTTAATTTTGAATAAATTGCTTGATCTTTTATTTTAGGGGAAATATTTGTTGAATGGGTGGAGATAGCATTGTAGTTATCTTTTGTAACCATTGTTATAGGTGTTGTTATAGGTGTTGGTATTGGTGATGGTGATGTTAGCAGTACTGCTTGAGGTGATGAATGAGGTATACTATTCTCTGAATATATTTCTGTTTTTATATCAAATGCATTTGTTCTTTTTGCACTTATCTCTTTTAAATAAGGTGTTAGTGTTCTGTTAAGTAGAGGATATGATCTCCATTTTCGTTCTATACTAAAAATATGTTCTAACTCAGATTGAGATAGTAATTTGGTTTGATTTTTTGAATCTAATTTTTTGATATAGTCTAGTATATTTGCTTTATCTATACAAAAATCGGCTAGTTCTTCTGAAATATTTTTGTATAGACTCATTTTGAGTATTTTTTATTATGGTTTTTATATAGTTACACTACGTATGCCAGGTTCGTTTGTTAATGAATATTTTTTCCCAAGTTCAAGGTTGTATTTTTTGTATTCTTGAACTAAGTCTTTGGTTGTAATTAGTGATGGAGGAGAAGGATAAGAAGTTAGTACTTTTTCTAATGCAGTATTTTGGAGTATGCGATTTATTATGCGACCAGATTTGTAGCGTTGGTCTGTTTGTGAGAATGGTAGAATTGTTGAATAGTCAATATTGTCAAAGAGGGTTTGGTTAGGATTATGTTGTTTAGCGTAGTGCTCTATTTTTTTAATAATTGTTTGATGCATAGCAATGAGAGCTTCGTCTGTTTCTGGGTAACCAACATATAGTTTTTGAAACCTAGTAAGAAGTGCAGGGTCGATAATTTGTTCTACGTTTGTTGCAGCAAATGTGAGAATACCAGCGGTACTGTTTGTGCCATCGAGGTTGGTGTTTAATGTAGTGACAAGAGAGTTGCGTTCTCGATCATTTGGCGAGTTGCCTCGAGCACCAGCGATTTGGTCAAATTCGTCAAAGAAGAGGATGACTCCCGAAGCGTTATCTTTTTCTATAAGTTGTTTGGCTTGGGCGTAAATTTCTTGAATATTTGCGGCACTTTCCCCAAAATATTTGCTGCATAAATCTGCACAGGGGATGCTGCGGAATTCTAAGCCGCATTGTTGGGCGAGAGTGTTAATCAGTGTAGTTTTGCCGGTTCCGGAAGGGCCGACGAGCAGATAATTGTGAAAAAGTTCTTTTGCAGGAAGAAGTTTAGTGAAGTATTCTCTATCGTTAATTATTGTGGTTATTTTTTTAAATTCTTTTTTGACGTTATCGTGACCATGGATAAATGTTTCTGAAGAGAATGATTTTTCTTCTGTTGGTAGAGGTAGGTGATATTGTGCATTTCCGTTTGTCTTTTTGATTTCTTTTTTTTCAGGTTGTTGTGATGAGTACTTTGATAAATCGAAATTAGTCTTTTTTATCTCCTTTTTTGATAATATGGAGAAGTCAATTTGATATTGCTTTTTTTTAATTTCTATTTTGGGGTGATCTTCTTTTTTGATATCTGAAATTTCTTCTAGGCTTGAGATACAGAGCCAAGAGAGAAAAGAAGAGGTTAATGGTTCTAAATAGGGGATGGGGTGTGTTTCTTCTATTGTTCGAATGAGAATTTCCAGGGAATCATTTGTGGAAGAAGGAAATTTTTTTTTAAAATCAATTTTTTTATCTTTAAAAAAAGAGGTATTCTCTTCGTCGTTACAGTTTAATGTTTCTAAAGCACATAGTGTACTAAAATAGGTTGCATATAATAATGAGGGGTAGTTTTCTTCTGTTTCTTTTATTCTATTGTAAATGATGTGCTGTGTTACGATATACTCTTTCAAGCTTTGTAGTATTTTTTCTTCATCTTTTTTAAAGCAGTAGTTATGAACTACTTTTTTTAATTCGAAGCGCTCTTTAAATTTAAGAACACCATAAGATTCTTGTTCAATTAATTTATTATCAATACTGATCATATTTTTATTCATCAGACCATTGTTTTTTTGAGGTGTTATGAGTATACTTTAAAAAAAATAAAAAAAAGACTATTTATTTAACTATCAAATATGTCTCCCATTGGATCATCATTTATTTCACGAACGCGTTGCATGGTAGCTTCGTATTCTTCTTCTTTGATCTTGACATCGTCTGCAAATGGACTTGGCCTTTCATTCGCGGTGTTATTTCCTGATTTTAATTTAATAGCTATTACTTTTGCAGCTTCTACTTGTTTGTTGTAATTTGAGTCTTCGAATGCTTTCCCAAAGTCTTCAAACATTTTAATTTGTTTGTCTAGATTAGGAAGAATTTCTGTAATCTTCTTTGTATAATCAATGTCTTTATTCATGGTGTTGTAGCTTAGTTTTACTTTGTTTGCTTTACATATATAGCCGTTGACAGATATCTGAAATGATTCAAGTTTTTTCATGTTTCTTTTGGTATCCTTTATTTCTATGTCAACACCACCTATCTTTCCGATCAAATCTCTCTTGTGTTTTTCGTAAGTTGTTTGATCAAACTTAAATCTAATTTTTTCTTTGTTATAATTTATTTTTTCGCTGGGGATAGTACTTTTCTTGATTTTGTCTTGGAGGTATTCGATTCTGGTATTTGTTCCACTACATTCTTTTTCCAGTTCTAGGATAGTATTTGCGTATTTTTGACGGGTATCAGCAAGCTCCATTATCTTCCCATACAATCCCCCTGGTTCGCTTTGGAGAGAGGTATAGCCTGATCCATATAAATCATTAGTCATATCTTCTTCTAAGCCTTTTAGTTCTGAAATATAGGTGTCTAGTCCTTTTCCGACATCTTTAAACCTATTCTCCGGATTTTTGATAATGTTTGCTAAACGAATCCAGTATGGTTTGGCGATATCAGGCACATGTTCTGTGTTTATTCCTGCTTCTGCTAGCTTCTGATCATATTTATGGGATATTTTTTTCATATTATCCAAACTATATTCTCCTCGTCCTGTTAATTTATCATACATACCCAAAACAGATATTCTTCGTTGGGAATGTTCTTTTGTTATTTGTTCTAATGTTTGTTCTAATGCTTGTTCACTTTGTTTATTTCCTGTGTCGTATGCTGCTTCTGCCATAATTCTCTCCTCCAAATATGTTTTTATTTGATTTCAATTTTATTTTTTTATTTTAAATCGCTTTTAGTTTTACTCTCATTTTTTACTTTCAGTTCTGTTCAATTCTACTTTTTTCCATCACTCTTTGGCTCATACTTCCCCTTCTGAACCAAACCATGCAGTTCTTTCTTAGCCGCCGCTAAGAGCGGTTCAGCTGCTTCTATCTTCTGCAAATAATCTCCAGCCCGAACATTGTACGATTCTAAGCGAGCAGTGAGATCATCCTTTTCTTTCTCAAACTGCTTAAAGCGAATCTGATGAGCAGTGTTAAGATAAGCTAAAACTAAAGGATCTGTCGATAATTGTTCCATCTTTATCTCTCCAATAGCTTTAACATAGGACTGTACTAACGTCAACTCCAAAGCACAACGATGCTGCTCTTCTAAAGTAATTTTAAGTTTAGGCAATAATCCTTGTTCCTCAGCACTACCATAAAGTCTGCCCGTAAGCGTCTCAGTGATGTAAGTTAAATCACGACTTTGCTGTTCGGATTTTTCACGAAATTTTCCCAACAACCGCTCATGCCAAGCTCTTTCTTTAAGCACAGGATTATAATCAACTGAAGCTTTAGAAACAGAGGACGCTTTAGGAACAGAAAGAGTTTTAGAACCATCACTAGAACCTTGTATGGTTGCTGAACTTTGTATGGTTGCTTCCAATTCTCCAAATGTTTTTTCTTCAATCCGTTTTTCAGTCATTATTTTACCTTCATCTTTAGTTTTTCTTTACTTCTATTGTGGTCCGTTAGCCTGTGCACTTGATGAAGCATAGCTTTTTGTTGATAATGGTTGAGGAACTTGACTATTAGCAGATTGCAGTAAATCATCTACTTTTTCGTATTGCAAACCTAAACTTGTTCTGCCAAAAATTTCTGTCTTAGTAACAAAACCTTGTCTTCCAGTTGAATTATCAGAAAAGACCAAGCCTTTAAACTGAGCTTTATCAGAGACAACATAATCTATACTGAAATCTTTTGGTCCAGCTACACCGGGAGTAGTGGGAATACTAGCATACTTCTGCTCCAAATCAGAAATTTCTGACTGATACATTGCTGCACAACGCTCTGTGGTAGGTTTACTCATTAAGTGATATCCTCCAACTCCAATCCCAACACCAGCCAGGAACCCTATAACTTGTGACATTCTCATTTTATTTCCTCCAACTATTTTTTATTTTTTTATATTTTTTAGTTTATTATTAACTAAACTTACTATGTTTTCTTTTTACCATACTCTAAATCATACCCCATTACTCTTACTCTATCTTACTTCGTTTTCTCGTAGATAAACTGATCAACTTTACGAAATAATGAAACAATCCCAGTTCCCATTTCGTACTTCTCGTCTTTTTTCTCTCCTGCAGCATAACCATACAAGTGCTGCACTTTTGCTGAATCTGATAAAGGAGTATCTAATTCCATATACAACAATCTTGAACCAGAACGGGCTACCAAAGGAGCACGGTACAAGAAACCTTGATGACTATTTTGTTTATCCGTAAGCAATAATCCAGTAAAAGACTGTGAAACTACATAATCCAAAGTAATTTCCTGCGGCCCAATTACATTCCGAGGCACAGGCAGTTGTTCTATTGAAGATATACTCTGCTCTGAAGAGACTGCTTTACTTTGTGCCCCGTAATAATGCCCCACTGCTAAACCAGTGCCCAACAAACCTAATCCTACAATTGTTTTAGTGATTAATCCCATTTTGATTTACCTCTAATTCTTCATTCTTCCATTCATACTTCCATCCATAACCCTATTCATGCTGATTTTTTTCATATTCATTAGTAGATTCTGGCCTTCGTGCAGATACTGCTGCTGCTAACTTACCATAAGAAGCCGCATCTAGCTGAGAAAGGTGACTTAATATACCCTGCAAATAGCGTTGTCCTTGCGCTTCCGGCGTCAAATATTTATCCAATGTAACATCGATATCAGTGCTTAAAGAAGTCAATGGTTCTTGACAAACAATCAGCTCCGCCTTTTGTAAAGTTGACTTTAATTCTCGAGACACAGAATCATAAGCACCAGTAGCCGTCTGTTCTCCTACTGCACCAACTTCTTGCACTAGATCTTCCAGCAAACCTTCGATTTTCTTCAAACGCTGTTCTGGAGTAGGGGGCGCTTGCTGCACTCTAGCTGGCAACTGTACTTGAGACTCAGCAAGATAATCTTGTGAAGAAGTTCCGTACTTTTGCAAAGATTGACTACTGCCGTTGGCAGGTTGTTGCTGCGGAACTTGCCGAGATTGCGCTTGCACACGGGGGACCGGGGATGATCTGTAGATGTGCTCTATGCGCTCCTTCCCGTCTTTTAGCAGCACTCGTATTTCATCACTATAATACGTGCCCACACCGACGGCAGCAGTCAAAGTTAATAGGCCTAAACTAGCTTTGTAAAATGATTTCATGTCCGTTTGGGAAGCAGTGAAATACTTAAACAAGTGTAACTAGAATAATTACAGCCAATAGTAATGAAGATTACTACAACTAAGAAAAACAACGAAGCAACAGATTTAACCAACCTAATCAGAAAGAAATAGTACAAAAAAAAACACTAATTAAAAAACAACAGTAATCTTTATAAATATACCAGTAATAACCACTCTAGAATGGTAAAAAATAAAGTTTTGATGTTAAGTTGTGGTTATGATAGTAGCAACGGCGTAGCTACTGTAACGCGTGAATTAACGCAAGCCCTAAACCAACGGAGAGACTTTGAAGTAGATGTTCTAACTTATTGGCCTTGGGATGAGCAGAAAGATGCCCTTTTTGAATATATAAGCCCAAAAGGAGTTAAAAAAAAATATCCCTCTTTAGATTCTTTTGTTAATAGTTCCGAAGGAAGACAAAATTACGATTTAATCCAATTTCACAACAACATTTTTGCAGATAATGTATTAACTATGGCCCCGCAAAATACACTCTCTTTACAAGAATTTTTAGATAATTATGATGCTGCAACAGTATCTTTAACTCATAGCCTAGCTCAAAGAGAAGGAAATGAAACTCATATTGCCGCGCAAGAGCAGATAATGGAACTATCCGATATATTAGTTCATCTTACCCAAGAGCAGAGAGAAAGAGCCAAGGAACATCATCCTGAAGAGGATGTAAAAACTATGGTAATTGGAAATGGAACTTTCCTGCCCACTAATTTTAGCCAAGAAGAAATAAATAATTATCGTCAAACTATAGCCAGGGATGAACAAGTAATTGGTTTGTATTTAGGCCGTCTTTCAGAAGAAAAAGGCATCCTAGAGCTTGCAGTTAGCTTAAAAGAAATAAAACAAGAACATCCAGAATTTAAACTGATAATTGCAGGAAATAAAGAAGGAGATCTTGAAAGCACAGTTAGACCATTTCTAGAACAAAATGGATTAATTGACGGTGAAGATTATCAATTTTTAGGATGGATTTCCGATAGAACAGAAAAAGAAAAATTAATTGCCAGTGCTAATTATACCATTATGCCTAGTTATTATGAACATTTTCCTATGGCTGCTTTAGAAACAATGGTTAGAGGAACTCCACTAATAATTACAGATATTGAAGGACCACGCAGCATTTTCCAGCTTCAAGATAAAAATAATAGATTAGCTTTGCCCATCTCACAAACTAAAGACCCTTGGGCCATTACTCAGGCAGTAAATTATGCCCTAGAACATCCTGCAGAAATGCAAGCCATTGCTAAAAGAGGAGAAAAAGAAGTAAAAGAAAAATATACCTGGGAAAAGATTGCCGAGCAATATGCATCTTTGTTTACTCGTGCGATTAGAAATAAAAAAGGAAAAAAAAGTGGCTCTTCTTTTCCTCTTAAAGTAGGCGTCGTTGTTCCCACTTACAATCGCAAAGATATGATACAACAGAACTTAGACGCTCTTCTAAATCAAGATTTCCAGGAGGATTATAAAATAGTTGTTGTAGATGACGGTTCAACAGATGGAACATTTGAACATGTACTTGATATTTATCAAGACCAAATTATGAGTATTGAAAATGAGTTTACAGGAGAAAGTAGAATAGTAAATCCAGAAGGAAAATTATTAGTCGTTAGACAGAAAAACAAACATGTATCTGCTGCCAGAAATACCGGCTTCAAAAAACTATATGAATTAGGCTGCCAATATTTCACGCATCAAGACTCAGATGATATAGCTTTGCCACACAAACTTAAAAGTCTTACTCATTATCTCGATAATAATCAGACTGTTGGCTTAGTTCACGCTAAATCACATACCATAACTAAAGAAGGCTTTTTTCTTGAACCACAAGAAAGCCCTTGGGAAAGATATTATGGTTCTGCTTGGTGGGACTTTAATGAAGATGGAGAAACAGAAAGTATGTGGGAGATGGCTCAAACTGAACAATGGAAGCCTGGCGATATAGACAAACAGCATTATATCCATAATCACACGCCAATGTACAGACGAAACGCAATTGAAAAGTTGGGTCTAGATAATTTATATGATGAGAACCAACACTTTGCTGAAGACTGGGATTTTCATAAAAAACTAGAAAGAGCTGGAGTGCAATTTTCTTTTATCGATGATTATGTGGCCATATCTAGATACCACGATATTGGATTAACCGGAACAGAAAATAATAAGAAAAGTCCCTCAGAGCTTATTCTCTCTGCTCAACAAGCAATTAATTTGGAAGAAAAAGCTAAATTATACACTTTAGCGAGAGAACGTGCCGGTGTGCAAAATGTGATGGAACTTCACCAACATTGTAATCAGGAAAATTGGGAAGAGTCTTGGAATGAGTTGTGGAACGATTTATGGGATGTGAAATTTAACCTTGCTTTCGAAAGAAATTTTGCAGTCAATTGCGGTGATCCAGTTAAAGCTTATCATTATGCCACTTTACTTTCTAATTTAGAACCGTCTACAGAAAACAAACAAAGAACAGTCGAAGTTAAAGAGAGTTTAAATTTCAAATATATTTTTGAAAGAGATTTTCATCTGCGATTATGTTATCTTCCTGAAGCCACTCAATACGCTAAAAAAGCTTATGCTCTAGCTCCTACGACGGAAAATAGAGAGATTCTTACAGAACTTTTGCGGTTATAGAAAGAGATATAGCTATCAAACAGGATGATTCAGTGTTCAGAAGTTGAATTGCTTACCAGTGAGCAACAGAAATGAAGCGAACAGACCATCTTTCGTGTTGTTAACCTTCGATTAAAAAAATGTTTCCATCTCCATTTCTTATCCATCAATCCTTCTCGCATTGCTGGAGTTTTGTAATATCTTTCAATAGTGCGTTTCCAAAAACTGTCTCACTTACAACCCCTATAATTGTTGTCATTTAGTTGATACAATATTTTTTCGGAATAATCATTTAGGAACAAAAGATTAATAAGACTTATTAAGAAATTTTTAGTATCACTTCAAGGATTTAATAAAAATGATAAACACAAAAACCTCAAAAAGAACGGGAGATTCTGTTAAGATAGGTGTCGTCGTTCCCACTTACAACCGCAAGGACACGATACAGCAAAACCTTGACGCTCTTCTAAATCAGGATTTTCAGGAAGATTATAAAGTAGTGATAGTCGACGACGGCTCAACAGACGGAACATTTGAACATCTCCTGGCTTTTTACAATAATCAAATTATGGTTTTTGGAAATGAACTTAGCGGAGAATGTAGAAGACTGAATCCAAAAGGAAAATTGTCAATCATCAAACAGAAGAATAGAGGCGTATCTGCCGCCAGAAATGTCGGTTTAAAAATGCTTTACCAATTAGGCTGTGAATATTTCACTCATCAAGACTCTGATGATGTAGCTTTACCTCATAAACTAAAAACTTTAGCCGGCTATTTAGATGCGAACAATTATGTTGGCCTTGTTCATGCTAAAGCTCATACAATGACTAAAGATGGATTTTTTCTTGAACCTCAAGATAGCCCTTGGGAAAGATATTATGATTCTGCCTGGTGGGACTTTAACGAAGACGGAGAAAAAGAAAGCATGTGGGAAATGGCTAGGACAGAGCAATGGAAAAAAGGAGATTTAAATAAAGATAATTATATTCATAACCATACTGTTATGTACACACGAAACGCAATTGAAGCTTTAGGTTTAAATAATTTATATGATGAAAACAAAGAGTTTGGTGCAGACTGGGATTTTAATAAGAAGCTAGAGAAAGCCGGCGTACGATTCGGATTTGTTGATGATTATATTGTTATCTCTAGATATCACACGATGGGCATCACAGGAAATGAATTAAAAAGAAAGACAGTTGAAGAATTATTAAACAAAGCGCAAGTAGAAGAAAACTTATTTGGGAAAACTATATTATATTCCCTGATACAAGAGAAAATAGGAATCGATATCAAATCAATGCTCATAGCAGAAGATAAGATGGATTCGTTGAACGATTTATGGGATGTTAAATTCAACCTTGCTTTTGAAAAAAATCTTGCGGTGAATAATGGTAATCCGGTTAAAGCTTGTTATTATGCTACTTTGCTCAGCAACATAGACCCCACTTTAGAAAATAAACAAATAACCACTGAATTTAAAGAAAGTTTAAATTTAAAATATATTTTTGAAAGAGATTTTCATCTGCGATTAGGTTATCTTCCTGAAGCCACTCAATACGCTAAAAAAGCTTATGCTCTAGCTCCTACGGTAGAAAATAGAGAAGTTCTTACAGAACTTCTAAGATGATAGCTTAAACTATTAGAACATCAAATTAAGACCTTGGCGGAGGGATTACTGGTGTTGGTGCTCTAGGTGCTCGTTCTTCTGAATCTGGCGCATCCTGGGTGCCTTCATCAATACTCTTTTGTAAAGCTTTAATTAAAACACCCAAACGTGTACGTACTTGCTTTAATTGTAAAATAGCATTAGCTACTTGAACTGCAGTAGGTACTCCCGTTGTAGGAAGACTTCCCAACAAATCATCAGATACTATTTCTTCAATAGTTTGAATGTAAGCTGAAAACTTAAGAATACAATCACGCCACTCTCGAGGCAAATTACGCCCAGCTGTTCTTAGATGCCTTCGTGCGTAACTAAGATTATGTTGCAATCTATTAACTTCTTCATGCGCTGCAGTTAAACCAGCAGCATTACGATGACGTAATTCTTCAATAGCTTCGGCAGCATTTTCCTCTGCCCGAATAGCAAAGCCCAAAGCCGGTTCCAATGCGTGTCGACGCTCTTTATCAACCTTATCTTTCTTATCTTTCTCTTCCTTGCTCTTCAAAGCCCCTTTGATTTTACCAAATATATCGCCACCAGAATCCCCTTCCTCTTCCTTTTTCTTCTTCTCCGTACCCATAGCAAAACGAATTAAATAATACACAATCATTACTAGAGTAACCCAAAGAGCATAATCTATGAAGTTACTAACACTTGTAGCTAAGATAGAGCTGATTTCTACCATTTTACCAAGCTCCCCCTATTTTTGTAACATGAAATTTCATGGCTGTTAAAATCCAAAATAATAGTAAACATATTAACAATTTTAAAAAATAATCCCCTCGAGTCGCTGAAGGCATTTTAATTAGAAGATAACCTACACCAACTACAGGTAAACCAATTAATATTAAAGCAACTGCCGTTGCCCATCCCGCTCCTGTCGCCATTAAAACACTGGCAGGCAAGAAAATAGCAGCAACTGTTGCCATAACTAAAGCCACCACCATAGCTTGATTCTTAGCTAAGAAAGAAAGAGGACTCTTTTTGTTAGTTGGAGCAATTAAAGCATAGATTATAGTAAATACTAAAATCCAAATTAATAATCTAGTTAAACCAACTACCATCGCCCCATCACTAACGCCAATAAAACTAAGATTGCCAATAGATACTAAACCACGATAAGCATTATCCAAAGTTGCAGGAAGAGCAGATACAGCAGGCAAAACTAAAGTTAAAGCGAATATAAATAATGACAACCAAAACTTACCGCTTCTTTTTTTCATAATATTATAGAGAGAAACTTAGAGCTTATAAGCTTTTTTGTTGGCGGAGATATAAGTTAGGAAAAAACCCTCGTCTTAGATTAGCTTCTTCACCATATACGGCCCTTCTCTTTTATATCCTAATTTAACATAATAACCACGTACGCCAACACCAGAAATAACTATCATTTTATTCCTGCCGTTAATTTTGACAATCTCTTCTGCTTTTTGCATCAGTTTCCTGCCCCAGCCTTTATGCTGCACTTTACCAGCATCGCCAATGGCCGTTGCCGTGCCATAAACATGCAGCTCACGAATCAAAGCAGATGAAGGTGTAATTTCTCTACGCAAAAATTGTCCTGGAAAACGAAGACGACAAAAACCAATCAATAAATCATTATCACTATCTTCTGCTGAAATAAAATATTCCCTGCCGCCAGATGATTTAAACTCTTGAACTTTTAAACTGACTTTTTTCCAATTTATCTTCTCAGTTTTTGGCTCCCGGCATCTGATACAACGACAAACCACTTTATTCTTAGCAAAAAGTTCCTGCCGGAGATTGGTCATCTCAACTCCAGCTTCCCAAAATTTAGTTGGCACATCCCTCTGGATTCTTTGGATACGACAATATTCTGGGACATACTTTTTCCATTCCAAGATTAAAGACATAGCCTCTTTCGAATTAATTGGTTTGAACAAGCCTTTTTTCCATTGCAAATAAAGCGCTGTACCAGGACCAACCATACAAGGATAGATTTTAATCATATCAGGCCGATAATTTTCATCAGAAAATAACTGCTTCATTCCTTCTAAATCCCTCTTTCTATCCGTTAAAGGCAATCCCGGCATATAATGAAAATTTATTTTAAAACCTAAATCACGCAAAATTTGAATTGATTTTTTCGAATCATTACTATTATGCCCGCGATGCACATACTTTAAAACATCGTCATAAACTGATTCTATCCCTAGCTCCACGCGAGTGCAACCTTGATCAAGCATGATATTCCCTTGCTCTAACAAACCCCAATCTGGCTTAGTTTCAATACATAAAGCCACACAACGAATGTGAGAATTTTCGTTTTTCTTTTGCTCTTTCTCTAGTGAGGTAATTTTCTTAAATTTCAAAGCCAATATTTTTTTTTTAATACGCTCTTCTCTTTCTTTGTTAGTTATATCTCCTGGCAGCTCAAAGAATTTCTTAAATTTTAGATAATCAAAAATATTCAAAGTACTGTTAAATTTGCCGTTTGATGTACTTTTTTTACTTTTGTTATAGAACATCGTTGAAAAATCATTCAGAGCTTTAAAGATACCTAAAATAAACTCATTTTGATATTCTAGGGGTGTTGCTGTAAATGTTCCACCCATCACGATAATTTCAACTTTCTCACAGTTTTGCCCCAGCAGAATATATTGCTCTAGACGGCTAAACACCTGCAAATAAGCATCATAATTATTCCTCATTCCCCGCATAGTGGCCGGTTCATGTCCAGTATAGGACTGTGGTACATCTCCCCAGGGACTGCCTATTCCTCCGACACAGAAAGTACATTTTCCATGCGGACAGCGATCTGGCTTAGTCATAATAGCTACCGGAGCAACACCAGAGATAGTCCGTACTGGTTTTGTTAAAAGTTTAGGCTTGAGCTGTTCTAAATCTTTAGGTGTTGCATGTAAAAGAATTTCAATATTGGTGGGGATTTTATCAAGTTTATATTTCAAAGACAGCTCACGCTTAATTTTAGCCAGCTCTTTCTCGGAGAGCTTTTTCTTTTTTACAATAGCTATTATTTCTTCATGGAAATCCATTTAATGGGAAATAGGGTGATTTTTTATTAATGTTTTCTAACTAGATTTTAGTTTCCCTCAACAAGATTTAAATATTAACTTCTTCCAAAGCCACCCTATGGCCACCAGAAGATTAATTACCGTCTGCGTCGGGCACGTAGACCATGGAAAAACTTCTTTATTAGATAAGATTAGACAGACGGCCGTAACGCGCGGAGAAGCCGGAGGCATTACTCAAGCAATCGGCGTTTCTATTATTCCAAAAGAAACTATCCAGAAAATCTGCGGTCCGCTTTTGGGTATGCTAAAAAACCTGACCATTCCTGGTCTTTTGTGTATTGACACTCCTGGCCACGCTGCTTTTACTTCATTAAGAAAACGCGGTGGTAGCTTAGCAGATTTAGCCATTTTAGTCGTCGATATCAATGAGGGCTTCAAACCACAAACTATTGAGTCAGTAGAAATTCTTAAAGCTAATAAAGTACCTTTTGTCATTGCTGCTAACAAAGTAGATTTGATTGGCGGCTGGAAATCTGAAGTTGGAAAAAATCTTATAGAGAATATTAATTTACTAGATTACAACACCCAAGGTCAATTTGAAAAAAAGATGTACGAAATTGTGGCCCAAGTTGGCGAGTTAGGTTTTCAAGCAGAACGATTTGATAGAGTTCAAGATTATAGTCAGCAAATTGCCATCGTTCCTGTATCTGCGCACACCGGACAAGGAATTCCTGAATTGTTGATGGTTCTTGCTGGACTTACTCAAAAGTTTCTAGAAAAACAATTACAAGTTGAAGAATTCTGCCCTACTAAAGGGACCATTCTGGAAGTCAAAGAAGAAAAAGGCCTTGGCAAGACTCTTAATGTTCTTCTTTACAATGGCAGTCTTAAAGTAAATGATCAAATAGTAATAGGAGGAATAGGCCAGCCCATAGTTGCTAAGATTCGTGCTTTACTTGAGCCAGAAGAATTAGCCGAGATGCGTGATAAAAAAAGCAAGTTTGTACAAGTAAAAGAAGTAACGGCCGCAACTGGAGTAAAAATTTCCGCCCCAGGATTAGACGAAGCTTTAGCGGGTATGCCCCTGCGTGCCTGTTCAGGCTCCGCTTCTGAGATAGAGAAACTAAAACAAGAAGTACAAGAAGAAGTAGGAGAAATTGTAAAAGAATCATCCGACTCACAGGGAGTAATCATAAAATCAGACACTATAGGTGGTTTAGAAGCTTTAAGAGTATTGCTGCAAGATAAAAAAATACCAATATCTTCCTCAGCCATTGGAGATGTCAGTAAAAAAGATCTTTCTCAATTAGAATCATTAAGAGATAAAGATGAATCACAAGCTGTTTTGTTGGGCTTCAATATTAAAATACCACCTGAAATTGAAGAAATTGCAAAGAATAAAAATCTCAAAATAATTACTGAAGAAGTTATTTACAAATTAATTGAAGGCTATGAAAGCTTTGTTGAACAACTAAAGAAAGAAGTAGAATTACGTGAGCTGGCATTATTAGTTCGCCCTGGAAAATTCTTCATTATGAAAGGCTATACCTTCCGCCAGAATAATCCCGCCATTGTCGGTATAGAGATTGAAGCCGGACAAGTGAAAAGTGGCGATCCAGTAATGAATGAACACGGCAAATCCATTACTGAAGTAAAGAGCATGCAAGAAGGTAAAGATAATGTGAATACTGCAAAACAAGGCCAACAATTAGCCATGGCTTTGGATAATGTAACCGTAGGCAGGCAGATTAACGAAGGCGATTTTTTATATACGGACATTCCAGAGAATGACTTCAAAAAACTAAAGGTCTTAAAGAAACACTTATCACCCAGAGAATTAGACGTTCTAAGAGAAATAGCCGAGATTAAAAGAAAAGAGAACGCAGTTTGGGGAGTTGGTTGAATCAAAAAGATTGAGATTTAACTCTGTTTTGATTAAACTTTTGTTTAAATAAATTAAAAATTACTTTAAATTTATTTATGGTAAACTTTATACAACGGTTCTGCTGGGCTCTCATGACTCAAAGAAAGAGGAAAATATCTAATTCTTTGCACAGGACGTTCAACAATATGTATAGCTGCTTGTTGTAAATCTGAAAAACTACCCACACATTCGCCTTCTAAAGTTTTAATTACTGATTGTTCTCTTCTTTCAAAATATTTGTCATTGTCCATTATATCCCTCCCCTATTCTTTTTGATAAATTCTGAATTTTAAAAAAGTTAATAAAATATAATTTACTATCTTTCCATTAAATCAACTAAATCTAATTGTTCTTCTCCAGATACCACCATTCTTCGTCTTGGTTTAGATGAAGATTCTAGACTATCTCCTACTTCATAAGTAACAGTTATACTGTCATATGGAACGGCACGCTCTGCTTGAGGTTGACCACCATCAATTTCACGAGCAACATCATTCATTCCAGATTTATTTCTATTTAAAGCATATTTCATAAAACACAGCCAATAAGCAATGATTTATATAATTTATCTTTACAAAGTAGCATGTCAAAAACGGCAGGGGGACCACTAGTCATAGACTGGTGGCATGTTCGCTTCGCTCACCCCCTGCCGTCTTTTGAGCACGCCAAAATACCACCCAATATATCTGTGGTTTACGGAGTAAACCACCACTCAGTAGAATGGTGGTATTTTTAGCGTATAAATTACCAAAACCACCCATAATTTTATTAAATAAGCTAAATTAAAAAGAATATTAATAAAAAACAATTGAGTGAATCATAAAGAAAAAATATGCAAAAACTAAACATCCTCAATACCAGAGAAGTACATGCTTTAAAGAAAAAACTGATTGAACAGTTTGACTTAGCTTTAGAAGAAGAATATGTTTATCTGAAAAACAACCAGGATAAAGTATTCTTAATCAATCGCGATCTGGAATGTCTACCCTTACGTAATCTTATTGTTGATCGCTATGGACTATATTTTGCTGAGATCATGAAAAACGGCGAAATTAGGTTGAGCAAAGAAGGCACGCAACTACTAGCTCTGGTTGCTCAAAAAAAAGGCTTAACTATAAAAAATAGCTTGAAATTGAGTACTGAAGAAACAAAATCCTACTTCCAAGGCCAAGATTTAGATAAAGACTTGGGGCCTGAAAGCAAAATGGTAGTATTATATTATGAAACAGACGCTCTTGGCTGCGCTAAATACAAAGAAAAGAAGATTCTGAACTTTTTACCAAAAGTGCATAGGGGAGACGTAATTATTTAGAATTAGAAAATAAATAGAGAAAGAAATATAAACAAATAAAAAATAATAACTATCTAAGGTAACTAAAATGGATGATATAGGAGCAATTAGACCTAATGATTTGTTAGCGGTTATAGTTGTAGTAGTAGGAAGTATAGGATTTGTATTATGGGGTATTGGTCTATCTTCTATTGGTAATACCACTTTAAGATGGATTGGAAGTATTTTAGTTGGTTTAATAGGTTTAATTATAGTGATATTAGAGAGGTGGCTAAAATGAGTATAATTCAAATAATCATATTCTTTCTTGCAGTAATCAATTTAATAGCCATAACTATCTCCATTTATTACAAAAAGAGTAGTTTATCGGTAGCTTTGTCAATTTTAGAGATAATCTTAGTGTATTTGAGTATGGTAAGATAAATTATAAATCCTCTGAGATTTTTATTTTAATATTTACTAAATTAGTAAAAGTATCTGCTGTGTTGCATAATTAAAGCATAGCTTCGCTATGCTTCTCCGTATCGTTTAATTCTTTGGTATGCCCAAAACTTAATTTTTGCCTCTTGAATCATACCAATTTCCTACTTTGCATGAATTTGTTCTCCAAATATCCGCTTTACTGCAC
>Ga0209541_10005143_pt1 | contig 22883 bp, 34 predicted proteins | sample RifCSPlowO2_01_FD_184027 | JGI IMG/M metagenome (GOLD analysis project Ga0209541, IMG submission 184027) | Groundwater microbial communities from Rifle, Colorado - Rifle CSP2_plank lowO2_0.1 (SPAdes) (version 2) | ecosystem: Environmental > Aquatic > Deep subsurface > Groundwater | place...
CTGTTCCGCCACAAGCCAGTTTTGACTTTAATTTTTTCCCGATTTCTCTTATATCTACTTCCTTGCTGTTTATACCATGGACCACAGTTGAAATTTTACCGAATTTTTTCTTTATCTTTCTGATTTCTATAGTCTGAGATTCTTTTGTGATGCTCTCCCAAATTCCTAGCTCTTTGGGTAAACCAGTGTTCGGATCAATTTCAGGCATTGCTTTTTATCTTACCTCCTGTTGGCTGTTTGTGTTTAATATGAGATTGATTCTTGCAATTGTTTTCTTTATAACTTTTACTTTTCCAGGGTTCTCTGGAGGGGTTCCTGTTGAAATCTGAGCATTTGCTTTCATAAGATCCTTTTTCAACTGCTCGAGCTTGCTTTTTAGCTCATTCTGACTTGTTTGTTTTAGTTCCTTTATTCTTTTCATTTTTTACCTCTAATTTCTTTTTAGTTTCTTTTTTCTTTAATTTTTTTACTTTCTCTTCCACTACTTTTTTGATTTCTACAGGTTCTTCCTTATGGTCAATTTGAATTAACTGTGGTGATTGCTCAATGAATGTGATCTTATCAGGCAGTATTACATCTGGGGGCATTATCTTTACTACTATCCCCACCGATCCTGCTTTTATGTTTGCTGTAGCCATTCCAATCAAAACTTTTGTGTCTGAAATGTTGCCGCATTTCTTGATATAGCCGTCAATGAAACGCCATGTTTTCGATCTTGCACTGGGGATTTTTCCTTTGATAACTATTTCAGCTCCCAAAGCTCCAGCATCCATTACAGACTGCAGTGTTTTATATCCTGTTGACTTGAACGTGCTTGGTCCGAATCTTTCAAGCAGATATGCAACCTTTTCTGCAATTGATTGTGCATCTAAAAATGGATTTTCTACTTCCCCTATCTCAATCTGCGGATTTTCCATTTTGAATTTATTTTTTAATACTGAAGTCAAGCTCTTGATATTTTCTCCTTTTCTTCCTACAACCAATCCTGGACGGGTAGTGTAGATAGTGACTTTATCCCCCAGAGGAGTTCTTTGAATTTTGGTATGACTATAGCCTGTTTTCATGAATTGCTCTGATAAAAACTCTTTAATCCTGAACTCTTTCATTTTCTGAGCTAATATCTTTCTTTCAATCATTTTTTCTCCTGCTTTTTGGTTTCTTTCTGCTCTGCACTTTCTAATGTAATTTTAAGGTGAGTTGATTTTGTCTTTCTTCTCCTCTGCCTTCCTGGATGCCAGCTTCTGACTCCCTGATTTGCGATAATTTCTTTTATTACAAATGGCTGTGACATTCCTTTGACTTCCGCATTTGCCTCTGCTGTTTTTAATAAATTTAATATTGCTGCTGCTGCATTTATTGGATAGCGCCCTGCAGCTATTTTGCCAGGTTTATGTGCAACATGCCTGTTAAATTTTTTATACGGGACTGCAGTCTTTTTTTCGAGTACTCTCTCAAGTATTCTTTTCCCCTTCTCGCTAGTCTTGCCTCTAATAAAACTGCAAATCTCCACTGAATTCTTTTTGGAAATTTCTATTGACTTTCCAACAGCTATAGCTTTCATTTTATTTCACCGATACTGCTGCACTGGACTTAGTTGCTCCAATACCTGGTGCAGAATGTTTTACTCCTTTTCTAGTCAATGTGAATTCTCCTAAATAATGCCCAACCATTTCTGGTATAACTCTGACTGCATTGAACTCTTTTCCGTTATGCACATGGATTGTTTTACCGATCATTTCAGGAACAATTACTGCATCTCTAAGATGAGTTTTTACTGGCTTTTGCGACTCTTTTAAATTTTTAAGCAGAATCTTGTGCTTTTCTTTAAGCCCTCTTGTCAAAGATCTTCTCTGCCTTGATGGAAGCAGTTCTGCAAATTCCTTTAAGCTCATTTTACTAATCTCTTCTATACTTTTTCCGCGATATGTAAATTCTTTTTGTGCCATTATTTATTCCTTCCAGTATGTTTAGGCCTTATCATTCCAACTTTTCTTCCAGGAGGCGCATTCTTTGGTGCAATGCTTGATGATCTTCCGCCGAAAGTAGGTCCTCCTCTGCCTGAACCAAATGGATGATCTGTTGCGTTCATTGCTCCAGCTGCAGTCTTAGGATATAACTTATTACGAGCTTTCATTTTGTAATAGCTCCTTCCCGCTTTGTAAAGCGGCTTTTCTTTCCTTCCTGCTCCAGAGATTATTCCGATAGTAGCTCTGCATTCAGGGTCAAGCTCTTTTCTTTTCTGAGATGGAAGTTTAATCATGACTTTTCCTTTTATTTTAGACAATATCTTTGCAGAAGCTCCTGAAGTTCTCACAAGTTTTCCTAAGTCTCCAGGCTGCAATTCTACGTTATATACATCAGTTCCTTCAGGGATATTTTTTAACGGCAGGGTATTTCCTGTCTTTAATTCCGCCATTGAACCTGAAGAAATTATCTGACCAACTTTTAATTTTCTTGGTGCAATAATCAACCCATTCTTTCCTATTATTTCATCGTATTCAACAAAAGCTAAAGGTGCATAATGACCAGGGCATTTCACTATATCCTTCACTGTTCCGTGGACTACTCCATTTCTTTCCTTATCGTCTAAAGGCCTGTGAGTCGGCTTGCCTACAAATCTATGGCTTGGAGACCTATAAGTAGGTCCGCCATGTCCTCTTGCCTGCTGTATTATTCTTTTTCCCATTTTATATTAATCCTAATTGTGTTGCAACATCAATTGCAGGATTTTCAGGAGCTAGTTTTACGTAAGCTCTTTTCTCTCCTTTTGGTGTGTGCAGAGTAGAGATTTTTTCAACTTTAACCTTGAACATTTCCTCCACAGCTTTCTTTATATCTGATTTAGTTGCTTTTAAATCAACTCTAAATAATAATTTATTCTCTGTTTCCATTAATCTAACTACTTTTTCAGTTGTTAATGGGTTGATGATAACTTTATACTGATCCATCTTGTTTCTCCTTAGTGTTTACGGGATTATTTGTAAATAATTTTTCTTTGTCTAACCTTTCTATAGCTCCTTCAGACCATATTACAAGTCTTCCAGGAACTGCTCCAGGCGCCAGCAATTCTGCATTGAGCCTGTCAACTTCAATTAGATCTATACCTTGAAGATTTCTAGCAGCTTTCTGCAATGAACATAATTTTGAAACTACAAATAACGGACCTTTTTTAATCTGATATTTTCTATTTCTCAATTTTCCTCTTCCAGCTCTTAAAGATTTCTTTGAAATTCTATCCAATTCTTTCTCAAGACCTAGTTTTAGCATCAAATCCCTGACTTCTTTTGTTTTCTTTAATGATTCAATATTACGCTCCATGACTAAAGGATAATCTTTAGGCAGGATATGCCTGACTGAAACATGATCTTTGCTGACTGTTGCTGCTATAGCTGATCTTATTGCTTTTCTTCTTTCTTTCTTGTTTATTTTTACCATCATTTCTTTTTCAGACTTAGGCGGATGAGCTCTTCTACCGCCGACAGTCCCTGGAGCAAATGCGCCGACCCATCCAAACTGCCTTCCACGCCTCCACATTATCTTTCTTCCTACTCTTGAGATAGCATGGCCGTAGCTTGTCTTGTAATTCTTTCTTCTTTTAGATAATTTAGCAGAAGCTCTTTTTCCTGCTTCCTTGAATGCACCGTATTTCTGCCTTTTGTTATTTTGAACTACAAATACCGCCCTTTTTATCAGATCCCCATTAATTTCTTCAGAAAACTGCATAGGAAGATTTATTGATTTTATTTCTGCTCCCTGAAGACTATATACTTTAGCTTTCATTGTATAATCTCCGGAACAATTGACTTTGATTTAGATCTAATGGGCTCTCTTATTCTTATCAGCCTTTTCCTTGCACCTGCAACAGAACCCATTAGCAAGATATAATCTGTATTGATTAATCCATAGTTCTGCAGACCAGCTGAAGTGTTGATTTTTTTAACATCTGATGAAACTTTTAACAATAATTTATTATATTCAGTTCTTGTATGATATCCTGTCTGACCAGCATGAGCAACTCTGTACATAACGTGTTGCTGGCCTCTCCATGGACCTAAACTTGCCGGTCCTCTCTTTACTTTTTCAGATTTCTTCTGCCTTAAATTTACTCCAAACCTCTTTACAGGCCCCTGGAATCCTTTGCCTTTTGTGACTGCTGAAATATCCACAAACTGGCCTTCTTTGAATGTTTCAGATATCTTTATTTCCTTTTCAAGAAAATTATTCAGCTCATTTGAAGAAGCATTTGATATTTCAATTTCAAAAATTTCAGGCTTTTTCTTTAAGGAGATTAATTTAGGCTGAGTGTAAACCTGCAATGTTACTCTGTCAAATTTATCAGGAATGATTCTTGCTGATTGTTTTTTCTGCAGGCTTAGTTTTCTTGACAGCTCTTTATTGAGCTGCATTGAAGTTGGAATTTGAGAAATTAATTTTAAGCCGTCGAGAGTTTGCTGGTAAAAACGAAGAGAAAGAGGTTTTAACGGAGGGCATTCAATGATAGTCACCGGCACGGTTATAATCTGCCCTTTTGTGACTGACATGGAATTATCTCTCATTTGAATATGAGTCATGCCTGCTTTATATCCTGCAAATCCTATTAATTTAGTTCCATCTACTTTAGGCCAGGTTCTAGTGCGAGGGTAGATTCTCTTTGCCCTCTTCCTCGGCCAAAACTGCATACTTCCGCGTCTTGGGGCGTGTCTTTTTGACATTTTTTATTATCGCATCCTTTTCAGGGTGTGCGATGGTTGTTTGTAACTTCCCGTTACATCACTGCAAGAATAAAAGCGAAATAATTTTTTTGCTCTAAAAGCAACGCCTTATTCTTTTAAGGGTACTTTCAATATTAAAAAATTGATTTATAAGGTTTTCTATCGTCTTTTTAATAATAATTTTATTAAAATTAAAGCTAAGACAGCGCCTAAAAGATCCATGAAAATGTCGCTTAATTGAAAGAATCTCCCCGGGACAAAATGTTGATGGATTTCATCAATAAAGCCATATAATGTTGTTGAGAAAATTACTAAAAAATTTGAATTTTTAATATGGCTTATTGCCCTAAATAACAATAAAGCTAAGCCTGCGTATAAAATAATGTGCTGTACTGGAGAGATGATGTATAATTTTTGCGAGAGTAAACTGCCTGCTTCCACTGATGATTTAGAGGAAAGGTAAAAGATTAATAATAAATATAAATAAACAGGAAGCCAGTATTTCAACTGATATTTTAAAAAAGATTTTTTCATTTAAAATTTAAAGATATAAAGGTTTAAAAGATTATTTCATCTTTAATGGAAATTTTTCAGATTGCCAATATTCCCTCAAAGATTTTATTTTATCTCCTGAAATCTCAAGTATTGCAACTTCTCTTATGTGTATTTTCGCATTCTCTATATTACTATCAAATGAAGCATCCCATTCTACAATTATTGTATCGTCGCAAAGGTAATAATTTAACATTCTAAATTTTATATTAGACTGTTCTTCACAAACTTTTGTCTGCCAATATGTTGCAATTTCTTTGTGACCTTTAAAAGGGTCTTTTAAGACTCTCTCGTGATATATCCCGTCTTTTGTGAATATACTTAATAGTTTTTTAGTATCTTGCTCTACCCAGGCTTCTTTATAGGTTTTCAATATTTTTTTAGCAATATCTCTGCTGACCATTTTATTTCATCTTCCTTGTTAGGTCAATATTTTTCTTGCATTTCTGGCATTGGAATCTTACTGCATCCACAGAAGTTTTTTTGCCGGTTTCTTCATCGATTCTCTGGACTTTTTTTCTTTTGAAAGATTCCTGAACTTCTCCTTCATTTTGACAATGAGGACATGTGTATTTTATATTGACGGTTAGAGAATCTTCATACTCTCCTTTTTCTAACTTATAGGAGCATTTAGGACAAACATATTCATCAGCCCTTATTTTTGCTTTTCCTGTTTTTTTATCTCTTGGCTTGCCCATAAATCCGTTTTTACATCTAGGACATTGTCCTCTGAAAACCCAGGCTTTTATTTTCCCCTTGTCAAGAATTCTATTAGTAAAGTAAACACACTCGTCCATTGATTTTGGCTCTTGTAAAGTCATTAGAAGAATCGAGAATTAAGGGTTTATAAAATTTATTCATTAATGGGCTCTGTGTAAATAGTCCTTAAAACATCTGACTTTTTACACAAAAATTAGACTTATTACACAGAGCCTCACTAATGTCAAAACGAAAGCTTTATAAATAGTTTAATTACTTAATAGTAGTTATATGAAACAAGATTTAAATAAAGCATTAAAAGAAAGGATGAAAGAAAGGAGATATTCTCTTCCAAGATTAGCTAGGCTTACAGGAACTAAAGTAACGAACTTAAATAACTACATACAAAGGAATAAATTCTCTGCGACTGTTCTAGAAAAAATATGTCCTACCCTTGGTCTTGACATTCAGAGAGTAGAAGAAGAATATAATTTCGGATATGTTGATGAAAGAAGAAGTAAGACAATGGCCGTCGATAACACAGTTGTAGCTCCATTCTCTACAATGCAGGAAGCAAGAGATCATACTTTAAATTTAATGTATAGAACCGCTCTCGGAGTTTTGGATAGAACATATTATAAGCAATCAGTCGAAGGGAGACAGAATATAATTGATACCCTTGAAGAATTACTAGGAAAATATCCTTTAGAGAAATAATTATTTATCCAAAGAAGTTTCATTGCTTTCAGGAAACCATTCTTTTTCCTCTATTTTTTCTGCTACTTCTTTTGTATTGTTAAAAACGTTCACAACCCATCCTGAAAGATCATTCAAAAGAGAAGCTCTGTCATCTTTATTTTCTTTTATATCGTAATTTTTATTTTTTATTATGATATAACTTCCTACAATTAAGAAAATTATAAAAATAAAAATAAGTGTCCTTATGATTTTCATCTAATATCTAATGTATCCTTCTATCTTTTTTAAAGATTTCCATAATGTCTCTCCAACTAATTTATATGAAAATCCCAGCAAAGACAATAAATCATCGATTAACAATGTTGGCCTTAGAATGATGTCTTTTTGTTTAGTCTTATTTATCAGCATTCTCGCCTGGATAGGAATCAAAGCTTTTCTTTTATTTTCAATCTTAAAATGCAGTATAGACAAGATTGATTCGCCTTTATCTACAACCGCCTCTCTTCTTACTGAAAAGACAATTCCATGATTTTTTGATTTTATTTCAAATTTTTTGCCTTCTATGGGGTTATGGATTCTTGCAACTATCTGTCCCTTTTTTACAGCTTCTCCCAGCTCAACATCTAGATGCAGAATACCCTGAGTGGGAGATAAGTAACCTTGCCTTTCCTGCAAAAAGAACTGGCTCACAGGCAGATTTAGAACACCCATCATCATATTCGTGTATATTAAAATATTCTTCAACCCCTGCAAAGTCTGTTCTTTAAAATCTTCCCTTATTACCATTGCCCCTCCAACTTCTATAGTCATAACAGGAATCTTATTTGTCTTGAAAGCTTCCACTGCCATCATTCCAGGATCTCCCTCCCTTTCCAAAATAATATCTGTACCGAATGCATGGCTTAATTCTTTCAGAAACTTGCTTTTGTCATTCCTGAATATTCTTGGATGAGGCAATAAGATGTTTGTTCTTCCATCGTGCAAATCAATTCCAAAATCGCATTTTTCTATTACTTTTTTCATTAAAGAATCTGCTATCTTGAATGATATTGAGCTTCCTTTCTGGTTAAAGCTTCTGTTCAAATCTTTATTATCAAAGGGAATGTAGCGTGATTTTTCCCTGAAGCCCCATGGATTTAAGACAGGAAGAAAGATGACTATTCCGTGCAGCTTATACGGATCTATCGTGGACATGAAATGATGCAGAACTTCAATTCCATTTACTTCATCTCCATGGATTCCTGCTGAGATGAAAATTGTCTTTCCTGGATTTGAGCCTTTAGCAATGAAAACAGGAATTCTCAAGTATTTGTTCTTGTATTTGCATAAAGACAAATAGCCGTTTGTAACCTTTCCTGTTTTTGCCCTGCATGTTCCAATTTGCATAAAATAAATATTTTAAAGAAATATATAAAGATTCGGTAAATTTTTTAGGAGGAATTTCCCAGTAATTTTAATTTATCTCATTATCTTGAAAGGATTAATTTCAATTCATCATTTAAATCCTCTACTGAATAGGATGATTTAAAACCTTGTTCTACTAAATACTGTTCCATCTCCCAAATTGTTAATCCTGCTTTATGCGCTGCTTCCGATAGTGTTATTTTACCTTCTTTATAAGCTTGGGCAGATTTCTTTTTTATAAAGTCTTGATATCCAATGTAAACTAATTTTCTTAGAATACTGCTTCTATCTAATACTTCTTCTTTACTCAAAACCTCTATCTTCTTTAAAAACTCTTCATTCAATCTTATACCTATTGCTTCATTCATTTTTCAACCTCCATTTGTATTTTATCTAAAACAGTATTTGCGAACCATCCGATTTTTTTTAATTCTAATATACATTGCTCTATTTTATTTTTATCTATTAATCTTCTTTTGTATAATCCTAAAATGATGGCGGGGGTTCCTATTATCCTTATATCCAACATAAGTTTCTTTTTTCTTACATTGTCATCATCAGTTGCTATAAGATCTGCTTTTTCCTGCCAATATAACCCAATCACTTCTGCTTCTCCTTTTTGGATATTAAATTGATTTGCCTTTTTGATTAAATTTTGATCATTGATCTTTTTAATTATTATTTTGTTATTCTTTATTAACTCATCAATTATGGCAATTTCTGAGTGGCTTTTTTCTTCCATTATCTCTTTGTGCACTAATTCCGGGATCATAACTTTTTTGAAGTATTTGCAACTTTTTTCTAATATGGATAATTTCGCTAAATGGATTACAACCATACTATCTTTTATTATTGTCATTGTAGTATAATGTGCACAATGTAATATATAAAGATTTCGGTAAATTTTTAAGTAGAGCCTTCTAATAATTTTAACCCTGCTCTATACTCCTCTATTGTTTCCGTAGATTTTATCCCTTCTGCAACTGCTTCCTTCATCATTTCAATTACAGTTATCCCTACTTTTTCTGCGGCTTTATCTATAGAACATCTTCCTTTTCTGTAAAGCTCCAAATATCTATCTAATAAAATCTGCTTTCTCCCACGTATAATTAAATCTTTAAGGGCTTTTGTCTTATCAACATGCTCTTCTTTAGCAGTTTCTTCCACCATCCCCAAAATTTCTCTTTCTAATCTTGCTCCTAAAAATTCAACTTTTGCCATTATTTATATCCTCCTCTAATTTTTCGATTAAATTGGTTTCAAACCACCCCTCTTCTTTTAATTTTTTTAATGAGACTCTTGTTTTCTCCAGAGTTATCTTTTTTCTTTTAAACAAACTTATAATTAATTCTGGGCTCCCCACTAGCTGTAAATTATTTACTCTCGATGCCTTTCTACCTTGTAAATTGTCTGTTGCTATAATGGATTTATTTTCAATTCCTGCAGATATTGTTGAGGCTTCTCCTTCTCCCATATTAAAATCTTTCATGAGTTTTTCTGTTATTTCTTTGTTATCATTTATTAAGTGTATTTTTTTCTTTTTCTTTAAACTCTCTATCAAAAAAGAGTCTTCAAACATTTTTTCTTTCCCTTTTATTATTTCTTCATAAACCTGCTTTGTCATTTTAATTTCTTTTGTATCCGTTAAAATTTCAATTACGGATGATTTTGCTAAAAGTATTGCTGTACATGCATCCATGATTATTTTCATTTAACAAAATTAAATAATGTAAAATATATAAGCCTTTCGGTAGATTTTTAAGTTAAAATTTCTAAAAAAAAGATTATAGCCCCGTAGTCCAGCGGTCAAATTAATCTTCAAAGATTAAGACCTGAGATGCCGCCCTCTGGAGGCGGTGACCCAAGTTCGAATCTTGGCGGGGCTAAACTGCGTTAATAGTAGAACGGTCACTATGCGGCCTTCCCAAGGCTGAGATCGGGGTTCAATTCCCCGTTAGCGCATTCAAAACATTTTAAAACATGTAGAACAAAACAATTCAAGGTGATTAATAATAACTTCAAAGACTAATATTTCAAAGAAGAAATTAGAGAGATTATATATAAAGAGAAAATTATCAACTAGAAAAATAGGAAAAATTTTAAAGATTGGTAAAACCTCAATAAATTCTTTATTAAGAAGTTATAATATAAAAATCCGTGATCATTCCGAAGCTGGGAAAGCTAGAGATGATTTTAAAGAGAAATATAAAATATCTCCACGAAGGTTGAAATATCTTTATTATAAAAAATATTTATCAACTCAACAAATAGCTGATTTATATAAAATTCCGTTTAGTTCAACAATTTTTGCTAAGTTTAGAAAATATAATATTCCACTGAGGTCTGTTGAAGAAAGTATAAGGTTATCCACACCAAGAAGAGCCAACAGTGCTGCTAAATCATTAATTAAACTTCCAAGAAACCCCTTTTCCAATAATATTTTAGAAAAAGCTTATCTTTTGGGATTTACAATGGGAGATCTTCATGTAGATAAAAGAAAATATGGAGAGACTATTTATGTTGGGTTTTCTACTACAAAAAAAGATCAATTGGATTTAATTAAAAGTTTATTTGAAAGATATTCTTTAATACGAATACATAGCAATAAATATAATAACTATCAATCAATAATTGGGTTAGATAAATCATTTGAGTTCTTATTGCAGTATAAAAAAAAACGTGTTCCTAAATGGGTATTTGGTAGAGAAAAATTTTTACATTTTCTAGCAGGTTATATTGATGCAGAAGGTCATTTTGGTGTACCAAATAATGTGGGACAATTTATTATTGCCAGCTATGATAAGCACCTCTTGTTTGAAATCTCAAAAATATTAAGGCAATTGAAAATAGATGTTGAAGGTCCTAAACTAGAAATTAAAAAAGGATTTATTGATAAAAGAGGTGTCAGGTGTAATGGAGATCTTTGGAAAATTAGAATTAAAAGAATGAAAGAATTATATCGATTTATTTCTTTGGTAAAACCATACATAAGACATAAAAAGAGATACAATGATATGATGAATGTTGAAAAAAATCTCTTAAGTAGAACCACTCGAATTGATGTTAAAGGAGGAGCCGTCTAATAAACAAATGACAAAGAAAGATCATTTCCAAATTAGCAGTGCCATAGATTATCCTTCTGGTCCGCCACATTTGGGCCACACATATGAAAAGATAATCTGTGATATTCTAGCTAGATGGAAGAGGTTAAAAGGAAATAAAGTTCATTTTTCTACTGGATTAGACTGCCATGGAAGCAAAATAGAAAGATATGCAAACGAAGCTGGAAAGTCTCCTTCAAAATTTGTTAAAGAACTAGAGCCTTTATTCTTAAAATTATGCAAGGAATATAATATTTCTTATGATGATTTTATTAAAACCACTGAAAAAAGACACGAGAAAGTAGTTATTGATTTTATAAAAGATCTTCATAATAAAGGAGAGATTTATGAGGGAGTTTATTCGGGATATTATTGTTCAGATTGTGAAACCTATTATTCTAAAGAAGATCTAATAAATGGAAAAGACTGCCCTACCCATGGCAGATTAGCTCAATGGATAGAAGAAAAGTCTTATTTCTTTAAAATGAGTAAGTATCAAAAAAAACTTTTAGAGTATATTAAAAAAAATCCAGAGTTTATACAACCTAAAGAGATAAGAAATGAGATAATAAATAGATTAAATGAACCTTTAAGAGATTTAAGTTTAACAAGGGAAAAAGTAAAATGGGGGATTCCTTTTCCATTGGATAAAAATAAAATTGTTGCAATTTGGAGCGAGGCCTTGCTTAATTATCTTACAACAATAGACTATCCTAATAATAAATATAAAGATTTTTGGCCAGCATTGCATGTTATTGGTAGAGACCTAACTTGGCATCATGTAGTTATTTGGGGGAGCATGTTGATGTCAGCGGGAGTAGAATTACCTAAGATATTTGTACATGGTTTTATTAGATCCTCCACTGGAGAAAAAATGAGCAAGAGTTTAGGAAATATTATAGACCCATTAGAATTGATTAAATATTATTCTGCTGATACGATTAGATATTACTTGCTTCGAGGCATCCCCCTGGGACAGGATGGAGATTTTTCTGAAAATTTATTAGTTGAAAGAATAAACAATGAACTGGCTAATGAATTAGGAAACTTAGTTTCAAGAGTTTTGAGCTTAGCTGAAAAAAAATTAAAGGGAAAAATTTCAAAAGACATAATTGATGAAAATTTTGCCAATAAATTTGATGTTGATAAAATCGCTAATTTAATAGATAATTTTGAGTTACACACTGCAGTAAATGAAATAATGAGATTTGTTAAAGAATGCAATAGATATATTAATGAAGAGGAATTATGGGACGTTGAAGGAAAAGAATTAGAATATCATCTTTATTCCCTATTAGAAGCTATAAGAATTATCTCAATATTATTCAGTCCATTTATTCCAGAAACTTCTGAAAAAATAAACGCCCAGTTGGGAGTTAAATCTGGAAATTTCGGCGATTGTGATTTTGGCATTGTAGAGAATTATAAAGTCAAGAGAAAAGATATTTTATTTAAAAAAATAGAAGTTCCTGAGCCGCCCGAATATAAAGAGAAGAAAGATAATGAACTTGAGTTTGAGGATTTTGATTTCAGGGTTGGAGAAATAAAAGGCGTTAAAGACCATCCAAATGCAGATAAATTATACATTGAAGAAATTGATTTAGGAAAAGACACAAGCGATAAAATTCAAGTTGTTTCTGGGATAAAAGATTATTATAAAAAAGAAGAATTAATCGGGAAAAAAGTAATCATCTTAAGGAACTTAAAGCCTGCAATGATAAGGGGTATTGAAAGCCAGGGGATGTTATTAGCGGCTGTTAAAGAAAAAAAATTGAGTTTATTGACTGCGAATAAAAGCAGAAATGGAGGCAGAGTGTTCTTAGATTTAAGGGAAAAAGCTAAAAAAGAAGTAAGCATAAATGATTTTGAGAAGCTTATATTAACAACAAAAAACAAAAGAATATTATATGAAGATAAAGTTTTAAGAACTGAAGAAGAGGAAATAAAACTTGATAAAAATATCGGCGATGGCGCCAGAATAGAATAATAAAGGTAAAACAAAATGTCTGAACATGGAATTGGCGGGATTACCCCCAGAAATCTCAGAGGATATAAGTTGAAGAAAGTTCAGCATACTGCAAGGAGATTAGTTTTATGGATCATAATTATTTTAGTTATATTGTGGTTTGTTAAGAGAGAGATTGTTTTGAATTTGTTTGAGTTGATTAAAAATTTCATAGGAAATCTTTCTAAATGAAAATAAGGATTAGATTTAACGGCAAAGAAGCTGAAGCAGAGCTGAATAAAACTATCACTGCCAGGAAAATCTATGATGCTTTACCTATAAAGTCGAATGCTAATACTTGGGGGGGGGGAGATTTATTTTGACATGAATCTTTTGGGGAAAGCTTCACCAAAAATAGAAGAAGAAAATGCTAAAGAAGAAGTTGAAATTGGAGATTTAGGATATTGGCTACAGGGAAGTTGCTTCTGTATATTTTTTGGAAGAACACCTGTTTCAACAAACGATAAACCGAGGGCTGCTAGTAAAGTAAATGTGTTTGGAAAAGTAACAAAAGGATTGGAAGTTTTAAAGAAAATCAATAGTGGTGAAAGTGTTAGAATTGAAATGCATTAGACTGGGCCCGCTGTGATTTGAACACAGGACCTTTCGATTATCAGTCGAATGCACCAGCCAGACTATGCTACGGGCCCATAAAAAGAATTAATGTCGAGTCTACCTTTTAAAATGTTTCGTCTTTGAATTATATTTGTATTTGGTGGACAAAAGCCAAATTTCTTCCATACTTCATATTTTGTCAAATGTTTAGTAGAACTGAAGCCGATTTCTTTCATCCAAAGATTTAGATTATCTATTCCATTTAGATTAATTGAATTTACCATTGTTTTAGTCAATTTTCTATATCTAACATAATTAAATGTTGTAGTCAACTTAAACCCTGATTCTTCTAATATTTTAATAACATATTTTGCAAGAGGTTTACTTTGTGTTTCAAATTTTATTGCTGGATAATAATGTTTTTTTCTATATCTTTTCTTGAAAGTTAAACAAAATTCTGTATCTGCCAGTCCTTTTAAGAATGATTTTTTAATATTTATATTTGAAGATTTTATGATTATTGGAACATCACAATTCATTTTTGAACCTAATGGCAATCCAAAAGAATAGTGAAAGAAAGTCAATATTGCTTTAGAAGTCAAATAAGTTTTCAAACAAGAATGTTTCTCTCTTTCATCCAAAATAATTTTTGTCTTTTTATTAAAAATTAATTCAAAAAGGGACTTTATAATCACTTTATGAAAACCTTTTTCATCGATTAAATGCCCGGAATAACTAATTTTATAATCGTGTGAATTACAATTTTTTCTTTTATAAATGTTCATACTGCCGTCGCCGATATGTATCCCAATTAAGTAAGCAAGCTCTATAGTCAAGATATTTGGAATTATTATATTATCTTTAATATCTTTTCTAGAAAACTCAATCTTTGATAAATCCAATTTCATAAAATAGAATACTAATATTTATTTATAACTTCTGTGGGTGTGTGTCATTTCTGTCATTTTAACATTTTAAAAATAAAAACGCCTTCGGCAGGACTTGAACCTGCGGCCGCACGATTAACAGTCGTGTGCTCTACCTATTGCTCCCCGTAAAGGTCTGAGCTACGAAGGCTTAACAAAAAATATAAGAAATTTCTTTTAAAAACGTTTCTATGCCGTTTAAGAATCAGAAATCAAAGACTTGTATTCTCTTGAAATCCTTCTAATCGAATCCCGTATTTCTAATGCCATGGATTCTAAGTCTTCTTCAGTCCATGATCCTAAGCATAACGGTTGTCTGGAAACTGCAGATATATTTGGATCTCTATAAACTCTTTCTAAATGAGACTCTAAATGTTTAGGTAATGACATATAATAAAAATGAATAAGAAGGTTTTTAAATCAATCGTTAAAAATTGAGAAAGTTTTATTAAAGCGCTATGTTAACAAGTTATTATGTCTGAAGATACTACCCCTATAATTTCAACATTAGAAATAATGGGCATTAATATTGAACAAAAAACTGGATTGTTTGACAGCTATTCCCACCAGTCTACTGACATTGTTGGAGCATATCAACATGTCGGAGATTTTGAACAAGTTGAATCTGGCTTAAAAAAATTAATTGAACTTCAGATAGAATCATTAGAACGGTTAATTGAGAGAAATAAATCAAGGATTATTAGAGACATAGAACCAGAGCATGCAGTAATATTTTTTGAGCTAATTTTGAGAGTAAGAAGAAATGATCCAAATGCATTTGGAATATCCAATTTAGAAAAATTTGAGGAAACAATAAGACTGGAGGAAGAACATAAGCAAGCACAAAATGAAAGAGATATAGGAAAAGCGGCCAATCTTGCAAGAAGGATAAAAGTTAGATTCAGTCAATTTAATAAAGATGAATATGGTGAAAGAGAAATAGAATCAGGATGTTTTAGATTAATAAGAAATAATAAAGAACAGAGAAAACTTCTTATAGAATTTGTTAAACCCAAAGATATTTTCAGTGAAATGCGGAGAAATGGAATAAATATTGCGAGCTTAACTAAAGTCCCTAAAGAATATGAGGGATATATAGAAAAGAATATACAAAATTCTGATAAAATGAGAACTCTACTTCAAGAAGAGAAGAAGCTACATGAAATTATTAAAAAATGGGTAATCAGATATTTCAGAAAGAGTGATATTTCTGCAGACATAATTCGCAGAATTGCGGAAAGAGTAACTGCTTAATTTAGAAAGTCTTTATTCTTTATTTTCTCTGGTAAATATACATCGCTTATAAAACTTATCCCCCTGCTGCTTAGTGCCTGAATTTCCAGTTTTGTTTTATTCTCTTTCATCATTTTAAATTGTCTTTGCCATGCTTTATTATCTTTAAACCAAGTATATTCTGAGATTTGTTTGATTCTTGCTAGGTCAGTATCTTTTAATTTGATTGAATGTTTTTCCAGTTTATATTTTTCTATATCATCACAAGTTATACCTAAATACTTAACAGAAGGAATAGCCATTTTACTCGAAATATGTGCCAAGTTAATCGATCCATATTTTATTACTGAGTAAATATATGCCCCCCAAGGATCATTATCGCAGAGTACATAAATCGGCAAGTTAAACTCCGAAGTCAATCTCTGCAACAATCTCCTAATACCCCTTGTTGTCTGACCTTGTGAAGACATAATAATACAATTTTGCTTTTCCCAGAATTTGTCTTCATGCAATCTTTCCCAGACTGCTGCTTTTTCCATATAAAGAATAAATTTTCCTGTTACTTTTTTGAATTTAATTTCTTCTACATTAGAAGGAATAGACCATCCTCCGCTTCCTAATTTGCTCCAGTCAATTGTGTCCCCTTTATCTTCAATAACAACTTTTCCGGCAACTGAGCCATTTTTATTTGCGTTGACATGCAGCTGCTCTCTGCTTAAATCTGTGATTAACTCCAAATCTTCTAAAACCGAGTCGGATTCAGTCTGCTCATCTACAAGATTTACTTTAGTTCCTGGTATTGTTCTTTTTGCCATATAGAATACATCTCTCAGAGATGCGTGCTTTTTTTCACTTAGCAGATTCTTACTAATAGAAGCAACTTCTACAGTCTGCAGGAATTTTTTGGCATGAGCTACATTGAAGAAATATCTTGCTGAGATTTTATTTCCCAATGTCACTGTTTGAGATTTTTCATCAAACTCTACATTTGACAAAGCCCTGATCGGAATGGGGATTTCAGGATTCTTGCCTTTCTTAATCTGAGAAACTACATTAATCCCAAGTGTCTCAAGAGATTTTGCAGGGTTTTCATTATTTTTTTCTTTTTTTATTTTCTTCGACATTTTCTTCCTCTTGCGGCATTAAATCCTTTAAAGATTTTTTTAATATCTTATATAAATTGTCTTCTATTTCCTTTTTATTTGTCTTTGTCAGATTATGAAGCGATGAAGCAATTTCAGGAATGTATTTTTCAAACAAGCTGGCTCTTTCCCTCTGCTCTCTAACCCTGACTGTTCTTCTTATATGGGTTGCGAGTTTTCTTCCGCATTCCTGTACTGCCAATTTAATTTCTTTTATGATCTCAGGATAATGAGCTACTGCTTCTTTTGATTCTGAAGTAAACGGAACCCATACTGAAGCCATGTGGACTGCAATAGTTATCGGACCTTGTGGTAAAGCTCCTCGTGATTGTGAGATATTGTAATTTCTCCAGTTTGTGTCTATAATTGACTTTGTTATAGCACAGGCGCTCTGCTGATACTGCAATGGAACGCGATTAGCGAACCTTAATAACTTTATAGGCCCTTCAGGATCTAACTGGCCTCCGTAAGCAATTGCCGCCTCTATCTGGAAAGGGTTCCCTCTATAAACTGCTGCTGGCCTTGTTATTGAAGCAAAAAACTCTGCAGGCACTTCTTTCTCCAATGATTTCTGCAAAGCATCATCTCCAATCGGCGAAAGACAGTTTGTTGGAGGAGCGATTAGTTTTGTGTTCTGAACTATTTTATATAATTTTTCCGCCTGATCTCTGTTTAATGACTGCGGCTTTTCTGTCGGCTTGAACAGCGCTTCATCACAGATTTTTTTTGCTGTTACTGAGCTTACTCTAATAAAATCATTTGTAAAAAAAGAAGTTAATGTCTTTGAATTAGTATTCTCAAGCATTGAAATAAATATTCCTAATTCAATTCCGTGAGGATGAGGCTTAATTTCTTTTGGCTCTACAGGCAATTTATCCGAAGCCCTCGGGAACTTTATTTTCTGCCCTTCCGGGTCTGTGTAAATTATTTCTGCATGAGGATTCGCTATGGAAGTCTGCTTTAGATATTCATCAACGCCTCTTGAGCCTTTTTGATATATCGCTTCCATTTCCAATTCAACTCTAGTCCCATGGTCCTGGTCAAAAGAAACTTCCTTGTCTATGACTATATCTGGCTCGTTGTTTTTCGTGTCTATTTTTAATTCATAATAGTGAGCAGGATGATTTTTTCCTATTTTTGATGTAATTTTTGCCGGCTTGCCTGTTGTCAGCTGAGAGTATAAGACTGCTGCAGAAATTCCTATACCCTGCTGGCCTCTTTGCTGCTTCATTGTAAAGAATTTGCTTCCATACAATAATTTTGCAAAAATATTTGGGATTTGAGCTTTAACTATTCCCGGGCCGTTATCTTCAACTATAACAGAGTACCTTTCTTCTTCCAACTGTTTTATTTTTACTTTTATTTCTGGGAGGACTTTCGCTTCTTGACATGCATCAAGGCTGTTATCAACACCCTCCTTTATAGTTGTTAATAATGCTCTTCTAGGATTATCAAAACCTAATAAATGCCTATTTTTTGTGAAGAATTCTGAAACTGAGATAGACTGCTGCTTCTTTGCTAATTCTTCCGCTACTGTTTTTGCCATCTTTTTGTTTAGAAATTATAATGGGTTAATAAAGATTTCTTTATTCGTGAAATTCTGATGTTCTTTCTTCAATTGTTCTATAAACTGGGCCGTGAGGGGCGCCTTTTAAAATATCCTGAACTGCGATCCTTGCAATATGGACATTTTCTATTTTGCCTATCACTCCTACTGTTCTTCCATAAATGCAAATGTGAACATTACAAATCCTTTCTATTAATTTTCGGCATTTGCCATTAGTTCCGATTAATCTTGACTTTATTCTGGATAATTTGGCTTTTGATTTTCCTATAATATTTTTCAAGTCAATTAATTCAAAACAAAATTCCTCATTTAACAAGCTTAAAGCAATTTCAGGATTGAACCCTCTGCCAATTGCTCTGATTATTTCTTCTGTCTTGTAGATATCAATAGAATTTTCAGCGATAATTTCTACATCGCCCTCTCTTGAGTCAATATTTATCTTTGTATTTGTAAGCTTCTCTATTTTTCTTTTTGTTTTTCCTTTAACACCTACTAAAACTGCTATCCTTGATTTTGGAATTTTTATTTCTGACATTTAGAATTCTTCTATACTTTCCAATCCTTTTAAGTAACTTTTTCTTTTTAACCAGTCAATCTGGCTTGGCCTGTATTTGAAAATAATATCCCCTTTTTCATCTCCGCCTAATTGCCACGGCTCTACTAAAACTAAGTCATTTTCCCTCACCCATAATTTTCTTTTTAATCTCCCGGGGATTCTGCATATCCTTGTTTTTCCATCCAAGCATTTCACTCTCATTCTTGAAGCCCCCAATCTCTGATCGACTACACCGAATGACTGCTTTTCTCTTGGCAGTTTAACTCTGCTGATTTCCTGCTGTAGTTCTTCCTGTTTTTTCTGCAGTTCTTTCTTTTTAGACATAAGTATTTAGTGCAAAACTTGTTTTATAAAACTATTCTTTCAATCTTAATAATAAAGTAATTCTGTAAACTTCTTTTCCTTCTTTTCTTCCGAATAAAGTTCTTGAGATTTTACTTTCAATTTCAAATTCAGATTTTACTTTTGACAAAATATTTTTTAAATATTCTTTTGCGGTTATGTACAAATCATAGCCGTGCTTCTTTTCTTCAAACTTCGTTATGAAAACTTTTGAATTTTCATTTATGTCATTTTTTATAAAATCCAATAATCTCTCGTCTCTTGGCCTTATCTGGATTATTGCTTCAAAGTAATTTGAATTTTTTCTTTTGCATAAATTGCATATTGACCTTTCTACTCTTATAGGCAGAGTATATTCGTCTTTTGACTCTACATCCTGAATAGCTCCAAAGATAACTACTTTATTTTCTATTATCCCATACTTAAATTGAGAATCTTTTGACAGATTTGGAGTTACTTCAATCTTTTCTATTTTTGACATGTTTGAAAATTTTAATCTTTGAGGCAAAAGACATTTTATTATTTTCTTTATGTTTGTTTCATTATCAATTGAGAATTTTGGATACCATTTGTTTTGATCCATATAAGAATTGCATTTTGAGCATATGACTATTTTGTTTTCCTTATATTCTTTCAATAATGGATTTTCTTTAGAAAAACATTCCATGCAGATGCTTGTGACTAGCTTGTTGTCTTTAGTTTCCTTTTTACCGCACTTTGGACAGAATTTCGAGCTCATAATGATATGACAATAGCATGAGGAATGTTCTTTATTTTTATAATGTTATTTTTTGAAATCAAACCATTTTTTAATGCAAAATCCGCTGCTTCCTTTCCTACAATATTCAATGAAGAGAATTCCCTTGTTTCATTGAAAACTTCATCTTCAGATGAATCTAAGCCATTGTAAAAGCTTTTTGAAACATCTAATTGCAAATCTTTGTCTTCAATTTTTTTGCCGATTAGATTTTTATCGCAGAGACAGATTATCTTTCTTCCCTGGCTTTTATGGACTTTTATTAAAAATTTCATGCTCTAACAGGATGTTTTGCACCGCAGGCAGTGCATTTCATTGTTAAGATTCCTTCTCCTTTTGACAATTTTGTATCGGGTTTTCCGCATTCAGAACACAAAACATAGATTTTTGCATATCTTTCAATTTTTTCATTTATTTGAAGAGAATTTATTTTTCTGCCAAGGATTAAGCGATTCTCCTGAAGATTTCCCGGTGTTGCGAGTTCTTTTAATATGAATTTCAATAAATGCGCTGCTTCACAATGAAGATTATCAACGATTTGATTGAAATTAGTGATTATTGTCTTGTTGCCTTCTATATGGCCTTTTACTTTAAGTATTTCAAACCTTTCTTTTTTCTTTGTTGATTCTGGAAGTTGTTCAATTCCTAATTCCAGCATCTTTTCGTAGTTTTCCATTTTGAAGAAATTGGTTTTGAGGGTTTTTAAAACTTGTCTAATTAAAAATTAAAAAAATAAAGAAAAATTAAGAATTAATAAGATTATGTTTCGGTGCGGCTGGCTTCGCCAGTCCTGCCCTGTACCCCGAAAGCACAACCAAACCTGTTGACGCCACGATTGCCGCCACCAACGAGAAGCCTATCAAGAAGGCCCCAGACGGAATACAACGCGGAAACTGTTGTTATTGGCTTATCAACTTCTCCTGATAAAATTAAATAAGGGTTTTCTTTATAAGCACCTGCAATCTCATCTAATTTATGAGCTGATTCCATGCTTCCTGTCTGACCTATAATATTTGGATGTGAGCTTAATGTCCCCTTTCTTAATTCTCCAGCCATATGTTTTCCTTCAACCCTTCTTAACGAGCCATCGTCGCTGAAAACAACTCCTTTTTCTTCTTTACTGCCGAGCATAGCCTCTAATTCTTCTTTAGTAGGATTTAGGAATCTATCTTTTAATGAATAAACATCATGGTAAAAAACAAGATTATTTGGAAAAATATGGATCTCGGTATAAGCATAAAGGAAATTACTTCTCATAGTGCTTCTAATTTCTCTTCTTTTACCAAATGGTAAAATGGAAAGAATTCCTTTGTAAGCTGGATGCATTAAAGAAACAGTTTCACCCATTGGAGCTAATTTTAATCCATCTCGCTCTATTACTTCTGCTAAACCTACATAAGTTCCATTGCCGTATATTCTGCCTTTCATTTTAAACCTCTGAATTTTGATACTAAAAATTGGGAAAAGTAGGCTTATAAATGTTTCTGATTATGTTACTATAAAGTGGTTATGTTAACCCAAGATTTTGATTTTATTCGGCTTTGGCTCGTAAATTTCCCCTAGTTTTATCAATTCAGAGATAATTTCTTCTGTTTGTTTTTCATTTAAGCCTGAAGAATTAATAACCTCATTAACATCTGCTCCATCGCCTAAGTCTTTATCTTTTATCAAATTAAGGATTTTTTCATTGTATGTGTTTAAAGGTATAGTGAAAGGATTAGAAATATTTTCAGAAAGATTAAATTCCTGCTTCAGTTCCAACTGCCTTACTTTTGTCCATAAAGGATCTAATTTCTTTATTATTTCAAGATTTAGGAATAAAGATTCATTGAATTTCCTGGGCTTTCCTATAGCTAAAACAGGGTCTCCGATATTAATATCATGAATTTTTCTAACGTCCTGATTAAATGCCCTTGCTTTTATTGTTCCTGTTGAATCATCCAAAGTTATTGTTGCAAAAGACTCTGCGATCTGCTTGTCAATCACGGTTGCAATGAGATTTATTCTTGAAACCTGCCTCTCATTTACCTGAATATAATCCGGATTCCATCCTGACTGCTCTATATACTGATTATTGAGCAGCATTGAAATCGGCATTTTATATGCTACCTGCCTTTGCTGGATTTCCTGTGTTTGCGGGTTTTCCATTTTATAAAAAGTTTTTCTCCTTTATTTAAATAATTATAGGCATACTATATTTTACTAATAAATCCTCTACGTGGCTCATATAAAGAACCATCTCTTTTTAATATATCCATTGTTTCATTTACCTGCTGTTCATCTATTCCTTTTTCAGAAGCTGCTAAGATAATGTCTTCAATAGGAATAAGCTTTCCGATTTTCTGCTCTAATTCATTTATTAATTCTCTGATTTTTACAATCTTGCCTCTTTGTGAAGATGGTATTCCTGTTGAGATCCTGTCAATGTCCATCTGGCCTGTTTCATAATCAAAGCCAACCTGCATTAAGCAGTGCTTCAATACTTTTATTGCTCTCTGAGAATCCTGCTTAGTGACTTTTTTTGACAGCCTCACTCTTGCCGAGCCTTCAGATAATCTTACCAATGCTTCTAATTGTCTTGCTGATATTGGAATCGGCCTTATTGCATCTTCTCCATGAGAAGGCATGTTTCT